>Ga0315327_10000105_pt1 | contig 35317 bp, 34 predicted proteins | sample M110032315metaG_FD_203460 | JGI IMG/M metagenome (GOLD analysis project Ga0315327, IMG submission 203460) | Ammonia-oxidizing marine archaeal communities from Monterey Bay, California, United States - M1 100m 32315 | ecosystem: Environmental > Aquatic > Marine > Coastal | place: USA: California... | reverse complement strand
TTCTAGAGGTCTTTGGGATGGAGGGTTGGTCGACACACGCCATCGAGATGAACCCTGTAGCCGTGGAATGGTTGCAAGGCCGTTCCCATGACGATGTATTCCACGGCCGCCTCGAGGACTTCCACGCCGCTGAGGGAAGTTTCGACATCATCATGGCTTGGGGGGTGGTCGAGCACGTCCTTGACCCCGATGACTTCCTCGATCGAGTACACCGTCTGCTTGCCCCCGGCGGCATGTTCGTTTCCGAGGTTCCGCATGCCCAAAGCCTCCTGGTGGACGTGGTGAGGAACACCAGTCTGGATCCCGGGCGGATCGTCATCGGAGAACAACACATCAGGCTTTACTCGATCGGGGCCTATGTCGAACTTCATGAGCGGAATGGCTTTGTTGCCAATCACATGCAGACCAACGGTCTTGATGTGGCGACGATCTGCGGAAAGGCTGGCGTCAGCCTTCCGGATGACCTGCTAGCAGCGATGCAATCTGGAATAGACGAGAGGATGTACGGTGACCTCCTCCGTGGATTCTGGCGACGAAGCGACTGAGGGCCTGCAGCGCAGGTCGCTACCAACTTCGGCATACACGTGGGGACCCGAGGTGACACCGTTCGGATCTTTTGGCTTGAGCGACAGAGTGTCGACGCCATACGCCTTGTGTCCATGCAGGTGAGTCTGACGACCAGGGTCTCTTTCCGGGACCCCGTGGTTCCGCTACAACCGGTCGAATCGTCGTCGCGGTGAGTGACCCGGCGTTGCATCTCCTGGTCTGGGATAGCGATGGGGTTCCGCCGTCGGAATATGCCGTCTGCTCATGGAACGGCTATTCGGGGTCTGGCCAGATCTGCTATCTGTTCAGTGAGGTTGACGAGCACGCAGACGCCATCCGGGACCAGTATGTGTCCTGGATTGACGAAGTGGGCCAGAGCAGCGTGGGTCGCCGGCGGGTGGTCGATTGGCTACGAGTCGGAGGGACGGGGTTCAGCGTCTGGTGGATGACCAGTCTCTTCGAGAAGAGCTTCGTGGATGCACCGACCATGGCCCGAATCGCGAGGGTGCTTGCCTTGGATGCCATCCTCAACGAGCGGAAACCGTCGAAGGTCACTGTGGTCAGCGACCTCCCGGAGGTCCGGCAATCTATTCGGCGTCTATGTCGACGACGCGGCATCACATGCAGGACACGGAGGGCCGGTAAGGAAGACATCAGAGTTCGTTTGAGGCGGTTGATTGGTCTCCTCGTCCCTAGCCCACTTCGCGCAGCGTGGGCCGTTCTGCACTACTTCGTTCAGAGTCGACCGGCCCGCGGAGTCCGGCCAGCGAAGTGGCATAGCGGATCGGATTCGATCCTGATGATCTCCTGTTTTGGACAGATGACCTCCGAGGAGGCGAAGGCGGGTAAGTTCGAAACCCGCTACTGGACGGGTCTTCGAGAAGTCCTCAGCGGCGAGGGCCTCACACCTAACTGGCTTCACTACTTCGTGCCGTCGCCGACGGTTCCCCACATGACCCGAGCGGCCGGGCTCCTAACGGATATCGACGCCAGATCGGACCATCGGGAGGCCCATGCTCTCTTGGAGTCCTATCTGACTCCTCGAGCCGTTATTCGCGTGGTGATCCGATGGCTTCGCCTTGCGCCATGCACTGTCGCGCTCCGGGCGCTGGGTGGCCGGTCGTTCGGGTCGTCGACCCACCAGGTCCTGTGGCCCCTGGTGCGCCAGCAATGGAGGGACGACGCCAGAGGAGCACGATCGGTGCACAATCTGATCTGGGTGGGGTTGTTCGACGATGCGTGTGCCGACCTGCCTCGACAGAATCGGGGCATCTTCCCGTGCGAGGGAACCTCCTGGGAGCACGCGTTCATCCACGCATGGAGGACACACGGCCATGGTGAGCTGATTGGTGTGCCTCACGCGACGGTGCATCACTGGGACGTCCGATATCTGAACTACGCCCAGGGACGGGGCGAGCTAGGAGAACTCGCACTCCGGAAGCCGGATCGCCTGGTCAGGAACAACGTGACAGCGGGTACGGCTTTCAAGGTCATGGGGCTTGCTCCAGAGTCCATCGTGGACTGCGAGTCCCTGCGGTACAACTACCTCTTGGGTCTCCCTCGACCTAGTCGAGTGGGTCGGTCGGGGTCACCACGCGTGCTGGTGCTCGGCGAGATGCGCCGATCAGCGACGGAGAGGATGCTCGCCCAGATGGCTGAGGCCGTTGGGCGGCTTGACATCAGCATCACGTTGAAGCCCCATCCGAGTTCCCCAGTCGATCTGGAGAGGTGTCCTCTTCCCGGCCTCAAGACGGTGGATCGCCCCCTGGTCGAAGTGTTGCCAGACTTCGATCTGGTGGTCGCCAGCCATGCAACGGCAGCGGGCATCGAGGCCTACCTCGCGGGACTTCGGCTCGTCATCTGGCTGGATGCCGACGACCTCAACCTCAGCGACCTCCGAGGCGTTGCCGGGGTGAAGTTCGTTGGTGGCCCAGAGGAACTCAGGGCGGGCCTCACCTATGCTGCCCGGCCGACGACAGACCCGCCGGGCCCGTCTGAGTTCTTCTGCCTCGATGGAGACCTGTCACGTTGGCGAAAGCTGCTTTCTGACCGAGCCGGCTGAGACAACGGGAGCGTGACCTGCCGGTCATGTCGTTGCCCACTCGCCCTCGCAGAGTGTGAGTGTCGAAGTGGCAGTCTTCCTGTTGCACACTCTGGAGATTTCGATGACTGTTGGGCGCGCGATTTCCGGATTCGGTTCCGACTGTACGATGGCCACCCGGCCTCATCGAGGAGGCAGCTCTTGAATCGATGAAGAGCACCGCGGTTCTTATCAGCACTGCGAGAGGAGGAACAGTTGATGAAGGAGCGTTTCTCCAGGCCCTCGGCGAAGGTCGGCTGGCGGGGGCAGCTCTTGATGTTTTTGCCACGGAACCGCCGGTCGGATCCGAGCTTCTGGGCCTGCCGAACTTTCTCCCAACACCGCATATTGGGGGGAGCACCCACGAGAGCTACGAGGCGATGGGGCGGGCAGCGACCATCGGACTTGATGAAAACGTCGTTCCTGATGTGTGAGCGGCCTTGACGACAGTATTCTCCGAAAACTCAGCCGATCGAGGGGACATCAAAGCGTGGCCGACCAGCTAGGGGAGAAAAGGAAGTCGGCGTTCTCCCACCCCGGCATGCTCGAGTTCTTTGCGGACAGTCGCCGGAGTCCCGCGGATCTCTACCCGTCGGAGCGCCGGTTCCTTCCTTGGCTGGCCAGCAGGTCAGCGGCCGTTCTGGACGTGGGTTGCGCGGTAGGTGGCTTCGTTGACATCTGGACTCACTTCGCTCCAGAGATCTCCTACGTGGGGTCAGATGTATCACCGGAGTTGGTTGATGCCGCCAGGAAGTTACGTCCGTCCGTCCGCTTCGAGGTGGGCGATGCGAGTCTGGGGTTGCCCTTCGCTGGTCGGAGCTTTGATGTCGTCCAGGCCCTGGGCTGGCTTCATTGGGAACCTCGATTCGCGGACTCCCTCCGCGAGCTATGGCGGATTGCTGACGACCATTTGTTCTTCGATGTCCGTTTGGCTTGCCCCGGGGGAGGTACCAACATTGGGCGGCAGCGCCTTGCGTTCGATGTGGGGGCTCAGGAAGAGGAGACGGCGACGCCGTACATCGTCGTCGATCTCGGCGAACTCGTTGATCTGCTGCTCGCGCTGGAACCGTCGCGACTTCTGGCGTACGGATACCTGGGCCCCCCTGATGATCTCGTTGATGGCATTAGCGGGGAGGTCTGTTTTGCGACGTTCGTTCTGGAGCGGCCTTGTTCCAAGGGTTCGACTTCCGGCGATTCCATGGAATCGCCTACCAGGGCGTGGGTTGATCTGCCGTGGGACCTACCGGATCGTCCCGGCCTCAATCATGTCGGGGCTCTCTCTGAGGTCGTGCCGGCATCCGAGGTGGGCGGCCGTTGATGAGCGGTGACGGTGCTGCGCAACACCCTGTGCCTCGTTCGGCAGTAGGCGACCCCAGGTTGACGCGACCAGACTGGATTACGCCACCGGAGCGGGACCCTGACCTGCTGTGGCTGGACAAGAACGAGAACGGCGATCCGGAGATGGTTGATCTGGTGGCCAGCTTGCTCGGGCGGCTGGATCCACGAATCGTGTCGACATACCCAGAGTTGACCAGGCTTTACCACCTCCTGGCCGGTCATGTTGGTGTCGAGCCATCGATGGTTGTTGTGACTGGCGGCGCAGATGGGGGAATTCGGTCGGTCTTTGAAGCATTTGTCTCACCGGGCGATGCAGTCCTGCGCTTCGAACCCACATATGCCATGTTCGACGTTTACGGACACATCTATGGGGCCCGTCAGACCGTGGTGGACTATCAGGCCTCCGCCGATGGGCCTGTCCTCGATCTAGACGTTCTTCGCTCAAAGTTGGCATCGGTAACGCCACGTCTGGTCTGCCTCCCGAATCCTGCCAGTCCCACTGGCACGGTTCTCGATCTGGAAACCCTCGCCTCGATTGCTGAGCTCGTGGCCGACCATGGCGGCGTGCTCCTGGTGGACGAGGCGTATCACCCGTTTCACCCGGTTACAGCCGTCCCGCTGCTCAGAGATCATCCCAATGTGATTGTGGTCCGGACCTTTTCAAAGGCCTGGGCATTGTCTGGTCTCCGGATCGGGTACTGCGTGGCCGCCCAGGAGACGACTCGACTTCTGCACAAGGTCCGTCCTGGATACGAAACCAACTTCGTCGCAGTCCGAATGGCCGAGGCCCTTCTTGCCGAAGAGGCCGCCATGTGGCAGTCGGTGGAACGGCTCAACGAGGGCCGTGACTGGTTCCTCGGGGAGATGTCGGCTCTAGGACTCCGAACGGCGCCCAGCGGAGGAAACTTCCTTCTCGTGGATTTCGCAGATCATGCGCTAGCGGTACACAGTGCTTTGGAGGACCTGGTGCTGTATCGGAGGAACTTCGGCCACCCGAGTCTCGCGGGTTTCAGTCGATTCTCGGCAACCACAGCGGTTCGGTTCGCCCCCGTAGCGGCGAGAGTACGGGCCGTGATCGAGGCTGGGCAGTAACCTTGCCTGAGCCGTCGGCGACCTGTGGCGTTCCTTCCCTCGGAGTCTGTGTCATTTTGGCGAGATCGGAAGAACAGGAAGGTCGCTCGTGACGAGTGCAGTTGTGAATGTCGGGATCGTCGGGTGCGGACGGATCTCAGGTCACCATTGCAGGTCAGTCGTCGGACTCGACACTTGTTCGCTCGTAGCGGTCGCCGATCTGGACCTCGAACGCGCAGAGGCTTATCGGGACGAGTTCGGCGCGTTCGCTTACGCGGACTATCGGCGGATGCTCGAGGATCATCCGGAGATTGACACCGTCGTGGTGGCAACTCCATCGGGCATGCACTACGAGCATGCCATGGAGTTGATCGTGGATTACGGGAAGAACGTGATCGTCGAGAAGCCGACCTTCATGCGGTCATCGCAGGTCTCTGAGGTCTACCGGACGGCAGCAGAGCATGGGGTCCAGGTGTTTGCCATCTTCCAGAATCGGTACAACCTGGCTGTGCAGCGCGTCTGGGCTGGAATCGAGTCCGGGGAGCTCGGGGCGGTCCGGTCAGCGTCGGTCCGTGTTCGCTGGTGTCGCCCGCAGCGCTATTACGACATGGCACCTTGGAGGGGCACGTTCTCCATGGACGGTGGATGTCTGACAAATCAGGGTATTCACCATGTCGATATTCTTCGAAACCTGGGTGGTGAGGTCGCCCGGGTCTGTAGTGCTCATCGAACCCTTGGGGCCGAGATTGAGGTAGAGGATCTCGCTACCGCAGTATTTGAGTTTGAGTCCGGAGCTCTCGGGACGCTCGAGGTAACCACGGCGGCACGACATGACGACTACGAGGCCAGCGTTTCTCTGGTCTGCGAAAACGGGCTCGCCCAGATCGGCGGCATAGCAGTCAACGAACTACAGGTCTATTCCCCCGACCCGCAGGCCTGTCGGTCACACACGGAGGATTTTTCGGGGAACATCTACGGCAAGGGTCACGGTATGGCGTACAGGGAGATAGCAGCGGCCCTTGTCGGCACAGCCACCTATCCGATCGACCGTTTAGACGTGGAGGGGACTATCCGCCTACTCAACGCCTTTTACGTCTCGGCAGAGACCGGTCAATGGGTCGACGTGGAAGACGCCGGAGACAGTCGCCGACTCGGCGAGATGGATGACACGCTTGCTGACCTCTACCGAACGCGGCGTGCCCAATGACTGCAGGGTTGGGCAAACGCGACGGGGTGCCGAGCCCGCGTGTGGTGGGCGTTATTCCGGCACGGATGGCGGCGTCCCGCTTTCCCGGCAAGCCGCTCCACCCGATTCTCGGCGTCCCGATGCTGGAACACGTCATCCGCCGCGCGGAGATGTACGAGCACTGGGATTGTCTGACGTTGGCCACCTGTGACGAAGAGATCCGCATATTCGCTAGGGGTATGGGCATCTCGTGTGTGATGACCGGTAATCATCATGTGCGCGCACTGGACAGGGTGGCTGAGGCCTATGAGTCGATTGTCTCATCAGACGTCCTGGGCGGAGGGCCTAACGACGACGACGTAGTCGTATGTGTTCAGGGAGATGAGCCGATGATGCGTGCCGACATGGTGGAAGCGGTCGTGGCGCCGCTCTTGGCCGACCCGGGGGTCCCGGCCACCGTTCTTGCCATGCACATTGTCGACGAGGGCATCTGGCGTAATCCCGACACAGTCAAGCTGATCTCAAACGAGGTCGGGGAGGTGCTCTACACCTCCCGGGCGCCGATTCCCCATGGCCGGGAAGGGTTCTCTCCGGAACTTCTGGCGAGACGTATCTACGGGATCTTCGCATTCCGCTGGAGGCATCTTCGGGCCTTCACGGAGCATGAGGAGACGAGACTCGAACGAGAAGAGTCATGTGATAGCAACCGGATTCTAGATATGGGGTTTCGACAGGTGATTGCCCCCTACCCACACCTTGATTCATTTGCGGTGGATAGCCCGGAAGATGCTCTTTTGGTTGAACAGCACATGGTGGATGATCCGGTATGGGCGAGCTACCGATAGGTCGCTACTGCAGGTGTGGTCTGAACCGTTTGACCCCGTGGAGGTTGATGTCGGCGGCATGCGGGTACTGTCCGTCCGGTCACATCGTGGTCCAGTAACGATACGGCCGCCGGACGGACGGCTGCGGTTCTTGTGAAGGCCGATCGCTGCAAGGACTAGTGGGACTAGAGGCATGACTCGGAGCGATATAGATGTGGCCGAGGAGGTGCTTCGGAATGGCATCGACCAGCTAACCCCAGCAACAACCTGCGGAGAACATTGAGATGACCCGGATCGGATATCAGATTCCAAACTTCACCTACCCGGAGACTCCAGAGGCGGTGATTTTTGATTCGGTCGTCGCTCAGGCCAAGGCGGCAGAAGCCGCAGGCTTTGACCGAGTCTTCGTGATGGACCATTTCTACCAACTGCCGGGTATCGGAGCTCCAGAAGAGCCGATGTTCGAGTGCTACTCGGTCCTCTCGGCGTTAGCTCAGCACACAGAGAAGGTGGGTCTCGGTGCGTTGGTGACGGGCAACACCTACCGGCATCCCACTCTCTTGGCAAAGGCGGTCACCGCTCTCGATCACGTTTCGTCGGGTAGGGCAACCCTGGGGATCGGCGCGGGCTGGTTCCAACTCGAACACGACTCTCTCGGCTACGAGTTCGGCACGTTTACTGATCGATTCGAGAAACTTGAAGAGGCCTTGAAGATCGTGATTCCGATGCTTCGTGGAGAAACAGTGAGTTTCGCTGGGAACCACTACCAAGTGTCCGACGCGGTCAACTCGCCACTACCAATCTCCCGTATCCCGGTCATGATCGGTGGTAATGGTGAGAAGAAAACCTTACGGATGGTCGCCCAGTACGCAGACGAGTCCAATCTGGCGACCGGTCCGATCTCAGACATTCCAAGGAAACTTGAGGTTCTCGAAGAACATTGCGATCGCCTAGGCCGTAACCGATCAGAGATAGTGGTGACGAAGCTGCAGATGGTCTGTGTCGCTCCGACCATGGAAGAGGCCGAATCGGATCTGCACGAGGTTGCTGCAGTAAAGGGATGGTCTGACGAGGTCATTGAGATGGCCAAGATGATCCTGATCTTCGGCGACTCGGACACTGTGGGAGAGAAACTCCAGGCCTGCATGGACACCGGTATCGACGGGATGACAATCAACCTCGCCGCCAATGGACACAAACTCGAGAGGATCGGACTTCTAGGCGAAATCGCGTTAGCAGCGACGACCTGAGTAGTGCGCCCCCAAGGCGGGTCCAAACCTCGGAACCGGCATTTGGCCCCATGTCCCGGTGCCCAAGAGATGAGACCGGCTACAAGCGTGAGTGCCGGGTCCTGTTATCTACAGGTACGCGGGCCAGTCGGTCAGCACCGCTTCCATCTCCTCGCCGGACTCCTCCTAGATGAAGTGGTTTCCGGCGAGTGTTTCCTAGGTCTGGTTGGGTCAGATGCAGCAGAACCGGCGCTGGGTACGGGCCAGGATGACACCAGGTTCTTCGTTCACGAACAACTTCGGGAATGGGCCGACGCCATGAAGTCAGGGTATGGCGAGGCGATTGATGTCACGTCGGCGCTTTCGCTACTCCTCGCGCTTCTGAAGGAAGTCCCCGATAGGGACAAACACACTGCGGTTACAGCGGAGAATTATGTGCTCAGTCAGTGGCCAGAAGCCAAAGAGCCTCCGACTAAGCCATCTGGGCAGGCGATGACGACGCAGGTTTGCCGGAACCCTCTCAATGTTTACAAAAAGGTTGTTGTCCAATAGGTCCTCGAGTTCTCGAAAGGTGGTCAACCCATGGTGTTCCCGGTCTGGATTGTCTCTGGTGTGCTCAATAAAGATCCAAGGCGATCGAAGGCGAGCAATGGCCAGGACTCTCTTGATGCGGATGGCCCAAGAGAGGTAGGAAAGATTGGGTGTCTTGATGACCAAGACGCCACCAGGCTTCAAAACCCGGGTGATCTCAGCGATAACGGCTCGCTTGTCGTCGATCGTGATGTGTTCGACGAAATCTGTTGTGATGCAGAAGTCAAATACTCCGTCACCAAATTGCAGAAGCTTGGCGTCTCCCTGCCGAAAGTCGATCTTCGCTCCGGCCCTTTCAGCATTGAGTCGGCCACCTGATATCGCCTCCTCGTTCAAGTCCTGACAGGACATCTCAGCTCCGAGAAGGCTTAGGACGATGCTGTAGCTGCCCTCGCCGCCGGCTACGTCAAGACCCTTTCTTCCACTGATGTCGCCAAGAGCCGTAATAGTCACGTCTCTGGTGTACAACTCCTGAAAGTTCCGAACCCAGATTCGTTTTGCTGGATCCTCGGAACTCGTGTCGAACCGGAAGAACCCTTGGATCCATGCCGACCAATGCAACTGGTCTTCGCTTACCAACGGCCTTTTCTTCCAGCCTTCAAGTTCTGAATCTGGAGTGCCCACGAGGCTCACTTTAATCTGCTGGGAATTGGCCGAAGTGGTTGACGCCGTGGACGGTGCGTTGGCCGGTGTGGGGATACCGACCATCGGGTCGCGTCGCGGTCGGGTAACGATAGGTGGCCGCCTCGAAGGTTTCGCCGGGGGTGGGGCTGAGGCGTTGCAATGTGCTTAATCTCTTAGTAGTAGGAGGTCGGGTATGAGTGAGTTGAGCAATCCGGCGAGTCGTCTGCGAGGCAACCCGACGTTGAGTCGCCCGAAGGCGCTGGAAGAGGCTGGCCTAACGATCGATGGGGTCGAGGTACTGCGTGGCTTCATTGAGCGTGGTCCGATCGATGGGCTCTGTTCTGAATTAGCGCCGTTGTTTGCCTCACCGATTCTTAATAGGAGAAGGAACTCTTCGATCTGGCTTCAGCACGGAGTCAAGGTTGCAGCGCTGCCTACGGCACTTCGATCGCTGAACCTCCTAGAGGTGAGTATTGAGATCCGTGATCTGGTTGCACGGAAGCTTGATTCCGACCTGATTATCACCAACCTGGAGGTAATGTCCGACACTGCTCGGAAGGCGGTCTTTTGGCATACGGACGGTCGAGTTGGCATGGTCCGAGCAATGTTGTACGTCAAGGGTGGCGCTCCTGAATCTGGGGCGTTTTGGTACGCGTTGGGATCACATCGGGTGGATCACGACATCGATCACGACCTGAATGCCGCCGAGATCGCAACAATGCAGGACACGATGGTCCAGTGCTCCGGGCAACCTGGCGACTTAGTTCTTTTCGACAGTTCTGGTTTCCACTCCAAGGGCGACTGTTGTGATGAAAGAGTTGTGGTGATGTTCGAGTTCCAGCCTCGCGGGTCGATCCACCCGAAGGCCACCATCGACATCAATACGGCCTCTTTGAGTCCTCGAGTCGCCGAGCGAATTGACCTATTTGCCATCGACGGCCGCGGAGAGACCTATGGCCAGCACGGGATAGATCTATTCGTACGTAACGATTGGTCATCACTTGGTCTCATGAGGGCGGTAGCAGCCGAATTGATTCCGCTCTGGATCCGTTCGAAGTTCTACAAACTCCGCCTTCGGCTATTGGCCAGCGTTCCTGGCAGGCAACGGGGAAGTTGAGGACTACTTCGAAGTCATGGACCGGCGCCAAAACAAAGGGGACACATCCTGACCACGCGTATCGATCACTTCATGTATGCCGTGGCATCGCTAGACGAAGGCATGGAATGGGCAGCTGACACGTTCGGGATACCGGCTGCTTACGGTGGACGGCATGTGGATCTCGGCACACACAACGCACTTCTGTCCCTCGGCTCAACCTATCTCGAGATCATCGCACCTGACCCGACGCAGTCTCAGGAAGGTACCGCTGATGCGCAGTTCGCCAACTTGACGAGCGGTGGCATAGTCACCTGGGTGGCCGAAGGTGACCTCAACGGCATTGCCCGGGCACTGGAATCGGCTGGCGTATTGACTCAGGGTCCCGATCGCACCCAGCGCAAGACGGACTCGGACGAAGTCCTCGTGTGGAATCTGCTGTTCCCAATCGGGAGTCGGCACGGTGGGTGCATGCCGTTCTTCATCGATTGGCTCGAGTGCGTCAACCCGAAAGACACCAATCCTGTTGGTGGCGAATTCAGGGCGTTGGCCATCACGACGCCCGACACCGATGATCTCGCTGGCGTTCTGCGCGCCATCGATCTCGACATCGTGGTGGCTGCAGGGCCACCGGCGCTCACTGTCACGATTGACTCGCCTCGAGGTGAAGTGGTGCTCGCGAGCACAAATGAGACCTCGCACATGCAGTTCGGTGGCATCCGTTGAGGCTCCTACGGCTAGCCCTCCTGGTTGGCTCGTAGCGTGGTTGTCGTGGAGGTCAACGGCTACACGATCGAACCGGGAGCGGACCTCAGATAGGAGAAACCTTGAGCAGCAGAACACAACGAAACACGCCACCCCTCGCATGTGACCTGGCTCTCTTGGGCGGAACGGTGCTCACACTCGATCCCGGAACTCCGGTGGTTGATCGAGGGTTCGTTGCCGTGACCGGGGACCGCATTGTCGCGGTTGGCGACGCAGCCCTGGCAGAGCGATTCCATGCCGACCGCACGGTGCACTGCTCCGGCAAGGTAGTCATGCCAGGGATGGTCGACTGCCACAACCATCTCTTCCAATCTCTGGGCCGCACGCTCGGGGAAGGTCTGCCTGGCTGGAAGTGGCTCAGCGACTTCATATGGCCCTACGCATCAGCCATCTCGCACGACGAAACACTCGCTGCGGTGTACCTCGGGGCCGTGGAAGCGGTACTGGCGGGCACGACATGCGTCCTAGACCATCACTACGGCCAAACCGGCTACGAGATGACGGTTCGTGTTGCCGAGATTCTCGAAGAGGTCGGCCTCCGCGGCTTCGTCGCACGGGGCATCTCTGGTCCGTTTACGGATCTTGCCGAAGTTCAGGGGCTGCCGGAGTCTGCATTCCAGATGTCCGCTGAGGAAGAGCTCGCAATCACGGAATCGTGTATTGCTGCCCGCCCTGCTGGCTCGAGGGTCAGGATCTCGCCAGGTCCGCTTAACGTCGTCTACACCGATCCAGATCTCGTGATCGCGAGCGTTGAGTTGGCACGCGCGAATGGACTGAAATGGCACACACATTTGAGTGCACCACAGCGCGATCCTGTTATTTTCGCGGGCAAACACAATGGCATGCGTCCAGCTGTCTGGTTGGAGCACCATGGGCTCCTCGGCCCCGACGCGATTCTCGCCCACGCCACGTGGATTGACGAAGAGGAAATTGAGGCGATCGGCGCCAGTGGCGCTGCCGTGTCGCATTGTCCGTTGTCCAACATGTATGTCCCGGTTGGCGTGATGCCCTTCCGGGCTCTAACCGACGCTGGCGCAGTGGTCGGCATGGGGACCGATGGGTCCTGTTGCGGTCACCGTCAGGACCTGTTCGAGAATTCGAAGCTCATGGTCCTTATGCATCGGCTGCACAACCTCGACCCAGAGGCATGTCTCGCCTCCGAAGCGCTAGGGGTGGCTACGAGGGGCGGTGCCGCGGCACATGGCATCCAGGCTGGCGTTCTTGAAGTCGGAGCGCTTGCCGACATCCTCGTGATTGACACCACGCAACCGCAGTTCGTACCGCTTCACGACCCGCGGTCGGCGATCGTCTACACGGCACAAGGGGGTGACGTGGACATGAACATTGTTGGAGGAGAGATCATCGTCGAAGACGGGCGTTCCACGCGGGTGGATCAGGAAGCTGTCCTTGCTGAGGCGCGAAGCAGGGCTAGCGAACTCTTCGATCGGATCAAGCTCAACTAATCGTTTTTATCGAGCTAATTTTGCGATTTCTCGGTTTATTGGTACGCCCCCCGGGACTCGAACCCGGAACCTGCGGATTAAGAGTCCGATGCTCTACCAGTTGAGCTAGAGGCGCTAGCGGCGCCCGATCCTATCGGTGCCGGTGGGGACGGACGACCGGTAGGACGGACAGGGTGGGGTGACCGAGGGGATTCGAACCCCCGACATCCTGGACCACAACCAGGTGCTCTAACCTAACTGAGCTACGGCCACCAAGTGGGCGCCATGCTACGGCCTGTCCGACGGCTCGCCGCCCTGATTCCGGCCCGGTTAAGGTCTCTGGCGTGGGTCGTTCGACCTTTCGTCGGTGTGCGATCCTTCCCCGGTGAAGAGCTCGACGAGGGTGGCGGTGATCGGTGGCGGGATCGCCGGCGTCAGCGTGGCCCACCACCTCCTCCAACTGGACTCACATCTCGACGTCGTTCTCCTCGAGATGGAGGGCACTCTGGCCCACCACACCACCGGTCGGTCGGCGGCCCTTCTGCTGGAAAACCTTGGTACCGGTTCCATGAGGGTCCTGACGTCAGCCAGCCTCGACCACCTCCGGAATACGCCCGACGACCTGGTCGACGCCCCACTGCTTGCCCGCCGTCCCGTTCTACACGTCGGCACCGTCGAACAGGACGAGGCCATCGATCGGATGCTGGCCGAGGGCATCGAGTCGGCAACCACACCGACCGCGGAGATTGGCGCCGACGAGGCCATGCGCCTATTCCCACTGCTGCGGCGCGACCGGGTGCATCGAGCGATCGTTGAACCAGACAGTGCCGATATCGACGTGGGGGCCCTCCACCAGTCCTTCGTGCGGGGGCTGCGCCGAGCCGGAGGCCGCATCGCTACGTCGACCCGGGTGGATGCGGCTACCCCGGACGGCGACGGATGGCGACTCGACACCACCGACGGGCCGGTGAGTGCCGACGTAGTGGTGAACTGCGCAGGGGCCTGGGGCGACGTGGTGGCCGCGACCGCCGGACTGGCGCCGATGGGCCTACAACCGTTCCGCAGGACGGCGTTCATGGTCGACGGCCCAGGCCTTGATACCACCGGGTGGGCATTCGCCGGTGACATCGACCACCAGTGGTACCTGCGGGACGACGGTCCGCAAATGTTCTGCTCGCTGGCCGAGGAAAACCCCTCCGAACCCTGCGATCCGAAACCCGAAGAGCTGGACGTGGCGCTGGCCATCGACCGACTGAACGAGGCCACCACGTTGAACATTCGGTCGATCAACTCGGCATGGGTAGGCCTGCGCACCTTCGCTCCCGACCGATCCATGGTGATCGGCCCCGACCCGGACAACGCTTCGTTCGTGTGGTGTGTTGGCCAGGGCGGGACCGGTATCCAGACCTCGGCGGGCGTGGGTCGCATCACCGCCGAGATGACACTCGGAGGTCCGCTCTCGGAACCCTTTGCGGAACTTGACCTCGATGAGATCAGACCCGGGCGATTCCGGACCGACCAGTAGCCTCGGTCCACCGCCCCCGTAGCTCAGCCCGGATAGAGCAGTGGCCTTCTAATCCCCGGAAATTCGTTCACTGCGTCCATTTGGTCCATCCGGGGCGTGTTTTGGGTTCACTGAGTGCACCTGGCAACAGGGATTTCATTACGTCCTGTCCGAATTGAGTCTCGATTGAGTCCCGCCTGGTCCAGGAAGGACGACGGCCTAGTCCTTGAAGATCACTCTGGCGGCTGCTGGATCAAGACCCTTAGGCCAGATTGTTGTCTTGTCGGCAGTTGCCCCAGATAGACCGACTTCAACAAGATTCGCCTGGGAGAGATTTGCACCAGAGAGATCCACTCCAGACAAACATGCTCAAGGCTCCAAACTCGCTCCCGAAGAAGTTTGCGCCAGAGAAGTCCGCCTTGAAGAGATTCGCACCAGAGAAATTCACAGTCCTTAGAGTTGCTCGGAGGAAGTCACTGTGAGTTGGACGGCGCTGGCTGTGCTCTCCGGGGGGGGGCTACCCCTCTGAGGTGACAGGAGTGGCAGCCGGGGAGCGTTTCGCTGAGCGGCTCGCTCTGGTCACACTGCTGTTGCCGGCGGCTTTGTTCTCGGCCCTGATGGCCACTATGGCAATGGCCGATGGTTCGTCCCTCGTGGTTGACGCTCAGCTGATCGGGGTAGTAGCGGGGGGACTGGCCGTGGTCCGACGGACCCCCATGGTGGTGGCCATGGTTGCTATGGCTGTCACTGCTCTTGTCAGGGTGGTGACATGAGAATCTCTTTTGGAGGCTTTGGATCAGTTGTCACCACCACCGAAGGTGATGACAAGCCCTGTTAGTTTCCGGGCTGTGGGTTTTCTAGTTGATATTGGTGATGCCCTCTGGCCTGGAGTGTCGGCGCTCCCGCAAATGGCTTGCGCCGGTTTCGCCGGGTTGATGATCCGGCTCGCGTTGGGTTCCGTGGGACAACGATGGGTCGCCACGTACCACCACACGATGGCCTACATCCTGTTACCGGTCACCGCTTTCGCCATTACCCGGGTGATCGCTGGGAACATCTCACTCTCTTTGGGAATGATTGGGGCACTCTCAATCGTCAGGTTCCGGAATCCAGTCCGAAACCCGTTCGAACTGGTGGTCTACTTCGCGCTGGTCACAGTCGGAGTGGCTATGTCCGCCGAGCCAGCTCTCGGACTTGTTCTCGGGGTTTTCGTGGTGCTCGTTGTTTACGGCGCTGCCGTCTATGAGCGACTCGCGCGGTCCCGAGACCGGTCACCGTTTGTGCCTTCGTTCACCGAGGGCCAGGCCTGCCATTCGGTGGTTGTCCGTGCCGGGCATCGGGTGGAGGACCTAGACCACTCGGAGTTCATGGTCCAGCGTCTAGACGACCTGGATTCGAACGAATGCAGTTACGTACTCAACTTCCGCGCGCGAGAGGACCTGGATGCTGTACTGGTGATCTTGGAGTTACCGGAGATCCGTGCCGAGCTTCGCTCAGTGGAGACCCGGATCGGCCAATCGCCCTCCTGACGTGCCTGTCCGGGCCGTTGGGCTTGTCCTCGTTCTTCTCCTTGTTGCCGTCGCAGCGATCGACATGCTGGGTGGTGCAGGACCTCAGATAGGCAATCCTTTCGAGTCGACCACCGGAGAACCGGAACTCGGATTCCCGGAGGCGATTCGACCCTTCTGCCCGTCGAGGCCGCCTGGCGGTGGTACGGCGTGGGACGAGAGGCCCATTCATCTTGAGGTCGTCTTCGACGATCAGCGGGGATGGGCAACCAACCTCTTTGAGGCCTGGTTAGGGCTCGCCGAATTCAAAGGGATCACGCCGTCGTCGAAGAGGTCATTTGGTGCTGTGGTTGTTCTGACTTATGCCGATGGGGGGGAGTGTGCGGATCGGGCTGAGGTTCGACTCCATGGAGACTGGATCGATCACATCGGACCGGTCGCTGAGGGGATTCAGGCCAGCGTTGATGTCAAGCTCGAATCAGGTCACGCCGGTGGGGTGAGAGAGTTCAAGCTCCTGCTTCCCAGGACACGGAACGGAGACAATGAGGTGTTGGCGGCCCTCCTGTTCCGTGAATTCGGATTCCTCTCGTCTCGGACTCATTACCTGAATACCAGGGTTAGCGGAATGGACGTCCGGTACCTGTTTCAGGAGAAAATGCGTGAACCGATGCTGATGCGCAATCGACTCCAGGAATCTCCGATCTTCCAATCTGACGAGAGGCTCGGGCATGGCTGGACAGCACACACTGATGATCCGGATGTCAGCGAGAACCCCCATGTCTTCTCCGTTGCGCGTCTCGCTGATGGTCAGTATGTGCGCAGCAGTCTGATTGCCCGGACGATCGTTGAGGAGGGCCTCTCGCGTTTGAATCAAGCCTTCGCGCAGGTGGCGGCGGTGGTCCCCGGAGCCGAGCGGCGTGTCGAGACCTCCCGTCCAGGAGATGGTACAAGCAGGACGAGGATTCTCACTGAGACGGCTCTTCCGGTCTTCGGGCGGTCAGAAGACGGGAATCCCACTGAAGCCGATCGTTTCACAGCCCTCTTTCTGGCGATTGGAGACGAAGGAACGGGATCAGTCCACGGGCTCCAGAGTTACAATCAGCGATTCGTTTATGACCCGTGGTCGGGGACGCTTCGCCCCATTTACTACGACGGACAGGTCGCCTTATTGCGATCTGAGCTTCCGACGGCACCGCGTATGCGTGAGTGGATCAAGGAGGCGCTCGGGCAGCCACGACCGGTGGTGGCCGTAACCCCGGCAACCTCACATGCTGCGACTGCGCTCCGTGAGCGACTGGCTGACTTTTCGATCGACGACTTCGTGACGGAGATGAGGAGGAACGGTGCCAGAACCCCGGAGGCTGACATCCGTAGCCTTCTTGGTTCGGACGGGTTTATCGATCAGCGTCTCGCGGAGATTAGTAAATCTGGCGGGCTGAGGGCGACCGATCGGCTCCCGGGTTCTCCATTTGCCGGTTTCATGGCGCAAGGGGTCCGCCTGGTGTTCAAATCGCCGATAGACGCCCACCTCTCATGTCCGGTTGGGCAGGGCTCCTGTGAGCGGTTAGCCCTAACGGACAATGAGTGGATCCGCCTTCTCCGGGGGAGTCTTGCTGTAGACGGGGCCCAATACCTATACGTGGGAAACTCTCCGGACGACCATCGGTTGGGTCGAGTGCAGCCGAATCGCCTTGAAGCCGAATGGTCAACTGAAAACGGTCCGGGGTCCACGCAAATCCATTGGTGGGGCGACATCGCGGTGGAAGTCCACAGTGACTCCCGGGTCCTAGAGGTGGTCGCCGGGCCGACTGGGGGACGGGTTGTCATTGTCGGCGGACGACTCGCTGACTGGCGGGTGACGTTTGAGGGTCCCCGGGAGGTCGAAGGCATGGATCCGTCGAGAGAGCGTTACGACGGTCGGGGAGTGAGCGGGTGCCTTACCTTCCGGGAGGTCGACCTGGTCGATGTCCGGATCGGCATCCGAGGTGCCGCGTGCGAGGACGGACTACACCTGCTCCGATCATCGGGTTCGATCATCGAGTTGGAGGTAGTCGGAGCCGTTGCGGATGCAATCGACATGGACCACTCGACGATCGAGATGGGATCAGTCGTAGTCTCCGGTGCGGGCAATGACTGTCTGGACCTCTCCACCGGCCGGTACGTGATCGGCTGGATGTCGGTCGACCACTGTGGGGACAAGGGCCTTTCGGTAGGGGAGGCCGCGGTTCTGGGTGTGGAGGAGTTAGAAGCCGGCAATGTTTCGGTAGGCATCGCAACCAAGGATTCAGCACGGGTGGATATCGGATTGGCTCGTGTCGACGGTGAGATCTGTGCGATGGCGTATCGGAAGAAGCGTGAGTTCTCAGGTGGAGAACTGCGGATCAGGCGACTGGACTGTGAGTCCGGAGAGGTCCGTCAACAGGAGGGTTCTTTAGTGGAGGTTGGTTCGTGACCTTTAGACGTGAAGAGAAGGTGGAGATCGCACCTACCGCGGTTCCTGCTTTCTTGGGATGGGCAGCCTCGGTGGGCGGTGGCACCATGTTTCCCCCTCGTCGCGTGGTCTCGATCTATCTGGACAACGAGAGCCTGGCGATGTACCACGATTCCTGCGAGGGAGTCGTCCCTCGTCGAAAGATTCGACTGCGGAGCTACCAGTCGGCGAAGGGAGTAACGTCGACCTGGAGACTCGAGAACAAAATCACGTCTGTCGAGGGTCGTTTCAAGACGACCGCGGTCGCAGAGAACATGGATCTGGATGATCCCCGGCTCCTCGACGACCATTATGGACCGTGTCGTGCGAGCGTGGAGGTGTCGTATGATCGTGCCTACCTCTGGGTCCGCGGATGCCGAGTTACCGTTGATACCGGGCTCCGCTATCGGAAGCAGAGGTCAACGATTTTGACTGGAACTGGGAATAGGAACATGCGCGGTCCCTATCAGACCGACGGGGCTGCTGTGGTTGAGGTTAAAGCCGATCATGGATGGCCGGAGGACGTTCTACTCGAGAGGTTCCCATGGGAGCGCAGCAGATTTTCGAAGTACTGTCGGGCAGTCGAATCAGTAGTATTCGGAGGAGACTTGGCGTCGGGATGAATCTCGTTTTCTTGACTGAATCCCACCGCCCACTGTCTGGAGGCTGATCCGCCACTAGAACCGCAGTTTGTTGGTGGTGTCGGCTGTCAGGTCGATCCGATCGAGGGTCGGCGAGTTGGGGTCCGGGTTGAGGCAGCCAGTGCCGCGAAGGACCTGCTCTGCTCCGAGATCGACGGCCAGTTTCTCCTGTAGGTGAGAGCCGGTTCCGTGAGGGAGTGCATACCAGGACAGCGTGTTCGGGAACTGGCCGAGAGCGTTCTGACCTCGCGTGAATTCCTCCCGGAACTGGATGGTGGTGAGACCCGTCGTGTCCCCCAGACGGTCTCAGACCTTTGGCGCCGCTTGCCCGTCGAGGGGTCGGTGAGTCAGACGCGAAGCTTTGCTTTCTCCTCGCTGAGCCAGGTGATGCTCCCGGTGCCGTATTGCCGCTTCACGTGATCGACCGTATGTGTGGTCCCGGGGTCCTACGCGCATGGTTGGACGCCGATTGAGTCCCGACTCCAACCTGCCCCCGGGTCAACGAGACCCGGGTCTCCGGTCGGCCAGCGACGCGATCCCTGCACCAAGAGGGATCTGAAGGCCCCGATAGCCTCGCCGTAGTACAAGCCCCCGTAGCTCAGCCCGGATAGAGCAGTGGCCTTCTAATCCACTTGTCGCAGGTTCAAATCCTGCCGGGGGCACTATCAGCAGTGAAACCGGTCGCCAGGAGGGGCCGTTCCGCCGTGAACGATTTTGGCCTTGACCGCGAGAGCGACGACATCAAGAGCATGGGGTTGTACCACCACATCGCTCGCGTGAGTAACGAAGTCCGAGAGCTCGGCAGGAACGATGACGAGCTGCTACGAGCTGACGAGTTAACGGCCTTTGACCAACTTCATTACCACGGGACCGAGGCAGTGGATGAAGCCGTACGGGCCACCGGCATCAACCAGTGGAGTGCGGTTCTGGAAGTCGGCTCGGGCGTCGGTGGCCCGGCCCGGCATCTGGCGTCCACCACGGGCGCCGCCGTGACCGCCTTGGAACTCCAGCACGACCATCATCGGATGGCTGTAGAACTCACCGCACGGTGCGGGTTGGCCGATCGGGTGACCCATGTGTGCGGCGATGCCCTGACCTACCGATTCGGAGACGAACGGTTCGACGCCATCGTCAGCTGGCTAGCGCTCTACCACATCCCCCAACGAGGACTGCTTCTGGAACGGTTCCGGTCGCTCCTCCCGAAGGACGGGTTCGTCTACGTCGAGGACCTATGCGAGCGGGACGGGTTCGACGACCGAGAAAGGGAGGCGTTGTCATCGGAGTTGTACGCCAAGCACCTACCCGACCTCAGCCTGTACGGCCGCGAGTTCGTCGAAGCAGGCTTCGACGTCATCCGGTGCGACGACATGACCGACGACTGGACAGCGTTCACCAGCGGCCGCCTGGAGGCTTACATCGACCAGAGTGAACGGCATCTGCGGGTGCACGGCGAGGCTGTTTTCGAGACCATGTGCGCCTTTTACTCGATGATGGTGGCTTACTTCTCCAGCGGAAAGCTGGGCGGTCTCCGGTTGGTGGCCCGCCTAACCTGATGCTCGGTGAGGGCCCCCCGATCTCCGTTAGATATCGCGGTGGCGTAGTAGGAAGTCCTTCACCGGGCCGAGCACCCGCTCCGGTGCCTCGATCAGGATCGAGTGCTTGAGGTCATCGAGGATCACCAGTTCGGCGTCGGGCAGCTCGCCGGCGATGAACCGGTTCAGTCGGGGGCTGCACCCTCCATCGAACTCGCCGGTCATGACTAGACAAGGGCAGGCCACCTCGTGTAGCCACGGCGCCATCTCGACCCCGGCATAGACGTCGAACACGCTGAGGAACACGTCTTCCGGGGTGCCAAGCACCTGGTCGATCCGGTTCTGGATGGCATCGGGCCGTGCCCCGATGAACTCGTCGGTGTACCAGCGGTCCAGCAGGGTGCCCAGCACCGGCTCCACACCTTCGGCACGCATCTTTGCCACCACGCCCTTGACCTTGGCGCTGTCGTCATCGGTACGACCTGCTGCGGTGGACAGGAGGATGACGCTGGCCGCGTGCTCCGGGTGGGCTCGGGCGTACGCCGGACCGATCTGGCCGCCCAACGAATGACCGATCACGTGGATGCGGTCGTGCCCGAGCCGTACCCGCAACGCCTCGAGATCGTCGACGAGGCCGTCCAGGGAATACGGCACCGGAGGGACCGGACTTTCGCCGTGGCCCCGCAGGTCGTATCGCACGCAGGTGAAGTAGTCCTCGAGCCCGGTCAGCAGGTCGTCCCACGTGACGCGCCGGCTCCCGATGCCGTGAACCATGTACAGCGGAGGTCCCTCACCGGAGACTGTGTACGAGACGTCGATGGCGCCCATGGAGACCCTCTGATCCGGGATTCGCTACTGGTTGGCCATGAGTTTGCCGCCGACGCCCCAGTTCTCACGTTCTACTTCGCTGATGACGATGTGCAACCGGTCACCTGGGCCACCACAGGCCCGAACGAACCCGTTGGTGAGCTCACGGGCGTGGTCGCGCTTCTGGTCGGTGGTGCGACCGGGGAACATCTCGACACGGATGATGGACATCGGGTTCCTCCCGAGGGGGGGGATGGGACTGGTGGTCGTGGATTCTGTCTCAGGCGGCGAATGCCACCTGTTGCAGGTGTGGAAGCACGTCGATGGCGAAGCGTTCCATGGCTTCGAGGTGGTCGCCCTGAGGCTGGCCGAGGTTGGAGCTCAGGATGACTTCGTCGATGCCGGCCTCCGCGTACTCGGCGAGGCGGTCGACCATTTCGTCGGCTTGGCAGATGATGAGGTTCTTCTCGAGCTCCTGGATCGTTTGGGTCCGAGGGAGGGGCTCGACGTCGCCGTGACTGACAATGCCTGGCCCGGTGAACACGTTGTCGAATCGGCTGTAGTAGTCGTGGGCCATCTGGACCATCCGTCGAGTCTCGGCCTCCGATCCGGTGCAGTAGATGACTCGCGACATCATGATCCGCAAGTGACGGCCAGCCTCACCCATATCAGCCTTGGCCGCCTTGTGGGCAGTGATCTGGGCGCGGAAGAGATCGGGTCGCCCGGCCAGCGGGGTGGTCTGGATGTCGAAGCCCCGCCTAGTGCATGCCGTAATGCCCGGCGGGTTCATGACGGCCACCATCATCTTCGGCATGGGTTGGGTCATCGGACGGGGCATGACGGTGATCGGGTCGAACCGGTAGTACTTGCCATCCCAAGACACCTCCTCCTCTGTGAGCAGGGCGATCAGCACGTCGAGGCTTTCGTCGAACCGGGCCTTGGACTCTTCGATGGGCGTACCGAGGCGGGCCATCTCGTAGGCAAAGGCGCCGCGGCCCACGCCGAGCACCAGTCGACCGTCAGTGAGGATGTCAGCCTGGATGACCTCCCCGGCGAAGACTCGCATGTCGTGCAAGGGCAACACGGCGACCGAGGTGACGACCTCCAGGTGGTCGGTCTCGCAGGCCACCTTGATAGCCATCTGCAGCGGCGACGGCATCAGCAGCACGTTTACGAGGTGATGCTCGGGCAGGGTGACGCCCCGGTAGCCGAGGCGTTCGGCGGCCACGGCCTGTTCGACCATGTCGGCGTAAAGGCGCTTCCCGCCGTAGGAGGTGTCGGGGTAGTAGCTGGAGAGAAAGTGGTTCGCTTCCACGGCGACAAGTCTGGCCCGGGGACGTCACGGTCCCAAGCGGGGCGGTTAGTCGGTGAGCAAGTAGTGGTCGAGATCTGGTGCGGCCATCCGGCGCCGGAACTCCCTGAACGTCCATGGCCAGGCCATGGGTACGCCCCGATCGTCGAGGTACCAACTGTCACAGCCGGTAGCCCACACAGTCCGTCCGGCTGCCTCGGCACGGGCTTCCTCGTGGGCTTTGGTGGCGTCGGCGGTCGGCTCGATCAGTCGACACGAGCCGTCGGCGATTTGGTCCACTAGTTGGAGGGCGTATTCCATCTGCAGTTCGGCTACCTCAATGAGTGAGAAATTTCCGACCGGGCCGTTGGGACCGTTCAGCATGAAGAGATTAGGGAGCCCCGGTACGGCCATCGAGAGGTAGGCGGTCGGCCGGTCGGCCCATGCCTCGGATAGTCGGGTATCGGAGGGGCCGATGATCTCCATGGGTCGCATGAACCGGTCGACCCGGAAGCCGGTGGCCAAGACCAGTGCGTCTAGTTCGTGAACCGCGCCGTCCTCGGTGAGAATGCCGTCGGACACGATCCGGTCGATCCGGGTGGTGACTAGGCGAGCGCTTGGGTGCTGGATGGCCTCGTAGAAGTTCTCTGAGATGACAAGGCGTTTACAGGCCGCCCTGTGGTCGGGGGTGAGGCGTTCACGGAGTTCGTTGTCGGCCACAGTGTCGAGGTTGACCTGACAGAGTTCTGCGATCCGTGCCAGGACGGGTGACTCGGCATCGACAACAGCGTTGGCGAAGCCATCGGCGAAAAGTTCCGAGATTTCGTCGTGGAGGTGGCGCTGCGAGCCGGGGTCGGCCCGGAATGCCGCCTTCTCCTTCTCGGTGTAGGGCGGGTTGTCCTGGGGGAGCACCCACTGGGCGGTCCGCTGGAACAACGACAGTGCTGCCACCTCTTCGACGACGGCGCCCACCGTCTGGACGGCCGACGACCCGGTCCCGATGATCCCGACTCGACGTCCGGCGAGCGGGACCGATGCGTTCCACCGGGCCGTGTGGACGAGGTCGCCGGCGAAGTCATCTAGACCCTTGAGGTCTGGTACGAACGGGTGGTGGAGCACCCCGGTCGCAGCGATGACCACGTCGGCCACGCCGGTACGACCTGAGGCGGTGAGCAGGTGCCATTGGTTGCCGTCGTGTTCGGCGCGAACCACCTCTTCGTTGTAGATGATCGACCGTTCCACGTCATGGTGTAGGGCTACGTCTTCGAGGTAGGACTGGATCTCGGATCCCGGTGAGAAGCGGTACGACCACTCGGGGTTGGGGGCAAACGAGTAGCTGTAGAGAATCGACGGCACGTCGCAGGCCACGCCGGGGTAGGTGTTCTCCCGCCAAGTACCCCCCAACCGGCCGGCCTTCTCGTAGACCGCAATGTCGTCGAACCCTCGTTTCCGGAGGCAGACCACCGCCAAGATCCCTGCCATCCCGGCACCCACGACCACGAAGCGCAGTGGTCGGGTGCCTCTGGACATTGCTCGAGTCCAGCAGGGGTGGTTGGGTGACGGCCAGTTGGCGCCTCCTAGGTGGCCGATCGGCAGGGTCGCCATTCGATCGGGGAGCGGGCCGTAGCGTCGGGTTATGGCTGGAGAGGATCGGGTGCTGTCGGCGGGCCCTGGATGTCGGGTGCCGGCCAGCGAGGTGAGTTGGCGCTTCGGGCCATCGGGTGGGCCCGGCGGCCAGCACGCCAACCGCGCCCATACCCGTGTGGAGGCCGAGTTGGACCTCACGACGGCCCGCGGTATCGACGATGGGGTCCGGGTCCGACTGGTCCAACGGCTGGGGTCGAGTGTTCGGCTCGTGGTCGATCGGCACCGTTCCCAAGCCCGCAACCGAGAACGGGCACTTGGGGAGATTGAACGACGTCTGCAGGATGCCCTGGTGGAGCGGGTGGCCCGTCGCCCCACTTACCCCCGCCGGGGGGCGGTGGAGCGACGGCTGGAGGCCAAGCGTCGGCGTGGTGCCCGTAAGGCTGAGCGGCGCGGCGACTGGGGCTAGACGGTCACGGCGTGTCAGAGGGTCCCTCGGCGGGGGTGGGAGGCAGGTTGGCTAGGAAGACCATGAGGGTCGCTGCCAACTTCTGGACCTGGGTGCGCGTCAGGCCGTAGGTCTCGGCCATGCGCACCAGGACGACCTGTTCGGCCTGGTCCCAGACCACCGGTACGGCGATGGGTCCATAGGCATCGGGTCGGTCTGCCTCATCCAACGGCACGGCGCGGGTGGCACCCGGTAGGTCGCCCAGGAACTTCAGGGTGTACACGCCGAACCGGATGAGCCAGTCCGGTGACCTGCCCATGGCTCTGGCGGTGGAGACGAGCGATGCGTGTTCGTGGGGAGTGAAACCAGTGGTGATTTCGACCGGGTCGGTGTAGGTGACGTCGACACAGCCCCGGGCCGTACCCGTTCCGGTGGTGTGCGGATCATAGAAGGGCGCCTTGAAGCCCGAACCCGGATCACCGGTGGTGAGGAACCGGTCGACGGCTCGGGCGATGGCCTGTCCTTCGGCTTGCTGGATCTCGGGTAGTGCCAGCAACTTGGCTTCCGGCGGGTTAGACAGATAGAGGCCCTCGACGATGGCCGCCGGCACGCCCCTGGTCATCCGTAGCACGCCATAGGTATCGGTCCGGGTGTCCCGGAGGCGGGCGGATGCACCCTGGTGGTAGGTCCGCACCCAGGGCACCCAGTAGTCGGCAAAGACGGCCTGGACCTCCTCGAACAGCAGTCCGGCCAGACGCCGAGACTCCGGTTGGTCGACCTGGTGGAAGGCCTCGGTTCCAGGGGTATCGGACCGCGTGATGGCGCCACCGTTGTGGTGAATGGACACGAAGGCCTGTGGGTCCAGTGCCCGCACGATGGCCGTGCGCTGGCGGATCGGCATGTGTAGGTCCCGGCGGCGGGTCAGCATCACTGAGTGGCCCAACTCCTCAAGGGCCAACTTGGCGTGGAAGGCCACTATGAGATTCAGGTCTCGTTCGATGAGCCCGTTCGCGCCTACCGAACCTGACTCGGGCCCGCCGTGACCGGCGTCGAGGACCACATGGACCGCGTGGTCACCACTGGCGTCGATGGGCGTGCCATCTCCGTACACCACCTCGTGGCCACATGTGCTGCTGACTACCGTCGCTCCCGCGAACTGCCCCACTACCGGGAGCAGAACGTCGTCGGGGCCGCGGATGATGCTTGTTGCGCTAGCCCCGTTTTCGCTATCGCCGTTTCCGACAGCGTCTGCGGGGACGGCGCCAAGTACCAGCGCTAGGGGGACCAGGACTGCCACAAGGGTGGCTAGGGGGCGGAACCGATCGGGCACGAGGTGACGCTAGGGGACCGGGCCGGAGTCGTGTCGTCTTCAGACCAGAGAACAGGTTAGGAGACGAGTCTTAGAACTGCTGTTCCTCGGTGGAGCCCTCTAAGGCCAGGGTTGAAGCGGTGCCACCGGAGATCACGGTGGCCACATCGTCGAAATACCCGGCGCCGACCTCGCGCTGATGACGGGTCGCCGTGTAACCGTCGTCCTCCATGCCGAACTCGGCTTCTTGGAGGGCCACATAGGCCGTCATGTCTGACTCGGTGTAGCCCTTGGCCAACTCGAACGCTGAGGCGTTTAGGGCGTGCCAGCCGGCCAGCGTGATGAACTGGAACTTGTAGCCCATCTTGCCGAGTTCCCTCTGGAACTTGGCGATGGTTTCGTCGTCGAGTGCCGACTTCCAGTTGAACGATGGCGAGCAGTTGTAGGCCAGCATCTTCCCTGGGAACTGGGCGTGTACGGCGTCCGCGAACTCCTTGGCTTGGTCGAGGTCCGGGGTGCCGGTTTCGCACCAGATCAGATCGGAGTACGGGGCGTAGGCCAACGCCCGGGCGATCGGGGTGGGCATGCCCGGTTCGGTCTCGAAGAAACCCTCAGTAGTGCGGCCACCGGTCAGGAACGGCTTGTCACGATCGTCCACGTCACTCGTGATGAGGTTGGCAGCCAGGGCGTCGGTCCGGGCGATCAGCACGGACGGAACGCCGAGGACGTCGGCTGCCAGACGGGCAGCGGTGAGGGTACGTATGTGCTGCTGGGTCGGGATCAGCACCTTGCCACCCATGTGCCCGCACTTTTTCTCAGAGGCCAACTGGTCCTCGAAGTGCACGCCGGCGGCACCGGCACGCAGCATCCGTTTCATGAGTTCGTAGACGTTCAGGGCGCCACCGAAGCCGGCCTCGGCATCGGCCACAATTGGAACCATCCAATCCCGAAGCATTTCGCCCTTGTTCTCGGACCATTCGATCTGGTCGGCGCGGCGGAGGGCGTTGTTCAGGCGCTCCACGACAGCCGGCACCGAGTTGGCCGGGTAGAGACTCTGGTCCGGGTACACCTGACCGGCCAGATTGGCGTCACCGGCCACCTGCCAGCCGGACAGGTACAGCGCTGGGAGACCACCCTTGACGTACTGGATGGCCTGGCCACCAGTCATGGCGCCCAGGGCATGGACGTAGTCCATGTCGTGCATCTTCTCCCAGAGCACCTCAGCGCCGTGGCGGGCGATCGAACACTCAGGCAGGACCGACCCCCGCAGGCGGACGACGTCAGCCGCCGTGTAGTCGCGAACCGCGCCTTCCCACCGGGGGTTCTCGTTCCAGTCCTTGTCCAGGGTTGCGACCTGGTCGTCAAAGGTATTGCGCATCACTGACTCGCTTTCGTGGAGGACCGTCGACGTGCGTCGGGCCCGATTGGGAAATTGGTTGAGGTGGGTGCCCCTGTACGTCGTGTCCGTCAGTCCAGGAGCTCGTATGCGGGCAGGGTAAGGAACTCGATGAACTCCGAGGCCAGGGCTACCTGCTCGAAGACCGACCGGGCTTTGTCAAACGGTAGTGAAGCGAAAACTTCGCTACCGAGGTCATCCGCGATGACAGCCATCTGGGCGTCGATGGTCGAACGGACGAGTTCGCGGGTAACCGTGGTGCCGTCCTCGAGGGTGCGGCTGTGGCGGATCCACTGCCAGATCTGAGCCCGACTGATTTCGGCAGTGGCCGCGTCCTCCATCAGATTGTGGATGGCAGCTGCGCCGGTGCCTGATAGCCACGAGGCGAGGTATCGGAGGCTCACGTAGACGTTGGTCTCAAGGCCGGACCGTGTGATTTGGCCGCCTGAATCGTCGACCGACAGCAGATCGTCGCCGCTGACCCGCACGTCGGGACGCTGGCGGTCGACCTGGTTGAGGCCTTGGCCCAGAATGGCGTTGAACTCGACTTCGGCCACGGTTACAAGGTCAGGGTGGGCCACCCATGTGCCATCGCACCCGTCGTTGGCCTCACGCCGCTTGTCCTCTTTCACCTTGGTGAGGGCCTGGGCGGTGACCTCGGGATCACGGCGGTTGGGAATGAAGGCCGCCATGCCACCGATGGCGTGCGCGTCCCGCTTGTGGCAGGTGGCCACCATGAGCTCGGTGTAGGCCCGCATGAACGGCACCGTCATGGTCACGTCCGACCGGTCGGGCAGGACGAAGGCCGGGTCGGCGTTGAACTTCTTGGCCACCGAGAAGATGTAGTCCCACCGGCCGGCGTTCAGCCCCGCTGAGTGTTCCCGAAGTTCGTAGAGGATCTCGTCCATCTCGAATGCTGCCGTGATGGTCTCGATGAGCACCGTGGCCTTGATTGAGCCTCGAGGCACGCCGAGGACTTCTTGGGCATGGCAGAACACGTCGTTCCAGAGGCGAGCCTCGAGGTGATTTTCCAACTTTGGGAGGTAGAAGTATGGCGCTGTGCCCCGGTCAAGGGCCTCCCGGGCGTTGTGGAAGAAGACGAGGCCGAAGTCCACGAGGCTGGCGGCTGCCGGCCGGCCGTCTACTTGGACGTGACGCTCGGGGAGGTGCCAACCGCGTGGTCGGATGACCAGTGTGGCGATCTCGTCGTTGATGGCGTAGCTCTTGCCGTCGCGCCGCAGGGTGAGGTCACGGCGAATGGCGTCGCGCACGTTGACCTGACCGTTGAGCATGTTGTCCCAGGTCGGGGTGCTGGAGTCCTCGAAGTCGGCCATGAAGACGCGGGCTCCTGAGTTCAGTGCGTTGATCATCATCTTGCGCTCGGGTGGCCCGGTGATCTCGACGCGTCGGTCGAGTAGATCCTTTGGCGGGGGTGACACCGTCCACGTCCCTGAGCGGATTTCGGCGGTTTCGGAAAGGAAGTCAGGACGTAGGCCGGCATCGAACTTCTCCTGGCGGATGCGGCGGCTACGTAGGAGTTCGATCCGGCGGTCCCGGAACGTCCGGACCAGATCGGCGACGAATGCTGTGGCCTCGGGCGTGAAGACCTCGTCGCTGAGGTCATGCTCGGTGATCTCGATACCGTCCAGGTCGGTCATGGAAAATACCTCCCGAGCCTGATACAGCGTGGGCATGTGCCCCAACTGGTATGTCTCGTAGCCATGAGTATCCGTCTCGTAGCCATGAGTATCGGGGATGTTCCGTCTCTATATTGGCTCGGATGAGGGGGAAGATCCCCCAGCCTGTCCGTATGGCAGAAAAAGTGCGAGAGTTCTGACCGGTGAGCACCGGAAATCGATCTCCACGACGGGAGGGGTACCAGAGATGGGTGCACAGGCCTTCGATCCGGTGGTGCTCGGCCACCGCCTCCGCCATCTCCGCAGGGCGGCCGGCCTCACGCTGGCTGTTCTTGGGGAGCGGATCGGACGGCCAGCGTCGTTCCTCTCTCAGGTCGAAAATGGCCGGATCGAGCTGAAGCTCGGAGTGCTGGGCGAGTTGGCCGACGCTCTGGGTTGTGCCACGGTGGACCTGCTGGATCCGACGCCACCCAGCTACCGGGCGGCACTCGAGATGGAGCTGCACCATCACCAGTCGGGTCCCTGGAGGACGACCCTCGAACTGCCGGAGGTGCGGGCCGGGGCTCGCCTCGACGACGACGTACTCGAGACGCTCGTGGGCTTATACCGGGCGCTACCCGACGTTGAGGTCAGTCGTTCAGGTCTGGCCAACTTGGAGGCGGGAGATCGGGCGCGGCTGGCCAATATCGCCTTACGGACCGAGATGCGGGCCCGGGACAATTATTTCGCCGAAATCGAGCAGCGGGCAGCCGAGGACCTGGTCGCTGCCGGCTACGGCGGTGAGGGGCCACCTACGGAGAAGGACATGGTCGACCTGGTCGCCCACCACGGCTTCACCGTGGAACGGGTCAAGGGCATGCCCCGGACTGCTCGGTCGGTGACCGATACCCGCCGTCGCATCATCTACATCCCGCAGCGCGACGACCTCAGCGTGCGGGCGTTTCGATCCGTCGTGCTCCAAACGCTCGGCCACTTCGCTCTGGAACATGCCGAGACGACTGACTTCGAGGGCTACCTCCGTCAGCGGATCGAGTCGAATTACTACGCGGCAGCAACCCTCATTCCCGAGGAGGCGGCCGTCGGGTTCCTCTCGGGTGCCAAGGGTGACAGCGACCTATCCATCGAGGACCTGAAGGAGCGGTACTACGTCTCCTACGAGATGGCCGCCCACCGGTTCACCAATCTGGCAACAAGACACCTCGACCTGCCAGTCCATTTCATCCGGACTGACCCAGAGGGCACGATCACCAAGGCCTATGAGAATGACGGGCTTTGCTTCCCTGCCGACTCCGACGGCGGCTTGGAGGGCGCACGCCTGGGTCGCCAGTGGGGTGCGCGTCAAGCGTGGGATGGCTCAGATCTGCTCCACTACCAGCACACGGCGACCGACTCCGGCAACTATTGGTGCGTGACCTACGTCGAGAACGCCATCGAGCGCACCCCCTATGCGGTGACTCTTGGCTGCAGCGAGGTCGATGCCGCTTACTTCCGCGGCGGGGACACGTTGCGTCGGGTCGTCGCCCACGGGGGCGACGATGAGGCCGAACCCGAATTGCTGAGGCGGTGGGACGGCGTGGCGTGGCCGTCGGCCTCGGAGCGGAGCTTCGTATTGACCGCCCTCCCGTCGGCTGTTCGGGAGTTCTCGCCGTTCCCGGGGATCGACCTGCTCGACGTCTACCGGTTCCTCGACCGGCAGGGAGGCCTACCGCCCGTCACTTCGTGAACGGCTCACCAGCCTCGTGTCGCCGTCGGACCTCGGCGGCGAAGTGTCCCAGGTCGACCGTTTTCACCACGGCGGGATCGCGTACCGTCCCCGTGTGGGTGACGAACCGTTCGCCGTCCCAACGATGCAGCTGGAAGGCCGGCGGTTCGTTGACGGCCGCCCCTCGGTCGGGGTGCAGGTCCAGGTTCAACTGGTTGCCGGTCGACGGGCAGGTCGACACGAGGGTTGTTCCAATGGCCGTCTGGATCGGACGGTGCAGGTGGCCGGCTACCAGCAGCCGGACCTGAGGGTGTCGCTCGATGGTTGCTCGCAGACGGTCGGCATCGGCAACTCCGGCTTGGTCCATGAACGACAGGCCGGTCTCGAACGGTGGAAAGTGGGTGAACACGACGGTAGGTCGGTCGTCGGTGGACAGGGCCTGGTCCAGCCATTCTTCTCGGACCGGGTCGAATCGGCCGTCGTGGCGGCCCGGAAGCGTGGTGTCCAGCCCGACGAGGCGGACCGGGAACTGGTCGACGACGTAACTGCAGTGGCCAGTGGCCACGTTGCCGGGAAGCAGGTCGGCGAAGGCCAGCCGGAAAGCCGATCCCTCGTCATGGTTGCCGGGTAGCGGAATGACCCTCTCAGCGATGGGGGCCAGCGTTTCACGGAGGATGGCGTACTGGGGTGGGGTGCCGTCGTCGGTCAGGTCACCGGTGGCCAGGATCACGTCGGGGGCGGGTTCCAGGGCCAGTAGGTGGTCGACCACCCGCCTGAGAGTCTCGGAGGTGTCGACGAGGCGGCCGAAGGCACTGTCGTGGTCTCGGATATGGCAGTCGGAGATCTGGGCGATCAACACGGGTTCGAGACTAGGGCGGAGGTCGGATAGTGGAAACCGTGCATGAGAGTTAGTGATGGGGGAGACTGGCGGAAGCGGAACGGAGGAACGAGCGCGGGCGAAATGGATGGACGGCATTACCAGTTGGCCGAGGATGTACTGGGGCCGACGAACCGGTCGTACTGGGTGGTCGACCAGCGTCTGGCTGCTGGGGCCTACCCGTTCCACCCAGCCTGGGTGTCCGGCGACCCGATACCCGAGAACTTGGAGCGACTGCTCGACGCCGGGATCGACGCCTTCGTCAACCTAACCCAGGACCGTCTCGGCGGAACCGACGCCCATATGGTCCGGTACCACTCGTCAGTGGATGGTCTAGCAGACGTGCTGGCCCACCCGATTCCCGACATGGGGCTGCCCGACGGTGGGCCCGACGAGATGAAGGAAATTCTCGACGCCGTTGACTTGGCGTTGGACACCGGTCGCAAGGTCTACGTGCACTGCTGGGGCGGCTCGGGCCGGACCGGCACGGTGGTGGGCTGCTGGTTGCGCCGACATGGCCTGGCCGAACCGGAAGAGGTTCTCGGGGTGCTTCGGGAACTCCGGAGGTCAGGCGACAAGGACGGAGGCCACAAGGCCACGCCACAGACACCGGACCAGTGCTCGATGGTGGAGGAGTGGGAGGAAGAGTGATGACCGACCGACTGGATCCCGGGGCGCTGGACCGGGCATTGGGGGCGGTCCTCGGCTCGGCGTGCGGTGACGCCCTCGGAGCCGGTTACGAGGGCTGGCACTACAACTCCCTCCTTCCCGCTGACCCAGCCGACCTGGCCATGATCGGCGGCGGCCTAGGGAGTTGGAACGAGGGCGAATGGACCGATGACACGCAGATGGCCCTCGGCATCCTCGACGTGCTGGCCGAACGGCAAGGCGACGGACCCGTCGACCTGGTGGCCATCGGGCAGAACTTCCTGGACTGGGCTGACACGAATCCCCCCGACATCGGTAACCACACCAGAGCGGTCCTCCAGGCGAACGTCGACGCCGTCGACCTCCGCGCCTGGTCTGACGAAGTGCAGGAACTCAATGGGGACTCCGTCGGTAACGGTGGTCTGATGCGCTGCGCCCCGGTGGCCCTGATGGCGCCCCACGACCGCGAGGCCGTGGCCCACCTCGCTGCCGAGGCGTCCCGACTGACCCATAGCCACGCCGATTCCCAGGAGGCCTGCGTGCTGTGGTGCGAGGCGATCCGGCAGGCCATCGGCGGAGCGTCCCCGGACTCGGCCGTCCAGTGGAAAGAACTCGTCGTCTCGGGGTTGGATCTGGTCAGTGACGGCCGCCGAGCGGTCTGGGAGGAACGGATCGACGAGGCGGTGCAGCTCCCCCAGGAGGCCTTCAACGAGAACGGGTGGGTGGTGTGGGCGTTCCAGGCCGCCTTGTCGGCGATTGTTCACACGCCTGTTCCCGCGGGTGAACCGGCCCACCATCTGGCGGAAGTACTGCGGACGGCGGTGATGATCGGCGGCGATACGGACACTGTGGCCGCCATCGCCGGCGCCCTGGTCGGTGCCCGGTGGGGGGAGTCGGCCCTCCCGGAGGATTGGCTGGACATCCTCCACGGCACCCGCCGGAAGGGTGAACCGGTGGTTCGGGCAGCGGGCCTGGGTGGCCTCGTCCGCAGTGCGCTTGGCGGCTGATCCCCTTCATTTCAACGATGTAGGGAGAGTGTCACACCCGATCTCTATCTTGTCTGCATGACAGGAAACAGAAAGACCAACTCCGCCGGAGGTAATTCCGGTACCAACACCCACCCGTCCGAACTACCGACCGAACTCATCGACCCCGCCGCCTGGTGGCGGCGACCATGTGAGGTCGACGACCGCCTGTACGTGTGTGGCGACCTCCCGAGCGATTCCGAGGGGTTCCGACGGGTCCTGGGGGAGTGGCTCGAAGCAGGCATCACCCACATCGTCGACGTTCGGAGCGAGTGGAGCGACGCCGACCGGGTGGCTGACGCCGCCCCCGATCTGGCCTACACCTGGCTGGGGACCCACGACGACGGCGGGACCCAGGAGGCGGCCTGGTTCGATGCCGGCGTCGATGCCATCACCATGGGTCTGGGTGATCCCACGGCCAGGGTCCTGGTTCATTGCCACATGGGCGTCAATAGGGCACCATCGTTGGCGTTCGCAGCCATGATCGAGTTGGGTCGCGGTGTCGAGGAGGCCCTCGAGGCCATCCGGTCGGCCCGCCCCATCGCGGCGATCGCCTATGCGGCGGACGCCGCCCGATGGTTCGGCGAGCGCCGGTCCATGGACGGCGAGTCCGTGCAGACCGCCTGCGATCGGACCCGGGCCTGGTTGGCCGCCAATCCCGTTGCCACAGGCTGGATCATCAGTCGCATCCGGGAGGCCGAACACCCCGAGGTCGCGGAGATGGCCGCCGCCGACTGGGACGCGGGGCTCGAGGAGCTCCGGGACCTCAACGACCAGGAGACCCGAGATTTCGAAGATCTCGTGGATCACAACCGCGAACAGGCCCGGAACCTCGTACAGCAGTGGTACGAGTTGCAGGCCGGCGACCTGATCGGCTTCGACGAAATCCCAGACTTCATCCGACCCGAGCCGACCGATCGGATCGGTGCCGTGGTCGTGGAGGGGTTGGCGCAGTCGTTCTGTGAGATCTTCGACATCGACCACGACGTCTTGGGAACGGAACAGGCGGAGCGTCTTCACGCCCAGGTGCTGGAGGTACTGGCCCAGGGCGTGCCGATCGGGTTGAGCGCCCGTGGGGAGGGATCGTGATGCGGATCTTCTACGACGAGGGATACGTGGCCGCAGCTCATCAGTACGAGACCACGCGCAAGTCGGCCCAGATCGCTGCTGCGATTCTGGGCGGGAGGGTTCCGGGGGTGACGATCGCCGAACCGTCTGCCTTCCTGGACGCCGCCGAACGTTGGATCTCAGTCGTCCACGATGCTGCCTACGTCAAGGCGTTGTGCACAGGCGAGCCGGAATGGCTGGCTGAGGGCAACGGGTTTGACTGGGATCCTGGAATCTGGACCACGGCTCGACATTCGACCGCCGGGGTACTGGCTTCCGTCGAGGAGGCCATTGCCGAAGGGTTGTCGGGCAGCCTGTCGTCGGGCCTCCACCATGCGAAGCCGGGAGCCGGTCAGGGCAACTGCACCGTGAACGGGTTGGTGGTAGCGGCACGCCACGCCATCGACCTCGTCGATGGACCTGTCGTGATCCTAGACGTCGACGCCCACTGTGGCGGCGGTACGGCCCAGTGTCTGGACGGTGTACCGGGGGTGCTCCACCTGGATCTCAGCACGAGCAGCTTCGACGAGTACGAGCCCATGGGGGACGACTGCCTGGTGGTGGTCGGTAGGACGGATGACGACGCCTACCTCGAGCAGCTCGACCTCATGTTGGGTCGGATTCCCCGGGAGGCCGGCTTGGTGCTGGTCAACGCGGGCATGGATCCCCATCCGGGGATCTCCGTGGGCACGTTGGTCGAGCGGGAACGGCGGATAGCGGCATTCCTATCCAAACAGGAGGTTCCGGCGACGTTCGTGCTCGCCGGTGGCTACCTACACGGGATCACCGAGGCGCAACTCGTCGACCTCCACCTCCTGACCGTGTCGGCGTTCGCCGAGGTGGAAGCGTCACGGGAGGGCGTGACCAGTAGTTGTGCGGCCTGAGCAGTCGTGCTCCCAGGGCCCGGCTGGGAAGGCCGGAGGTCGAGAAGAACACAAGAAGCGAGCAAGAGGCAAGTAGGAGAAGGAACCATGATGGACATCAAAGGCATTGGACAGGAAGAGATGGATAGCCGGACGCTGGCCTACCGGGCGGGTGC
>Ga0315327_10000103_pt1 | contig 35522 bp, 25 predicted proteins | sample M110032315metaG_FD_203460 | JGI IMG/M metagenome (GOLD analysis project Ga0315327, IMG submission 203460) | Ammonia-oxidizing marine archaeal communities from Monterey Bay, California, United States - M1 100m 32315 | ecosystem: Environmental > Aquatic > Marine > Coastal | place: USA: California... | reverse complement strand
GGATGAAGAAGGAAAAAGTTGTGGGACATGTCCTTCATGTAGTGAACGTATTAAGGCATTTATGAATATTAAAGATCCGGATCCTATTCAATATCAAAAGGAGATAAACTGGCATGTGTAGTATTTCCGCAAGTAAGAGCAAAGAAGTTTTATTAAAATTAGTAGAACTTAATAGATATCGAGGTGAAGAATCACATTCGGTTTCACAGTTTTTATATCACGAAGATCTAGATCCCGACGCCAATGGTTTGTATCTTAAAGAACAGATTAAATCATATGGTCCTTTAGATGTAAAACACTTAGATGGTGAATGGGATTATTGTGTTGTTCATCAACAAGCGCCCACATCAAAAGAAGTTAATAATACTGATTTAGCAATAGGCAGATTTATTCATCCAGCTGTGAAAGGAAAATCTTATTTGTGGCATAATGGTATTATTAAAGAAGGAAAATTTGAAGGTGATTGGGATACAGAATGGTTGTTTGATATTACATTAGATGATTTGAAAAAAAGTCCTCTTAAAAGATTTAATGCTAAAATAAGTGAAGCAGATGGTACATTTGCATGCATGATGCATCACGATAGTAGTATGTTTATATTTCGTAATGAAATTAGTCCTTTGTTTAGTGAAGGGTCATCCTTTTCTTCTACTAAGTTTGAAAACTCTATTCCAGTGCCCGCAAATACAATGTGGGAATTAGATTATGAAATAGGTGGTTTAGTAAAACAATGGAATTTTGAAACAAAAGAAAATCCCTATCATTTTGGAGAATAATGTTTATACATCCCGTGAATGCCTCTACTGAGGTAACAAATATCGATGATACAATGATTCAACCAAATACTGTTGATTTACGAGTCGATAAGGTTTTTAAAATTGGTCGAGGTCCAATGCATATAGATGAAGGTAAAAAAGAACATAGAAAATCAATAGAACAAAAAGTCGATGAAAATGGTAACTTTGTTTTAGATCAGGGTGCTTGTTATGAAATTCAGTCTAAACAACATGTAGAAATAGCAGAGGGCGAAATTGCAATTATTCTTGGCAGAAGCACTTTTAATAGAAACGGTGTTTTAATTATTAGTTCAATTTATGATTCGGGCTTTAAAGATTATGCAGGAGCAACTTTATATAATATTGGGGGAGAAACAACGGTTAAACCTAATACTAGATTTGCTCATTTAGCTATAGCAAAAGCAGAATCATTACATAAATATGATGGAGACTATGGCGAAAAAAATTGATAATAAAGAAACTATAATAAAAATGCTGACTCCTGAAACATTCAATTTGGATGTTAAGAAGTTGTCAGATAAAATGCCGGTAATGGATGCAATTTTACATTATTGTGAAATGAATAAATTAGAATATGAAACAGCTGCTTCTTTAATATCTACAGACTTAAAAAGAGTTTTACGAGCTGAAGCGGAAGAATTAAATTTCATACCGACCACATCAAAGTTGCCTATCAATGTTTGAGAGAATTAAAAAAAATTGGGAAAATATATGGTTGCCTCGAATTCGAGAGGGAAAAACAAAAATTGAATTAGAACGAGATAGAAATTATGAAACAAGATGGGTTTGGTATCACACTATTCTTGCTATAGAGCAAGTTATAATTATTATAATATTATTAGGAATTTGGTGGAAGTTATAGACATATGAATAATAGAGTAGGTAGACATACACACTTATTTCAAGAAGAAGATTTTGTTGGACATTCTGGTGATACTTTAAATTGGAAAATTGAATGTGATGCTATTGATATAGCCGAGTGGAAATGTATTGCAAGAATGATTTGGGAGAGATGCCCACCATTTAAACAAGCCATTGGAATTCCTCGTGGTGGAGTAACATTAGCAGAATGTTTAAATGAATATGCCACTCATAATATGGATCATCCAATTCTAATTGCTGATGATGTATTAACGACCGGTGGATCAATGAATTATTTTATAGATCAATACCTCAGAAATAGAAAACCTCATCCTTATATTGGATGGGTTGTATTTGCTAGAACACAACCACCTGATTGGGTAACCGCCCTATTCCAAATGCCATGAATGAATTTGAGTGTTATAGTCTTTATACCTCTCTTAAATTACATTTCACTACAGATTACGATTACTTTAAGTATAATGGTAAATGTAATGTTACACCGGAATCATTTAATAAACGAAGAGAGCGATTCTTTTTTAAGAAATTATCTAGAGAATATCCGGATCCAGAATTAAGAGATTTTTTAGTATCAAACTTTTTAAGTGATATAAATATGTGGATAGGGGATGCTTTTGGTGAAAAGTGTGTTTCAACCTATCGTGACTGGCGAAAACGTATTGAGAGTTTACAATACATTTTTCGTGAAGATTGTTCGAACATCATGTCAGATGATTCGAATGAATTCGATGCTTTATTTGAAGTAGTAGATGGACAACATCCACCTATTCTTCGTCATGCCTTGGCGAAAAAAATAAACATTGAAACTTTTATCATCCTAGATGATATTTTATGTTTCATACCCAAATTTAATAGAGATCTTCAGGACCCAATCGTGTGGCCGGACTACTATAAGAAGTGTGTGAAATATAAACCATTCTTTGCTCATGAACTTGAATCAAGTAGAAAAAGCTTGAAAAAAGTTCTTGACATTTAATAAAGAATGTTATATAATATATGTTATATTATGATTAAGTGAATAAAGCGTATACAACGAAACAAAGCAGTTATAAGGAGAAATATGTCGTTTGCAGATATGAAAAAGAAAAGAGGTTCCTCATTAAGCCACCTCAGCGAAGAGCTTAATAAAATTAACAATCCCGGATTTGGTGTAGATGAACGTTTTTGGAAAGCCGACTTAGATAAGGCTGGAAACGGTTATGCTGTCATCAGATTCTTGCCCCCTATTGAAGGAGAAGATCTTCCTTGGGTTCGTGTTTTCAATCATGGTTTTCAAGGTCCAGGCGGATGGTATATTGAAAACAGTCTTACTACTCTTGGTAAGAAGGATCCAGTTTCCGAATATAATTCAGGTCTTTGGGCTACAGGTGTAGAAGCGAATAAAGATATTGTTCGTAAACAAAAAAGACGTTTGACTTATTATGCCAATATTATGGTAGTCGAAGATTCAAAGCGTCCTGAAAATGAAGGAAAAGTTTTCCTTTTTAAATTCGGGAAGAAGATCTTTGATAAAGTCAATGATCAGATGAATCCTCAGTTTGAGGACGAATCACCTGTTAATCCTTTTGATTTTTGGGAAGGTGCGAACTTCAAATTGAAGATTCGTAAGGTAGAAGGCTTTACAAATTATGATAAAGCTGAGTTTGCTGGTCCTACTCCAATGTCAGAAAATGACGAAGATATGGAAAAGGTTTGGAAACAACAATATTCTCTTCAAGACTTTTTGAAGCCTGATAACTTCAAGTCTTATGAAGAATTATCCTCACGTTTAAATAAAGTTCTTGGTAAAGGAATTGATCCTTCTATGCAGAGAGCTGAAGATACAGTGATAGGTCCTGTTGATCATACTAGTGTACCTTTTGATGGTGGAGTTCCTAATAGGCCTGCACCGCAACCAACTGTAATGGATCAGGGTAGTAGTGCACAGAGTGATAATATGGATTCTGGAGAAGGAGATACTCTTTCTTACTTTGCTAAGTTAGCTGAAGAAGAATAATATTAATTATTCTTTTTATTTAATGAATCTTTTATACTATTAGCGTCAGCGCGTTCTTTCTTTATATTGTTATTGATGTTATTAATTTGTTGTGAATTGTCCTGTAAATTAGTTTGAGCGCGCTTCGCATCTCTCGCTTCCCTTGCTAATTCTCTCTCTGATTTTCTCTGTGCTTCCTCAGCGGCCACAAGTCTTTTATATGCTTCTGGATCTTTTCTTTCCATTTCAGCACGTTGGTAATGTTTTGAATCGCTACCAAAAATTCCTTTCGCTGCCTTTTTCCCCAAAAACCCCATATCCATCATCAATCCCGCGATAAATTGAGGGATCTTCCGGACGAAGCTAAAAACTGGTTCGAGAACATGATCGTAAAGTGCATCGGTTGCCATTGTAAATAATTTTTTAATACCAGTAAATAAAGAAAAATTACCATCTTTATCTCTTAGATTTTTATCAATAAATGCTACTGCATTTTCAAAACCGAATTTTTTTAATATCCAAGCAACTGCTTCACCTAATAGGTTTGGTATAGCAAACAATACATCGTCGAATACAGACTCTATACCTGCCCCTATTGCGCCTGTAATACCACCTTCTTTATATCCGTCCACAATATTACTTATTACATCAAACGCAGAAAAAAGGAACCCAATAGGAATGAATACCTTACCAATAACTTTTGCGATCTTACCAACGAACTTCAAAATATCTTTTAAAGGTTTAAGCCAATCAGTTAAAGGAGCAACTATACTTTTAAATGTTTTTGCGGCTTTTGTAATGACGCCGTCTTTAGGTCCGAATGCACCTTTGAATGAATCTCTGAAAGAATTAAATGTTTTAATTGGATGAGCTAATGCTTCTGCATTTAAAAATCCAAGAGCCCCGAAATTAAGTACGTTTACTAATTTGAAAAATCCTTTGGTAATCTTTAACATAGTGCCAAAGATATTATCGATAGCTGTTAAGAATCCAGTCTTTACCTGCATCAACTTACTACCTTCAGCAAATTGTGGCATTTTAAAGAATGATCCAAACTTTGTATTAAAACCTGCTTTTGCTTTTACTATACCTTCTGCAACATCATCACCTATATTGAAAATTTTACCTTTCAATTTAGAAAACATACCTTGTTTTTTTAATTCAATACCATCAACATCTGACGGATCTAATCCCAGCATTTTTAATTGTTTTGCAAAGAAAGAACCTTTAGCTACTTTACTTGCATCTACAGCTCCATCACCTATATCTAATATATCAGCATGCTTCTTCAAGAACTTTAATTTTGCTGCCGTGGATAAATCTGCTGCTTCATCAGCAAAAGCCAACATCTTGGATTGAGCTTTTATAAATTTTAACTTACTTTTATCGATTCCATCTGTATGTTCAGCCATCCACTGTAACATTTTCGATTGCTTCTTTAAGAACTTTGATTTATCGGCATCGGATAAATCCTCAGCTTTATCTAACCACTTTAACATATTCTTCTGTGTATTGAAGAACTTTAGTTTATTTGCATCTGTTAATTTTTCAGTGTCTGTAGCCCAAGACATCATTCTACCTAAACCTTTAGTAAAATTTGCCTTTTTTACAGATGCAAGACCTTCCGCATTGTTTTCAAATTTTAAAAACTTTGCTACATCATCAAAAAAACCAGTCTTTTGTTTAGTAAGTTCATTAGGAAATTTTTGTTCAAAACCAAAGTACTTTTTCAAATTAAACCACATACCACTTTTGACTTTTCCTAAATCTTTAACATCTTTAGGAGGAAATCCCAAGGCGGTTTTGACTTTATTAAAAAAAGCTATCCTATGGAGTTTCATATCATCTAATATGCCTTTGATTTTATTACCAGTAAAAAAATCTACTAACGACTCTTTGAATAATAGTGCCGCAGCGCCTACTGCACCTACAATCCCGGCAGCCAATCCACCCCAACTAAATTCCATGTCACCTAATGCTTTATCACCCCCACCTTTATCTTTATCTTTATCTTTAGCTAAACGAGCCGCTTCCATTGCCGCTTCTAATCGCTTTCGTTCAGCATCTTTAATAAAGTCAAGGTATTCAGCAAAGAGATCAGCAGTTCTAAATGTATTAGCTTCGACTGATTGTAATAAAGTATTACTCATATCGCCTATGCGAACTGAGTTCGACCAAAATTGTGATTGCTTATCAAATGAATCTTTCATTTGATTTACAAACATTCCGCTAGAAATGGCGTCTGCTCCTAATTGTGCAGATACCTCATCTTGCCATTTTTTTCGCTGAGCATGTTCTTTTGGGTCTGTTTTTACCGTATCAGGCATATTTTTGTCTTTCTTCTTCCATACGTTGATTTTCTTCTTCGATAAATTCAATTAAGAGAGCAACATAAACCTCTCTTTCATATACTATCATATTTTCTATCTCAGTCAAACTCCATTTATGATTTTGCACTAAAGCAAATATGGTTTTATAATAGTTAACTAAACTATTATGACTGAGCATTAACCGAAAAAAGATTGTAGCCCCTCCAAGGCTACCTTTTCGTTTTTACCACACTTTTGACATTTCCACGATACTTCATGTCTCAATTTAGGCATAGTATTAAAATAGGCAACAATCTTACCAAATTGAGCTTGATTTAAACTGTAAATAAAGTCTTCTAATTCTTGTTCCGAACTATTTTTAACATCATGATATTCCTCTTTATCATATATTCCAGCAATACATGCTTTGGTAATTTGAAAGATAGAATCCATTTGAGATTCCTCTGCTGGTCTTGTCATCCTATCAATATCAGGATATCTTAATTGCACTGATATTTTATTATCAAGTTTAATTAGATCTTTATGTTCTTTATTAATATGTAATTTAATATCATTACAATTAATTTCAACTTGTGTGACACCAGTGCATACATCGTCATCCTTATCAGCTGCTGGGTGTCTCATTCCAACTGTTAATATTTCACCTACTGAGCGTGCACGTAAATTTAAAAATAACATTTCAACATCAAATGCTGGTAGGTCATTTGTAATAAGATCTTCATCAAGGCAACAATTTTTAATAATTTGTTTAGTTGCAGAGACAATATCTTGTGTATCACCACCTTCAAGTGCTGTTAATAAAAGCTTTTCTTCTTTAACAAGAAAAGGTCTGTATGTAATCGGCCTATCTACACTATGTAATTTGATCGTATAGGTCGGATTATCTATTACTGGTAAACTCATAATATCTCCAATTCAATAAATTATAACGAAGTCCATTTAAATTCTTTATCTGTCCCTGCCTTCAGCAGCTCTACCGGAAGAACCACCCAGAGTATTCCATTTATGACATGCAAAGTTTACATTAAATTGACCAAGCTGGTTATTCGAATCCCATGACAGGTTGATAGCATCAACATTTATTGGGAATGTATTTGTATATTTAGTTCCGGTCATTGCTTCTGCTTCACTAACCGATTCATTAGATTGATCAAATGCTAGCACCGTTATATCACCTGAATAATTATTAAAATATCTCATATTCCCATCTTCTGTTGGAACACAATAATCCATCCATCTAAGGAAAAAGTTTCTTGCTTCCCATGCATTAGTAATCATAAACTGTAATTGATATTCGGTGTAAGTATTTTCTCTTGCCATTTTACGGACAGGACCATAATGTTTTAAATCTGAAGTAGCTATTGTTCTTGCACCTAAGGGAGCTTGATTACAAAAGAAATCTATTCCTTGTGGTAAAAAAACATCTCCTGGCGGCTTTATCATCGCCACAAACCTATTCATTGGGGCTATACCGCCCGCCTCATCTAATTTAGCTAAAAAATCTTGAGTGTTCATAAGGCCTTTATAATTGAGCGACTATCCATCCAGACTTGTGATTTACTGGCTTTTCTAAAATCTTCAACAGGTAAATGTATTGCTGTATTCCATTCATTAGCAGTAACATGTATAAATGTGCCTGAAGAGTATGTTATATCGTATTTATGTATGGTTGGTTTAACTTCTTTATATTTAACAAAAGGTTTTACATCATTGTAAGAAATGTCTATATAAGTCCTTGAATCATCCTCATTTAAGTTAATTCTGGCAATTAATTTTTTCATTAATGCTTCTCTTAAAGCATATGGTAGATAATGAAAGTTCATTCCTATAAAACCTCTTTGCCAAGATTCAATTGGAATAACTAGCGGAAACCTATCATAATATTGTAACTTATTTTTCCATTTAGGATCATAGTTCATGAAATACATATGACCTAATTTTATTTCTTTTTCTCTAGTACCTTCTGATATAATTTTAAATGGATCTTTAACCATCCGTGATCTACCAATAGTTAATTCCTGACGAAGTTCATTAAACTTTTCCCGCAACCATTCAATTGCGTCATCTGATAATTTTGATAGTTTTAGTGCCATGTATTATTTAGACAATAATTGATCCTCGGTTAATATAACAAATTTCCAATTTTTCCTTTTACAAACTGCACCTGCCGCTTTCCACTTTGCTTCATTAACCCCATATCTTTTCATTTCTAATAAGAATCTACCTTTTTTTCGTTTTCTACCGGTATCTTTAGGGGGAACAGTTTGTTTCTTAGGTTTTATTTCAATTAAGGAAATTTCTATAAGACCGTCATGTTTTTTAGTTTTTACCCAAAAGTCTGGATAGTATTTGTGTATCCTTCTATCAAGTGGGGATCTATATGGAATTACTACTTCTTCGCTAGCCCATTTAATAACATTTGGATTCTCATCACAATATACCATAAAGCGTCTTTCCCACAAACTTCTATAAATTATCTTAGTAGGATCGCCTTTATATTTGCTTCGATTTCTAGGTTTATATTTTCCTTTATAAGCCATATCAATTCGTTATAAATAATTTAATATATTAGGCTATTTATATAAAAATAATAGGATTTTTTTACATGGCAATTTCAGACGACGATAAAAATTTACACTATCCAAATGATCTTAGGAACGGAACTGAAGGACATTGGGTGGAGTTTACAGCTTATCCTTCTCTTTTTGGAGGAAAAACATCTACAACATCAGATTTTACAGTAGCCCTTCCTATGAGCGCGCAAGCATTAATTTCTACTGCTGAAGCTATATATGCTGAACAAGAAGGATTAGGAACGGTATTAACTGAAACTGCTGAAAGAGTTGCTGGTACATTGGAACCATGGTTTACAACAGGTGGCGGCGGCGGAGGGCCTCCGGGTCGGCAGAGTGTATCAACCATTTTATCCGGAATTGCAGATGGAATGAATCAAAGTACTGGTGAAAGTGTAGCAGAGCATGGCGTTGCACAAATGATAAGGAAAAATGATTTTTTAAAAAGAGCTGTCGGTGGTTTAAATGTTGCTGTTAATCCTAAAATGTCTTTGTTATATCAAGGGCCTGGAAAGTTTAGAAAATTTACTTTTGAATTTCCTATGATAGCTAAAGATCCAGGGGAATCAGAAATGATACAAGCCATTATAAAGAGATTTAGGATGGCAACATTACCAGGTTATACAGATTCTCATGTAACTAACGCTCAGACTTCTACAGGAACGAAGGCAAAGAGGGGTGCTGGATCAAACTTCTTTGCGTTTCCAAGTAAATTTATTATTCAATTTGGTCACGCGGGTGGCGGTGGTGGAGCCTCTTTACAAGGTAGTGGTACACCTTTTAAAATAGCACAGAGTGTATGTAATGCTTGTGTGATTAATTATGCTGCTGCCGGGATACCATTCTTTTTTGAGGATAATCACCCATTTGAAGTTAAGATGACCCTTACATTTACAGAAACAATAATTATGACCAAAGAGATGGTAAAGGAAGGGTATTAATGTCTTATTTTAGCTATTTACCAAAAGTAGAATATAATATAACAAAAAGTAAATATTTTGAGACTTCAACAGCAGTTGATATATTTGTTAGAAATTTAATAAAACAGAACGTTATAGATAAAGGTGTAACGTTTGATCTACATACTATTGGAGATGGTGAGAGACCAGATATAACATCATTCATGATTTATGGAGATGTAAAATATGATTGGGTTATATTTTTAACAAATAAGATGTTTAATCCTTATTTTGATTGGCCTTTGAGTAATCAAGATTTTAGAAAATTGCTTCAGAGCAAATATGGTTCATCTGAACGTGCAAGAAAAGTTATTCATGAATATCATCAAATTATACAACCCGCAACAGATTCAGTAAGAGAATTAAAGGTTGTAGTTGATAATGAAACATGGACAGCTTTAGGTGATACGGAAAGAAATCGAATAACAAAATACGATTATGAATTTAAAATAAATGAAAGAAATAGACGAATTAAAATAATTGATAGACAGTATATTGAAAGCATTTTTAAAGAAGCTCAACAAAAACGATATGGAACGTAAAATATGCCTCATGTAGCTGGCCATACTAATTTACCCTTTTGGTTACAAACTGATAGAACTCCTACAACATCACCGATAGAAGAAGCTTCCGGGGCTAGTCTGGCATCACGAATTCCTGGAGATTATCTTATTGAAAAATTGGTTCTTTTGTCACCTAATGTAGATGCAGAAATTGATTTAACACCAACTTTTGATACTATATCTATATTTGAAGATATAAGTAAACCTTATATATTAATGGATTTGTCTATAGTGGAATCATATGGACTAAGAGAATTGATTCCTCTTATTGGTGAAGAATTTATTGAACTTGTGGCATCTACTGCTGGTGTAGTTGCTGGAGAGGGTTCTCCAACAAATAGCCTCTTTGATGGTGTTATTCAGAAAGTTTTTAGAGTGACATCAATGTCACCTATAGTATCAACATCTGAAAGAGTTAAAAATTATGTTTTACATTGTGTTTCTGTAGAAGCAGTTATTAATGAAAAAACTAGAATAAGTAGAGGATATGTAAAATCATCTATTGATAAAGTTGTGATGGACATCTATGAAAAAGAATTTGTTAAACCATTAATGAATGAATATAGTAGTTATGTTGGATTGAGTAAGGTTAAACCATTAGTTATTGAACCAACTGAAGGTACTCATGATATTACATTTCCTTTTAAAAAACCATTTGATATCTTTGATGATTTAGCAGAAAAGGCTTTATCTCTTAATGAACCGGAAGAGGAAGACATACCTTTTACAACCGCTTCGGATTCCGTACCACCAGCAGAACAAACAGGTGGTGCATTGTATATGTTTTATGAAACATTATCTAGTTTTAGATTTGAAAGTTTAGAATCAGTTTTTAAACGTGAACCTAAGCGACATATATATGCAAAGCCTACTCCAATGTTAACTCCGGAAGATCTCCTGAACGGTTTTAGTAATGCAATAGATTATGAAATTGATGGGCTCTTTGATATTGTTGATAACTTACGTGCCGGAATGTATGCTTCAAAATTAATAACTCATGATATGACACGCATGCGATATGATATTACAGGTTATAGTTATATTCTTAGAGATGATACCCCTTTTTCAGCTCCGGAGCCTTCAACAGGCGTAGAAACTGAAACAACAGTCGGCGGCACAGAACCGGAAGCTTCAAAAAAGAAATTACCAGATTTAACTTTATCACTGGCTAGACCTGGTGCGTCTGGTAAATTATGTACAAATAAAAATGATCTTTTACATGATAATGATAATGGTGAACGCTGTAAAATAAAATTTATGGCAACTGATTTAAATCATGGTTATTTTTTTGAAGCAAATAGAAAAGCTGCTGGCGGCGGAAGAGAAAAAGGAATAAAAGAAAGTAGTCTTGAAAGAAGAGTACAATTAAGAGATTCACAATTACAACAATTAGATAATATTAAAGTTACACTTAGAATGTATGGTGATTCATCTTTAAGGGTTGGAGAAATCATAAACTTTTATGCTCCTTCTCAAACTTTGCAAGAAGGAAAAGATCAAGAAGAGGATGTATTTTTAAGTGGTAAATATATTATAACAAAAATTAGACATGTTATTAATGCTGAAAGTTATATGATGCATGTTCAATGTAGAAAAGATGCTTGGTATTCTGATTTACCAGCATGGGATCAAGCACTTAGTGCATCCCGGAAATTAGACGGCACCAGTAAGGCTGAAGCAGCCAATAAAATGCTTGGCGTTAAAGATGCGCAGATAACGACAGATGCAACCAGCGCATCCGATACAATTACGCCCGGCGGTAGTGGGCGGTGAAACCATATGACACATAGTATAAGGATTGAAAGATAATGGAAACTGACTTTATGGGAAAAGCTGGCTTTGTTTGGGCCATCGGTGTTGTTGAGGATAGAAATGATCCTTTGTATCTAGGAAGATGCAAAGTAAGGTACTTAGGCTGGCATACTAGAGATAAACAAGAATTGCCAACATCAGTATTACCTTGGTCATTTCCTTTAATGCCAATAACATCTGCTTCACAAACACAGGTTGGTACAAGTCCTACTGGTCCTGTTCCAGGAACTTGGGTTTTATCTTTTTTTAAAGACGGTGAAGATGCCAATGATCCAATTATGTTAGGAACATTGCCTGGTCGACCTGATAGAGCATGTGATCCACGTGATGGTTTTAATGATCCTCGAACTTGGCAACCTAAACCATTTCAAATAGATGACAACGGTGCAATTATTGAAGGTTCAGTTGAATTTAAAGACGTGCCCCAATTTCCATTAAAACTGAACCGAGTTAGAGATAAGGGCGTTGAAATTACAGAACGTACTGATGATCCTGATAAACATGAAGATAAAAATATTTGGGATTTTTCTTATAACTTTCCTAATATAAGATTTTTAAATGAACCCACTACTCCTAGATTGGCTAGGGGCATAGCGGATATGTCTGCTAAAATTTTTAATAGAGTAAGACCTGGTCCTGGACCCGCATCTATAATGGTTGAAGGCGGAGCAGAGTCCCCTTTACAAAATAGAAGAGATGTAAAGATGGGCAAATTTGGTATTAGAGCAAGTGATTATGCCAGTAGACCAACTTTCATGGAACCACAGTCTGCATATGCTGCACAGTATCCCTATAATCATGTTCATCAGACTGAAAGTGGGCATGTTATAGAAATGGATGATACTCCAACTGCGGAAAGATTGTCTTGGACACATAGATCAGGCGCCTACCGAGAAATGGGACCAACAGGTGATGTTGTAGATAAAGCAACCAGAGATGCATGGTCCTGTGTTTTGAGAAACTCATATGAACAAATAGGTGGTAATAAATTTTCTTCGATAGATTATGGATATGAATTAGCTGTTGCTGCTACAGGAGGAAAAGAAGATTATTGGCTTAGGGTATGCGGTACCGGCGATGTTCATTTAGAGGCCGAAGAAGGCAATATTGAAATGTATACTAAAAACGGCGTAACTTTTATAAATGCGAAGCGAATTGAATTTAATGCTAAAGAATATATTAAAATGGCTGCTCCGAGAATCCAACAAACAAAATTTCCACGGAACAATCCAAGTTTAAATGCATCAGAAGAGGGAGAGAAATCAGGACAGGAAGTTGAGGTAGCAGGAAATCAATCGGAAAATGTTGGCGGTGCAAAAACAGTAAATGCTGGTCAAATTGGAATGAATACAATGGGACCTTTTACTACATCATGTCAAAGTGAATCAAAGAATATTTCTCATAGTTCAGAAACAACAGTTATGGGATTAAATATTCTTTTAGGTCAAGGCTCAGCCGGCTGGAGCACTCAAGTTCAAAATGGAATTATTAATTTAAGAAGTGCAGATGCCAAAGCTGGAACAGGTGGAATTTTACTTCATGTAAATGAATTACCAGTTTCGAGTCCGGGAGCAGCAACGTCATCAGCGGTTGGTTATTTGTCTATTTTACCTACTGATCCAATCTCGACAGATATTGAATTATGTTCGACATTTGGTAACATTTCTATGAAAAATAATTTCGGTGAAATAACATTAGGCGAAGCTCCTATGGGATCTGGAGCAAATATAACTCTAGAGTCAAATGGTATGGGCGGAGAGTTATTAATTAAAACACAAATGGCAGAACTAAGTTTTGATAAAACGGGTAAGATTAGTCTCAAAAATGAGGTAACTTCTTTAACGAATATCGTAAAATTTCTTTTTAAAACTCTCTTGGACCACGATCATGCACATGTGGATACTACTCCAGGAGGACCAATACAGGGCATCACATTACCAAATGCGCCGCAACCTTGGTATCCAGACGCACTTAAAGAACAAGCAACGTTAGAAGGCTTTTTCGCAGCATAACTGAAAAAATAATATGACAAAAGAACCACAGTGGCAAAAAACAGAATCATTAGTTCCTCATCCAAAACTAGTAGAATTAATGTCTAAGTTAAAACAATTAAGTGATCTCGAGACTAAAGTGATGACAGAAATTAAAATTGCGCTAGAAGATAAAGTGAAGAAAGGGGAAGATGGCACAAGCTGATCTTTGGGCTTCGACAAATTTAGGGGATTTAGGTCCTTTAAAACCCTTTTTTGAGGCGGCAGCAAAAGGTCTCCAACTTCATAAGGAGAACGCGGCATTTATTAAGTCAATTTATGAAATTAATAAGGCAATGTTATTTGCTAAGGTGGATCCATTATTTGCAGCATTAGATAAACTTTTAGAAGAAATTTTAAAACTATTAGATGATCTTAGAGGTTTAGGATTTTATTATTTACCTGTTCATTCAAAATCAATTGGTACATCGAATCAAATACAAAGAAATCCTGTTACAGGTGGATTATTGATCGGAGGTGAATATTATGCAAAAGCAGCCGAAAAGAGTCCAGGAGAATATATAAAAGCTGATCTTTTAGCTGGGGATATTCCGGCAACGGATGCGGAATCAGGTGAACAAATATATGTAAAAGATACAGCTTGGGAGGATCCACTTAATGCTAAAGATGCAGATGGTAACCCTAAAGAAGTTGATTTAACTGTAGAGAATGTCTTTGTATATGCTAACGAGAAGTTAGGTTTAACACAATTAACTCCAGGTGGTATTTTACAAACAATTGATAGATCTTTTGACGATAAAAATGATGTCCCTAAAGGTAATACAGCTTTTACAACCGATACAACACAATTATTGTCAGAAGATTATTATCTGTCAGGGCGACCAATATTTTCAAATTCTGCAACGGTAGGTGGAATTATTGTTATAATAGGGGCCCCTTCCTTTGATGTTTTTGCAGGTATTTTACAAACATTTAATAAATTTATTGACTTAGAAAGTTTCAATACTTTACTGAAAGATGTACAAAAAATATTAAATCCACCGGAAACACATACAATAAAAGTATCTTGGGTAAGTACTAAAACTATTACTGCTTCTTCTGTAAATTTAAATACCCCACCAGCACCAGATACTTCGACTGCAGTAAAAACTTATGTGGAACAAGATGATACTATGGGCCAATTTGATATTATGGACCCTAAAGAAACAGAAAAAGTTCTGAAAGCAAATGTGGGCGAAGCAGTAGCTAGAGTCACTAAAGTTATATCGACTGACAAAATGGTAATTGAAGATAGAGAAACAGTAGGCCATAAAGCAGATACCCATAATACCCCTTTAACAGAATCACAGGTTAAAAGGAATCATCAAGAAATAAAAATAGATAGAAATTTGGTTCCTTATCAAAACCAAGAATTAGAAATTGCATACCTTTCACCTGGTCAAGAATTTAAAAAAGGTGATATTGTTTATGAAGCGCTACCTGCTACTTCATCAGCAGGAACCAGTGATAAACATAACAATCCAATAGATGATCCAACAAGTGCCAAAGGTAATCCAGGTGGACAGGATAAGGAATATGTTCAAATCACTGAGGGTGAACTTATAGTCGGGAAAGTAGTAGATGAATTCTATTCAGATGCTTTACCTGAAAAACCAGATTGGAGAGGTAAAAGATTAGAAGAATTGATTCCACCTTTAGGAGCAATTTTAGATACTACTGAAACACATGTAAGAAGTATATTCGCAACTATTAAAAGCTACCAAAAAACTCTTGATCCTATTATAAAATGGTTAGATGGTAAGATGGATGAACTTCAAGCATTCAGTAAAGAAATTGAAGAAATATTAGAATTATTTGCTGTAGGTATTCCCGCAACTGGATTATATACATTATACTTAGCACCCCGATTAGGAGGAACAGCAAATTTTAGAGAGAGATTGTTATCCGCAGGAGGACCTGATAAGCCACCTGAGAATTTAAAATTTTGTGCCGGCGTTTGTTTTTTAGGTGGTGGACCAACAGGAGGACCATTAATTAAATCTATTGAAGCTTTGGCATTGGTAATTGGTTTACGACAAGAAACAGCAGAGGAAGCAAAGCGAACAGAAAAGCTTACAGCATTAGCAACTCCGGTTTTTGATGAAACAAAAACATATATGGCCGGCGATAAAATTTATTATAAAGGTGTTAATTATACCTGTTTAGTTAATTATACATCGGGTGAACTTCCTATAATAAAAAATCTGGATGATGAAGATGTGATTAATGAAGCATTTTGGAAAGGAGAAGGAGAAGCTGGAGGAGAAGATGAAGAAGTTATAATTGGGGATCCTAGAACTCCTGAAGAAATTAGAAAAGCTAAAATAGATTTTTTGAAAGATACTAAAAAGGCTTTAGGTGATATTTTAGTTAAATTAAATGGTGCTTCACCTGGTGCAGCGAGTTTAAGAAAGAAGATTATGGATGTTCCTCTTTATGGAGCAATGGATCCATTGGAATCGCCACCAGCGTTTATTACACATGGTGCAAATAAAGCTACTTATGATGGTCTTGTAGAGCTAAGAGATGTAGATATAGAAGAATTAGATTTGTTAGTTCTAAGAATCAAAGAAATGTTGATTACAATAGAAATTACAATGATTCAAGAGACACCAGATGTAGACACAGAACCTGGTAGTTTGAGATCAAAAGGTAAATCGTTACTTATTTTAAAAGGTGAATTTATAGATGAAGTTGATGATTTTGAAGGTGGACAAAGAAGAGTTAAACCAAATACAACTATTACTGTTCTGTCTCTTCTCAATCCAGCTTCTGGTCAAACAAGATCTGTAGAATATATGGCAAATACAACAGTGGCTATTCTTGATCGAGCATTTGAACCAGATATAGAAGAAGCACTACCTTATGATGTAACTTTAAGTGATAATAATGAAACTGAATATAAGTATAAGCCTGAAAATAGAGCAAATACTTCACATTATTATCACCCAGGATATAGATTACGTGAATTTGCAGCCAAGGCAAATACTATTTCAACTTATTCAGAAGTTGAAGTAAATGGTAATTATAAAGATATACCTAATCATGAAGGGGGATCACGGTTCGGTACAGCGTTCGAAGGGAAACCACGGAATGTTAATGAATATCCGCTTGGTACTATTATAGAAATAAATGGAACTGTCCCACTATCAGAAGGATTTATTGGCGGAGGCGGAGTAGAAATATTATTAGAAGAACAAGAATCTGTAGCAGAAACTTGGAATGCTATTGGTGTTTCACAAGATGATCTTTTAATTGTAACCCTTGATACAGGAACGTTTACTAAGTATATTCAGGAAGTTATTGATGATACACATATAGCAATTGATTCTGCTATTCAAGCAGGAGGTGACTCCCCGTATCAAGTCTTGTTATATCACGATGAATGGGATTTTGAGTTATCAATTGGCAAAAAACAAGTTAAGGCACAAGAAGATAAGATACAGGATAGTAGAAATAAATTTCTTGATTATTTGGCTGATATTAATGCTCAGGCGGATGAGGTTTATGATCACCTGGACAAATTGTCTAATGAGGGTTGGTAATATAAATAGATTGAATAAGGAACATCTATGGCACAAACACGATACACAGAAATAGAGTATGATGAAAATACCGGACAAACTATCTATTCTGATGTTGATATATCCTTTAAAGCCCATCCTGTAACAGGGGATATTATTAAAACAAAGAACGCAACTGTGATAAAACAGTCTATGCGTCAGATACTGCAGACAAGATCAAATGAAAGATTAGGTCATCCGGAAATTGGGGCAGGTGTTCAAGAATTATTATTTGAACCAATAAATCAATTAACAGAAAATAGACTCGTTAGAAAAATTGCAGACTCTTTAAGAATGCTAGAACCTCGTTGTACAATAAGGGATATAATTGTAATGGGTGAGCCAGATAGAAATACTTATAAAATAAAAATTATTTTTACGATGTTAGGGCAACAAACTGACGAAACTTTCGAAACTTTTTTGTATAGGTAAGGAATGGCAACAGATGTAGCGAAATTAAATGTTTCAGAACTGGACATGCCGGCTATCAAATCCAATATGATAGCCTTTTTAAAAAGTCAAAGTGAATTTGCAAATTTTGACTTTGCAGGCTCAGGATTGGACGTAATAATGGATATGCTAGCATATAATACTTATTATAATTCATTTTATTTAAACATGTTAGCAAATGAAATGTTTTTAGATACTGCGGAGCTTAGAAATTCTGTTGTGCAAAAAGCTAAACAGATGGGCTATACGCCTCGTTCTGTTCAAGGAACAAAAGCAATAGTAACATTGCAAATAACTCCTAGTGATCAAGCAACTACAATGGTTGTAGAAAAAGATAAAAGATTTTCTGCTACTATAGATCAGAACAAATATATTTTTACTACTGCAAATTCGTATAATGCTATAATTGGAGCCGATGGAAGATTCACTGTCACTGATGTGCAATTAAATCAAGGCATAAGATTAACTCACAAATATGCAGTTGATTATTCTAACAAAGAACAAAAATTTCTTTTACCTAATCCGCAGACTGATGTTACAACATTAGAGGTTACCGTAAAAGCTTCGCCGACTGCTACAGTTATAGATACCTATTCACTAGTGTCAGATACAGCTAAAGTAACAGCAACATCTAAAGTATATTTCTTATATGAAGAATTTGATGGTAGATTCGAAGTACAATTTGGTGATAATAAAGTAGGTTATAGACCAGCAGATGGAAGTCAAGTTATTTTAACATCAAATATTTCTGATGGAGATCTTACAAATTCAGCTGGTGTGTTTCAGGCTATTGATACAATAGGAGGATATGCAGAAGTTTCTGTAGTAACTACAACTGCTGGTTATGGTGGTGCTGTAAGAGAATCAATAGAAGAAATAAAATATGGTGCTCCTAAATTATATGAAACTCAAAATAGAGCAGTTACATTAAATGATTATAAAAGAATTGTAGAAAAAGAGTGGGTTAACGCAGAATCGGTAACATGTTGGGGTGGAGAACAAAATGATCCGCCAAGATATGGAAAAGCTTATATTGCAGTAAAACCCAAGAGTGGATTATACCTAACATCAAAAGATAAAAATGCAATTAAAAATGATATTTTATTAAGAAAAAATATGGTTTCGGTAACACCAGAGATTGTTGCTCCTGATTATCTTTATCTAAAAATTACTTCAGATGTTAGATATGACCCAAATAAAACTATTCAATCTGCAGATCAAATAGGAGCAAATATTGTTAATGTGGCTCTAAATTATAATCAAAATGAATTAGGAAAATTTGATTTAAGATTTAGGTATTCACGATTAACTACTTTAATTGATAATACAGATCCAGCTATTTTAAATAACCAAACAACTGTTCTTTTATTTAAGAGATTAGTAGTAGAGTTAGCACAAGCTTTCAACTATGCACAAAATTTTTCTAATCAATTAAAATATCCATATGTTGGTTATAAAGGAACATTGACTTCTTCAAAATTTCAATATATTAATGAAGCAACTGAGGTTACAGAAACAGGTTGTACATTAGCCGATAAAGATGGTATTATTCAAGTTGTAAAAGAAGCCGCCGGTGAAACCGCAGTTATTAATTCCAATGTTGGAACGTTAGATTATACTACAGGTAAGATGACTTTGGTATCATTTAAACCTATAACAGTTGAGGCTGTTGTAAATAATAATACAATTGAAATATATGTACAAACTAATGTATTGGATATAACACCTATAAGAGAACAAGTTATTATAGTTGAAAAGAAAGATATCCAAGTTAATATGATGTCTGATACCACATTAAGTACAGGTGATTTCCAAATGGCAACATCTGATGAAACCCCCGCGCAGGTAATTTTTGGAGCTAATACTGCATAATGGCTGATAATAGAATATCTGAAATAATACAAAATCAATTACCAGCTTTCTTTACTGAAGAAGGCAGTAACCTCCCTGTCTTCATGACAAAGTATTTTGAATTTTTAGAATCTTATCAAATAGAATATACTGATTTAGAATTAGACGAATATAATATTGTACAAGAAGATGACGATGGTGCATATTTTGTTCGAGGTACTGCTATAGATCAAAGAGAACTTGTTTATGAACCCTCAGATGGTGCAGAGTCAACTGATGCTGGTTTGCAATTTGGTCACTTCTTTCCTGTTTATGGAAATAAGGCGCCTGCTATAGCCGCTTCTGATGATGGTGTAATTTATGAATTGGAATTAGAAGAGCTAAGGGGTAATGTATTTTATATGCCGAGAAAAGGTGGAGCAAATGGTGGTAACTATGGTATAGCAATAAAAGATCCTCCTACCGCTGCATATACTGCATATACAGCCGCTTCCAGAATTGTAAAGGAAGATTCACCAGAAGATGGGAAAGCTAATACAGAAATTATAGTTGAATCGGAAAGAGGGGAAGATGCTACATTTGCTATTGGTGAAATAATTGTAGGTGCCACATCCGGTGCTCAACTTATAGTAACTGGTTATCAAAGAAAAAACGAACCTGCCGGTAAATTTTTAGAAACAGCAAATACTGCATCTCCAAAATATAATTTAGATCCACATTTATTATTCGCACGACCTATTAATGGAAGAGTCTTGATACACGGAGAATCTATTAGAGGTAAATTGACACGTGCAAAAGCTTCAGTAGGCGAAACGGATATAGATTTATTGAGAAATCCTCTTCGAGGTGCTGCCGATATAGATTTAATGACCGATGTTGATGCAGCTGATAACTACATGTTACAACAATTTAGAGAAGATTTCCTATCAAATATTCCTTTCGATGCAATTGGGGATTTAAGACAAGCAATTAAAACAGCAAGGGATATCTATAGAAGTAGAGGTACAGAAGATTCTTTTCTTTGGTTATGGAGAACAGTATATGGTTCTGATCAATTAAGTTTTATATATCCAAAAGAAAGATTGTTAAGGCCTTCTGATGGCGACTGGAGTTCATCGCAGTCGATTAAATTGTATACTGGTACCGCTATAAATCCAGATGAATTTAATAGTAAAGTTATTAAAGGTGAAGATTCTCAAGCCACAGCAACTGTTGATAATTCTATTGCATATATTGAAGGTTCAACCGCAGTAACAGAATTATATTTGACAGATTATGTTAAAGGGTATGATGCCCGTTTTGATATCTATTCTGATTTTCAACCTGGCGAAAAAATAGCAACGATTGAAGCATTTGTTGATACTGAACTTATGAACAGTCCTGATTCTTCTGATGCTGTGAAAGCAATGGCATTTCCGGCAGGTTCTTCTAGAGGAGATTGTATTGCTGTTATTGGTGAAATTACAATTGTAAGTAACGGTACAGCTTATAAAGTTAACGATGAATTGGTAATAAAAGGAGGTGCCGGACAAGGTGCAGTTGCACGTGTATCCGCGACAGCTAATGGCGCAATTGATGAGATTATTGTGGATGATGGTGGTAATGGATATATGGGCGGTGAAATGTTAATAGTTAATAGCGCTGGTACACAGGGTACCAATCATACTGGTGCTATTCGTGGAATTCTAGAAACAGGAACATTTAGAGATTCTAATTCAACAATTGATAAAGTTATTTCAACTGCTGACGGTGGTTCAGCTCCTTCTGCTATTTCTTTAAATGCATTTTCATTTTCTGTTGATGATCCAGGTGATGTAAGATATCCTGAAAATATTAATACACATTTTAGTTCAAGCAATTCAACTACTTGGGTTGCTGAGGTAATAAATCAAGATACTGAAGATGGCGGCGCAAATATTTTACTTGAAGAAGGTGATGGGTTAATTTTAATAGATAGTACAGATGGTACAGCAGACGCAGGTGATAATATTCTTTTTCATACAAAGAATTTTGAAGATGATATGCAAGCAGGCTATTATGTATATGATTCTAAAACAGGAACTAAAGGAACAATTGCAGGACCATCAGTAAACACTACATGTTTTGTTTATGTAATTGAACATGCAGGCTCCTCTAACTTTGTTGAAAATAGTTATGGTGATCTATATTATAGTGCAAACGCTACAGCAGTTCCTGGGAAATCCCAATTGTTTCAAATTTCTTCAATCAAACCAGCTAGCTATTATGAAATAGAAGAAAATCAATTAGGAGATAATACTTATTCTATTGATAGTTATTATGGAGCAACAGGATATACTTATACTTCTTTTGGTGCAATTTCAAATGTACAGGTTATAACTACTGGAATTGATTATTTAAAAGGTCCAACTTATGAAGCATCTAATCAAACTATATTAGGAAAGAAATCATATGAGTTTGAAGATCCTATTACTGGAAAAAATACTGCTGAGTTAGCTTATTTAAATTTTGCGGAAAATATTCAGGGAAAATATAGATTTGGTGAATATGTTATTGGACAGACTTCAGGCAAAAAAGCTCAAGTAGTACAACCATATGTTAATTCGACGGCGAATTCTACTGTTAGTTCAATGAAAGTGAGAGAAGTAGATACATCATTTTCTCTTGAAGATGAAAATATTATTTTAAATGGATTAGGAACATTTGAAAATAATACTTCTGATCTTTATTCTTTTTCTACTAAGGCCATCGGTGGCGCTATTGTTATAGCAACAAACGGAAATGAGTCTTGGGATGCCCAGACCGGTGATACTGGTAATAACTCTCTTTCTATTGAATCTTCAAATACAATATATGGTTCATATAGTGGCAAAATTGCTGTTAATGATCAAGTGGAAACATATGTTGGACTTAAAGGTTTAAATAATAGTGCAGGTGGGGACTATGAGAATTTATTAAATGCTGGTGACGAATATATTGCAAGAATAAGTTTTAGATCTAGTATTGTTTTATCAAGTGTTATTCTTAGATATGCATATTCCAAAACAGATGTAGCCTTTGTAAGCGATGGTGCAATAGGTGGACCAACAAATGCAGACTTATATAGTCAAATAGGGACTAATAATGCTGATCAAATTTATACATATGAAGGCAAATTTACAGCTAGTCTTACAGGTAATTATCATGCATTATATTTGTATATAAAAATGAATGCATCTTCGACATATGTATTGCATGTAGACAAATTTGAAATAATAGATGTTACAGAGCGCGGTAAAATTGAATATGAAGGATTTAATGCCGCGGATGAACCAGAATCATTTATGATTATGGAAGCATCGGAATTTGCTGCCGGTGAAACTGTTGTATCTTTAGCTGGTTCCAGAACAGCTGTATTAGCAAGTGCAAATGTAAAATCAGTTGAATCAACTGAAAATTATGGTAATAATGCTGTATTAAAATCTGGAGCTTTAAAAACTGGAGCTATTAAAGCTCTTACAATTTCACAAGCAGGTATAAACTATACTACAATTCCTACAGTTACAGCCCCAACAGGTGATAACAACGCAACATTTTCAGCTCAGCGTACAACCATAACTAATTATCCTGGAACGTTTAAAAGTAAATTAGGAATGATTAGTGATATTATCAGGGTACAGGATTCTTACTATTATCAAGATTTTTCGTATGTTTTGAGATCTGATATTCAGATTGGTACCTTTAGAGATATGGTAAGGTCTTTTGTTCATCCAGCAGGATGGGCAGTATTTGGTGAGATAGGTATTGAATTTCTTATTAGCATGTCCATTGAGGCGGAATCGGTCACTAGTAAAAAGCTTGAATTATTCGTTGATAGAACACCAGCATATGTTACAGAATATGGTCCAATTGATAAAGATATGAGAATGGGCTATAATAGAACAATGATGCCGTTTGAAAGTGAATTTGGTCAAATTGATTTTGATTGGGGCATTATTCATAATTATCATATTGAATTCTTGGATCCAAGATGCATTGGTTTTGGTCCAACGACAGATGATAAACATTTTGCATTTCACTTAGGAAGACAAGACAGTACTACCTGGTTAAATGGACTTGGATGGGACTATGAAAAGAATTACCGTGGTAATTTAGCTGGACAATTTGGAGTAGCTACACCTTGGAATAGTACTGATGCCGGCAGGGTAGAAATAACACATTGGTTCATAGAACATGATCAAACTAATGCTCTGAATGAAAGTACTAAAATTGTACCTTGGTATCCGAATGTAATCGCAGAATATATTATTCCAGGTCACTATGAAGGAAATGAATGTACAGGACATAGCGCGGGCGGTGGAGTTTCCCTACACGGTAAGGATTCACACTATAATACAGAAAATAGATTTAATCCTCAAACCTCGACTAATGCAGCTGGAGCATATGCAGGTGCACAAAGACCGCCGGAGACTTTCTGGGGTCTAGGTGGAGATGGTAATCCAAATCTAGTACGTAAAGGTGGATTTGAATATTGGCCAGAAATAGGTATATTAGGAAAATATACTTCACCAGATGGTAATGAAACAATGCCATTAGTTACCACTCATGTAAGTTATGGTGAAGAAGAAGTTGAATTGATCGGTGATGCTACTATAACTGTAATAAGTTGGAAAGAGCCTACACTGCCTATAAGAATGGCAACCGCGTCATTACCAAATTTAACTAGTGTTGATACATATGTTAAATTAGATGAGAGTAGGGTAAAAGTACAGCCATTTGATAATATGTCCATTGATAGACAAACTGTAAATTGGCCAAATGCTGCAGATCGTATAATTGCAGTAACAGTTTCAAGCACTGATTTTCTTTTTGATGGTGTAAACATTAATGATAGTGCATGGTCAAGAAAACTTATCAAGGGTGTAACATATCGTTTTAATCAAGAAGATAGTACTAATTCAGGACATCTAATAAGATTTGCAAATGTACTTGACGGTATACATGCTGCAGGATATGCAGAAGCAACAAATCAATATCCTTATACTGCGGTTGGGACTCCAGGAAGTGGCGGGGCATATGTTGATTTTAAAATTCCAGATTTTGATATAGCACATGTTGATGGTTCTGGTGTTTGGAGTAAAAACGATACAGTATGGGCTTATTGCCATAATCATTCAGATATGGGTGGTCCAGTAAAAACAGAAGAAAAGATAGTAGTTAATGGTTCCGAATGGATGCATATTAAAAAATCTCTGGGTGTTACTGCTCCAGATACTACCGGTTCCGGAATTTATAGAGATCCAACTTATGAATATGGACAGTCATATGCTAGACCAAAAGATAAGAGATTAAATAATCCATTAAGAGCTGATAATAAATTTGAAGTTGCAGTTGCAAATATCAAAGCCGGAATGGTTGTAGGATTAAGAACGGATGGAACAATACAACAGGTATATCAAACAGGGAATGTTTGTTTCCCAAGAATCAATTATGTACATTCATTATTAGGAATAGTACAGACAGATGCTATTGTTGGAGAATTTGTTGAAGTTCATGATACTGATGCAACAGAAGAAAGAGCTTATGATCTAACACCTGGTGCTGAATATTATCCTGATTATAGTAATAACGTTTATGCACGTTATGTTACTACTACTACTCCTACAATAACTTCTGCAGATAGTCTTGATAGAATTAAATTAGGAAAAGCAGCCACAAATGAATCATTAGATTTATCTTTTCCTCAATGGCAGCTATATACTTATCAAGCACATGAAGCTTTATCAGAAGGAAATGTTGTAGGCTTAATGTCTAATGGTAAGGTACAAAAAGTTTTCTGTGAAGTAGATGGAACAGCAAAACCAGTATTAGATAGTGTTCATTCCTTACTTGGTATAGTAAAAGCAGATTGTTTAGAAGGAGATTGGGTTGAAATAATAACAAAAGATCAAACTCACGAGATGGCAACATTCCTTCAAGGTGCAGAAACAACCTTTACATGGGCGACGGATACAGATCTTTATGTTGATTATAGAGATGCTACTATAAAATTAAATGTTGCTTATAGCAATCATCCACTTAATAAGATTGGAAAATCACTTGCTAGGCAACAGGGAACAGAAGAAGTAGTATTGGTAACATGTGATATACCAATACATGGGACATATTCACCTACATGGGATAAAACGAGAGCCAGTTGGCCATGGAATACTTATTGTAAAGTATCCACAACCCCACATATTGGTGACGATATGCCTGAAAAAGGTAGCATAGTACAAGAATATGCGAACCATGGTATAGAATTAGCTATACCACAGAATGAAACCCCAGTAGAAAATCTTGAATCTGGGCAGACTATATTATTTGATGATATAAATATTATACTGGAAGAAGACGATGGGATGCTTCTCGAAGATGGTGATGAATTATTAATGGAAGATGGATTATTACAATCAGATACTATCATTTTAGAATCTGATGCTGGTTCTGGAGAAGATGTAATTTTAAATGAAGATGGAACAGAACTTCTATTAGAAACATCTGGTGATGATGAAATTTCCTTTATGGGTAAATTAAAAATCGAGGATGACTATCTCTTATATGAAGACCTTATAAATACAGGTAGTGACTATAAACGTATTAATATATATAGTAGATTTGATGCTAAATATATTGTAGGTAATTATACCACGAGTAATTTTAATGTTCATGAGCGCGCGAATAAATACTTCCCGGAAGGACGTAGAGATCATGTCGCTCAACATGCAGTTTTAGAGTAATTAATTAATAACGATTGGAGTTATCGAAATGCCGGCTTTAGTAACAAACAAATTTAGAATGTTCAATGCAAAGCAGTTTCGAGAGTCTTTTGACGAAGATTCCGGAATGACAACATTTGCGAACACAGTCGCGGGCGATACATACTTAGAATCTAATATGTATCTTTTCATCGGTGGAGTCCAGAACTGGGCTAATGTAGCAGGAGCCGCGGCAGCAGACAACGACACAACACCCCCTACACCCACCGATTCAGTATCAAATACTTATTATAATCATTGGAAAGATATGATTGCAGCTAAAAAGGTTGTATCTACTGATGTGACACATTGTATTCCTAGATATAATTGGGCAAACAATACATCTTATTTTGCTTATGATAATACGCAAAATGCTATGCTTGCCAATACCTTTTATGTCATGACAGATGAATATAATGTATATAAGTGTTTAGCAAACAATAACACTGGTGGAACAAGTGTTGCAAAACCAACAGGTCAAGCAGCAACTATTGTTACACCTGGATCAGATGGATATAAGTGGAAGTATATGTACACAATTTCGGCCGCATCGGCTTTGAAATTTGTAACTACTAATTATATTCCTGTACAACAAGTACGTTATCAGAATACTGTTATGGCATCAGCCACTCAGGAAAATACCTTACAACGTGCTGTTGAAAACGCAGCTACTGATGGTGCTATTAATATCTATAGAAAAACAGCTAACGGAACAGTTGGTGGTGCTGAATATTTAATTTTTGAAACCAATACACTAGATAATGGTTTCGGAAGTGGATATTCACATACTACTACTTCCGTGCGTATTCATAGTACTGCGAGTGCATCTGATGATGTTTATATCGGTTCAGATATATTCTTTACTTCAGGAGATGCTGAAGGACAAGGCGGAACCATTACAGATTATGATGGTACTACAAAAGTAATTACTTTTGCACCAGCAGTTTCAACTGCCGCGGCACAAAGTGATAGTTTCCAAGTAGCACCCAGATTACAGATATTAGGTGATGGAAGCGGAGCAAATTGTAGAGCAAACGGAACTAATACTTCCGGTTTAACTGATGTTATAACAATTGCCGCAGGTTCTGGATACACAAATGCAGCTGTTAGTGTTTTAGCTAATAGTTCCTGGAATACAGATGATGCCACAGTTCAAGCTATTATTGAACCAAAAGGTGGCCATGGATTTGATGCCACAGAAGAATTAGGTGGATATAACGTTATGATTAACGTTAGACTTGAAAATGATGAATCCGGGGAATTTACAGTAGCCAATGATTTTAGAAAAATTGGTTTAATTTCACATCCGAACGCAGCTAACACAACCAATGATGATGATCTTGGTATACCAGCAACCATTTCATTGGGTGACCAGGCACTTAGAGTTACAGTGCAATCTTTTTCAGGTTCTGCATATTCATCAGACCAATTAGTGACAGGTTCAGTATCCGGCGCTACAGGAAGAGTAGTTGATTGGACTTCAGGAACGAGTAAGTTGAGAATGTCTCAAGTTACAAAAGGCGCAAATGCCTCAAACGGTTGGGATGGAACACCAGGTTCTTTTCAATCTAACGAAGCATTGACGGTTTCCGGAGGTGGTACAACTGCTAATACAAGTGCTATTGAAGGACCTGACTTGAAACAATACACTGGTGATATTCTATATGTTGAAAATAGATCACCAATTTCAAGGGCTAGTGACCAGATCGAAGATGTTAAATTGATAATTAACTTCTAAACAATAAGGTAATAAGTGTCAGGCGTAAAAACAAATTTTAACATTGCACCATACTATGATGATTTTGATGGAGCAAAAAGCTTTCATAGGATATTATTCAGACCTGGTTTCGCAGTTCAGGCAAGGGAACTTACCCAAATGCAAACCATCTTGCAAGAGCAAGTTACCAGGTTCGGAGATCATATCTTCAAAGAAGGTAGTAAAGTTTTTGGTGGAGATGTAACACTCAATACACAAGTTAATTCTTTAAAGTTAGAATCGGCTTTTGATGCTGCAACTGTGACCGTTGGTTCTTTTGAAGGTAAAACTATTACTGGAGGCACATCAGGTGCTAAAGGTTTAGTTATTAGAGCAGAAGCTCTTACTGTATCGGATCAACCTACTTTAATTTTTTCTAAATTAGGCGGTGGAAATTTTTTAGATGGTGAAACAATTTCCACTTTAGAAACAACACCATATCAAGCTAATACTGTTAGTTTAAGTGGTGCTTCTGGAGTGCAGTATGCTCAAAATACATCATCTATTGCAAGTATTACAGAAGGATGTTTTTATATAAGTGGATTTTTTGTTTTAAATCCTGCCCAAACTATTGCCTTAGATAAGTATAGCGGTTTTCCAACAAAAAGAGTTGGTTTAACAGTTACTGAATCTATTGTTCAAACAGATGATGATTCGTCCATTTTAGATAATGCACAGGGTACTGCTAACTATGCGGCACCGGGTGCTGATAGATTTAAAATGGCATTGACTTTAACATCTTTAGATATAGCAACAACAACTACCGCTACAGATGGAACTGTCACAACTACTTCTAGTACTTTTACAGAATATGCTGGTGAAAAATTTATAGAATTAGTTAGATTAGAATCCGGTGTTAAAGTTTCAGAAACCAAGTTTCCAATTTATGGGGAACTTGAAAAAACATTAGCCAGAAGAACATTTGATGAATCAGGCTCATATACTGTAAGACCATTTGGAATACAATTAAGAAATCATAAAGATGGAAATACTGCTTTAATCTCTGCCGGATTAGAAGCAGGTAAAGCTTATGTAAAAGGCTATGAATATGAAAATATTGCAACACAATATATTGATGTAGAAAGAGGTCGTGATACAGCAGATGTATCAGATTATATTGTTGCATCAGATTATGGCAATTCTTTGTATCTTAAAAATGTTTTAGGTACTTTCGATATATCCAAACATGAATTGGTGGATTTGCATTGTTGTCCTTCCGCTTCTGTTAATGCTATGTCAAATGATACTAATGCGTTAACAAAATACAATCAAACGAAGATGGGAACAGCAAGAATAAGATCGTTTGATTGGGAACAAGCAGATCTAACTGCATCTAATACTACACACTTTCATTCAGTATATTCATCTCGAATATATGACATACGTTTAGATAAAACTATCTCCGGTGAAGTATCTGGTGAAGGTGATGATTTAACAACTATTGGTGTTCCAGCAGCACTTACATCATATGCAAATGGAGCATATAAAGGTGCAGTAGTAACTGTTAATACCACGAATGGTACCACTGTTTCAAGTGATACAGTTTCTATTGCTGAATATATTGCTATAGGTTCACAACATACTGTTAAAGCTAATACTGCTCTATCACAAAAGGTATTATCAAATTCATCATTTACTATTTCTTTTAAATTTCAAGATTTAGGATCGATGGTTGTAAAGCACGGAAATATAAATCAATTAACTGCTGCGAACACAACTTATGTTGTAAAAACGACATCTGCAGATATTGATAAATTATCAAGATTTAATAATGATCCTGAGGGAATAGCCCAATTAACAGGCGTAAGTAAAAATACATTATTATATCAATTACCATTTTCACCTTTGGCAACTATACCCGACGGGGTTACTTATACCTATAAAACATTTCAATCAATTTCTGTGCCGATGGCAGGAACAACAACTGTATCGACATCAACCGGTTCTTTTATAGGATCAGGGTCACAGTCTGCATCAACTGCGAAAGAATTGTTTTCAGTAGCTGTTAAAACAATTGACAATGCCGCCAATCCACCGATTGATAATGTAACAGGAGAAGCATTAACTGAAGGGCAGTTATTAAATTTTGATGCATCCACAGGTAGAACAGCAACTATTGATAGTGCTACTCAAACAACATTAAATTTAAATACAAAAAGTGGCGCATATCAAGTAGAAGTACTTTCAACTATTAGAACAGCTAATGCAACACCAAGATCAAAAACGTTAACAGTTGGAAATACAACTGTTATAGCTTCAAATACAACTATTTCTAAAGGTCAAGTCCATATTGCTGAGCCTAATAAAAAGGCCGGTAAAAAAGATACCTTGATGATATCCGATGTTGTTAATATAGCTTATATAATTGATTCTGGAGACGCTGCGCAACCGGTAAGTTCAGCAATGATAACAGCACTTAAAGATGCTGCATCAACAACTGCCGTAGATGCTACTTCTAGATATGATTTAGATAACGGACAACGAGATAATTATTATGATTGGGCTTCCATTTTATTAAAGCCTGGTCAACCAGCCCCTGCTGGACAACTATTAATAATTTGTGATCATTTTAGTAATCCTGCTTTAACACCACCAATTCAAGATGCGCTTGCTGGATATTTTTCAATTGCATCATATGCCGACGTAAGTTCAAATACAGGATACCATTATGACCTACAAGGTGTTAAAAGAAAAGGATTTAATTTTTCTGCTGTTCCAAAATATACAAGTCCTACAACAGGTGAAGAAATTGAATTAAGAGATTGTATAGATTTTAGACCTACACGTTATTCTGCTAATAATGACAAAGGTTCTAATACTACAAATGATATGACATCTAATAATGAAGCGATTCCTTCTTCACAGTTGGGATCTGCTGGCGGAACACCAGACCCCGAATATACATTTCAATTTAATATTAAATACTATTTGGGCCGTAAAGATAAATTAACCCTTTCTAAAGATAGGAAGTTTAATGTACTTAAAGGTGTACCAGCATTAGAACCAGTTGCTCCTCCGGATGACGACGATTCTATGACGTTGTATACATTAACTATTCCTCCATATACTTTTAATACTCAAGATATTAAAACAAAGTATATTGATAATAGACGTTATACAATGAGAGATATTGGTAAATTAGAAAAGAGAATAGAAAATTTAGAATATTATACTGCATTATCAATGTTAGAAAAAGAAGCCGCGGCTTCATCTATTTCTGGTGGATCAACACAAGACTCGCTCTTTAATCCTGCCGGTGATAGATTTAAAAATGGTATTTTAGTAGACGGATTCAAAGGTCACGGTATTGGGGATGTTATAAACAATGATTATAGGAATTCAATTGATATTGAAAAGAATGAATTAAGACCCCCATTTAAAACTGATAACTATACTTTCCAGATGACCGATATTGGTGGTTCTAGTAATAATGTTCAATGGCATTTTCCAGCACAAGAATTAATAACATTACCTTATACAACTGCTAATTTAGTAAATCAACCATTAGCAAGTACTTATAAAGGAGTTAATCCTTTTGGTTTAGCTCAATTTACTGGTGGTATTAAAACATATCCTGATTCAGATACATGGTATGATACTGAATCCCGTCCTGAAGTATTAGTTAATATTGAAGGTGTTAATGATAATTGGCAGTTTGGAAATTATCGTGCCGGTCATGGATCACAATGGGATAATTGGACTAAAAATTGGCATGGTGAACAAATTAATCCAGAACCAGAAATAAGTGTTAAGGATGCTGGTGCCACTTCTGTTGGTATAAGAAAAGCAAATCTTATTAACAAAGGACAAACACGAAAAGGTATAACTTCAAAAAATATTCCAGATTCAATTAAAAGATCATTAGGAAATAAAGTAGCAGATATTTCCATGACATTCTGGATGAAGGCGCACTTACTTGGTTCTCAATATACACCAGATGATAATAGAATATATTTTGTAGCAAGAGGATTAAAGCCAACAACAAATGTATATGTATTTTTTGATGGGGATAATGTATCAGCAAACGTTTATCCTATGCCATTCTTAACAATTAATGGTGTTGATACATCTAAACATCTAATGTTGGGTGAAACCATATCTGAAGGTTCGAACGTCGCACAAATTATACTACCACAATTAACTACTTCAGGTGGAACCGCAACAGCATATATTAAAGTAGTTAAAGCATTAGATCTTAATGGTGATAATGCTGATTTAGATCAAACTTTTTCACCAGGTTCAACAACTATTCTTACATCTAATAGTGGTGTTTCCGGAGTTGTATCAAATAGAACTGTGCCTACAAAAGGGCATGCAGATTATATGTCGACTAATCAAGCCGGAGAATTTGCAGGTATTCTTTCTTTACCAGCAGGAGCTCACAAATCAGGTGAAAGATTATTAAGAGTTACCGATCAAGAAACAAATTCTGTTCCAGATTCAACTATGGCAGCAGAATGTACTTTCGCCGCAAGAGGTTTAATAGATGGCAGAGAACCAACTTCGATTTCAACTAGGCCTTCCGTTTCACGAAGAGAAGATGTCACTAATGAAAATGTAATAACAAGTCCTACTAGTAGAATTGAAGGTTCATCTCAGTGGATGGATCCAATGGCTCAAACATTTATTGTTAATAAGAGTAATTATCCTGAAGGAGCTTTTATTAAATCAGTAGATTTGTGGTTTAGACAAAAAGCAACAGCTAATAGTTCAACACCACAATTACCTATAACGATTCAACTTAGACCACTGATTAATGGATATCCAAGTTCAGGAACTATTATTCCGCACAGTGAAGCAGTAAAAAGACCAGAAGAAATTAATACTATAGTAACTGCTCCGGACGCTTCAAATACATCTCATTATACAACATTTGAATTTCCTGCACCAGTATATTTAACAGGTGATGAATATGCATTGGTTATTCTTTCAAATAGTTCTGAGTATCAGTTATGGACAGCTATACAAGGATTAAGTCCTTTAACTGATGCATCTATCAGTCCTAATATTAGAATACCTAAGCAACCAAATATTGAAACAATGTATTTACCAACTAATGCAGGTATGCCACAAATATCTCCAGGTGAATCATTAATGATGAGAGTTAATAGGTGTCATTTTACAACACAAAATCAAGGCAACATAATTTTGATGTCTAATACACATAGTCAAAATAGGGCCTCATCTAATGTTTATATAGATGCATATAAATTTAATACAACAGTGATGGATTTTGATAGTACAACAATTGGATTGTCATTCAAGACTACTAATACATCTGGTGGATATTCAACAACGAATTACGTAACAGGTATAAAAGATAAAAATGTCAATCTTGAAGAACGAATGATGATGCAGTCTAATACAGCAAATTGTTTTAGTGCACATATTACTATGAGATCTACCTCAAAATTTGTTTCGCCATTGATTGATACTTCAAGATTTAGTTTAACTACAATTGAAAATGATGTTGATGATGCAGCTCTTGCAAATTCGAATATATATATTATTAATGCAGGAGCAAGTTATACATCTTCAGCAGTAGCTACAGTTTCTGGCGGAAATGGAACAGGTGCAGAAATTGCATTAACATTGTCAGCCGGAACCATTACGGGCACAACAGTTACTAATGGCGGTTCGGGTTATACAGAAACCCCAACAATAACAATATCAGATACAGGACATACTGGTGCCAATTACGCAAATGTTGTTGTAAGTAGTGAGTTAGATGCTCAAGGCGGACCCATCAATGCTAAATATATTACAAGGAAAGTTAACCTTGAGGATGGTTTTGAAGCAGAAGATATTAAAGTTATCGTTCAGGCTTATAAACCAGAAAGTGCTAAAATATATGCATATGCAAAAGTTTTAAGTCCCGATGACCCCTCTGCATTTGATGATAGAGATTATATCTTATTATCACAAGAAACAGCAGCTTCTGTCCATTCTTTAAATGAAGATGATTATAAAGAATTTTTATTTAAATCACCAAATGATACAATTGATTATACTGATGATTCAGGAACTAATTATAAGAAGTTTAAAACATTTTCAATTAAGTTATGTATAACTTCTACTAGTACCTTAAAAGTTCCTAAATTGAAAGATTTAAGAGCAATAGCGTTGGATGAATAAGATACAAACCGAGGACCCTCGTTTTGTCAGGGACATACACTCAAAGGCACTTTTAGCCACAGATAAAACTGCCCTAAATAGACATAGATCAGCCCGGATTGCTGCTGAGAATGCTCTTAAAGAACGAGCCGAGCATAGGGCAGAGCTTGATAGATTAAGTAATACTGTGGATAAGATAGAAAAATTATTAATGAAAGTTTTAGAAAAGGATAAAGATGGCAGCTAATGTAGCGTTATCAGATACGTTTGATTTATGGAGAACACGTACAAATCAACTTTTGATGTACACTCAAACACAGGGTGGAAAAGACGTATTACACATTTCTAATACTACCAATTCAACATCTAATACAACAGGTGCAATTACTTCAAATGGTGGTATAGGAATTAAAGCGTCGGCAGTCATCGGTGGTGATGTACTCACACATTCAGGCTTAACGGTAACAAAAGTAACAAGTTTACAAGGTAATACCGATATTGGTGATACGAACGCAGATACTTTAACAATTACTGCGAGAGTTGATTCTGATACGATACCTTATACCGATGGCGACAAGAATTTCGGTAATAGTACATGGAGATGGGGAACAGTACATGTTAGTGGTATTGTAGGTTCAAACTCGTCTGCCTCTATTATATTGCCTTCCGGTACATCTGCTGAAAGAGCAGGCGTAACTGGCGCAATTAGATGGAATACAACTTTAAGCAGATTTGAAGGAAATACAGGAACATTATTTTATCCTTTAGCAGAACCACAGGATCAAGATGCTGATACAAAAATTACTACAGACAACGCAAGTGACGAAGATATAATTAGATTCTTTACTGGTAATGCTCTTTCGCAATCAACCGAACGAATGAATCTAGGCACATCAGGTAACCTAGCAATCGGAACTGGTTCAACTCTTGGTGATGCGATGTTACACGTTGAAGGCACAGCTAACGTCACCGGCACTGTAAACTTCACAAATAGGACTAATTTAAAGGGTAATACGCATATAGATGGAGGTGCTTGGGCTAATGTAGCTGTTGATGATTATGTTAACTTTGCAACAGAATCTATGACGTTAGATTCTAATACAGTAATTATA
>Ga0315327_10000101_pt1 | contig 35770 bp, 37 predicted proteins | sample M110032315metaG_FD_203460 | JGI IMG/M metagenome (GOLD analysis project Ga0315327, IMG submission 203460) | Ammonia-oxidizing marine archaeal communities from Monterey Bay, California, United States - M1 100m 32315 | ecosystem: Environmental > Aquatic > Marine > Coastal | place: USA: California... | reverse complement strand
AGGAGTTTCAAATTTTTATGAACAATGGGTAAAAGAAGTGCCAGACGAAATTGAAGCTTCTGCTGAAGACATGGTAATTTCTACCCTCAAATACAAGAATGGAGCTGTTGGTCAATGGACATCCTTTTGGGCAGCACATGGTGAAGAAATTGAATACGGCATGATTTATGGAAGTAAAGGGTCTATTCAGCCGGCCAAACAAAGGCGTGGAGATCCATTAAAATTAACCATTGATGGTATCGGGAAAATTTCTGATAAAGATATTCTAGATCTAGTTCCTGATTTTCATCTTGACGAATTAACATCCAGGCTATTCAAATCAGATAGATTATCTTCTTATTCATGCCCTTTTGAAGATGCAGATAAATTTTTAGTTGCACTTGAATATTACGAATTAGGTCAATGTATAAATAATGGATCAAAACCTGAAGTTGATGCTTATGTTGGACGTAAAGACTTGGCTGTGTGCAATGCGGCGCTAGAGTCTTCAATTTTAGGGAGGCCAGTAACTATAAAAGAAATTGAAGATGAAGAAACTTCAGTATACGAATCAAGTATAAATAATTATTGGAGAATATAGAGTCGATCCAAAAAATCCATTAACAAGACGTAGGTGATACGGTGGTTACTTGAAGAAAGACATGGATAAATAATAATAAAAAATAAATAGGTGAACTTTCAATAAGTCATGACCTATAAACGGTTTTTACCACCACCTACTGTAATTACCTCACCTGTAATATAATTTGCTTCTTCTGAGACAATAAAACTTATTGTTGATGCAATGTCTTCAGGTTCTGCGAGTCTTCCAAGCGGTATAGATTTTACTTGTTGATCAAGGACATCAGGATTAGATATTTTTACTTCATCATGGAATTGTGTGTTTACTATTCCAGGAGACACAGCATTAACCCTTATGCCATATTCAGCAAGATATGCAGCAGCAGTAACTGTCATGGTAACTACTCCAGCTTTCGCAATAGCATATGATGGTGAAGATGTCATTCCTCCTGAAGCTGAAATCGAAGCAATATTGATTATAACCCCAGACTTTTGTTTCATCATATGTTTTGCAGCTTCTTGCATAATGAAGTAGGGGCCTTTTAGATTGAGATCTAGCACCCAGTCCCAAGTTTCTTCATCTACATTTGGGAATTTAACTGGCTTAGATGCCCCTGCATTATTTACTAATATATCTATTCTTCCGCAATTTTTAATCACATCTTCTACTAAAACTTTAGCATCAGAAATAACGCTTGCATCATATACTCCTCCTGAAGCATTAATACCTTCATTTTTCATGTCAGTGATCGTTTCCTCTAATTCTTCTGAATTAAGATCAGTAAGATATAAAGAATAACCTGATTTGCCAAGACTAAAAGCGGTCGCTCTTCCGTTGCCGCGAGCAGCACCTGTAATTACAGCTATTTTGTTATTATCCATGAACCAAAGATAAAACTATTTAAAACAAACTGCAAAAACTCCAGTATTTTTGGAGAATAAAAAAACAATAATGTACGAAAAAAGGTAAACTTTTAATTAGTTTTAGGAGCTTCAATACTTCAATTGGTCATAGGAAAATAAAAAAGGAATAAATCTTGAATAATTTAGGCAAAAAACAAAAGGTAAATTCACCAGTTGTAATTGTTGGGGCAGGCATCGCTGGGCTCTGCATCAGTTATTATTTAACCAGAAAAAATGTTGATCACATTATCTTGGAAAGAGGAGAAGTAGCAAATACATGGATTAATGAGAGATGGGATAATTTTTCTCTTGTGAATCCTAATTGGGCTATAAAGATTCCAGAATTCGGGTTTGGTACTAAATTTTTCCCTTCAAAGAATCCTGATGGATTTTTGGATAAGTTACAAACGGTAGATTATCTTAAATCTTTTAGCAGTTTCATTGGTTCAAAAATTTATACTAATGAAAATGTTGCCTCAATAACTAAAGAAAATAATATTTATAAAACAGTTACATCTAAACGAACTATCAAGTCAGATATAGTTATAGTTGCTTCGGGTGCATTCGGAGATTTGTATATTCCTGAAATGAACTTAAATATTAATAATCAGGTTTTTCAAATTCATTCTTCAGGATATAAAAACCATAAAGATTTGCCAGAGGGTGGAGCTTTGGTTGTTGGTTCAGGTCAGTCAGGCGCTCAAATAGCTGAAGATTTGCTTGAATCAGGGAAAGAAGTTTGGTTAGCTGTAAGTAAATGCGGTAGAAGATTGAGAAGGTACAAGGGGAAAGACTCTTCTTGGTGGAATTATACGATGGGTTTATTTGATAAAACGGTTGATGAAGTCCCTTTTAATGACAGGTGGAAATGTAGCCCTCATACTTCAGGTGGAAGGGGTGGTCATGATATTAATTTGATGGATCTTGCAGAAAAAGGTCTAAATCTTCGTGGCTCTGTTTATAGTTGTTCTAAAAATAAAATAATATTTAATAATGATTTATACAGCAATCTTAAATTTTCAGATGATTTTGCTATAAATTGGTCCAAAAAGGTTGATGATTTTATTCAACAAAAAAATATGGCAACACCTCCTGATAACGCAACAAAAGATAAAAGAATAAATAGGAGCAACATAACTTCTCCATCAGAAATGTCTTTCCCGTCATCTGTTAAAAGTATAATATGGGCCACTGGATTCAGATATAATTTTGATTGGGTTAAGTTAAAATTAACTGACAAGAATGGTCATCCAATTCAAAAAAGAGGCACCACTAAATATAAGGGATTCTATTTTATGGGATTGCAATGGATGCACACTTCCAAATCAGCTCAGTTCATAGGTGTAGGAGAGGATGCAGAATTTATAGTAAACGATATTGGATCTAAATATGTTTTTTAATACTATTCAATTTTAGTAATGAGGCGGCGACTCGGTTTCTGGTGGCTCAAAAGTAGTTTCACATTTGTCGCATTCGCAATCTTTTGGATGTTCTTTATTACTCATAATTGAGTTAATTTTTTTCACTTTTTTAATTTATTGTCAATATTTAATGTCTCTTCTAAACTAATAGCATGGAAAAATTAATTGTAAAGTATGGACTCCTCTCGACAGCACAAATAGGCCTAAACGCACACCTTCCTGCTTCTTATCAATCAGAAAATTCTGAAATAATATCAATATCTTCAAGAAATTCTGAAAAAGCGAAATCTGTTGCTGAAAAGTATAATATTCCTAAATGGTATGGATCTTATGAAGACCAGATTATTGATTCAGAAGTTGATGCAATAATTAATTCACTTCCTAATAATATGCACTGTGAATGGACTATAAAAGCTGCCGAAGCAGGAAAGCACATTCTATGTGAGAAGCCATTAGCTATTAGTGTTAAAGAATGTAAAAAAATGATAGATGCCGCTAAGGCGAATAATGTTGTTTTAGTTGAGGCATTTACTCATAGATGGAACCCTCATCTTAGGAAAGCTAAAGAATTAATTGGCTCTAATAAGATTGGAAACATATCAACTTTAGATGCTTCTCTTTGTTTTAATTCAGACCCTAAAGGCAATATAAGATTTTCAAAAGATTTGACTGGAGGATCATTATGGGATGCGGGATGTTATGCAGTTTATGCAGCTAGATTTGTAATGTCAGAAGAACCAGTTAGAGTCTTTGGGATTGCTCATGATAATGGGAATTGGGGTATTGACACTAGTTTTGTAGGAACGTTGGAATTTAAGAATGGTGCCATAGCAAATATAACATCAGGGATGAACCAACCTTTTAGGTGTCAAATTTCAATAGATGGGTCGGACGGAAGAATTGAAATACCTCGAATGTTTGATGATTCTGGACCAATAATAATCAAATATGGAAATGATCGTGAAGGTCAAAATGATAATGTAATATCAACTCCTTCACCGTATAGATTTACTGTTCAGTTTAATGAATTTTCAGAATGCGTTCTATCTGGCAAAAAGCCAGATTTCCCGCCTGAGGATGGCATGAGGAATACTAGAGTTATTGAGGCTTTATATGAGTCATCTGTAACTGGAAAAATAATTGAAATCTAACCATAATCTTGAAGCAAGTTTTAATTAATATGAAATTAGAAATTTTAATTATGCATTATATATATAAGAATTCATCATATAGTCACCATAACTCTTCATTAACAGAATTTTCTGAATCATTTATAAATGAAGAAATAAAAAATATTAAAGAAAAGAATATAAGCAAACTAAATTTCGAAAAATCTATTAATAGTCTAGAAAAAGCTGGTTTTTTAGTTAGATCTTCAAAGCACCATTTAACTACATTAAACTCATGGCGCATTACTGAAAAAACACAAAAAGAATTTTCTGAAATATCAAAAAATAATGAAATTAATTTAAACTTATTTAAAAAATTTGTTGAATAAATCTAAGGTAGTTTTTCAATGAAATCAAGGCAAGCCTGTAGTTCTCTTTCGCAAAGAATAACTATATTTCCGTTAATTGCGTAGCCACCATACTTGGTGCTGCCTTTCATTCCTACTCCAGCATCAGCTAGGGTAGTTACTGATGAGTTACCCACCAGATTTGAAGGCTTTTCTGTTATTGACTCAGCAGGAGCTTGACCTAGATCGACAGCATCTTGGTGCGAGCTATAAAATCTAACTTCTATATCTTTAGGTCCAGAAGGGCCTTTGAAAAACCCTAGCACAATATTAGTTGCACCTGGAGTTATAGCTTCTCCTGTTTTTTTATCGACAGCATCTGTCTTGAAAGTCTTTGTGCCTTTTAAACCTGCAGTTTTTATGTCATCCATTGTATAGGTCTTATCTGCATTAATTATTTCAAAATATTTAGGACCGTCATCAGATTGAGACGAGGCATCATCGCTAGCTCCGCAACCAAATACAAACAAAGTAGATAATATTAACCCAAGAATTAGTTTCTTTTTCATTTTAATTAGCTCCTCTTATTTAGAATAATATTATATAAATTTATCAGATAAAATGAGAAATTAGAAAATATGTGTCTTCCCAATAAAAATTATATAAAATAGCAAAACGTATGTTTGTAAGAAAATTTTTAAAAATATTTATAGTTGCACTGATCACGATTAGTGCGTTTAGTTTGAGTGATTCTAATTTAGAAGCGAGTGGAGTTTGGTCACAATTTGGAAGATTAGCTTATATAGCTTTTGAACAATCTGCGTCATCTGATAGCGATATTATGGTCTGGGATGCAGACACCGACTGGGAAAATGGAAGAAAAATGCTCGTCAGACTTGACGGGATCCTTGAACAGGATGAATGCAATCAAAGAGACCCTTCCTTATCAGCTAATGGGAAATGGCTAGCTTTTGCAACAGATTGTGATTTCTACGGATATAACCCAGACTTTCAATATTGGATTGCAATTATAAATTTGGAAGATCCAGGTGAATGGTATCCAATGACTATAGGGAGAGATAAAAATGCTAATTTTCATGCAAGAAATCCAACCTGGGACCCAACAGGATCAAAATTAGCATTTGATGCGAATGTTGGTGGAGAGAGAAAAATTTATTATATTAATGTTTTTGACCAGATAGATGCTGCAGCCGCAGGTAGTATTGCTGAATTTAGGCAAGCATATGGTGGAGAAGCTTGGGATCCAGATTGGGCGCCAGATGGTAATTTTATTGGAGCCAATTCCTCTGAAGGAGCTATTTTTGTTTGGACTGATAATTTTGATTCGAATAATAGGCAAATAATATCTCAGCATAGTGGACATGATACTGATGGAATAGGTGGCGTAATAGCCATTAGAAGTACCTTCAGAAAAAATGATTATTTGGGAGAAGATATAGTTCAAAATTGGAGTTTACCAAACTGGGATGTTGGTAATGGGCAATCTAATTGTGATCCGAGATCAGAATTGTTTGCTTATCATACTGATGGTCATGTTTCAGGAGATGGTGAACACGACGTAGATGATGGATCATTAAAAATAGTAGTTGTTTGTGCGCACAACATGGATGATAAAACCCCTGAGCATGTAACTGATAATTTAAATTTTGCTACGTACTCTAGTCATCAAGCAGGGTCAGGTTGCTGTATAGCTTTATTCCCGGAAGCAAGTCCAGATGGAAGAGGATTAGCTTATGTAACCGATAATGGACAAATAATGACAAAAATTTATTATCCAGGGCAATATGAGAGTGGCCATTTTGCAGATGATAATAGAGTTCGTATAGATAACATAAGCCTCATGGGCACTAATGGATTTGGCGTAGATTCCATGGAAGGCTCGCCTATAAGCTGGTCTTGGTATGAAAAAGGTTTAGATGGGGGTGAGGGAGCCCTAGAGATTGGAGTTGGGGCTATTGGCTTGAAGGTTGATGTGGGTGGCGGAGTTAATGATATTTTCAAACAAGAAGAATCTTTAGAAGATCAGTACGACAAGCAAGTTCAATTAGAGATAGACAGAATAAACAGTTATATAGCTGAACTAGAATACATAAGAGAATCTGACCTAAAAATGCTAGATCTTGAAATTGACAATTATATGCAACAGCACAATCAAAATATGACTATGAATAATAGCGTAATTGAAGATGTTAAGTATGAGTGGGAATTTAAAATGAAAGATATGGCAAATCGTCACTCATACGACTTGGCTGATTTTGATGAAACTACAGCTTACGATTATCAGTGGAAAAAAGATGATCTATCAAATTGGGAAACCTTCGAATTTGAAAGAAGTCTGCAACAGTTAGAATCAAATAAAAAATTTGAAGAAGAAGAAGATAGAATCTACTACACTGAGCAATTGCAATCTATTGATTATGATTATCAAAATAGATCTAGAGAGATTAATAATAGATTGGATGACTATCTAGTCTATCTTGATGGCTACTGGAACGACATAATTCAGCAGAATATCCAAGATGGAGACCAAGAGTCAGTTGACTACCATAACAAAAGAAAAACAAGAGACAAGCAAGATGTTGAGACAGACAGACAAAGAGAATTAGAAGATGCATTTAGCGAAAACCAAAGATCCATTTGGGATCTTGAAGACTGGAAGACATTTGAAGATGCTGATAGAGAAAGTAGGTTTGCGAACAATAAAGAAGTCTTAATTCGAGACAATACAATTGAAAAGACTAGGAGAGAACAAGAAATAGAAAGTTATTTAGAAGACAGGGAAATGCAGAAAGCTCAAATGCTGGAGAGACAGAATTTTGAATTAGAAGATTATAATCTCCGAGCGGAGTCTAGTCTTCAAGATGTACAAATGAATATTGAATATGGAAATCAGCAAATGAACATGGAGCTTGAGAGAAGAGAAATGCAATGGGACTTGAAAAAGCAGCAGATTCAGCTTGATTATGAGAACCAATTTATGGATTATCAAAGGCAAATTGATGAAGTTACGTATCGAGCAGAAATAGAAAAACAAAGATTATCTATGGATCAGGCTCAGCTAGAAACCGAAATGATTCAAATGCAAAATGATTTAAATAGTAGACAGAATGATGTTAATAATTTTTACGATAGTTCAATGTCAGACTTAGAAAATGAAAGTAATTATAGGCTAGATGAAATTGAGAGAAGAAAGGCAGATGAAGGATGGTCTGATGAAAGATATCAACAAGAATTGAGTAATTTTGATAAATGGTATTTTGAACGGCAATATGAAATTCAGTCAGAATACGACAATTCGCAAAGAGATATTGAATTTGATCAAAGGCAGTATGAAAACTTCTCGACAGTAGTAGAGACTAACGAACTTTACCAAGATGGAGAAAGAGGATTTTTTGGAAATCCAATGCCTGGAACTATAAGGCAGGGAGGGATAACTGATAATCTTTCAGATCCTGGAACACTTGCAATGATTGGTATAGTAGTTACAGTTGGAACAACATTCCTTCAGTTATTTAGAGGAAAGTAAAAATATCCTTAATGACAGATAAAATATCTCCCATTGCATAATTATCTAAAAATTTATTCCAATGAAGTATCCATTCCTGAATCATTTTTAAACCAAAAGAAACGATAAGTACGTAATACAAGCTATTTTTAGAAATTACTTTATTTTTATTTCTAAGTTTTAGGTAAGAAATTCCAATTATCCAGAACTCAAAAACATTTGGAAACGAAAATAAAATAATTCTGCTGCCTGTAATCTCAAATAAAATCATTCCAATTATTCTGAAAGAGAAAAGAAATATAGAAACCTTCTTTTCTATCCCGCTCCACCTTAATGAAACTAGTAGAAAAGTTATCATGTATGCAAGATCAAGTATTTTATCAAGATCTTGATAGTTTCTTACTCCCCCTAACTTTAAATTTCCTATAATAAATAAATCAGAAAGATCAATTATTACAGCGAATATTGATCCAAAAAATGCAAATCTTAATACTGGAAGAGCACCTAATACTCTTACAATTGATACTATTATTTCTTCATACGTCATATTAAAGATTTTTAAAATTAATTTGTCTTAATGATTCATATAATACTATTGATACTGAATTAGAGAGATTTATGCTCCTGCTATCTTCCTTCATTGGTATCTTGATTCTGTCAGTAATAGATTTATCAAAAAAGACATCTTTAGGTAATCCTGAACTTTCGCTACCAAAAATAAAGTATTCAGTTCCGTCATATTCGACATCAGAATAATTTTGTTCTCCGAATGTATCAACAGCGTATAATTTTTTTGGTTTTTCAGATTCAATGAAATGTTTAAAAGAATCGTGAATAATAGGTTTATTTCCTTCGTTGTAATCCATATGAGCTCTTCTTAATTTATTGTCTTGAAAATTAAAACCCAATGGCTTGATTAGATGAAGATTAGCACCAGTATTATGGCACAATCTAATTATATTGCCTGTATTTTGAGGTATTTCTGGATTGTATAGTACTAAATTCAAACTATTATTCATTTTAAAATGTTGCTATTCTTAAGTAAATAATATTTAAAGAAAGAGGTCAAAATGGCAAAAAGAATAAATAGAGCTATAGAATTACTTGAGCAAGATCAACCTATATATTACATGGGGCCTCATTCCGGACATGTTTTGACTTATGAGCAAGGCCTAGAAGATTCTCAAACATGGGCAGATTATATTAATGTGGGGATGGAGCATGGGTGTTTTGATATGACAGGATTAGATAATTATTTAAGAGGTCTTGTAGATGGGGGGCCTACAAAATCTGGACATAGAACACCTCCAGTAATTGTTGAATTACCTGTAGAAGGTACAGAAGAAAATATTATTAAATATAATGCTTGGCAAATAAGGCAGATACTAGCTAGGGGAGTGCATGGAATATTATTATGTACTGCAGAAAGTGCTGACGCGGTTAGGGCATTTGTTGAGGCTTGCAGGTATCCAACCAATATGGATGGGGTCGGAAAAGGATTGAGCAGAGGAACGCGTGGGGTCGGATCTGAAAATACAGCATCTCCTATTTGGGGAGTCGATAGAAATGAGTACCTTTCAAAGGCAGATCCTTGGCCTATAAATCCTAATGGAGAGCTTTTATTAGGGTTAAAAATTGAAACAGTTAGAGGACTTAATCATTGTGAGCAAATATTCACTGTGCCTGGAATTGCATGGGCTGAAATGGGCCCAGGAGATATGCATATGTCGATGGGTTTAATTAGAGGTGACCATGATGTCCAAAGAGTTGAGGAAGCAAGAACAAGAGTAAATGCTGCATGTGAAAAAAATGGAGTAAAATTCCTTGGTGGAGCTCATGGGGAAGGCGGAAAGATAGAAGCTTTGAAAAGAGTTATTGATGCCGGAGCAAGAATTATATCAGGTGGCGATCCTGAATTAGCTCAAGAAGGTAGAAAATATACTAAAAGAACTATGCCTTACTAAAAGGAAAATTAAATGAAAGTAAAAAATGTAGATCACTTCTTAGTAAATCCTGGATGGGGAAAGAACCTTCTTTTTGTTAAAGTGACAACCGATGACGGATTAGTTGGTTGGGGAGAGTGCTATACACAGTCTGATAGAGATAAAACAATTGTTGTGCATATTGAGCACTTATCGAATTATCTTATTGGAAGAGATCCATTTGAAATCAAATATTTCAATCAAATAGTTTTTGATGACTATTCTTCAAGAAGAGGCTCCATGGAAATTTATTCTGCCCTAAGCGGGATAGAGCAAGCTCTTTGGGATATATGCGGAAAAGCAACAAATCAGCCAGTAAATAAACTTTTAGGAGGGCCATGTAGAGGAAAGCTTAGAGTATATGCAAATGGATGGTATGCTGGCTCTACTAAACCCGAAGATTATGCAGAGAAGGCTAGGCTGACCATAGATAAAGGTTATTCTGCCCTTAAGTTTGACCCTATTTCAGGGCCATTCAGATCGACGATTTCTAGTAATAATATGAAGCAATCAATTGAAACCGTTAGGCAGGTAAGAAATGCTGTAGGTGATGATATTGATTTATTAATTGAGGTGCATAGAAGATTTTCTCCAATGACTGCAATTAAATTTGCTAATGAAATAGAAGAATTTAATATTTTTTGGTTTGAAGAGCCATGCCCACCTGAATTCCTTGATAATCTATCTGAAATTAGAAGCTCTATAAATATGCCTGTAGTCACTGGGGAGGCGTTGTATACAAAAAATGCCTATCTGGATGTCTTCTCAAAAAGATGCGCGGATATAATAAACCCAGATGTTGCTAATACTGGAGGTATACTTGAATTAAAAGAAATTGGCGCTATGGCTGAAGCAAATCAAGTCGCTATGTCGCCTCACAATTATAATTCTACAACTATTGCTCTTGCTTCAACTTTGCAAGCAGCAATAACTATGCCTAATTTTTTAATAACAGAATATTTTTTGCCATTCGAAAAAGTTGGATTGGATATTGCTGATAATCCTCTAATTCCTAAAGACGGATATATAACACTAGATGATTCTCCTGGGCTTGGAATTTCCTTGAATGAAGATAAATTAAATAATTACCCTTATAAAGAATTTAAAAGATCTCTTCCTAGTAGAGAAAATGAAGGTTTTTATGGAGGAGCTTGGCCAGATAATACTGGTACTAAGTAAATTAAGGTTGGGACTGAAGACCTTTTTTAGCTTCTAGGAGATCTGTTTCTCCTTTAATTCTTAAATCATACAAGGCTTTTTCGTGTTCTAATTGAAGTTCCATTATTTCTTTTTCATAATCAATACGCATTTGCATCATTTCTTTTTCCGTATTCAATCTGGACTCTTCCATCGCCATCATTTCTTTTTGCATCTCTTGATCTAGTTTTCTTCTTTCTTCATCTGCGGCAATTCTTTCTTTCTCAAAGTTCATTTCATCTTGCCTTCTTTCCTTGTCCATCTTCATTTGCTCATCTTGCATGCCAAAATTCCTTCTCTCCATCTCCATCCTCTCTCTGTCTCTCCCCATCTCCATCTCCATCCTCTCTCTGTCTCTCATCATCTCCATATCCATTCTTTCTCTATTACGCATCATCTCCATCATCTCCCCATCATCTCCCTTTTTAGGGCTTTTATTTCCTGATAATGAGTCCGTAGCATCACAAGAAATAAGTATAAGCGGGATTATCAGAAGAAAAGATATTTTTATTATTGTTTTTATATTCATATTTTATTTGGCTGCTCTATAATATTAATTCTATTGTTCTCTGGATCTTCAAAAGTTGCAACTTTCCCTCCCCATTCTTCAATTTCTGGAGGACGAATAAAACTTATTTTTTCATTAGTAAGTCTTGTATATTCAGTCTCAATATCGTCTGTTTCTAGATTTAATATTACTCTATTAGGGTCTTTAGATTTTCCACTTATTTCAGAATGTTCAGCGATATAAAATTTAAAATTGTCTTTTAAGAAATATGCAGACGTTTCTTTTTCCTTTGTCGCTTTTGAAGCAAAAATAAGCTCATAGAATCCTAATAGATTTTCTAATTTCTCAGTCCAAATTATTATCCCAATTGGTTTCATTTTAAGTTTAAAATATATGGATATTCAGGGGTTTTTTTCATACCTGCTTTTTCATAAGCTTTTATCGCACTTTTATTGTTGGTGTGAACATGGAGTTTTATTGCAACAACATCATCATTTTTTTTAGCTAATTTAACAATTTCATTGTGTAGTTTTTGGAATATGCCATTACCTCTATAGTCTTTATGAACACATACGTTTTGTATCCACCAAAAGAAACCATTTCTACTTACGCTTCTTTCAAAAGAAATTCTTAATGCCCCAATTACATTACTAGAATGTTGTGCAACTAGATAAAAGCCTTGGTTAGGGTTATTCAATATATACTCAACACCTAATTTACCTAATTTATCTGGATAAGGTTCATCTTCAATAGTATGTTCCATATCTACTTGCAAATTCTGTAATTGATCCAAATCTGGTAACTTTGCAATTCGGACAGTAATTTTTTTCATATTTTTATATTAATTTTTGTTAAAATATGTTTTATCCTAAACTAACCTAAATACTTTGCAAAGGAGAATTATGAAAGTCGCAATGGTTGCTCACGGAGACAATCCGCCATATTTGAAAGATTTATTTAATGGCGAAGGTTTTGAATTAATAGAGAAAGAATGTACAAATGAAAAAGAGTACATTGAATTACTTAAAGATGCAGATGGGGCTCTAATATATATACACCCTCCTACAACTAGAAAAGTTATGGAAGAAACAAATCATTTGAAAGTTATTAGTAGAGGAGGTGTTGGGGTAGACTCTGTAGATCTTAGTGCTGCTACTGAGTTAGGAATTTGCATATGTAATACACCCGGAATAAATACTACTGAAGTTGCAGATCATGCAATGGCATTACTTTTGTCTCTAACAAGAAAAATTAGAGAGCAGGATGCTTTAGTAAAGAAAGGTTATTGGGCAGATAGGACAGAGCTAGTCCATCCGTACAGATCAGAATTAGGAAGAATTGCTGGTAACGTTGTTGGCATTATTGGTCTTGGGAATATTGGAAAAGCATTTGCTACTAGGATAAAAGGCTTTGGTCCTGAAAAAATTATCTCATATGATCCGTATATTGATAGAACTACTGCTGATTTATTTGGGGTCGAATTAGTAGATTTAGATACTTTACTAAAAGAATCTGACTTTATTACACTTCATGCCCCTTCAACAGAAGAAACCCATCATATTATTAATGAAGACGCATTCAATAAAATGAAAAGCAATTGTTTATTAATTAATTGTGCAAGAGGTCCACTTGTAGATCCCTCTGCGCTTTTTAATGCATTAAAAAACAATATAATTCCTGGTGCAGGGATTGATGTAACTGAAAAAGAGCCAATATCATCTGAAGACCCATTATTAGGTTTAGATAACTTAATCATAACTCCTCACACTGCTGGCTCATCAGGCGTTTCAAGGGAAATAGGGACTAGAAAGCAAGCAGAAAATGTTATAAAAATTTTAAAAGGAGAAGCTCCTCACGGATTAGCTAATCCTGAAGTAATTAAAACTATTGCTTTAATGAAAACAAAGGAAAATAATAGGTGGAGCAATATGGATTTATTTGATACCTCATTAAATGTATAAGGAGAAAAGATGGCAATACATAAAAAAGAAAATTTAATCGCAGATACTAATGAAAACGGAATAAAAAAGACTTCTCTTTCAGGACCTGAAAGAGGAGACAAAATGATTACAGTAAAAGAAATATTTATTGATCCAGGTGTAGAAATTCCGGTTCACTTACATCCTGATGTTGAAGAGACGCAGTTCTTGATTAATGGAGAGTTAACAGCAATTTTAGGCGACAATGAATTTATTATGAAGAGCAGAGATTGCATGCTAGCTCCAGCCGGAATGCCTCATGGCTTTAAAAATAACTCTAATAATACTGCAAGATTGCTTGTGATGTTTCCAAAAATAAACCCTCAAAGAGAAGCAGTTGAGAACCATAAGACTTCTCCAGGGATTCCTGAAAAATATGTTTCAATCAGAGAAAAAATGGAGCCTTTTGAATTTGCTCCAGGAATAATGAGATATGACATGGTTGGCGATTTTTCTGGTGCTAAATCAAGTTATTTCTCAGAATTAAACTTTAGTCCTGGGTCTGATGCTCCTAATCATTATCATCCGCATCACGAAGAATCAATGTATTGCTTAGAGGGAAAATTAAATGCAGTTTACTTAGAAGAAAATAATATTGAGTTAAACGAAGGAGATATGTTTACTGCAGAAGTAGAAGCAAGGCATGGATGCAATAATCCATTTGATAGCAAAGGCACTTTATTGGCAATTCACTGTGTTTTAAATCCTCCTCCAAGAGTGGAGTGTGACTAATGACAACTGTGAAATTATCTAAAGAATTGCAAAATCCAAGAGGTGTTTATTCAATACCAGTTACGCCGTTTAAAGATAATGGTGAACTCGATATTAAATCATTGAGAAGATGTATTGAATTTTGCTTAGAAAAAGGTGCTCATGGGATAGTTATGCCTGTTAATGCTAGCGAAGTAGGAACATTGACAGATATTGAGAGAGACCTAGTTTTGAAAGAAGGAGTTAAAACTGTTTCAGGCTCTGTTCATTTCGTTGCTGGAGTAACAGGCAATTCAGTGAAACAAGTTGTAGAGAGAGCTAAAATTGCACAAGACTTAGGAGCTGATTCTGTTATGACTATGCCATCAGTTAAAATTTCTTCAGCTCAATATATTTATGATTATTTTGGTGAAATTTCTAAATCAGTTGATATTCCCTTGTGGATACAAAATAATGATATGCAGGGAAAATTGGTTCCTACAAAGGTAATAATCGACCTGATTAATGATTTTGAGAACATAATTTACCTTAAAGAAGAAAGTGGATTTGCTGGCCATGTAATCAGTGAGGTTGTAGAAAAAGTAGGTGATAAGTGCAAGTCTATTATGGGAGGTATTGGAGGCACATTTTTAATGGATGAATACAGAAGAGGTTCCAGCGGAACAATGCCCGCTGGGCATTTTACAGATATTGTTGTTAGTATATGGAATGCTCTTGATACCCAGAAAAAGGACAAAGATGGAAATTTCCAAGTCAATAATCAGGCTAGAATATTATGGGAATCATTATTGCCGTCTCTTAATTTTGAACGTAGATTTGGTGTTACTGCATATAAATGGGTTTTTTGGAAAAGAGGAATCATAGAAAGCCCTATGACCAGATTTCCTGTAACAAAACCATTTGATAGTTCAGATCAATTAGAATTACAGAAGATTATGGATAGGTTAAGTCCTCTTATGACTTAGTTTTTGATTTCACATCATCAATAAATTGTTTAGAGCCATTTACTAAAAATTTATTAGCTCCACCGATTAAAAAGTTTATTCCTCTGTCATTCCAGTATTTTGCTTGGTCGCCGTCAGCAACTAATGTGCCTGGTATTTTTCCTGCATCAATTATCTTTGGGATCATAGATTCTATAGTGGTTTTAACTTTTTCATGAGTAACTTGACCATGAACACCTAATACTGAAGACAAATCTCCAGGTCCTAAAAAAACACTATCTACACCCTCGGTATTTATTATACTGTCTTGATTTTCAATTCCATCTAAGGTTTCAATTTGTACAGATATGAATATTTCATCGTTACTTGATTTTACATGGTCAATAATTGGAACTATTCCATATTTTCCTGTCCTTGAAGTACTAAATAACCCTCTTTTTCCTAAAGGAGGGTATTTGCAACTGTCAACAACTCTTTTTGCATCATCAGAATTATTTATTAAAGGTATTAAAACTCCCTGAACTCCAGCATCAAGATATCGTTGAATATTTTGCTGTAAATTTAATCCAGCCCTAACTATTGGGGTTATTCCTGCTAATTCAGCTGCTCTGATCATATTTTCTGCTGTTTCGTAGTCTGTAACGCTATGTTCACAATCAATAACCACATAATCCATTCCAAGCCACCCAAGCATTTCAACAGTCGAAGGTGACATACTTACAAAAGCACCCAAAGTTAGCTCATTATTTTCTAATTTTTGCTTCATTGAATTTTTGTTCATAACTATCTCCTTTTATAAAAGTTAATATTAGTTTGCTATTAATATTCTTACATTGCAAAATTTATATCATGGAAATATATAAAATAAAAAACAAAGACTGCGAACTTGAGATTTATGGTGGGTTAATAAAATCTATAAAAATAATTATTGGTTCAAATAAATATGAAATTTTAGGCTATGACCCAGAGAATTATGTTTCTGCTTTTATCATGGCTCCTTGGGCCAATAGGATAAAGAATGGAAAATTTGATTGCAATAAAGGCAGTTATGATTTTTCTATAGATAACCCATTTCAAATAAAGCATGCCATTCATGGTACCGTTATGTACTCTGAATGGAAATTAGAGGAAATGAGCGATGAGGTAATTTCAATTACTACAAAACTATCTAAACCTTGGCCATACAAGGGAATAGTCAGATTTAAGATCTTATTAGGAAATAAAAAGATACATAATGAACTAACCATCATAAATGAAGATTCAGAAATAATGCCATACTCTATTGGTTGGCATCCTTGGTTTAAGAGGAAATTATCAAAAGGCGAGTTAAAAATTAAGTTTGATGCTAAATATAAATGGGAATTAATAGACGGGATTCCTTCTTCAAAAAAAATACATTCAGAAGAAATTTCAATGTTTGCTAAGGGATTTACTCCCAAGCCGGGAACTCTGGATGATTGTTATAGAATAAATCATAATTCAGATGTTTGTCTTGTTTGGCCAGAGCTAACTCTTAAAATAAATTCATCAAATGAATGTGGGCATTTAATGGTCTATGCTCCCTCAAGTCCAAATTCAGATCTTTTATGTGTTGAACCACAGACTGCAACAATAAACCCTTTTCAATTAGATCAAGAGCAAATAGATGATACTGGAGTACTTTATGTAAATCCAGGCGAAAGTTATAAAAATTTTACTGAATGGTCTTGGTGATAGATGTTTAAATTAATTAGGTTTATAAATGTTATAAAAACTGCTCGAAATTCATTAAAATATTTATTTAATGACGAAATTCCAATTAGGTATAAATTGATACCTGCATTTGGAATTATTTATCTTATTATGCCTCTAGATTTATTGTCTGAAATAAGGATTTTTGGGATTGGGCTTTTAGATGATTTATTTATCATCTATCTTACTTTTTATTGGTTTGAGAGATTATCTAAAAAATATTTAGATTCTAAAGAATATATTGAAACAGATTATGAAATAAAAAATAAAAAAGAAGAGGATGAATAAAATTACCCTCTTCTTTTTTGTAGTCTATTAATTTATGCGTTGAAAGTTAGGTAGTATTCCCAAGGATGAGGTCTAGTTCTAACTTCATCAACTTCTGTCTCTCTTTTATGAGAAATAAAAGCTTCAAGTATATCAGAAGTAAACACATCTCCTTTTAGAAGAAAATCATGATCTTCTTCAAGAGCATCAAGAGCACCTTCTATGCTTGCAGGAACCTGCTTTAGTTTAGCTTGTTCTTCGCTTGAGAGCTCAAAAAGGTCATTTTCTAAAGCTTCCCCAGGGTCATATCCATTTTCTATTCCATCTAAACCTGCCATTAACATTGCTGGAAATGCTAGGTAAGGGTTGCAAGTTGGGTCAGCAGACCTAAATTCCACTCTTTTTGCAGCCGGATTATCAAAATACATTGGCACTCTACATGCAGCACTTCTGTTTCTAGCTGAAAGAGCTAGGATAGTTGGTGCTTCAAAACCTGGTACTAATCTCTTGTAGCTATTTGATGTAGGAGCGCATAATCCCATTAAAGCTCTCCCGTGCTTAATAATTCCACCAATATAGTTCATAGCCATTTTGCTTAAACCTGCATATTCTTTCCCTGCAAATAAAGGCTTCCCGTCTTTCCATATACTTTGATGCGTATGCATTCCTGTTCCATTATCGTTGAATAGAGGCTTAGGCATAAACGTTGCAACTTTACCCCAGCTTTGAGCTACATTTTTTACAACATATTTATATCTCATTACTTTATCTGCCATGCTTAGCATAGAATCATATCTAAGATCTATTTCTCCTTGACCTCCTGTAGCAACCTCATGATGATGCTTCTCAACTTCGATTCCAAGATCAATCATAATTCTTGTCATTTCACCTCTCAAGTCATGCATCGTGTCTATTGGAGATGCAGGGAAATACCCACCTTTGTATCCTGGTCTTTGTCCAATATTTGGACCGCCATCAATCATTGTTTCTGATCCCGAATTCCAAATTCCTTCATCAGAATCTACTTTAAAATAAGCTTCATTTTCCTTCTGGAAAAATTGAACTGAATCAAAAACAAAGAATTCTAATTCAGGACCCCAATAAGAAGTGTCACCCACTCCTGAATCTTTAAGATATTGCTCAGCTTTAATAGTTATATATCTCGGGTCTCTTGAATAACTAGAGTTAGTTAATGGATCTCTAATATCTGCTATTATTGAGACAGTCTTTTCCATGAAAGGGTCAACTTTTGCTGTCTCTGCATGAGGTAGCAAAAGCATGTCTGACTCATCAATGGTTTGAAAGCCTCTTACACTAGATCCATCGAATCCAGTTCCTTTTTCAAATAATGAATCATTTACCTCTGCTATAGGCAGTGCCACATGTTGCCATGTACCAGGCACATCAATAAATTTTAAATCTAAAATGTCACAATCATTATCTTTCATCAACTTCAATACTGAAGAAACATTAGTATCAGCCATTTTTTCCTCCTAATCTGATTATTAAGATATTATTAGAATATATTAAGCAAAAGAATGCAATGAAATGTTTCAAAAATGTTTCAAAAATGTATAAATTAAGATTAATTCGTAAAAAAATAATGAAGATATTACTAATTACAGACACCCAATTCGGAATGTGTGATGATAATTTGTCGTCCAAAAAATGGTCAAAAATAGCAAAATCGTGGTCACTCCCTTCTAGCGGAATAGAAAAAGAGAAGCAAAACCTAAAATATTTTATTGATTATACAAACAAAGAAAATCCTGACTTGGTGATTCATTGTGGAGATATAGTAAATAGAATAAACAACAATATTCCATTAAACGAATATATGAATTTGATAAAAAGTTTAAATCCCATTCCAATTTATCATGTGCCAGGCAATCATGACGTAGGATCTGATCCTAATATTGCGTCTTATTCAGGCCTAGATTTTTATAGAAGTAATTTTGGGAAAGATTATTACAGTTTTAAAAAAGAAGGCTCTCAATTTATCTTTTTAAATAGTTCATTATTTATTAACTATAGAAAACTTAAAAGTGAGTTTGAAGCGCAAAATAAATTTTTAAAAGAAATTTTAATAGACTTAAATCGTGATACGAATATTCTAATATTTTTGCATCATCCTCCATATATAAATGAAAATGATCTTAGCGAAAGCCAGTCAGAGTATTTGCTAGGAGATAAACCTATTGATTATTGGATTTTCCCTGAAGAGATTATTAAAGATTTCTTTAATCTTGTTAAACCTTTTAAGAACTCAGTTATATATTCTGGCCATTTACATTCCAATTTAATCACAAGCTATAAAGGTATTAAAATAGTTGTTACTAGTTCATTAGGATTACCTCTTGGTGAAGATAATTCAGGATTTAGGATATTAGAGATTGATAAAAAAAATATTAAAGATAATTTTGTAGAAGTTCCTGATTAATAAGGAATCTTTCTGTTGGTAAGTTTTCTTCCTGCTGAAGCCATTTCTACAATATCTGGTCCACCTATCATGCTTGACCCTAACTCTTCGATTATATATTTTATTCTTTCCTCCGGATTCATTGAAAAATCATTCCAGCTAGAATAAAAGACTTTATTATTCTTTTTAAGAGCAGTTTTTATCTTTTCTCTTGCCTCATCCATTATTGCAGGGTAGGGAGGGTCATGGGCGTCAGGCAGTCCGTATGACATCCCCATATCTCCAGGCCCCCATTCCGCAAATGCAATTCCAGGTACAGTGGCAATTTCATCCACATTTTCTACACAATGCCTATCTTCAATTTTTAGACCTAAGAAAAGTTCCCCGTTTGGATTTAAGGGCCAAGGATCTGCTTTTTCAACATATTCTTCTCTTGTCATATTCCAAAGTTCTGCAGGTTCACCTTGTCCACCTGCTCCTCTTAATCCCTCGGGTATTATTCCTTCGCCCAATTTTTGAAAAGGGTACCTGCAAGTCGCAACAAATGCTGCAACTGACTCTGCTGATCTAGTGTGAGTATTTAATATTCCATGAACTCCTGTGCTTAGTACATGTCTAGATTGCCATGCATTAGCTAAAACTTCATTAACAGTAGTAGCGTTTGAAGGTAATGTTGTAATAACTGCAGGAGTTAAATGACCACTTTTTGTCGGTCCGCCAGCTTTTAGTCCCTTCATAAATTCATGCAGCCCCTTTATATTAAAATAGTGATGTTCGAAATCAACTAGTAACAGGTCTGCCCAAGTACTTGCCATCTCTTTTCCACAATTAAATGAAAGTTCATCTGGATGACTTATGTATATTTGTTGTCCTTGTTCTATTAAATCAATAAGTTTGTTAATTCTAGGCATTATTCTTTCCCTTCTCTAATTTTATAAGCTAATTCTCTTAATGCTGTTTCTAGCATATTTAAATCTTCTTTTCTCATCAACTCACCAAGAAATACTAAGTTTCCTTCTAATAAATATACCCTATAAAATGGTTCTCTTCTTGGGCAGTCTGCAGAAAAGGGGAAATCTGTTTCTTCTACAAATGTGTTTTTGTTTAGTAAATAGATTTTATTTAATCCGATAGAATCATTGTCGCTCAATTTATATGGAGGAGGGTAATCAGCAAAGCCTCTACATGCTGTTTTTTCAACTTTGTCCCCATAAGCTTTAATTCCTTCTATAGGCTCTATGTATTCAGTTTGCTCTTGTGCTGCTTGAAGTCCGTCAGAATTTGCCAAATCAACAGATGGGTACCTGATAATAGCAACTTCTCTTCCATTAGGTGGAGCAAATCCCCATCTAGCATCAGTAGAATTTGGAAACTCGGCAATTTCAAAACCTTTTTTCATTTTCCATCCAGCAGATGTAGCATCCGTCATCTCGTAAACATTATCTGATGAAACAAATTCATTATTAGAAGAAGATCCTCCACATGCAATAAAAATAGAAGATAGAATTATCAAAAATAATATAAGACGATAATTTTTCATAGCTTTTTACCTGACACTAATTTCAAATTATATTAATGTATAGATTATCTATAATCAAATGGACAATGAAAGGAAAAAAATGAGACCCGGATTTAATATGGGAGTTGACCCAGTGAATTATGAAAAACCCCAATCTATTGTAGACGAAACATTAGAATTTGCTGCTCAATTTGGAGCCACAGATCTAATAATTCAATCATACCTTGAAGGTGCGATACCAGGAGAAGAGAAATGGGATCTTAAGGATATTCTATCTTTGAAGGAGAAGGTAGAAAGTTACGGATGTAAAATTGAAGCCTTTGAGAATGTTCCTACGAGATTTTATGATCATGTCATGCTTGGAGGGCCTAAAAGAGATGAGCAAATAGAAAATATGATTTATACAATTAGGAATATTGCTAGGGCAGGAGTTTCGATATTCGGGTACAACTGGATGCCTTCAAGAGTCTGGAGAACAGAAAGAGAGATGCCTATTAGAGGTGGAGCTAAAGCGACTGCATTTGATTATAAAATTGTGGAAGATGGTTTAAAGGACGGGTCAATTATTGATGAAAAGCCTTCTCTATCTCACGGAAGAATATATGAAGATGAAGAAATGTGGGAGAACCTTGAATACTGGATAAAAATAATAACTCCTATTGCCGAAGAAGAGGGTATTAGGCTAGGAATCCATCCATGTGACCCGCCAGTTCCCAAATTAGGTGGAGCTGCAATGCTGTTTAGAAGCTTTGATGCATATAAAAGACTAATAGAAATTTATCCTTCAGATAGCAATGCAATAGAGTTTTGCCAAGGCACTTTTTCTGAAATGAATGAAGATATATATGAAATGATTAGGTATTTTGGAGAAAGAGATAAGATTTTGTATGTTCATTTTAGAAATGTATCAAGCCAAGTCCCTAAATTTCATGAGGAATTCATAAATACAGGATATGTAGATATGCTCAAAGCCATGGAGATATATCATGATGTTGGCTTTAAGGGTGTTTTTGTAGATGATCATGTGCCGGTAGGTGTTAATGACACAACTTGGGGTCATAGAGGTAGAGCTTTTGCAAATGGGTATATTCAAGCAACAATCGATTCGGTGAAAAGAAATGCAAGAAAGTAATTTAGTGCAAAGATTAGAAAAATGTTACACAGGTGCGGTTTATGACGTACTTAGAGAAAGAGGCAACAAGAACACTATCCTTCCTAATAAAATTAAATCTATAGACCCATCAAAAAAATTAGCAGGGGAGATATGGACTTGCAGTGGAGAGATAGATGAAACTTTGGATAAAGATACTACAATGCTCAGCTGGACAGAGATGCTTAGTAAAGCCCCTTCTGGATCTGTTGTGATCTGCCAGCCCAATGATGGGACAATTGCTCATATGGGTGAATTATCAGCTGAAACCTTGAAATATAGAGGTGTAAAAGGATATATAGTTGATGGAGGGTGCAGAGATGTAGATTTCATTCTTGATTTAGGATTTCCAGTTTTTTGTAAATACTTTACGCCATCTGACGTAGTATGCAGATGGAAAATTACGTCTTTAGGTGAGCCAATTAAAATAGGCGATTTGTTAATAAATTCTGGAGATTATGTTTTAGGAGATATAGATGGGGTGGTAGTTATTCCTAGAAATATTGCTTCAGAGGTAATTTCTGAAACAGAGGACTATATAAACACCGAAAGCGCACTAAGAAAAGACATATTATCGGGTGTTGACCCTCAAGAAGCTTATTTAAAATATAGAGTATTTTAATTAGAATTTTGTTTTATATTCAAGCTTCCCTTGAATATCAAGAGTTGCTTTAAATAAATCTCCTCCTCTGTAGGCACTGAAATCATAACCAGGAGGTTCTATTCCAGTTGGTTCGCCTCCAAAGTCTGCGCCCGCAGTAGATACATATAATTCGTTTAAATCATCTCCGCCAAACGTAGGACATGAAGTTTGTGTTGCAGGAAAATAAACTTCTCTTTCAAGTTTTCCGTCTGGGTCAAATCTCATAACTTTTGATCCCCACCATATTGCAGACCATATAAATCCTTCAGAATCAACTGTCATTCCATCCGTAATGCCATCACCATCATATTTCACAAGAACTCTTTTGTTGGATATTGCTCTTGTAGTTGAATTGTAATCCCATTTGTAAATTGTTTTCTTTATAGTATCTGTGCTGTAAAATTCAAGTTCGTCAGGCGAGAATCCCATTCCATTACATAGTTCAACCCCTTCATCGATTATATCAATAGATGCATCCGTATTTAGCCTAAAAACAACATCATCTTTCCAGCCAACCCTATCAGTGCCACAATAAAAACTTCCATCAGGCCCAGAAGTGGAATCATTAATTCTTACTGGAACATCTGTCCCATCAATTGTGCCTTCTTTCAAAACCTTGTAATCATCATCAGAATTCCAAAGCCAAACACCTTCCCACGTGCCTAGAACTAGACCTCCTCCCTCATTGAATCTATATCCTCCAACAGAAGCTCCATTGTGTATAATTTCATTTGAACCAGAATCAGGATCGTATTTAAATAATTTTCCTCCAGCAATATCTGTCCAATAAACTTTTCTTTCTTCTGGGTTCCATACAGGACCTTCTCCAACCTCTGCATTTGGCGATGCTACTTTTTCTATCTGGTATTCCATTATCTCTCCTTGTTGATATATAAATGCATATTATCAGGATATATTTATATCGTGTATAATTTGAAAAAAAATCATGAAAAAGAGGTTAATTTATGGGTGCTCATGACAATAAAGTAGCAATAGTAACTGGAGGAGCGCAAGGAATAGGAAAAGGTGTAGTTGATGTACTTTCTTCAGAAGGTGCAAAAATATGTATAGCTGATATTTCAGAAGAGCATGGACAAGAAGTTGCAAATTCAATAAATAGCAATGGTGGTTCAGCAATATTTGTAAAAGGTAATTTTGAAAAATCTGATGTTCCCGAGAAAGTTGTAAATGAATGCGTTGATGCTTTTGGGAGTGTAGACATTCTGGTTAACAATGTTGGTATTCAACCCTTGACTTCATATAAAAATGTTGAAGAGACACCTGAAGAAATGTGGGACGCAATATTAAATGTAAACTTAAAAAGTTATTTTTTAATGTCTAAATACTCTATCCCTCATATGAGAAATAATAATGGTGGCTCAATAGTAAATATTGCTAGCGTACAAGGATTACAGTCAATGAAGTTAGTTCCTCCTTATGCAGCCAGCAAAGGTGGAGTTCTTTCACTTACAAGACAGATGTCTCTTGATTATGCCGCAGAAAACATTAGAGTAACTGCTATTTGTCCTGGTACATTTAATACTCCAATGGTTACTAATTCGGTAAGCAAAGATGTAAATTTAGATGAAGCATTAAAAGGTTTTGGCGCAGTTCATCCAGTCGGCAGAATTGGTGAACCAGAAGAAATTGGTCATGCAGTATCATTTTTAAGTAGCGAAAAGGCATTATTTATTACTGGAGAATATTTAGTAGTTGATGGAGGAATGATGGCGCAAGGAGCATGGGACACTGGCGACCAGGGATAATTAAGGATTTAATCCATCTTTAAATGAATGGCAAAGAGTTAAGGACTCTTCATTACTTAATCCTTCACATAGAATTATTAAGTTTCCCATTATTAAATAACCTCCAAAACGTGGAGTTTGATCGCATCCTGCCTCCGAATTCCCTGCTCTAGGAACACATTTTCTTCTATCTTTAGCCCCTTCTTCCCACATAATATTATCGCCACTTACTATGGCGTCTTTTCCAGAAACACTAGATGCATATTCTTCTCCAAATTCAATAGCTTCTGCATGCGTTTCATATTCTCTTATCTCTATGTCTTTTTTATTGAATATTGCTCTTGAAACAGCAACAGCTTTTGGTAAAGCATCAACACTGTATTTCTTGCCTATTTTAAGCTTAGGAACAGATATTTCACTGATTGATATTTTGAAGTCAGGCTTAATTACTTTCTCTAATTGAAGGTTATTATTTGATTCATTAGAAGAACATGAGATTAAACTTAAAAGTAGTAATAAAATTAGAATTATAAATTTATTTATTTTGTAAATCTTGATGGTTCTCTCCATTTATTATTTTCCATGGATTCTCCACCAATTTCAGCCGAAACCTCTTTAAAAAGTTCTGTTGATGGATTGTAGGTAATTATTTTATCTTGATATGATGCAAGATCAGATGAACCTTTGCTTAAAGTTACTACTGCAAGACGCATTCCATATCTTGTTAGCTTCATTAAAGTGTTATCTCCATAATTTAGAACCCATATATGACCTTCTCCATGATGATTTGAAAAAAGAATTTGGACAGGAGTATCACCAACTCTATATTTTTTTAATTCTTCACCGTCCAAAGTAATTCTTGAAACTGTCTTATCTCTTGCGTTTGATGTCCAAACGTATTTGCCATCAAATAGTATATCCAGTGGCCATCCACCAATTTGATAAACCTCTCCTACTTCACCTGATTTTGTCATCCAGCTTAAAGAGTCATCTTCGGTGCTAATAAACCAAATATTATTATCTACAAATTCTATCTTGGTAGGCCTTGAGGACACATCGTATTCTGCTACAAATGATCCATCAGATGTGTATTTTAATATAGATCTTTCTTCTGGATCAGAAATCCATACAAAATTCCCATCAAATTTCATATCAGATAGCTCTCCATCAATTTTTATTGATTCTCCTTCTTCTCCATTTTCATCTATGATCACAATTCTTTGTTCATTTTTTATTGAAAGCCATATATTTTCTCCAATGATTAGTGATGGGAAAGGCGAAGAGAAAAATCCTTGTTCAGTCGTAACAATGTGAGGTAAAGATTTTATTTCGTCTAAACTGTAATACTTTTCACTAATTGATTCTGGTTTTTCAAGCTCCCCATCTTTGTTTGTTATCTTCCATAATTTGGGAGCAGTTGAATCAATAACCCATAAATTTTCTCCATCATGTTCCATTGCCCAAGGACCACCATCTAGTGTAATTTCTCCTTCAACTTTTCCATTTAAATCTAACCTAGACAATTTTTTTTCATCAAAACTTACTACCCATAAATTACCCCCATCAAACAATACTTGCCGAGGACCATTTGGCACAGGATGAACGCTTTCTATTTCTCCTTCATTATCAATTAGTGCAATGCTATCTTCATCTACTAGCACTACCCATAAATTTTCTCCATCATATTCCAAAGAAACTGGATCAAACCCAGGCATTATAGTTTGAATTACTTCACCTTTAAGATTGAGCCTTTCAACTGTATTTTCAAAATAATTAGCCACCCATAAATTTTCTCCATCAAACTCCATTGCGTAAGGGCCTGGCATTTCACCACCACCTACTTGATATTCTGCTAAGGTCTCACCTGTATCTCTGGATATCTTAGAAATAAAATTAGACATTCCATTTGCAACCCATATATCTTCTCCGTCTCTAAAGATCCCGCCTGGCGATTCTCCTGTATCATAAATTCCAATAATTTCCCCATCTAAACCTAATTTACTCACTATTGGTTCGGTGAAATGAGCAACCCACATATATTCTCCATCAAAAGTTAGCTTTATTGGCTCCCCTTGAACTTTATATGTGCCAACAGTTTTTCCTTGTAAATCTACTTTAGAAATTATTGAATCTTCATAGTGAGCTATCCATATATGACTCCCATCAAACTCTATATCTACTGACCTTCCTTTTACTGCATAAGGAATAGCTTGTGCATTGCTGCCCTTGTCGCTCTCAACAATTTCTTTTTTTGACTCATTAGAAATTTCTTTTTCTGTTTGAACTATTTCATTTTCGCTAGAAGAACATGAATACAAGATAAAAGACAGGATAGTAAATAAAGCTATTAAACTAGTTTTTTTAAACATAAAATCTTCTCTGCCTTTTTGGGTATGTTAATAATTTTTGATAAACTATTAAATTATATCTTAACATGAAGAGTAACTTAGTTTAATATGAGACAACGTTATATTTAGGAGAAATTTAATGAAAAAAATACTTATATCATTTTTATTAATTTCTGGGTCCTTTGCTTTGATATCTTGCGGAGGAGGTTCAGATTCGTCCTCAAACGCTTCATCCAGTGCAGAAGTTATTTTTGAGCAAGTTGAAGATAGTGAAAAACTTTATTCACTAGATGATTTTATTGCTATTGGTTACAAAAAAGGCAAGGCCGTAAAAGAAGACAAGTTAATGAATGGCATGGTAAACGCATATTGGGGTTTCTGGAAGGTTCCATATAAAGATTGGTCAGGAAAAGACATGATTGATTATGAATTGAGGTTCTATGCTTCTCATTCAGATGCAGTAAGCATAGGAGAAAACTCTGCTGATCTAAGAACTGGAGAAAACGCGCAGATTAGAAAAAAAAGTACGGATGATCCTAAAGCAGTTCATCCTATTGGGGCAGATTGGCCTGAACTTCTAAAAGAAGCAAGAGAATGTCAAGGTGATGGTGGTCACCATACAGGTGCCTGTATTATTCCAAAGTATGCTGATTATAAAATATTTGGAAACGTAATTATTTTAGGCCAAGGTGCTGACCTAGAAGAATCTCATAAAAATATTAATTTAATGGTTGATGGCTTAAAAGGAGTAATAACTGAATAAGTTATATGCCAAAATTAAATTATTTATAATTTTTCAGGTTTTATTTATTTTCCTTATATCATGCTCTTCAGGAAATGCAGAGTCTGAGGCAGATTTGATTGAACAAGCTTTTCCAGAAATTACTAATAACGAGATTATTTTAAATATAGAAGATTTCAAATCTGCTGGGTTTAAATCACTTAGAGAATATAAAGACGTTGAGGAAGTCCCTCCTCTTTCATCTGCTTTTCATGGAATTTTTAAAAAAATGGATTACGAGTTGAGATTTTACGGTAATCATCAGGATGCCTTAAATCAAGGATCAGAGGATGCAAAATTAGTAACCGGTAAAGATAGTATAGTTACGGGAGATGTGCCGTGGGAGGATGGGGAGAAAGACAGGAGAAGGTGTAGTAGGCCTCCAGGCCAACCACACTCAGGATGTAACTACACATCAAAATATGGAGATTTCGTAATCTTTGAGAATGTTATAGTAATGTGTGAAGGGAAAGATACATTAGAGTCTAGAAATACATGCTCAAACCTTCTATCTTTACTTATTACTACGCCATAACTTGGCCACCATCACACTGAATTGTCTGGCCTGTAATATTTTTTGCATCTTCAGAGGCAAGAAAAGCTGCTAAGGATCCAATATCTTCTGGTGTCTGAGCTCTACCCAAAGGCATAACCTGACTTAATGCTTCTTTTGAAAAGAGATCAGTTGTTGTATCTCCTAATTTTGCTCTATTGTCTACCCATTCTTTGTGGAAGCTTGTAAGTATCCTGCCTGGTGCTATGGCATTAACATTAATATTCTTTGACCCAAATTCCCTTGCTAATGCTTGTGTATAAGCAATTACAGCCATCTTTGTGGTTGCATAGTATGAGGTGGTGTATTTTGCTGCTCTAGCTGCAACAGAAGATATATTAATAATCTTGCCAGATTCTTTTTCTAGCATGTGAGGCAATACGGCCTCTGTTACTCTATGCAATCCTTTTACATTAACTTCCCAAGTAAAATCCCAATCTTCATCTCTCCAAATTGTTCCTGTAGAACCAGGAGCACCTGCTACACCTGCATTATTTACTAATATATCTACACTGGAAAATTCAAATGCCTTGCTAATTCCGTTTTCTACTTGAGACTGGTCTGTAACATTCATTTCAATGTATAAGCTTTTGACATTGTATTTACTTGCTAGGTCACTTACTGCTGACTTATTTCTTTCATCTATGTCAGTGACAATTAAATTTGCTCCCTGTTGAGCCATCTTTGTAGATATACCAAAACCCAAGCCTTGTCCGCCTCCAGTTATAATTGCGGTTTTTCCAGATAGATCTGCTAACAAAATTTTCTCCTTACCAAAATATATTAGAAATTAGTTTATTCGAATAAGTGAGTTAAATAAAGAAAGAGCCCAACAATGTGGGCTCTTTCTAAAACTATTTCTAGTTAAACTATTGAGTGGCAGTAAGTTTGTGAAGCACTAGACCCCATGTAAGGTGCCAAGAAGCTTCGTTAACGTAACTGTCGCCTTGATCTGTAGGCCATCCATCCCAATACTCTCTGCTCATCACAATTCTGTGGTAGAACTCAAGAACTGGTACGTCTGGCAATTCATCGATCCAGATTTCCATAGCATCATGGTAGTATCCCATGATTGTGTCAGTTTCGTCTGGGTGAGTTTGGGCGATCTTATCAGTAAGTTCGTCCCAAGTAGCATTCTCCCAGTGGTAGAAGTTAACCTGGTGACCACCTGGGATGTTCACAGATGAGCTCTGGTAAAGCTTCATAGTAAAGTAAGGGTCTCTTACTGAACCACCGTGTCCAAACATTAGACACTCGAAGTTACCTTCAGCCATTCTAGATGAAGCATCTGGCGGTTGGATGTAACTAGCATTGATTCCACCTTTTCTTAACTGCTCAGCAGTTAGAGGTCCAAGGTCAACCCATGGGCTAAATCCAATTATTTCACAGTTAATAGTCTCGCCATCTTTTTCCCACATTCCATCGCCATTCTTAGAATAGCCTTTGGCAGTGAAAGTTTCGGCGGCTTTATCAGGATCATACTTAGTAGTATCGTGGTCTCCAGTTAGAAGATCAGCAACACCATCAAAGTATTTCTGAAGAGGAGGGTACTGAGGCATAGTCAACGGGTTTAGAGCCGCTGCACCATCGTAACCTACTTTTGAAAGTTCTTTTCTGTCAAGCAAGTAACTCATTGCCCATCGGATGTCTTTGTCATCGTATGGTCCGTATTTACCTGAGTTGTTAAACGCAAGCGATACTGGCCACCAGTCAACATATCCGTATGGAGACTCTTGTTCAGAGTGAGTTAGTAGCTTAGAGTTTTGAGACAAAGCCTCTTTAATAGTCTTAGGAGTAGTCATTGCAGCATAGTCCACATCACCCTTAATTAGAGCTTGTGCAGTAGTCTGCTGGTCACCTGTGCCTGGTAGATAGATAATTCTCTCTACTTCAGGAAGTACACCATAACCTTTAAGGTCTGACTTTCCTTCACCCCACCAAGAATCAGCTCGATCGAACACTTTTTGTTCAGGTGTTCCAGCTGTTATTCTCCAAGGGCCTGTAGTTACTGGTAATCCAGCATCTACGTCAAAAGCCTTGAATGTAGTCCAGTCCTGGCCGTTATAAACGTGCTCAGGAACAATGTAAACACCAATATCAAACTTGTATGTTAACAAGAACATGAATCTTGGGTCAGGCCTAGATAATGACACTTTAACTGTGTGGCTATCTACTTTAGTAGCAGAAGTCATCACTGCGTCAATGTCAGTTCCCCATCGCACTTCTTCAGCATAGTCTTTCAAAGTGTTAAGGGTGTATACAACGTCATCGGCGTTGAATTCTTCACCATCACTCCAGTCAACTCCCTTTCGAAGGTTAATTGTAAGTTCAGTGAAGTCACCGTTCCAATCCCAGCTTGTTGCCAACCATGGAATAGTCTCATCAGCGAAAGCACTGAAGAAAGCTAGAGGTTCATAAATAATGTTCGGACCTCTTTGGTGGTTAGCACCAATTGCATACGGGTTCCACAATTCGTGGTCTGTGTGTCGGCCTTCAGAACCTCCTTGGAAGGTTATGAAAGTTTTTGCACGGTCCACTGACTTGAGTCCACCCGAGCTAGAACTGGCAGATTCTTTCTTCTCAGCAGGTTGAGTGCTTTTTTCAATTATCTTAACTTCTGACTTAGCAGCAGAAGTAGAAGATGAAGAAGATGAAGTCTCTTCGGCTTCATCATCGCCACCACAAGCAACCATAACTAGAGATAGAGACATCAATACGGCAAGCATTAATGATAGAAGTTTTTTACTCATCTACCTATTCTCCTTTATGAACGGGCAAGTGCCCGTACTTAGTTTATTTAATATCATCAAAATCTTTTAGTCGGTTTAAGTTCAAAATTAACAAAATTAAAACTCACACCAATTAAGATGATTCTGGAATAATATCACAATTTCAAAAAATGCAATAATTTAGGAAACATACCTGAAACAATTTTGAAACAAACACTTGTAAAAGGTAACAATCAAGGTTATATTTACTAAGTTATTCGATTAGAATGATATTTCCGAAGTGTATCTTCGAAATTTTGATCAAATTTAGATTATTTTAGTATTAACTAGTATTAAGATTAAAGGAAATAGAGTTATGACCTTTAGAGATATTGTAGCAGCTGTATACACCAATTATGTTTTTAGAAGGTTTTTATTTTTCTTATTGATTATATGGATTGCAAGCACAGCGATTTTTTTAATACCAAGACTTTCTGGTCAAGATCCAGTAAAAGAAAAACTTCTTTTGGAAGCCCAAAGAGGTGGCCATATGCAGGCAGGTCTAGAGGAAATGGCTGCAACATATTCTAGAAAATTCGGACTGGATAAGCCCCTAATAGTTCAGTATGGGAACTATATGGCAGATCTGCTTAGGTTTGATTTCGGCCCTTCTATTGCGTATTTCCCAAAATCAGTTAACTCGTTGATTGGAGATTCGGTTATATGGACATTCGGGTTGTTAGCAGTATGTACCTTTATTGCTTTTTTTGTAGGAACGGTAGCAGGAGCATTATTAGGTTGGCCTAAATCACCTAACTTTCTTCAATACATATTTATGCCGATTCTTACACTTGCAGCGATACCATATTATTTACTTGCGCTTGTTTTGATATATATATTTGCATTTAATCTTGATTGGTTTCCTCTTTTCGGAGGATATTCAGTAGCAACTCTCCCTAGATGGGAGCTATCATTTACTATAGATGTAATTCATCACGCCATTTTACCTGCCGCTTCAATTGTTCTAGCTTCATTAGGTTTTTGGGCTCTTGGTATGAGAGGCATGATGGTTACTAATCAAGGCGAAGACTTCATGATTGCAGCAGAAGCAAAAGGATTAAGAAGTATAAGATTATTTTTTAATTATGCTGTTAGGAATGCAGTTCTTCCTCAAACTACAGCATTAGCACTATCACTTGGAACAGTATTTACTGGATCTGTTTTAGTAGAGGTAATTTTTAGATATCCAGGTTTAGGCAATACGCTTTACCAAGCAATAAAATTAAACGATTTCTTTGTTATAAGAGGAATGATATTTATTGTAATTGTAACCTTAGGCTTGGCTACTTTTATTATAGATGTGACTTACCCTCTTCTAGACCCTAGAGTAAGCTACAAGAGAGGAGGTTAAATTATGACTACAGTCGTAGAGAGTCAAGATTTAACTAAAAAATCTTTTAAGAGAAGATTAGCGGATATAATTAGATATATAAGAAGGAACCCTTCTTTGGGTGTAGGTATAGCATTGCTAGCCTCCCTTGTACTATTTGTAATAATTGGATATGCAACTTACGAAGTTGAAAGGTTTAGGCCGTTAAGTGGTGGTCCAGATTTGGCTCCGTTTGAATTTGATCCCTATCATCCAGAAACAAGATCTGGAGGTTATATTCTAGGAACAGATCGCCAAGGTAGAGATGTAATGTCTGTAATGATTGCCGGAATTCCACTGACTTTACAGATAGGATTGATTGCTGGACTGATTGGTATTACTGTTGGCACTCTACTTGCATTTATTGCTGCCTATTATGGAGGATGGGTTGATCAGATTATTAGTACAATTGTGGACGTAGGATTAACTATTCCTGGAATCCTTATACTGATTGTAATTGCTGTGAATATACAAAGCGGACTAAGTGTGCAGCAGATGGGTCTGGCAGTATCGGCAGTTGCATGGGTATGGCCTGCAAGAACCATAAGATCACAAGTACTTGTTATGAGAGAACAGTTATACGTTGAAATAGCAAGGTTGAGCGGTACTAGTGGATTCTCAATTATGTTTAAAGAAATGTTGCCTAATTTAGCTCCATATATTGGTGCTTCCTTAGTAGGATCTGTTGCATCTGCAATCCTAGCGTCTGTGGGTCTTGAGGCACTTGGATTGGGTCCATTTGATAGCCCAACCCTTGGGATGACAATTTATTGGAATATACAATTCTCATCCATTCTTCATGGAATGTGGTGGTGGTTTGGCCCTCCAATAGTAGTATTGGCAATGATATTCGTTGGTTTATTTTTAATAACAGCAGGCTTGGATGAATGGTCTAATCCTAGGTTAAGGAAAAGAGTATGACAACTAAACAAAAAACAGCATCTAAGAAGTCGCCTGTATCTGAAATAGGAATAGATGTAAAAGACCTTAAAGTTCACTATGATACTCCTGATGGAGTTGTAAAAGCTGTTGATGGCGTAAGCTTTTCCCTTCGTCAAGGTGAAAGAATGGCGCTAGTCGGCGAATCTGGAAGTGGTAAAAGTACATTAGCAATGGCTCTAATGAGGCTTACTAGGGCACCTGGAAGAATTGCTGGAGGCCAAGTGCTTGTAGGCGACCAAGATTTGCTAGATTTAGATGAAGAAGAGATGAGATTGCAGAGGCTAAATGAAGTTGCTTTAGTGCCTCAAGGTGCTATGAATTCTTTAAACCCTGTAATGAAAATAAAAAATCAAATACTCGATGGATTGTATGACCACCAAGTAAGTCGTGATGAGAAGATGTCTAAAGAAGAGCAAATTCAAGTTGTTGAAAGACTTTTACTTGCTGTTGACTTAGCGCCTGGAGTTGCTGAAATGTATCCTCACGAATTAAGTGGAGGAATGAAGCAAAGAGTAGCAATAGCAATAGCTACCTCAATGGAGCCAAGAATTATAGTTGCAGACGAACCTACAAGCGCATTAGATGTGGTTGTACAAAGAAATGTAATGCAGACCTTAGGAAGGCTGCAAGAAGGTTTGCACGCATCTATTATATTAATAGGTCACGATATGGGCTTAGTTGCTCAATTTTCTGACCACGTTGGGGTTATGTATGCTGGAAGACTAGTTGAAGTTGGGCCTGTGAAAACAGTATTTAAGTCACCGAAGCATCCATATACAAGGCTTCTTATCAAGAGCCTTCCTACATTGAGCAATAAAACAGATTTCATAGGAATTCCTGGGCTTCCTGCAACTCTTTTGAACCTTCCTGAAGGCTGTGCTTTTTGCTTAAGGATTGGAAAAACTAACCCCAACCTAATTCCATGGGTGAAGGTAGAAAAAGATCATTTTATTCAAGATTGTAAAAACTGTGCTAGTTACGGTAATTAGTTTAATTAGGAGAAAAAATGCCAGCAGTATTAGAAGCAAAAAATGTTACAAAAGTATTCGGAGGAGGTTTTCTTAGTAGAGAACAAGAAAACATTGCTGTGAATGATATTTCTATGAGTCTAGACCAAAAAAACCCAAAAATTATAGCTGTTGCTGGGGAATCAGGTAGTGGAAAAACAACATTAGCAAGGTTATTATTAGGTATTGCTAATCCAACGAGCGGGTCAGTAGAATACGACGGAAAAAATCTTAAAGATATTTCTAGAACTCAAAGAAGAGAGTTTAGAAGAGAAGTTCAGCCTATATTCCAAGACCCATATGGTTCTTATAATCCTTTCTATAAAGTAGATCATGTACTATTTAGTCCTATTAATAACTTTAAAATGGCAGAAAACCGAGACGAGGCTGTTTATATGGTTAATCAAGCTTTAGAGATGGTAGGTTTGGTTCCTGCAGAGACACTAGGAAGGCTTCCTCACCAACTAAGTGGCGGACAAAGACAAAGAGTTATGGTTGCTAGGGCTCTACTATTAAAACCGAGAGTTATTTTGGCTGATGAGCCTGTCTCCGCTGTTGATGCATCTTTGAGAGCGACAATTTTGGATGCTGTATCTAGATTAAATAAAGAATTAGGTATTGCTGTTGTATATGTTACGCATGATTTAACTACCGCATACCAGATCAGTGATGAAATAATGATTCTATATAAAGGGAATTTAGTTGAGGCTGGTGATGTAGAGACTGTAATTAAAAATCCTAAGCATCCTTACACTCAGTTGCTTATTGATTCTATTCCTGAAGCTGATCCAAATAAAAAGTGGGGAAAATTAGATATGAAAAAGACTCAAGAGAAAATCGTAACAGCACCTTCAGTGGGATGGAGAAAATAGTATCCAGTGCATATTGGAATAATTCTCATCTAATTATTACTAGCTTGAATATCTAGTGGGCACTCAAAACAAAAAGGCAATTTTAGTTTTAGATATTGGCACATCATTTGTAAAAATAGGCTTATTTGATTTAAACGCTAATCCGATTGAAGGGCACAATATTAAATTTGAACACTGGATGACTATAAAAACGGATGGAACCTATATTTTTAATGCGCAAGAATCTGCCCAAATCATTGAGAGAGGCATTGATGAATTGATATCAAAAAGTTCAGGATATGAAATTATTGCATTTTCAACTGACACAATGGCTAGCACAATTATTGGTTTAGATGAAAATAACTCTCCTGTAACTGATGTATTTACTTATGCAGACACAAGACCATATAAGCAACTTGCAAAGCTTAAAGAAGGCGTCAATCAGAAAGTTTTTTATGATGATACTGGGTGCCCAATGCATACTTCATA
>Ga0315327_10000098_pt1 | contig 36099 bp, 31 predicted proteins | sample M110032315metaG_FD_203460 | JGI IMG/M metagenome (GOLD analysis project Ga0315327, IMG submission 203460) | Ammonia-oxidizing marine archaeal communities from Monterey Bay, California, United States - M1 100m 32315 | ecosystem: Environmental > Aquatic > Marine > Coastal | place: USA: California... | reverse complement strand
TAACAAAATTCCTATAAGATCCTTGGAACATGAAATTTTAGTTCAAGAAACGTTAATGAGAGCAACAGGAGATATAAATGATTAAGTATAAAGCTGCAATAGTAGGATGCGGAGGGATTGGACATGCACATATGGAAGGGTACCAAAAAATTGATGAAATAGACGTAATTGCATGCTGTGATACAGTTCCTAATGCAGTCAAATATTATCAAAATGAATTTGACATTCCCCAAGGATTTACAGATCTTGATGAAATGCTATCAGTGGCAAAACCAGAAATTGTATCCGTTTGTGTTTGGCATTTACTTCATGATGAAATCACCGTTAAGCTAGCTGAATCTCCTTATGTAAAAGGCATAATTTGTGAGAAGCCTATGGCTATAGGAATAGATAAAGCAAACGCGATGGTAGAAGCATGTAAAAAAAACAACACCAAACTAGTTATTTCTCATCAAAGAAGGTTTACCCCTGGTTGGATAAAAGCCAAGGAATTAGTAGAAAATGGAGAAATAGGGACCCCAACAAGAGGAGAATTAAGAGTAAAAGACGGACTTCTTAATTGGGGGACACATTCAATTGATGGAGCAAGATTTATATTAGGAGATCCTAAAGCAAAATGGGTAGTTGGTTCAGTTGAAAGGTACACTAATAAATTTGAAAGAGATACTCCTATTGAAGATTCTTGTACAGGATTAATACATTTTGAAAATGATTTACAATTTTTCATTCAATCTGATCTTATGGATAATGATTGCGATGCAGGTAAATTTGAAATTTATGGTACTGAAGGATTCTTAAAAATAACAGAAACCGAAGTAAAAATTTTCAACAAGAATTCTAATGGATGGAAAAAAGTAGATGTCAATTTAAAAGAAGGTGATGTCGCCATAGGAGGGAACACAAATGCGGATCAAACTATCGAACTTCTGAATTGGATTGAAGGCGGTAAAAAACATAGAGGAGCAGGGGATATTGCTGCTGAAACAGTAGAAATAATGATGGGCATATATGAATCAGCAAGAATAAATAGAGTTGTAAATTTTCCTTTAAACGCAAAAGGTTATCCATTAGAAAAAATGATAAATGAAGGCCTTCTAAGATTAGAATCAAATGAAAAATATGACATTAGAGGTTTCTTAAAAAGAGAAAATATAGACGAGGATTTGTACTCAAGACTTCGTGAGGATGGATTATCTCATCATGAAGCAATGAGAACAATTAATCACAAATAATTTTCAATTTTTTTTCGATCTAATTAAGTTTATTGTCAATACGATTGTAAGCACAAACCAAACGATTAGAGAAATACTAAAAATTCTATATCCCCATTCAGTATTAACTTTCCAAATAATGTTTAATATCAAAAATAATATTCCAGAAGTTATAAATCCAAAACCAGTTATATTATTCATTAATTTACTTAAGTAATAATTTCCTGATCTTAAAATCAAAAGCCCTGTTGAAGCAGTCGCAATATAAAAGATATAACCTGCTATTGATAGTATCCCCCAATATAAAGTGTACATTGCAGCAGATGAAGATCCTGCAATGATTGAATTCATTAGAGCTGTACTCTCTCGTTGAGCAGCTTCAAACATTATAGCTTGGTCTCCAGATTGAGCTGCTTGAGCAGCCAATTGACTGGTAGATTGAGCATATGCAAATGCTTGCATATTTTGCTCTGCAGCACCGGAAAAAGCCGTTCCTACAGAAATAACTATCAAGAATAAAATAACAAAAGCAATATTCAGTGCTATAAAAATATACTTAAAGTTGTTTTCTCTATTTGAAACATTTTTGTATAACCCTAAAATTCCATACAAAAAAATCAGCAATCCTAACACAATCGCTACCATATATATTTGAACTAAATCAGAGTTTGACCCATAGTTTTCCGTCATTATAGTTACTTCGGTCACATTTTTAGAAAATGAATCAATATTACCTGGTAGCAAAAAATTAAACAAAATAACTATTATACTTCCCGATAAAAGACTGGATCCAGTTATGATTTTTGACATATAAAGCCTCTTTATAAAATTATTAGATAAAGTAGTATTGCATCTGATATTAGTAAAAGCAATGTAAAATAATCATTCTTTTTATATGCATTAAACATTTATTTTATTTACAATTATCATAAGTTAATAAAGTGAGTAAATATGAACAAGGTTTTTTTTATAAACAATTCCGCTGGTATTTTATTCTGTGTAATTATAGCACTAATAATTCAATTAATTTTTAGTCAAATTGACACGAAAATTATTGACACATTATTAACAGGATTGTTAGTAGGAATTCTAATTAAAAACTCAAAAGTTCCATTGAATAGATTAGAAAAAGGAGTGAAATTTTCAGGTAAACATATACTTGAATTCGCTGTTATGTTAATGGGAGCAAGTATTTTTTTGCCAGATCTTTTTGAAAACGGAATAAAGATTTTCTTAGTAATAGTTTTGGGTATAATTGGATCAATGCTAATTTCGTTTTTTGTAGGCCATAAATTATTTAATTTGGATAAGAAATTAGCAACCCTTGTTGGGGTAGGAAATTCAATATGTGGGAATTCTGCAGTTGCTGTTGTTGCCCCTGTAATTAACGCCAATTCTACTCAAATTGGAGCCGCAATAGGTATAAGTGCTATTTTAGGTGCAACCCAAATCATTTTATTGCCACTTTTAGTTCCTATTTTTGGGTTAGGAGATTTTCAATACGGGATAGTTGCAGGTTTGTCAGTATATGCAGTGGCTCAAGTTGTAGCAGCATCTTCAATTGTAAGTCCTTTGTCAGCAGATGTTGCTACTTTAGTTAAGCTTACTAGGGTAATTTTACTAGCTCCTCTAGTACTAGTTTTAAGATTTTTTTTCAAAACAGAAAGTGAAAATACAAATAATAAAGATGTTGTGAAAAACATTCTAAAATTTTTACCTTGGTTTATTATTGGTTTTATTATTCTATCTATACTAAGAAGCTCTGAAATTATAAATAAAGATGTCGGGTTAGATATAAGAAATTATGCAAAGTTTTTATTTGTTTTATCAATGGTAGCTATTGGATTAACTGTGGATCTTAAAGAAATTGCAAAAGTAGGTCCTAAGGTTGCAATCACAATAATCATAATAATTATTTTTATGATTACCTTAGGAGTAGTTTCATCAAATTATATTTAAGATATAAGAAATATAGCACTATCTGCATTTAAGTTTGGATCTTTATCTATTTGCTTATTGTCTATAGTGTCCAAATATAAAGATTTCTCTATATGTATATTCTTTTCTTCACAAAACTCCTTAAAATCATCTATAGAAGGAAATCTAACGTTAGGAGTATCGTACCAATTATAACCATACCAACCTTCTATTTTTGGGGCTTTCCCTTCGTTGAAAAACATTTCTCTCATAGGCTTAAATGCAAAATTAGGGAAAGAGACTATACTGTATTTTGCAACTCTAGTCATTTGTTTTAATATTTTTTCTACATTTTTTATTGATTGAAGTGTTTGAGACAAGACAGCAACATCAAATTGTTTATCATAAAATTTCAAAAGCATACTATCCAAATCACTATGGACAACTTGGATATTTTTAGAAATACATTCAATTATATTTGACTGATTAATTTCAATCCCCAACGAACTCTCAAAACCAAACTTTGATAAATTTTCAATCAATTCTCCATTTTCACAACCAAGATCTAATATGTTTGAATTTTTTGGAATTAAATCGGAGATATATTGAAAATCAATTCTATTTGTTAATCCGATTTTCACTTTGGGGCTTAATTTTCTAGACTTAATTTTTTGAATTTCTGAATCAAATGCATTATTGAAAAACGATCTAGTTATTTCTCCATAAGATTGAATATCCGCGCTTAATAAAAATGCATCATGTCCTGAATTTGATTTAATATTGCAATAAGAAATATTCTTTGATTCAGCTAAAAGTGCATCAACTATATCGAATGATTGGTATGGAGGATACAGCCAATCACTTGAGAAACTTATTATCATCCATTTACAACTAGATTTTGACAAATTTGATCTAAGTTGTTTTTTTTCATTGCCTAAATCAAAAAGATCTAACGCAGTAGAAAGAATAATATAACTGTTCGCGTCAAAGCGCTCTACAAATTTTTCTCCTTGATATGCAAGGTAACTCCCTACGGAAAATTTTTTTTCAAAGCTAGTAGATATGTCTCTGGGATTATTTCTATCTATTTCAAATTTTTCATTCATAGATTCTCTTGAAAGATAGGTGATATGACCCAACATTCTGGCTAACGCCAATCCAACATCTGGCTTATTTTCTTCTTCATAATAATTCCCGGAATTAAAATTTGGATCGCTGATAATTGCATTTCTAGCAACTACATCAAAGGCTAATCCCTGAGTAGTCAATCTTGGAGAAGATGCAATTGGAAAGCAAGTTTTAATCATTTTAGGATATTGAGTAGCCCATTCTAAACATTGAAATCCTCCTAATGAACCTCCTACTACACCCAAAAGTTGTTCGATTTCTAAACTATCAATTAATATTTTTTGTAAATGAACCATATCTTTTATGGTAATTACAGGAAAATTAGCCCCATAATAATCATTAGTTTTAGGATTTTTTGAATTTGGACCTGTTGTCCCTCTGCATCCACCTAATACGTTTGAACAAATAATAAAATATTTATTAGTATCTATTGGTTTATTGGGTCCTACCATTGCATCCCACCAACCAGGTAAATCATTTTCATCATGTTTAGCTACATGAGAATCACCAGTAATGGCATGACATATCAATATAGAATTACTTTTATCTGAATTTAGTTTTCCATATGTTTCATAAACTATTTGAACGTCTTCTAAATTTCCCCCTCTTTCAAGATTTAAGGTATGGGGAACTTCAAATTTTCTTATATGTTTTGAAAATTTGTGAGTTCTTTGATCATCTGAATTACTTATTTTTTTCAAAATTATCCTTTATATCCAGCCCTATAAATATCTAGGGCTGGATAATTATTTACGATAAAGCTTGATCGATATCCTGCTTTATATCTTCAATATTTTCTAACCCAATTGACAATCTAATGTATTCTGGGCTTACACCAGTTTCATTTTGCTCTTCCTCACTTAGCTGAGAATGTGTAGTTGAAGCAGGATGTATAACTAAAGTTTTAGCATCTCCAATATTTGCTAAATGACTTAATAATTTTACATTATCAATAAACTTAACCGCTGCCTCTTTTCCTCCTTTTATTCCAAATCCAATGACAGCTCCTTTTCCATCAGGAAGGTACTTATTAGCTCTAGAATGATCTTTATGAGAACTCAAACCAGGATAATTGACCCAATCGACTTTATCGTGGTTCTCTAGATATTCTGCAATTGCCTGAGCATTTTCACAATGTCTTTCCATTCTAAGATGTAAAGTCTCAAGTCCTTGAATTGTAATCCAAGCAGCAAAAGGACTCATAGCAGCTCCGGTATCTCTAAGCCAATGAGTTCTTATATGAACTAAATATACCAAATTGCCTAGAGGTCTTAATGCTTCTTCTAGAACAGCTCCATGGTAAGAAGGAGAAGGTGCACAAAATTCAGGCCATTTTTCTGGATTATCAGCCCATTTAAAGTTTCCACTGTCAACTATAACTCCTCCAATATGTGCTCCGTGACCTCCTATAAATTTAGTTGTTGAATGAATAACTATATCTACGCCATGTTCAAATGGTCTAAGCAAAAATGGCGTCATAACAGTATTATCACAAATGACAGGTAGTCCATTGTCATGACTGATTTTTGAAATTTTTTCAAAATCAGGAACATCATTTTTTGGATTCCCTATAGACTCAAAATACACACATCTTGAATTTTCATCAACTAAATCATTTATTTTTTCTGGCTCTGAAGGGTCAAAGAATCTAACTTCAATGCCAAGCTTTTCAAATGTCTGAGTGAATAAAGTCCATGTTCCTCCATAAAGACTAGTTGAAGAAATAATATTTTGACCACTATGAGCTATAGTCAAAATTGCTGCATTAATTGCTGCTTGACCTGATGAAAAGGAAAGTGCATATATCCCTCCGTCTAAAGCAGCTATTCTTTTTTCAAGTACTTCACAAGTTGGATTCATTAATCTGGAATAAATGTTCCCAAATTCTGCTAATCCAAATAAATTTGCAGCGTGTTCTGAGTCCTTAAATACATAAGACGTAGTTGGATATATTGGTACTGCCCTAGAATTGGTAGTAGGGTCAGGATCATATCCAGCGTGCAATGCAAGTGTTTCTCTTTTATAATTTTCTGTCATTTTTTTCTCCTTAAATAAAAAAAACCCCTTTTGAGGGGTTTGCTAATTTTTTTTTTAGATCTAAATCTTACAGTACAAAACTAGGCTTCCCCCTCCGAGAAAGTCATCATCATCATGTTCATGTTATTTGTAAATCTAAATAATTCCATAAAAGCAAGTATATTATGAAAAAATAAAGTTTGTCAAATGAAAATGAAAAAATAAAGTTTATAATGAGAATATTTTACAAGCATATTCTTATAACTTATGAACCCTATAATTGAAGTTTTAAAAACTAAAGATTTCAAAAAGCTATGGTTTATTGGAACAACAGGTATGAGTATGCGCTGGATAGAGCAAATTGCTTTAGGGTTTTACGTCTATCAAGTAACTCAGGATGAATTTCTTGTTGGATTAGTATTCTTTTTTAGAAATATTCCAATGTTATTATTTGGAGCATTCATAGGCGTACTATCTGATGAATATAACAAAAAAAATATTCTTAAAGCTACATTAATCATGACTACCTGTGTTTACTTTTTTTTAACATTGAGTTCTTATTTCAATCAATTAGATTATTTCCAAATCTGTTTTGGTGCTTTTGTCGCTGGACTTGCTTGGTCATTTGATTTTCCGATAAGAAGATCTCTTCTTAGCGAAATAGTAGATAAAAGGCTTTATCCAAGTGCTATTGGAGTAGATATGACTTCAAGTAATTTTGCTAGAGTAATAGGACCAATTTTTGCAGGAATTGTTTTGCAACAAGCTAATCTTTTCCCTATTTATTTGTTTGGGACATTATTATTTTTTATGGCATTTATTGCCTGCTCTAAAGTAGAAGCTCAACAGATGTCTAAACCTAAAAAATCAAATCCTCTTAAATTCTTAACTAAAGATCTAATTGAAGGAATCAAATATATATTCGAAAGTAGAACACTAGTTACTGTTTTAATTGTAACTATAATTATGAATTCTTTAGTTTTTACATATCAAAGTCAATTGTCTGTTATAGTTCAAAATAATCTGTCTGATTTACCTATTATTTTAGGGGTTTTGGCTGCTCTAGAAGGATTAGGGGCAACGTTTGGAACCTTATTAATAGCAAGTTTCCCCTTTAAAAGAGGAATAATGATTTTTCTTTCTGGATCTTTCCTTTTTGGTTTCTGTATAATGGCTTTTGCTTTTTCCCATTCTATTTCGATCAGCATTGGCTTAATGATACTTGGAGGAATTGGAATGGCTGGGTTTGGAACATTGCAATCAATATTAATTATTAGTTCAGCTGATCAAAAAATTAGAGGTAGAGTACTTGGAATTTTAGCAATAACCATTGGGACTCAACCAATTGGAGCGTTTTTATTAGGCTATTTTTCTAGGGAGTACGGATCTGTTACAGCTTTAAAATTTTCTGTCTTTATTGCTATGGTATTATTATTATTTGTAACATTATTACAAATTAATAAAAAAACTAGCTAATAAAAAAATTAATTATAAAAGCCGAAACTACTCCTAAAACAACGGCTAGTAATCCCACTAATAAAAACAAATAAAAAAGTTTCATAATAATTCAATTTTATCTTTTAAAGATATATATCCTGTTTGCAATGGAGTTGCAAAAGCATACATATTTCCTTGTAGCTTTTTAATTACATCAGGGTCGTTATAAGTTGTACTTGCACAAGCATCTTTTATCAATGAAATTTTGATTTTTAAAGAATCGTTTATTGATAACACTTGCCCTTCCTTACATAAGTTAAGATTTATGTTATCAATTAAAATGTTTTCTCTTAAAACTCCTTGTTTTAAATCATTTTCATCGTAAAGCTTTCCATCAACTATCATAATTTGTCTAAAGTCATCAAATTTAGAAAATCTATCTCCTTCTATTCCAAAATTTTCAATAACCTTTATTGTTTTTTCATATTTCATTGGTTTTTGCTTACCAAGATTTATTGCAAGAGACCTAATAGTTCCCAAAATGTAACACCTTTCACTAATTAAATAATTTTATTGTTTTTATTCCCAGTAATACCATTAATAATCCAAAAAAGTTTGTTAGAAAAATATTTAAAAATAATAGATATAAACTTTTCTGATTTAGAAAGTTATAGTTATCCAAAGCAAAAGTAGAAAAAGTAGTAAGAGAACCTAAAAATCCAATAATTAGAAAGATTTTAATATTTTCAGATAGTAAAAATTTATTTTCAAATAAGCTTAATATAAGTCCTATAAAAAAACATCCAATTAAATTTACAAAAAAAATACCTATAGGAAAATTAATATTTATATTTTTATCTATTTGCGAACCTATAGAGTATCTAGTCAACGCACCTAGTGCGCCTCCGGTTATAACCATTATTATTTTTATAAGCATTAGCTAACTCGTATTATTTTCAAAAGTATTTGCAAAAAAAATTATATTAGAATGATAATTCATGAAAATTAATTATTCTACAATAATTAATTTATCATTATGTTTTGTGAACCTAAACTATTTGAGGTATCTATTAATACTTTAGTTTATTTAGATAAAAAATTAAAAATAAAATTAATGATAATTTTATTAGTATGCCTTTTTGTAACATCCATAAACCAATCTGTTGTTGCGATAGCTGGCCCATCCATTGTAGCTGCGTTAGGTGGTTTCGAATATTATGCTTGGATTTTTTCAGCTTTTTCTTTAACATCAGCAATATGTGTTCCCATTGTTGGAAAGTTAAATGACATTATAGGCGCAAAAAAAGTTATTTTGATTTCACTGATTATTTTTACATTTTCAACTTTTTTATGCGGATTAAGTAATTCAATGTTTTTCTTTATTTTTTCTAGAGCTGTCCAAGGGATTGGATTTGCTGGAGTTATGGGAACAATTTGGATTCTTATTGCATCTTTGTGGAAACCAAGGGATAGAGGTAAGTGGTTAGGCATTACTTCAGCTGGTTTTACTACTTCCGGAGTAATAGGTCCTATAATAGGAGGGGTTATCAACGACATATTAAATTGGAGATGGATTTTCTTTTTAAATATCCCTATATCAATAATAGCAATTATCATTATGATAAAAATTTTTCCTAAACAAGAACTAGAAGGCAAAACTAAATTTGATTACATAGGAGCTATTATATTCTCTATTTTCGCTAGTTCATTTTTATTTGCTATAAGTTCTCTAAACAACAGCAATTCTTCTTTATCATTAGTTTTTTTTATACTTATATTGATTTCAATAATTTCAATTGTTTTATTCATAATTTATGAAAAAAATAAGCTAGAAGGATTGGTAGATCTTAGCTTATTTAAATACAAATATTTTACCGGAGGAATGTTAGGATCTTTATTTATTGTAATAAGCTGGACCGTATGGTCTGTTTTTCTCCCATTAACTCTTATTGGAGTTAATGGTTATTCTGCTTCTAAGGCATCATTAGCATTAATAGCCTTATCTATAGGTAGTGCTATTGGAGCAAATTTTTTTGGTAATCTAATTGGGAAACCAAAAATGTACTTACCTGTTTCAATTATTGGTTTTAGTGTTGTAGGTATTTCGATGGTAATATCAGGGTATACCAATTTAGAAATAAATTTCAATTCAATGTTACTTTTAGCAGTTTTTGTAGGATTTGGATCAACTGGTGCATTTTCAGCCTATACAGTTCCAATTCAAAACAATTTACCTGAAGAAAAGCTTGCTATGATTACAACTAGCTTGCAATTTTCAAGGGTTTTCGGAATTTCACTGGGAAGTTCTTTATTAGGAGTGATACTGCTATTAAACATGAATAGCTATAATTACGAATTTCCTAGGAATGAAATTTATAACCCCGATAATATTGCGTCAATTGAAAAAATAAGTGAAATAAAAAATCAATATTTAGAATCAAATAAATCAATTTCTCTATTTGAAGAAGACTTAAAAATTTCAAGAAATAATTTGAAAAAAGGGCTTAAATATGTGTATTATTCAGCAAGCATTACAGCAATTTTTGGAATATTAATTTCTATTTTTGTGTTTAGGAATACTAATCCACATCAACCCGAGGAGGAGGATTTAATACACAATGAATAGCTAATAATTTTCCTACAGATTTATGATCATTGAAAATTCCATGCCTTATAGCTACTTCACAAGTAAACATATCTCCTTGATTTAGAGATATATTATTTTCCTCAGCATAAACACAATTTAATTTGCTCTCTAAGCAATACATAGATTCTTCATGTTTAGGATGATAATGATTAGGCGCAGCTGCACCTGGGTTCAATATTAATTCCGAAAAATACGTTGATTCTGCTCCTAAAAAGTCTCCTACCATATCATATCTCATAATCCCTGGCTCAAATTCATATGGTTCATTTTTTGATCTGTCAAAAAAACCGTTATCAGGTTTTGAATGTTTAAAATTAGGTTCTTCAAGCAGTTCCTTATCCAATTTTACTGAAGGAGACATTGTTATTATTACAGCCTTAGAATTCCCTGTATTTTCAAATCCATGAGGTTCTGATTTCTTAGCCAGTAAACAATCTCCTTTATACGCATTAAATATGTTATCTCCAAGTCGAAAAGTTACACTACCTTCAGACACAAAAAGAGTTTCTTCTACATTTGAAATAATATAATAATCAGACTTACTTCCTTTTTCTAAACTTATCTCATTGACTGACAACATATCCGAACCCGTTTCTTTTCCTGTTAATAGTAAAGAAGTAGCTCCTATGAAAGGAGTAGAGGATATTTGGTCATTTCTTTTGTTTATTGTCATAATTTAATCCTTGATAATTATTGTGAATTCCATGAACTTTCCCAAAATAAAAATTCAAACTCTAAAGATTCTTGGAAAATTTCATTTGCTCTTTTATTATCCACTTTTTGCCCTATTGAATCAACATAATTTATAAGCCAATTTGTTGTTTCCTGATATTCATTTACATTATATGCGTTGATCCATCTAGCGTGGAAGGAATTCGATGTTGTTTGGTTATCTTTTCCTAATCTCCTTCCTATTTCATCATAACCCCACTGGCATGGAAGTAGAGAGCAAGAAATATATTCAATATCAAATTTATAGGCTGTTGATAGTAAATAATTACAATAAGATTTTGTTGCTATAGTTGTTTCTGAATCAAAAAGCTCATTTTTTGAAATACCAAAATCTAAACAAAAAGATTCATGAAGAGCCATTTCAGAGTTTAATGTTTCATCAAGTAATTTAGACCAAAAAGACATTATTTCTTGATCAAAGGATTTGGATATTGCGATAGATATAACTCTACAATATTCAATTAAAAATTTATAATCCTGAATCATATAGTATTTAAATTTTTCAAACTCTAAAGAGCCATCTTGTAATCCAATTATAAAAGGATGGTTAACATGCGCTTTATTCCAAAGGGATATATTATTATTTTTTAGAATATTTGAAAATGACATTTTTATTTTTTCAAAACGGTAACTTCAGTACCGCCCGACACACTTTTTAATTGATTTAAATCTCCCTTTATTTTTCCCATTATATTTGTTGGAGAAGCGGGTCTTATTTCTCCAGGCCCACTTACTGGAGTTGAACCAAAAAATAAACAAACAGCATTTCCTGGTGGCCAAAATGCAATATCTCCTAATTCTACTGTTTCTTTAGCCCATTCATCATTTTCTATATTAATATTTGTAGAAAAATAAATTTCATCACCCCAAATTTGTGAAACACCTTCAATTGGCAATTGATCATACAAGGTATTAGAAGTAGGAGAATCATTAAGTTCGGCACTAATTTTGAATTCTCCAAAATCAAAAATTATTTCTTTCATAAAACCCCTCTTTAATCTAATACAAATATATATACTTTATAAAATATGATATTACAAATTATATGAATAAATATTCAGCAATAGTAATTGCCGGTGGCAATAATAAAAGAATAAATATGATCAAACCACTAATTAATTTAGGTGGTAAACAAATAATTATAAGAATTAATGAAATATTAAAAGATATTTTTTCAGAAATTATTCTAGTAATTCGAAAAAATCAATCAGATGACATTCCAGATCTGGGAATGGCAATAGGTATGCACATAGTTGAGGATATTTACCCCGATATTGGTCCTATCTCTGGTATTTACACAGGTTTAAACGAATCAATCAATAATAAGGTTTTTGTCATTGGCGGTGATTATCCGTTTTTATCAAGAGAACTTATATTTGAAATGATTCAAAAATCAAATAATAATAAATCAGTTTTTGTGAAAAACAAAAATATAATTAATCCATTACATGGAATTTATATAAAAAATTTATGGGAAGAAACACTTCTTAAAAACATTAAAAAAAATAATTTTTCTACAAGAGAAATTATTAATGAAAACATTAATAATAAAAATACCCATTTATTAAATTATGAAACATTTGATAATAATTTTAAAAATAGCCTATTCGATATAGATACTTTAAATGATTTGAAAAAAGCTAAAAAAATTATATTCTCAAAAAAACAAACAGTAAGACCAGATATCAGACCTGAAGGATTATAGAAAGAATTATTCGTATCTTAAAGCTTCAGCAGGATAGGTTTTACTAGCTTCGTTTGCGGGTATAACACTAGCTAATATAGAAGCTATAATGGTAATTCCTATCAAAATTCCTACTTCACCAAAAGGAATAACAAATTTTGCACCCTCTAGTTCTTTAGAAATTTCATTATAAATAAGCCAAGATTGTAAAATTCCTAAAAAGATTCCCACAACAATTCCTAAAAGTGTAATAAAAGAAGACTCAATCAAGAATTGGGTTCTTATCATACTAGATTTAAATCCAATTGCTCTAAGAACACCTATAGATTGCCTTCTTTCAACTACTGCTCTAACTGAAAGAACCCCTATGGCAGCTACTCCAACTACTAAACCTAATCCACTAAAGCCTTGAAAAAGTTTATTGAAGGCATTGCTTGTTGCTTGCTCTTCTTCTAATCGATTGAGAAGACCATAAGCATTCATCCCATTGGCCAAAAATGTCTTTTCAAGTTTTTGAGCAAATTCGGTAGGTGATTGATTGCCAGATAATGAAAAGTAATAAGTATCTAAAGGAAGATTTTCTTTAGCTATACTATTTCCATTTGAATAAGTTGTATAAAATTTGGCACCTCCACCACCAAATCCTGTTTCTTCAGCTAATCTTTCTACTAAACCTATTACAGTAAAGGTTTCAGCTTCTTCAGCAGAATTTCTTTTTCTAATTTTTACATCAAATGCATCTATTTCTTTTTCATCGCCAGGTTCGATAAAAGAGGTTTTAAAACTTCTGTCTGGGGGGCCGAAAGGATCTCCTGATGGAATTATTGATCCACTTGCAATTATCAAATTTGGATTACTTATTAATGATTGCCATATTTCTATATCAGTAGAACCATATTTAGGGTCAAAATGAGCCATTCTCCATTTAGTGGTATCCATGAATTCTTCCTGATAAGATATGAGCCTTGAAGTTTTGAAAGCTTTATTCTCTCCATCTGCTTCACTTATTTCAACATCTAAATTAGAAGAACCAAAAACAGAACTAAATTCATCCATATTCAATGAGTCTTCAATTTGACCCTGAATTGGCAATTCTGAACTTATAGATGCTTTTATATCAAAGCCTCCAGTAACTCGGTCTGGTTGCTCAGATGCTATGTCTCCAATACCATTTAAAACAGAAAAAATCATCAATGTAAAAATTATCAATCCAAACATAGCAACTGTTAACCCAGTTCTAAATTTAGATGCCATAGGATAACTAATTGCAGTCTTAGTAACAGCTCTCAATCCTGAGAACCTAGATAAAATCAAATTTAAAATAAATATTAGAAATCTTGTGTTACTCATTAAGAGCCAAACTGCTGCTGCAGTAGAAATAGCTCCTCCTATTGGCCAAGCCCAAGGCCCAGGTTGAGATAGCTCACCTGTAAATCTTTCAAAAAAACTTAAGGGTAAAGAATTTAGTAACAGTACCAACCCTCCTTCTAAAGTTCCTCCGATTTGATTGACTGTTTCTGGATCATTTATATATTTCGATGCTATGAATCTAATTAGTAAAGCTATCGCTAAGACTCCTCCTGTTGAACCAAACCAGATGTTAATATATGCTTCATTTTGAATACCTGTAAGTAAAAGTATTAGAGAAATAACAGCTAGTAAAATATATGAATGTTTGCCAAACAAAACAAATAAGGATCTTATAAAACTAAATGGCCAAGAAACAGGAAAAATCAATAATAATAAAAAGCTTCTAAATCTTGGAGCTCTACCAGACAGAATAAAATACAGCTGTTTTACTGGATAAATCAAGTTCCATAAAAGTTGAAATAGGTTAAATTTAAATGGATCAGGAGCTTTTTTTACAAATTCATCTTTTAGGCCTCTAATTGCAACAACAATGTTCAAGTTACTAGCCCTATACGCTGAAAATACAACTGTTATAAATGTCAAAATCAATCCACTGGCAAAAGCAATCAATAAAGATACAGGAGAATAATATGGAAGTATCTGAAAATTATCAGTACCTATAAGATCTTGAAGTATATAAACCAACCCAAAACTTAGTCCTACTCCCAAAAGAGTACCAACTATTGCAGCTAAAAATGAATATAAAGTTCCCTCGTAGGTGAAAAGTTGTATCAAATCTCTTCTTTTTAAACCGACTGCTCTAGCCATACCTAGTTCAGTAGATCTTGCTGCCGCAAGTAATACAAAAACTAGAAAAATCAAAAGCATTCCGACCATTATAGAAAATGATCCAAATATTGAAAAAATTGTAGTTACTCCTGTAGAAACAGCTTCTGCTAATCTCACACCATCACTTTTCACATTGTCTACTCTTAATCTTGTTAGTTCCTGAGACATCATTAATAGTTTCCCAGCTTCCTTTTGTAGTCCAGATTTTTGTAAGATTCCAAGTAATACTAATTGGGTTGGGTAATCAGTGATAGTTGTAATGAAGTCATCATCATAGATGTCTTTATCAAGTTTTTCAGATAATTCTATTAGTGTTTCAGAAGTTTCCTTGTCAGTGTCCTTGATTGATATAGATTCATCATTCAAAATTGTAGAAATATCATTAGTTTTTAATAAATTGAAGACTTCTTGTGCAACATTTTGGTTTGTTAGTTTAGATCTCAAAAATTTAGTTACATCTTCTGAATATTCTAAAGATTCATCTCCTTTCCCTATGTTTGAAACTGCAATATTTGTTAACTTATTCTCCTTACCAAGAAAATTTTGTAATGTGTTAAGTTCAAATGTCACATATGGATAAGTACTTCCTCCAGTTAAACCTCCTGCTTTTAGTACATCAGCGACTATAAATTCACTTGGTCCTTTTTTTGTATAAATTTGAATAGTATCTCCCTTTTGGAGCTTTAGTATTCTACCAGCATCATAATTTATGAAAACTTTGTCAGGCCCAAGTAAATCAACAGAAACTTTTTCACCATCTAAATTTTCAAATTTTTTCTGAATAGAAAAATCAAAGTCATAACCTCTAATATTCATACTGCTTTCAGCAACATCTTTTTGGTTATTTGATGAAGGCAAAGTTGTTTGAATATATGGTATCAATTGTTCTATATTTGTATTGTCTTTTGAAATATTTTGAACATAAGTAAACTCTGAATAGTCAAAATATTCGTCCCCAAAAAGTTTTTTCCCAGGACCTTTAATCACTTCATCAACTGGACCTAAACTGTCGACAGCAACAGATCTTATAGAATATCTAACTGTGTCCCCTATCCCTAAGGAGGTCGCAATAATAATTGAACTAAGCATAAGCCCAATAACAATTAATAGACTTTGACCTTTCCTTCTAGGTATATTCCTAGTTCCCATTTTAAATAAAATAAATCTTCTTATTGCACCAAAAGTTACTAACACAAAAATAACTATCAATAAAATAGCCATAACAATAGCTAGATTGTTTGCTGGTATTCCAAAAATTTTATCCATTACTTAGAAATTTCTCCATCTTTCATGTTAATAATTCTATGTGTTCTTCCACCAACATAATCTGAGTGTGTAACTATAACAAATGTTTGATTGTTATCTTTATTTAATTGGATCAATAAGTCCATGATTACCTGTTCATTTTCACTATCTAGGTTTCCGGTTGGCTCATCAGCCCATACTATAGCTGGATCATTTACTAAAGCTCTAGCCAATGTAACTCTTTGTCTTTGTCCTCCAGAAAGTTGTCCTGGTAGTTGATGTTGTTGGTTTTCTAGATCTACTTCTGCAAGTTTTCCAACAGCTTTAACCCTAGCTTCTTTTCCTGAAAAACCAGAAACAAGTAATGGAAGCTCAACATTTTCAACTGCAGTAAGTACTGGTAGAAGATTATATGTTTGAAAAACAAATCCCATTTTTTTTGCTCTAAATTCACTCAATTGGTCATCTGATTGTTCTTTCAATGATCTTCCCTGTATAAGAATATTACCTTCATCAAATGAATCTAAACCTGAAAGACAATTTAACAAAGTAGTTTTACCACAACCACTTGGCCCCATAACACCTACTATCTCTCCTTCCTCTATTGATATATCTACTCCACGCAAAGCATGAACTTGTTGATCTTTTAATCCATAAAATTTATGGAGATTGTTCGTTGAGATTACTATTTCAGACATTTTATTCCTAGATATTATTTAAATTAACTTTATATAAACTTTATGAAGAATTTATGAAGAAAATTTATAATTAATTATTTATAATTTAATTGTATAAAAAAATCCTACTAATTATAAGAGTAACTAATAATGATATATATATACTTCACATTATGAAAAAAATTTTAATAGTTAGACATGGACAAACTGACGCTAATTCTGAAGGTAAAACTCAGGGTCAAATTGACACTAATTTAAATACTATTGGTAGAGAACAAGCTAAAAAAGCAGGATCGTTTATCAGAAACAATTATAATATTAGCGAATCTTGGGTAAGTGATTTAAAAAGAACACAACAGACTGCTAAGGAAATTATTAAAAATTTTAGAACGTCTGAACTTTTGAGGGAAATGTCATTTGGGAAATGGGAAAATCATTTATTTAAAAATATTATTTTAGAATATCCTAAATTAGTCAAAGAATACGCAGAAGCAAGTGAGACATTTAGGGCTCCAGAAGGAGAATCTTTTGAAGATATGCATAATAGATCTATTGATTTTTTAAAAAATATAAACATGAATAATCAAAACGAAACCCTGATAGTTTCTCATGGAGGGTTTATGAGAGTTCTTCTTTGCTCAATCTTAGGTCTGCCTAAAAGAAACTTGTTAAATTTTCAATTTGATAATTGCTCTATAACCGAAATTATAAAATATGAAAATAAAGAGCCTATTATCACAAAAATAAATTACACAGACCATCTAGGTTAAATGTTATTAAACTAAATAATGTAAAAAATGTTAAAATAGACAGATAAGTGATTTAATTAATATATAGATAGATAAGTGATTTAATTAATTATGGTTCAAAAAAAATCTAAAAAAAATGATTCCTCTGAAGAAAAGGTTATAGAACCTTGCCCTGCATCAAAAGATGGGTCAGCATGCCATTGGGTAATTGATCCTCCAAATGGACCTGTTTCTTCTGGAAAATGTAAAAAATGTGGTGAATCGAAAGAATTTAAAAATTCAGTAGAATTTTCTTCTTGGTATGGTTCAAAATCTGATTTTGACGATAAAAAGAAAAATAAATCAAAAGATAAATCAAAAGATAAATCAAAAGATAAATCAAAAGATAAATCAAAATAAATTATGGATCTAGGCATAAAAAATAAAACCGCACTCATTACAGGTGGTTCAAGAGGCTTAGGTTTAGCTTCTGCTGTATCCTTGGCCAAAGAGGGCGTTAATTTAGTAATATGTGCAAGATCTAAAGACGATTTACAAAAGGCAGAGGAAAAACTTAATCAATATAACGTAAAAGTGATATCAATAGTTCAAGAACTATCTGATGAAAAATCTGTTATTGAATTTTATAATAAAATAAAATCTAAAACATCCCAAATAGATATTCTAGTAAATAATGTGGGAGGAAGTTTAGGAACAACTTCACTATTAAAATCTGATCTTAAAGACTTTCAAAATGTTATGGACATAAATACTTGGGTAGCTATAAGTCTTTCCAAAATATTTGTAGATGACATGATAAGTAATGGATGGGGACGAATAATTAATATTGCATCTATTTATGGAAGAGAATATGGAGGCTCAGCCCCTTATATGGCTGCAAAAGCTGCATTGATAGCAGCAACAAAACATACAGCACTAGATTTGGCCAAAACTGGTGTTACTGCTAACTGTATCGCTCCGGGTTCAATTAAACACGAAAAAGGTAGCTGGGAGAGATTTGTTGAAAACAATGATGATGATGTGGTAAATGATTTTATCGAAAAAAATTTACCCATGGGGAAGTTTGGGTTTCCTGAAGCTGTAGGTGATACTGTAGCTTTTCTTTCATCAAAGAATTCAGAAATGATTTTAGGAACTTGTCTTAATGTAGATGGTGGACAATCAAACAGTTTGTTTTAACTATCCACCAAACCATCAATTAAATCATTAAGAAATTTCTACGCTTGCGCCAGATGCTTCTATTTTAGTTTTTATTTCTTCAGATTCTTCTTTAGAAACACCTTCTTTGATAGGCTTAGGAGCTGCTTCAACTAAGTCTTTAGCTTCTTTAAGGCCTAAAGAAGTTACTTCTCTTACAGCTTTAATAACTGCAATTTTGTTTGCTCCTATTTCTTTTAGAGTCACATCAAATTCAGTTTTTTCTTCTGCTCCAGCATCTCCAGCGGCATTTCCGCCAGCTGCAGGTGCTGCTACCGCTACAGGTGCAGCTGCGCTAACCCCAAACTCTTCTTCAAGAGCTTTTACTACTTCTGCTAAATCTATTACTGACATTTGCTTAATCTCTTCAATTAACTCATCTTTTGATAATGCCATTTTATTCTCCTTTTTGCTTTTTGTTTTTAATTTATTTTTTATCTTCTTCAGCTGGTTCTTCAGCGGGAGCTTCTGCTTCTACCGGTTCTTCAGCGGGAGCTTCTGCTTCTACCGGTTCTTCAGCGGGAGCTTCTGCTTCTACCGGTTCTTCAGCGGGAGCTTCTGCTTCTACCGGTTCTTCAGCGGGAGCTTCTGCTTCTACCGAGTCTTCAGCTGGTTCTTCAGCGGGAGCTTCTGCTTCTACCGGTTCTTCAGCTGGTTCTTCAGCGGGAGCTTCTGCTTCTACCGGTTCTTCAGCTGGTTCTTCAGCGGGAGCTTCTGCTTCTACCGGTTCTTCAGCGGGAGCTTCTGCTTCTACCGAGGAATTCTCTACATGTCTCTGCAAAACTGTTGCAAATCCTTGAACTGTTCCCTGCATCACAAATACTAAATTTGTAATAGGACTGTTCAAACTTCCCATTAATTTAGATAATAGTATTTCTTTAGAAGGTAATTTAGAAAGTTTTAACAATGTGCCTTCATCTATAAGATCATCATTAATTAATCCTTTTTTTATATTAAAATTAAGATCATTATCTTCAGCATATTGAAATAATATTTTTGTAAGTTGTGAAGGATCTTCATTGGATAAAACAAAACCTAGAGGCCCTGTAATTTCTTCAGAAAGAGCATCTTTACTTGATTTTTCAGCAGCTAATTTAGCAAGAGTATTTTTTGCTATCTTAAATTTAGCAGAAGAATTATTCAAAGCTCTTCTAAGACCACTAAGATCACCCACTGATGTACCTTTATAATCAGCCATAATTATAGTGTCAGAGTTTGAAAACAAATCTGCAAGTTCATTCACTTGATCTATTTTTCTTTGATTAGGCAAAATTTTCTCCAAAAAAAAACCGGTTCAAAGACCGGTTAAAATAAAGTTTATATATTTATACAACCTCGACAGGATTTACACATAACCTGTTGTCTTAAGTTAACTTAAGTTTATCACAAAAAAAAATTATTTAACCAGAGATTCTCTTAAATTATCTAAATCTAAATTAATTCCTGGTCCCATAGATGAACAAATTGAAGCTGAATCAATTAAGCTTCCTTTTATTCCTTCAGGTTTATTATTTTGAATAGTTGAGTAAACTGATGAAATGTTTTGAAATATTTCATCCTCAGAAAATGAACAAAGTCCAATTCTTGTATGAATATTGGCATCTTTATCCATTCTAATTTCAACTCTTCCTTTATTTGCTTTTTCAACAGCTTCTATCAATTTATCTTCTTGCACAACGGTACCTGATCTTGGATTAGGCATTAATCCTTTACGACCAAGATGTTTCCCTAATTTTGCTATTTTAGGCATCATATCAGGGGTAGCAATAGCTATGTCAAAGTCAGCCCACCCTTCTTCAATTTTTTTCATCATACTATCATCAATCAAATATTCAGCCCCTGCATCTTTGGCAGTAGCGGCTGCTTCTCCTTCAGCAAATAACATTATTCTTACTTTCTTACCTGTTCCGTTTGGAAGGTCAGAAGTCTCTCTGATTTGTTGATCAGCGTGTCGAGGGTCAGCACTAGTCTTGATATGAAATTCAATAGCTTCATCAAACTTTGCATTTGCACACTCTTTTAATAGTTTTATAGCATCAGAAAGTGGGAATGTCTGATCTTGAGTTTTTGCTTTGATTTCTGTAAATCGTTTAGAGGTTTTTTTCAATTTTTATTCCTTTACTTCTACACCCATGCTTCTTGCGCTTCCGGCTAGAATTTTTACAGCAGCGTCCATGTCATATGCATTTAGATCTTCCATTTTTATTTTTGCTATTTCTTCTAGTTGAGATCTAGATATTTCTCCTATCATTTCCACTCCAGGAGTAGCTGACGCGCTAGGTTTATTAATAGCTTTCTTAATTAAGTCTGATGCTGGAGGACTCTTTAATGTAAAAGAAAATGATCTATCAGAATAGACTTCAATTTCTACTGGAACTATTGAACCAGACAATTGTTTAGTCTTTTCATTATATTCTTTGCAAAATTGCATTATGTTCACTCCATGTTGCCCCAATGCAGGTCCAACTGGAGGAGCTGGATTCGCGCTTCCAGCAGGTAGTTGAAGTTTTATTAATCCTATAACTTTTTTTGCCAATTTAAAAAATCCTTGTGCTTTATGCTTTTTCCACTTGTAAGAAATCCAATTCTAACGGAGTTTCACGCCCAAAGAAAGAGACATGAACCGTAACTTTCCCTCTTTCTTTGTTTACTAAATCAACAGTACCCATGAATTCTGCAAAAGGACCATCTAAAATTTTAACAGAATCACCTTTGGTTAATCCTATCGAAACTGTAGGGGAACCACTTTGCATTCTGCTCATTATTTTATCTACTTCATGGCTCTCTAAAGGGACCGGTTTAGGTCTTTTATCAGTTTCATCCTCAGCTGATACGAAACCAGTTACTCCAGGAGTATTTCTAACAGCAAACCATGAGTCATCAGTCATTATCATTTTAACCAAAAAATAGCCAGCATACATTTTTCTATTTACTTCTTGACGTTCTCCATCTTTAATTTCTATTTTAATTTCAGAGGGAACTAAAACTTCGTGGATAGTCTTAGATAAATCTAAGTTTTCAATTCTTTGTTTTAAATTTTCACTAACTTTATCTTCATGGCCTGAGTAAGTATGAAGAATATACCATCTTGATTCTTCTTTTATTTGAATTTCTTTTTTATTTTCTGGCATGATTTTTTCCTAAATTATTATTTAGCTATTTGAAAGTATAGAAAAGAATCTAGCAAAAAGCATATCAAATAAACCTAAAAAAATACCTATAATGATAGACAGAGTAAGCACCATGATAGTCAATCTAGTAGACTCTTGTCTTGAAGGCCAAGTTACTTTCCTTAGTTCTCCTATAACTTCGGAGAGAAAGCTTATCGGGGCAAAACCTTTGCCCGAGAGTTTTGGTGGTTGTGTAGCCAATTACTATCTCTTTTCCTTAAAGGTTTTTCTTTCTCTACATGAAGGACAAAATTTCTTAAGTTCTAATCTACCTTCTGTATTTCTTTTATTTTTTTCAGTATGATAACTGTATTTCCCGCATTCACAATCGAGAGTTAGGACAGTTCTTACTGCACTTTTTTTTGCCATAATTTTTATCCAATCTTTTTATGAGATTGAGGTAATTACTCCAGAGCCTACAGTTTTACCACCTTCTCTGATAGCAAATCTTAGATTCTCTTCTAAAGCAACAGGATACATAAGTTCTATATCCATTTCAGTATTATCACCAGGCATAATCATTTCAGTTCCCTCAGCAAGTCTTGCTTCTCCAGTTACATCGGTTGTTCTAATGTAAAATTGAGGTTTATACCCTGTGAAAAATGGAGTATGTCTTCCTCCTTCATCTTTAGTCAAAACATAAACTTGTGCTTTTGCCTTTTGTTTTGGAGCTATAGATCCTGGTTTTGCTAAAACAGCTCCTCTAGCTATATCTTCTCTTTCAATACCTCTGAGTAATATTCCAACTGCATCTCCAGGGATTCCAGACTCTAAAGTCTTATGAAACATTTCAACACCAGTTACTACAACTTTCTCTTGTTTCCCAAAACCTACGATTTCAATTTCTTCGTTAACTTTTACTTCTCCTCTTTCAATTCTTCCTGTAACAACAGTTCCTCTACCTTTTATAGAGAAAACATCTTCTACTGGCATTAAAAAAGGCTGATCCATTGGTCTTTCTGGAACATCAATATAATCATCTACTGCCTTAGCCAATTCGTTGATTGACTGAACCCATTTATTGTCTGAATCACCAGCATTTTCTAATGCTTCCAATGCAGATACTTTAATTATTGGGATTTCATCTCCTGGAAAATCATATTTTGAAAGTAATTCTCTTACTTCCAATTCAACTAATTCTAGTAACTCAGGGTCATCCATTTGATCGCACTTATTTAATGCAACTACTATTTTCGGTACGTTTACCTGCCTTGCAAGCAAAATATGTTCCTGAGTTTGAGGCATTGGTCCATCATCTGCTCCAACCACTAAAATAGCTCCATCCATTTGAGCTGCCCCTGTGATCATGTTTTTTACATAGTCTGCGTGACCAGGACAATCAACATGAGCATAATGCCTTGTGTCTGTTTCATACTCTGTATGAGACGTAGCTATTGTTACACCTCTCTCTTTTTCCTCAGGAGCATTATCAATTTCTGCAAAAGATTTCGCTGATACATTTTCCTGTGAATGAGATAGAACAGTTGCAATGGCAGCTGTTAGTGTTGTTTTACCATGGTCAACGTGACCAATTGTTCCCACGTTTACGTGAGGTTTACTTCTATCAAATACTTGCTTAGCCATTTTTGTTTTTTCTCCAACTATTGTTTTTAAATATAAATACGATTAATTTCGTCAATTAATTCATTTTATACTCTTTTTTAAAAATTTTATATATTTTTTTATTTTATTTTTAATATTCAACAAATATTGATAGCTTTTTTATAGATTTCATGGAGCCCACAAGAAGAATTGAACTTCCGACCTCGTTCTTACCAAGAACGCGCTCTACCACTGAGCTATGTGGGCATAAGGTTATCATACTAGAAGAGCTTTATTAAAATAAGTGGTGCAGGGGACAGGATTCGAACCTGTGAAGCATAAAGCGCCTGTTTTACAGACAGGTGGGTTTAACCACTCCCCAACCCCTGCGCATTAAATAATAAATTAAATTAATGGAGCCCCAGGAGGGATTCGAACCCCCGACCTGCCGATTACAAGTCGGCTGCTCTGGCCAACTGAGCTACTGAGGCATATATATATTCTATGATTAAAATTCCATTCTATAAAAGAGAACAGGCTAAAGAATCAGCTAAAAGAATTATATTTATTGTTAATCTCATAGTCTAGTTTCTTTGAAACCATATGAAGTGAAATCCCAGATTTTTGAGAAATTTTCAAAATATCATCGTGTTCTACTTTAAATGAGTAAATTTTTCCATCAATATATTTAAATTTTACTTTAACAATTCCTAATGTGGAGTCAAAATCTACAAAATTTCTGTCCGTTTCAAAACGATCTACTTCTTTAAGTCTAAGTCCTAGAGAAGATGTATTCTCAAGAATAAGTCTAACGAACTTGTCTTTATCATTGATTTCACATAACAGATTAATTATGATGCCTGTCCTATTTTTTTTCCCTGTATAGTTAACAATCCAGCAATCTAATGCTCCTTTTGCGATTGCTAGATCAATTATGCTGCCAGTTATTTCAGGAGACATATCATCAATATTGGCTTCCAATAATATTTTTCTTGTTGAATTAAAATCGGAAGTTTGTGAAGAATCCAAAGCAATAGATAACACATTGGGGAATTTATCAAAATCTTTTGTTCCAGCTCCTAAACCAAATTTTTCAGGAGTAAAAGAAATTTGGTTATCGAAATTAGCAATACTTACTAAAATAGAAAGTCCAGTAGGAGTAACTGTTTCAATATTTGATGAATTATTAATATATCTAACAGGAATTTTATTCTGTTCAACTATTTTTTTTGTAGCTGGAGCAAGTGTTTCATGTACTCCATGACTAGTTTTGATAAAACCTGGTGTAACTGGAATAGACGAACTATGTATACTAGAAATCCCAAGCAATTCTATACCTATAAAAAATCCACATATATCTACTAATGTGTCCGAGGTCCCAAGTTCATGTAAATGAGGGTTTTTTTCATTATGAGCTAATTCTTCTGCGTTTTTCAAGATATCAAAACATTTAGTGATTCTATTTTGGATTTTATTACTCAATGAAGACTTTTTTATGACTTCATAAAATTTTATCCAATCCCACTTAATCTCATCTTTAATAACTACTGAAGTATGAGTTGCCTCAATATTTAATTTTTTGGTTTTTTTTATTTCTAAATTAAAATCTATGCCATCAATTTTTTTTAATTCTGATATTAGTTTTTTTTCATCTAATCCTAAATCAATTAAACTAGAAATCAGCATATCGCCACTTAAACCACCTATTAAATTGAAATAAGCTAGAGTCATAATTTAAAAAATTTATTTCAAACATTCTAACAAAATCCTAGGATATTGAATATTAAATAATAAAATCTAAGATTTTTTAGCTAAAGATTTTTTAACTTTCTTTGTTCTTTCTATAGTTAGAGCATCTTGTTTTTTATCGAAATCTAACTCAATAGAATCTCCAGGAGTAAATTTACCATTTAGAAGATCGTCTGAAAGTTTATCTTCAACTTTTTCTTGAATGGTCCTTCTTAAAGGCCTAGCTCCCATTTTAGGATCAAATCCATGATCAGCTAAATATCCTTTTGCTTTTTCTGTCCAAGATAATGACAAATCGTGATCTTTCAATCTATCTGAAACTTCTTTAAGCAATAAGTCTACAATTTCATGTATGTGAGATTTTTCCAAAGGATGAAAAACTATCTTATCATCAAGCCTATTTAAGAACTCAGGTCTAAAACCATTTTTAGGATCTTCCACTTCACTCAATACTCTTTCTTCCAATGCTTTATAATCTAAAGAATTGTTAGATGCATCTTGAGTAAAGCCTAGGCGTCCTTCCGAATAAATTCTTTGAGAACCCAAATTAGACGTCATTACAATTATTGTATTTTTAAAATCAATTACTCTGCCCTTACCGTCAGTAAGTCTTCCGTCTTCAAATACTTGAAGCAGGATATTATAAATTTCTTCGTGTGCTTTTTCAATCTCATCAAGAAGAATAACACAATAAGATTTTCTTCTTACAGCTTCAGTAAGCTGGCCTCCATCATCATATCCTACATAGCCTGGAGGTGAACCGATCAACCGAGAAACAGTGTGCCTTTCTCTATATTCAGACATATCAAATCTAATCATTGAATCTTCTGTACCAAATAGAAACTCTGCAAGTCTTTTTACTAGATGAGTTTTACCTACACCTGTAGGACCAAGAAATAAAAATGCTCCAATAGGTCTTTTTGGATCTTTAAGACCTGTTCTAGCTCTTCTTACAGCCTTAGAAATTGCTGTTATCGCTTCGTTTTGTCCAATAACATCTAGACTTAAAGCATTTTCAATTTTCTTTAATCGTTCCTTATCCTCACTATCAAGTTTCTTCAAAGGGATTCCAGTCCACATAGAAACAACTTCTGAAATATCTTCTTCTGTTACTTGTATAGCTTTTTTGGGTTTAGATGCCTCATATTCTTTTTCTAATGATTCAAATTCAGCAGCAGTTTCTAGTTCGTCATCTCTATATTTAGCTGCTTTTTCATATTGTTGAGAAGAAATAGCATCTTCTTTCCATCTTCGTATTTTTTCTAATTCTTTTTTCTTATCACGTAGTGGTTTAGGATAAAATGAATTTCTTATTCTTACCCTAGAACCGGCTTCATCAATAATATCAATTGCTTTATCAGGCAAGTTTCTATCTGTTATATATCTATCAGAAAGACTAACAGCACTATTGATAGCATCATCAGTTATTGTAACCTGATGATAATTTTCATATTGTTCTTTTATACCATTTAAAATGTCAATAGTTAACTCTCCATCTGGTTCTTCAATTGTTACAGGTTGAAATCTTCTCTCTAAGGCTTTGTCTTTCTCAACATATTTTCTATAGTCGTCTTGGGTTGTTGCACCAATAACTTGTATATCACCTCTTGCTAAGGCGGGTTTCAAAATATTCGCAGCATCTACAGCACCTTCTGCGGCTCCAGCTCCTACTAAAGTATGAACTTCGTCAATAAAAACGATACAATTTTTTGATCGAGTCAATTCTTTTACTATTTTTTTTAATCTTTCCTCAAACTCACCTCTATATTTTGTTCCTGCAACTAAGCTTCCTATATCCATCGAAACTAATCTTTTGCCTTCAAGCGTTTCTGGGACATCACCTTCAATCATAAGCAAAGCTAATCTTTCAATAACAGCAGTTTTTCCCACTCCTGGTTCACCTATAAGAACAGGATTATTTTTTCGTCTTCTACTCAGTATTTGAACGACTCTTTCAAGTTCGGCTGTTCTACCTACTACTGGATCTAGCTCTCCTTTTTCTGCCTTACTGGTTAAATCAGTTGCAATTTCATCGAGAGTTGGAGTAGATGAACTTTTACCTTTACTTGAAGCAGTACCTTGAGATTGACCACTTCCAGAGGTAGCCGTCTTTGATAAAACATTTTGAGTTTCATCTCTTATCACATCTAATGAAAGCTCTAGGCTTTCAAGCACATTTGCACCAATTCCATCGCCTTCTCTCATAAGCCCTATTAACAAATGTTCAGTCCCTATATAATGATGGCTTTGTTTTCTGGCTTCATCAACAGCAAGTTCTATAACTTTTTTCGCCCTAGGAGTTAATCCGATTTCACCTGTTGTAGGCTTATCACCTTTACCTATAATAAATTCGACAGCAGATCTGATTTTCTGTGTGTCCGCTTTAAGATTTTGAAGTACTTTTGCAGCAACTCCTTCTGATTCTCTAATAAGGCCCAGCAAAATGTGCTCTGTTCCAATATAATTATGATTAAATTGAGTAGCTTCTTCCTGAGCAAGAGCCAAAACCCTTCTAGCCCTTTCAGAAAATTTTTCGAACCTACTAGCCATTAGAGACTCCTTAAATAAAATAAATTTATTTTTACAATATTACCTATTAACTATCATCATTCTATATTAAGTTTTTATCAATAGTTTTTTATAGAAATTTAGGTAAATGCTAAAGAAAATAAGTACGAAAATCGTAAATCATACTGAATAAAAAATATTAAGATTCTTTTTCTTTATCTTCTGCTTCTTCAGATTTTTGATCTTCTTCAGCTGGAGTTTCTGCTTCTACAGTTTCTTCAACTGGAGTTTCTGCTTCTACAGTTTCTTCAACTGGAGTTTCTGCTTCTACAGTTTCTTCAACTGGAGTTTCTGCTTCTACAGTTTCTTCAACTGGAGTTTCTGCTTCTACAGTTTCTTCAACTGGTAGTCCTGATGAAATCAAGCTAAGGCCTAGTCTTTTTCTTTCAGTGTCTACATTAACAATTGTAAGATCTAATAGTTGCCCTACATTTATTATTGATTCAATGTCTTCTACTGAGCCTAATTCTCTGTTAGAGATCTCAGATACATGAACCAATCCTTCAACTCCTTGGTCAGTCCTAACAAAAGCTCCAAATGTAGTTATTTTAGTGACTTTTGCAGCAATTTTCTTACCTGTCTCAAGCTCGTCTTTAATTAATTCCCAAGGTTCTGGAGTGAGTCTTTTTAGGCTTAGTGCTATTTTTAAACTTTCTTTATCTATTTTTACCACATAAACATTCAATTCTGTTCCAACTGTAACCACATCTGCAGGTGAAGAGACAGGATCCCATGATAGTTCTGAAATATGTATTAATCCATCTGCTCCACCAATATCAACAAATGCTCCAAAAGTAGAGACTCCAACTATTCTGCCTTTTAATATATCTCCAACCTTAAGTGTTTGGATAAGTTGTTGTTTTTTCTCTGCTCTTTCTTGTTGAAGAACAGCTTTCTCAGAAAATATAGCTCTGTTTCTTCTTCTATTGAGCTCAAAGATCTTAAAAGTGATTTTCATTCCAATAAAACCATCTTTGGCATTTTCTTTTTTAGGTACAAATAATTCTCTAGCAGGCCCAACTAATTGAGATAGAGGGATAAAACCTTGTACATCCTCTGCTTGGACTACAGCTCCTCCTCTATTAGAACCTATTATTACACCTTCAACAGGTTGGTCATCTTCTTTAGCTTTTTCTAGAACTCTCCATCCTCTTTCACCCCTAGCTTTATCAACTGATAAAACAGTTGCTCCATCGTCATCTTCAGGATTTATAACCAAGGCAACAATTTCAGAACCCTCTTCTAATTCTTCAAAATCAAGTTTAGTGAAAGATCTCATTTCTCTAGTAGGAACAAATCCTTCAGATTTATGGCCGATATTAAGAAGAATACCTTCTTCATTTATCTCCATAATTAATCCGTCAATTATTTCTCCTCTTCTAAGAGGTTTTTTAGGAGGGTTAGAGCTCAGTAACTCTTCCATTAAGTCAGGGCTTGAGCTGGTTTGTTCAGTTTTATTGGTCAAATTTTTAACCTATTATTTGGTATTTATTTATTTATCTGGCAGTGACTTATTTTCCCAAAACGTTGCCATCCAAGTATCGTCAGCGCTGCATCGTTTCACTTCCGTGTTCGGAATGGGTACGGGTGGGACCAATGCGCTAAAACCACCAGAAATTTAATTCTATCAAAAAAATTTACTTATATAAATAGCTTGGTCGCGGGGGCAGGATTCGAACCTACGACCTTCGGGTTATGAGCCCGACGAGCTGCCACTGCTCCACCCCGCAATAATTTTTGTTCTATCGAGACCATGAATTAACGATATGAAATTTATCAAATCCTCGATCTATTAGTACTACTTAGCTGAATATATTACTATACTTACACATGTAGCCTATCAACCCGGTAGTCTTCCGGGGATCTTACTCTCATAAAGAGATGGGATATCTTATCTCAGGAGGGGCTTCGTACTTAGATGCTTTCAGCGCTTATCCCTAACAAACTTAGCTACTCGGCAATGCAACTGGCGTTACAACCGATACACCATTGGTTTGCTCACTCCGGTCCTCTCGTACTAGGAGCAAATTCCTTCAAATATCCTACGCGCACAGCGGATAGAGACCGAGCTGTCTCACGACGCTCTGAACCCAGCTCGCGTGCCGCTTTAACGGGCGAACAGCCCGACCCTTGGGACCTTCTTCAGCCCCAGGATGCGACGAGCCGACATCGAGGTGCCAAACCTTGCCGTCGATATGGACTCTTGGGCAAGATAAGCCTGTTATCCCCGGGGTAGCTTTTATCCGTTAAGCCACGACCCTTCCACTCGGAATCGTGGGATCACTTTGACCGACTTTCGTCCCTGCTCGACTTGTATGTCTCGCAGTCAAGCCACCTTATGCCAATGCACTCAAAAGCTGATTTCCATCCAGCCTGAGGTGACCTTTGTACGCCTCCGTTACTCTTTGGGAGGCGACCGCCCCAGTCAAACTGCCCACCAGACACTGTCCAAAAGTGTTAGGTCCAAATCATAAAAAGGGCGGTATTTCAAGGGCGACTCCCCCTAGGCTAACGCCTAGAGTTCAAAGTCTCCCGCCTATCCTACACATTTTAAAACTCGAACCAATGCCAAGTTGCAGTAAAGCTCCACGGGGTCTTTTTGTCCTGCTGCGCGTAACCGGCATCTTTACCGGTCCTGCAATTTCACCGAGTCCATCGTTGAGACAGTGTTGAAGTCGTTACGCCATTCGTGCGGGTCGGAACTTACCCGACAAGGGACTTCGCTACCTTAGGACCGTTATAGTTACGGCCGCCGTTCACCGGGGCTTCAGTCAGTAGCTTGCACCACCTTCCTTAACCTACCGGCACTGGGCAGGCGTCAGCCCATATACATCAGCTTACGCTTTGGCATGGACCTGTGTTTTTGGTAAACAGTCGCTTCAACCTATTTTATGCTACCTTCTACGCTTTTTGAGGCAAGCTCATATACACAGAAGGTCCCCCTTCTCCCGAAGTTACGGGGTCAATTTGCCGAGTTCCTTAACGATGGTTCTCTCGAGGGCCTTGGGACTTTTATCCCTGTCTACCTGTGTTGGTTTGCGGTACGGTCTATAAAAAATCTAATCAACGAGGCTTTTCTTGGCAGTATAGATTCGACAGAATACAACGAGGCGAACCTCATAGTCTTCTTACCCCTCAATTCAAACGTAGAAAATATTTTAACCTTCTCCACTCATCTACAGGCAAAAACACACGATGTCCAATACGTATGCCCTGTTTATCTTTCTGCGTCACCTCTTTGACTCAAACAATTAATTATAGGTGCTGGAATATTCACCAGCTATCCATCGACTTTTCCTTTCGGATACGCCTTAGGACCGACTAACCCTACGCCGATCAACGTTGCGTAGGAATCCTTAGACTTTCGGCCTGCCGGATTCTCACCGGCATTTTTGCTACTCATGCCAACATTCTTACTTGTTAAAACTCCACCAAGCCTTACAGCTTAGCTTCAGCGCTTTAACGACACTCTCCTACCGATCTATAAAAATAGATCCCGCAGTCTCGGTGATATGCTTAGCCCCGTTTATTTTCCGTGCGGGGCCCCTTGACCAGTGGGCTATTACGCACTCTTTAAAGGATGGCTGCTTCTAAGCCAACCTCCTGGCTGTCTGGGCGACCCTACTTCGTTTAACACTTAGCATATACTTTGGGACCTTAACTTGCGATCTGGGCTGTTTCCCTTTCGACAATGGAGCTTATCCCCCACAGTCTCACTGCTATGATACCCTTCATGGTATTCGGAGTTTGGTTAGGTTTGGTAAGCTTGCGCCCCCTAGTCTATCCAGTGCTCTACCTCCATGAAGTATTACATAACGCTGTACCTAAATACATTTCGGAGAGAACCAGCTATCTCCGTGTTCGTTTGGCATTTTACCTCTACCCACAGCTCATCCCAGCACTTTGCAGCGTACACGGGTTCGGTCCTTCACAAGATTTTACTCTCGCTTCAACCTGGCCATAGGTAGCTCACACGGTTTCGGGTCTACTCGACACGACTAATTAGCCCTATTCAGACTTGCTTTCGCTTCGACTTCAAAGCTTAACTTCTTAATCTCGCCGTACCAAGTAACTCGTTGGCTCATTCTTCAATAGGCACGCGGTCACTCGTATAAATACAAGCTCCCACGGTTTGTAGGTTTATGGTTTCAGTTCTATTTCACTCCCCTCTCGGGGTTCTTTTCACCTTTCCCTCACGGTACTAGTTCACTATCGGTCGTCAAAAGTATTTAGCCTTGGAGGGTGGTCCCCCCGGATTCCGACAAGATTTCACGTGTCCCGTCGTACTCAGGAACACTTAAAAAGTTGACATCTTTTCGTTTACGGGACTTTCACCCTCTATGGTTAGACTTTCCAATCTATTCTACTAAAATGTCATTTTGTAACTTTTATAAAAAGTGCCCTACAACCCCGCACAGGATAAATCCCACACGGTTTAGGCTGATCCCATTTCGCTCGCCGCTACTCAGGGAATCTCGTTTGATTTATTTTCCTCAGGATACTTAGATGTTTCAGTTCTCCTGCTTACCTACCTTTAAAAAAGGTTGATCATATGATCAGGTTTTCCTATTCGGGTATCCCCGGCTAAGCTTGCTAATCAGCAAACCGAGGCTTATCGCAGATTTGCTACGCCCTTCTTCGGCTTTTGACGCCAAGGCATTCCCCATAAACCCATAATAATTTGAACCTTAAATTCGTTAATTCAATGGTCTCGATAAAACAAAAATTATTCTATTATTAAAGTACTAATCCAAAATAACTTTTTTATGAGTTTATTTTGGTCAGACTTCTATTATCTCTTTTAAATGTGTTCTAAGTCAATAGATTTGTTTTTATTTTTTAAACATTCCAATAATAATAAAGACTGATATAATCTCAATGTTCAATAAAAAATTTATTTAATTAAAAAATATTTAATTAACTAACGGAGTTAAAATGACAATTATTACCATTATAGGTGGTCAATGGGGAGATGAAGGAAAAGGAAAAATAATAGATCATATGGCAAAAAATGCTGATGTTGTTGCAAGATATTCAGGTGGTAATAATGCCGGTCATACTATAGAAAATGATCATGGTAAATTTGCATTACATCTTGTTCCATGTGGTGTTGGATGGGAAGGTACTAAAAATATAATTGGTTCTGGAACAGTAATAGACCCTAATGTCCTTATAGAAGAACTGGAATTAATAAAAAAAAATAATCTTCCTGGTAAAATTTTCATTAGTGAAAAAGCTCATTTAATTATGCCTTATCACATAAAACTTGATCAGGCTGAAGAAAATCACAGAGGAAACAAAGCTGTTGGTACAACAGGAAGAGGCATCGGGCCTGCCTACTCAGATAAAATTTCTAGATATGGAATCAGAATGGGAGACCTTAATAATTTAGAGAAATTGGAATTAAAAATTTCTGAAAACCTAAAAATTAAGAACAAGATCTTGAAAGAAATTTATGGGGCAGATGAAGTTTCAGAAACTGATATATTTGAAAAATTAGATGAATGGTATAAAAAGCTAGGCAAATATATTTCTAATACAGAACAAATAATTCATGATAATCTAGAAAAAAATAAATACATTCTTCTTGAAGGAGCCCAGGGAGCTCTATTAGACATAGACCATGGAACATATCCTTATGTTACTTCATCAAATTCAATTTCTGGAGGGTCTCTAACGGGTCTAGGAATTGGAGCAAAAGAAATAAATAAAGTTTTAGGAGTATTTAAGGCCTTTTGCACTAGAGTAGGAGAAGGCCCATTTCCAACAGAAATATTTGGAGATGAGGCTGAAAAAATCCGAGAAATTGCTGGCGAATTTGGTACCACAACAGGAAGACCTAGGAGAATAGGATGGTTTGATGCTGTAGCAGCAAAATATTCCGCTAGAATAAACGGTTTAGACTCTTTAGTAATAACAAAATTAGATATATTAGATCATTTTGAAAAAATTAAAGTATGTACAAGTTATGAATATAGAGGTGAGAAAATAGATTTTTTCCCTTCTGATGAAAATATTCTTTCAGAAATAAAACCAATTTATGAAGAATTTGAGGGATGGGATGAATCAACATATAATGTGGATTCAATAGAAAAAATAAACTCAAAAGCAAAAAAATTCATAAAAAATCTTGAAAAAATAGTTGGAATTCCTATAGATATAATATCAACAGGCCCTAGCAGAAAAGCAACAATCGAAGTTAATGATTTATAGACTTCAAGAACTCTTCAAAAAAAATTCGTTTTTAAATTTTGCTACTAAATCAGCCGAATTTGTAGACGAAGAAATTATATTAATAGCCTTTTCTGAATATTTTTCTTTAAATATTTCTATCGCGGATTCTAAAGAATTTGTTTTATTCAAGTATGAATATAATAATAAGTTTCCAACTACATGTTGAGTAAGAGGTTCATTTCTAAACCTATATTCTAAAAATTCAGAATTAGTTTTAGAAGATAATGACGACAAAACTTTTCGTATATCACCTAATGCAGGAATTTCATGTTTTGACCTCAATATTCCTGATGAGCCTCCATTATCAAATGTAGAAACTATGGCTGAAATATTGGAATCATGTGGGATATTATCAGATAACATAAAAGGCTTTAGAATTCTTGATAATCCAGTTCCTCCACCAAAAAACACAAAAGAATTTAAATTTTTGAAATTCATCTATATCAAGAAATATCCATATCATATTGATCCATCACTGGATCGAACTTCTTTTTGAAATCATCTGGAGCTTCAGTCATTGGTAATCTAGGAGGCCCCATATGAAACCCTGATCTATTAAGTGCATATCGGATAGGAATAGGATTTGTAACCCAGAATAATGAATTAAAAAAAAGTAATAATCTTTTATGTTCAATGGCTGCTAGATCCGTTTGTCCATCTAAGACATATCCCATGAGTTTTTTAACTTGATTCCCAATGATGTTTGATGCAACACTAACTACTCCGTGTCCACCTGTAGACATTATAGAAAATGTTTCATTATCATTTCCGCTCCATACCTTAAAATCACTATCTGATTTAGAAATAATATTTGTGATTTGATCTGGGTCAGAAGAAGCTTCCTTAACACCTACAATGTTATCTATTTTTGAAAGTCTAATCGTGGTATCTACATCCATATTCAAAGAAGTCCTTGAAGGAACGTTGTATAGTATTCCAGGAATGCTTACTGATTCTGATATTTTTTTAAAATGTTGAAAAAGTCCTTCTTGAGTTGGTTTGTTATATGCAGGAACAGTCAACAGAATTGCATCTACACCTAAATTTTCTGCCTTTTTTGATAAATCAATTGAAGCAATAGTATTATTATCAGTAGTACCCGCGATAACAGATGCAGTTGTACCTACTGCTTCCTTAACTGACTTAAATAGTTCTAGTTTTTCGCCCTCACTCATAGATGGTGATTCACCTGTAGTACCACCAATAAGAAGTCCATCTGAACCAGTATTTACTAAAGCTTTTGCAAATTCTTTTGCTCTTTCAAAATCAACCTCTCCATTATTCTTAAATGGAGTTACCATTGCTGTTATCAGTCTGCCTAAATCTTTCATAATCTTGCCTCTCATCCGCCTATTATGTTAAATTAACTTTAAAGTTTAATTAATTCTTTTTTTATCATTGATTCTAATATTTGTAGAGCATTGTAAGCTGCACCTTTTATCAAATTATCGCAACTTAACCATAAATTTAATTCTTTTGAATTATTTATACTTTTTCTAATTCGACCTACAAACACTTCTTTTTCCCCCTCTGCAAATAATGGCATAGGGTATGGTATTTCATCAGTTTCACTCAATACTTTAATTCCAGAATAATTGTTGAAACAATTTATTATTTGTTCAATTGAGATGTCCTTTTCTAATGATATACATAAGGACTCAGAGTGCCCTATTCTTACTGGGACCCTGACACAGGTTGGAATCACTTCAATATCTTGATCGTGAAGAATTTTCTTAGTTTCATTTATCATTTTATGTTCTTCTTTAGTAAATCCATCTTCTAAAAAATCATCAACATGTGGAAAAACATTATTTGCAATAGGAAAATCATAAACATCTACGCTTTCGTTCCCTGATTGCTGATTTATCAGCTCATTTACAGCCTCTTTACCTGTGCCTGAAACAGCTTGATATGTTGAAACAATTACTTTATTAACCTTAGTTATTGAATTCAGTGCATCAATGACCATAACCAAAGGAGTGGTAGTGCAATTTGGG
>Ga0315327_10000096_pt1 | contig 36391 bp, 39 predicted proteins | sample M110032315metaG_FD_203460 | JGI IMG/M metagenome (GOLD analysis project Ga0315327, IMG submission 203460) | Ammonia-oxidizing marine archaeal communities from Monterey Bay, California, United States - M1 100m 32315 | ecosystem: Environmental > Aquatic > Marine > Coastal | place: USA: California... | reverse complement strand
TTAATTTAATATTTATTTACCTTTTATAATTTTTTATTATTCTTATAAAAAAAAAGCGACTCCATTTGCAATATCTTCTGGGACCCCTGTTCTTCTTACAGGATATTGCTCTTCAAAAAATTTTAACCCCTTTGGCATCTCTTTCCATCTAACTTCCATTTTTTCAGTAACTATATGTCCTGGACATATAGCATTTACCCTGACCCCTAATGGCCCAAAATCACATGCCATTTGTTTAGTCATTCCTATAACGGCAGATTTTCCAGATTCATACACTATTGCATTTTTTGACATCAATAATCCATGCACAGATGAAATATTTATTATATTTCCATTGTTTTTAATAAGTTCTTCGCCAGCAAATTTTGCTCCTAAAAAAATCGCCTTTTGTAGCATCGCAATTCCTTTATCCCAACCTTCTTCAGAAACTTTCATAGCAGAGCCAGAAAATTCTTCTGTAAAATTCCCCGTAGAAAAAGCATTCTGGATTAGATTGTCTATTCTTCCATATTTTTCAATAGCTAATTTGACCATATTTTCAATATCTTCTGACTTTGAAACATCTGTTTTAATTACTTCGCATTCTCCACCCATATTTATTATTTTTTCTGAATTTTTATTTGCTGACTCTAAATCAATATCTGCAATGACAATTTTTGAACCTTTTTCTGCAAATTTCCTTGATATGCCTCCTCCTATTCCCAGTGCTCCGCCAGTCACAACAGTTACTTTTCCTGAAAAATCCATTTTCTCTCCTAATATTAAGGTTTGATGATATTAAAAATTTATCTCTTTTAGATTACACTGTAAATTCTATAGACCTTCTTTGAATATTGGTATATTGAAAAAATTTAGAGGCAAAATTAGCTTAACTCAAAGAGACATTCTAATGTGGATGTGGAATAACTTAATTCTTATTTCAAAAGAAAAACTAATTTCTTCGGGTAGCGAAAGATTTTTGGACGACACTGAATTTCTAATTCCATGGACACCAAATGATTCTTTTAACCTAGAGCTTAAAAAAGACAAGGATAGGTATTCTAGGTCTCTAAAAACTTTAGAAGATAGAGGCTACCTTATAAGGAAAAGGAGTGGGCAGAGAGGAGCAATTGCGTACGTAAGCTTTACTAGAGATGGTATATTTGTAGTTAAAACATGGGCTAGAATTGTTGACTCTGGGGAAGAAGACGAATTCAATAGTTTTGAAGATCTTGAAAAAGGGTATGACAGACAGGATTCCGATTCAAATGAAGTATGGGAAAGAGAAGAAGAATTTTATTAACCTTTATTTCTTTCCTCAACGAAATGGATAATTTGATCAATTATATTAGGTAAAATTTCCCCGATGCTATTGGGGTTACCTGGCAAATTCAATACAATTGAGTCTTTTCTTATTCCGGCTAATTGCCTGCTCAAAATAGCATTTTTTGAATATTTTAAAGATTCAGATCTCATATATTCTCCAAATCCTGGCAGCTCTTCTTCTATAGCCTCTCTAGTAGCATTTGGAGTTAAGTCCTTTTTGGATGGGCCTGTCCCTCCTGTAGTAATAATCACATTTAATTTATGTTCATCAACATACTCAATAATTTTTTCTTTTATTAGATCTAAATTGTCAGGAATTAGAATAGATTTTTTAATTGATATTTTGTTTAAGTCTGATGAGAAATGTTTATTAAAAAAATTAATTACTGAAGGTATGCCTTGGTCCTCATAAATTTTTTCTGAGGCCCTGTCTGAAATACTTATTATCCCTATTGTTATCATTTAAAATATTTTATGTTCATTAAGAATTATTTATTATACGATAATTCTATATCTAAATAATTTGAGGTCTCTGAGTAAAGGAAAAAAATGGGAAAAATAGACATTTCAATTTTAAATGATTTAACTGCTTTTGATTCTGCAACTGTTCAAAATGCTGCTATAAGAATAAGAGGCTATGTGCCTGAAAATCAAGATTATTCTGGAACTAACCTAAGAAGATATACAGGAGAGGCTCCAACAATTGTAGGAATAGCTACAACTATGAAAGCGACAGCTTTAAATGAACCGAATTCAGAGCCAGTTCCATGGAATGATTATTATGAGAAAATTTCTTCGTTAGACTACCCATTTATATCTTTAATAGAAGATAATGATTCGCCAAGAAATAGAGGAGCTTTATTTGGAGACAATATGGCTTTTATGCATTCATGTTTGGGTGCAGTTGGTGTAGTGGCGTGTGGCGCAATTAGGGACGTTCCTGGAATTCAAAGATCTGGTTTAAGTGTTTGGGCTGAAGGAAGAGTTCCGGGCCATGGGCCATTTAATGCAATATCTTTAGGAGAAAAAGTCGAAGTTTCCGGACTGAATGTATCCGAGGGAGATGTATTAGTCGCAGATGCAGATGGAATAACAAGAGTTCCAGAAGAAATACTTGGAGATATAATAAAAGTTTGCGAGGAAGTTAGAAAAGATGAAGCGCAAACTCAAAAATTTTTCTCAGTAAAAGATAAATCAAGATATGCTAGCTGGATTAGTAAAGATTATACTTAAATTATGATTTTAAAACCCTGAATTCTTTAGAGACTCCATAGCAAATAAAGTGGACTATAATTGGCACTATCGAGGCAGTAATTATAGTGGGCACGATTCCGATTGATTCTCCGAGTAGTCCACCTAAAATGAATCCAAGTCCATATGCTTGTATTACAGTGAAGAATAAACCAACAACCCTTCCTTTATGATTAGTATCTGGGAGTGTTTGAAGCAGTATTAATATCACTGTAAACCATATAACGTGAAAAAAACCTCCGACGGCAAGCAAGAATACTGAAAGAAAAATAGATGTAGATAGCGAGAAAAAGAATAAAGCAATTGAGTAAATTAATATACAAACAACAATTGATTTAGAGTTTCTAAATATTTTTGGAAATAATGGAAGTGCAATGGACCCAATCATAGCACCAAGAGCTTCACTAGAAAGTAGAATTGCATAACCTGAGGAACCTGATCCTAGCACATCTCTTGCAATCTTGGGTATTAATGGTTGAGATAGTGCCCAGAATAATATAGTAAAAGTTAGAATTAAGAGAATCCTGATGTTTACAGATTTATATGAATAAATTATTCCATCTTTAATAGATTTATCAATTCCGTCTTCTTTATTATCATCTTCATTTTTAGCTTCTTTAAAGTATATAAATAACATTAATGCTGCCATTGCGCTTATTAGATGAACAGCAGGCATTGAAAAGAATACCTCTGTATTTGAAATTGAGGTAAAAAATACAGCAATTGCTAAAGGACCTATAGTGCTAAGAAAAGAATTTAAAAATTCAGTAATAGAATTTCCCCAAGTTAAGTATTTAAATCCAGCAATGTCTAAAATTAAAGTTCTAGATGCGCTTACTTCTAGTCCTGCAGCGATGCCTATTCCACTAAAGCACAATACAATGAATAAAATGGGATAAAAATTCATGTGAACGAAAAGTGCAACTAAGAAAAAAAATATAAAACTTATAATCCTAGCAATTAAAAATATTTTTTTTCTAGAGAATTTATCAGCTAGCTGACCTCCAAATGGAGATATAAATAGTACGAAAAAAGTTGGAATTGCAGCAATTAGACCTACCATCAAGGTAGAATTTGTCTTCTCTAAAACGTACCAGTTGATTAAGTAATTCCTGAAAACCCATCCGCAAAATGCAAGACAGTTAGCAGTAATTAAAAATATAAAATTTTTACCTAATAGTGGATTCATACCACGATATATTGCAAAAAAGCCAAGATAATAGCAATACTTATTTGGTCAGTTTGGGTTAAGTTTTGGTTAAATTATTTCCACTTTATTGTGCAGCCTACAGCATCAGTAATTTCTACGTCAGCCTTATTGTCCTGAATAATACTATCTAGTGCATTCATTAAATATGAAGAGGTTACCGCTGATTCATCCTCATAATTATCATCAATTGCTCCTGTATATCTTAGTAGACCAAATTCATCGAATACAAAAACTTCAGGAGTTCGTTCTGCTCCATACATTTTGGCTATTTCTTGAGTTTCGTCATATAAGTAAGGAAAATTAAAATTCTTTTCAGTATGTCTTTCCTTCATTTTTTCAAAGCTGTCTTCTGGGTATTCAGTAGAATTATTAGAGCTAATCATGATCACACTAACACCATCATTTGAATATTTTTTTTGGATACTGATTATTCTGTCTTCCCATGCTTGAGCATAAGGGCAGTGGTTGCAACTAAAAATTACAACTTTTATTTTCCCTAAAGAAGGTAGGTCTAAGCTGTAATTTATCCCATCAGTTGCTGGGAGTAAGAAATTTACATAAGGGTCATTTAATTTTATATTTGGCATATTTTTCCTTTCGCTAAGCTTCCGATAGAGCTTTTTGTAATTTATTTTTTGATGGCAGAGGAGAAATTTTACCCTCATCGCTAACAAATGTTCTGCAATTTTCCAATCTATATAGATCTGAATCAATAGGCTCAAATTGAATTTTATTTATATAAATTGTGGGAGATCCTATAAATTTCCAATTATTTGCTTCTTCGTCACTTTTTAGTAATTTGGTCGATAAGTTAGCTTCAATATTATTTTCCTCTAATACTTCATTTATCCTTTTAATTGTGGGATTTAATGATGGGCATGAATCATTATATAAAATCAATAGATTAATGCTCATTTGTTAGTTCTCCTGAGCTTGCACTATTTTCTTTTGATATTTCTTTAAATATTATTTCAACTGCGCTAGGTTTACATCCGGTAATTTTTACAAACGAAGTAGTGATTTCGTCTGCAAGTTGTTTCTTTTGAGATTCATCTCTACCAGGAAACCATAAAACTTCTAGATAAGGCATATTAAAGAAATTTACCTTTCCCTTCGGCAATTTGGCCGGCAGTAGGGCCTCTGTGCTGATGAATATGAGAGTGATCACCTTCTAATCTTTTTGCCATAACATTAGGGTCTACTGGCCAAGGAAGTACATTGCTAATTTTAGCCCACTCTTTCCATTCTTGACTCATCTCTTTTACTCTGTCTCTTTCTGTAGATGAGAGGTCATTTAGCTCTGTTCTATCTTCATTCATATTGTAAAGCTCCCAATCTTTGCCAAATTCTCTTACAAGCTTCCATTCTTCTTTCCTAATGCCTTGATTGCCTTCATGCTCCCAATACATAGGCTTTTCGCGTGACCATTTGTTTGCTAATAGAGGCAAAAAACTTTCACCTTCAATAGGCTTTATTTTGTTTCCATTATATTCACTTGGATATTTACCTCCTGCAGCTTCAATTGAAGTTGCAGGTATGTCCATGATATGAATTGATTCAGATTCTATTCTTGGTTCTTGTATTACTGAAGGCCAATGAACAATTAAAGGAGCGCTTATGCCTCCCTCATGTATCCATCTTTTAAATAACCTAAAAGGGCTATTACTAACATTTGTCCATGGTGTTTCATAACTTTGAAAAGTTGTTCCAGGCCCAGGCCTTAAATTAGGTATATTTCCTACTCTTACTGGCTCTCCATTTATAGTGTTAGTTTCCCACTGGGAAGTATTGCTCCAATCTCCATCTTCCCTCATCAATTCTGCACAACCCCCGTTATCAGACATAAAGAAGATTAAGGTGTTTTCTAGCTGATTGTTCTCTCTTAATGTTTTAATTACCCTTCCAATGCCTTGATCCATACTATCTATCATTGCCGAATAAGCTGCCATCTTAGAATCTTCCCAATCAGGATATTCTGCATCTTCCCAATCTCCTACGTCTGAATCTCTCGGAGATATGTCCCATTTTGAATCTATAATCCCTAAGCCTTTCATTTCTTCGTGTCTTGCAGTTCTAAAATGATCCCACCCCTTAAGATATTTACCTTCATATTTTGCAATATCTTCAGGTTTTGCATGAAGTGGCCAATGAGGTGCTGTGTATGATAGGTATAAGAAAAAAGGGTTATCATTTTCCATAGAACCGCTTATCATTTCACAGGCTCTATCTGACATTGCGTCAGTAAAATAATAATCTGGATCATCAACATCAATAAACTTATCGCCATCCATAAGGCTTTCAGGCCTGAAGAAACTAGATGCCGCATCCATTATTCCGTAAAAATTATCAAAACCTCTTTGTGTTGGTAGTGGGTGATTATCAGTTCCAGCTTCCCATCTATCTTTTTCTCTTGGGTCCCAACTTCCGCCTAGATGCCATTTTCCTGATAAATATGTATCGTAACTTTCTTGTTTTAAAACTTCAGCAACCGTGACACATTCTTTATTTATAAATCCTCTGTAGCCAGGTGCTCCTAAATCTCCAGATAATTGCCCAACTCCCGCTTGATGGCCAGTAAGCCCTGTCATTAGAGAGGCCCTCGAAGGGCTACATCTAGCTTGGTTATAGAACTGAGAAAATTTAATTCCATCATTTCCTAATCCGTCAATATTGGGGGTTTTAATTTCTGATCCATAGCATCCTAGATCTGAGTACCCTAGATCATCTGCTAGGATTATAATTATGTTAGGTTTGTTCTCGCTCATGTTTTCCAGCTCCCTAATACATCTTTAGTAAATTGATCTACAGCTTGAGATATATCTGCAAAAGTCACAATCCCAACTAAACTCCCTAATTGAATTATTGGAAGCCTGCTAATTTTTCTATCAGCCATTACTCTGGCAGCTTCCATAACATCAGTATCAAAATCAGCTGTGAAGACCGGAGAGGTCATAATTTCAAAAACTGTGCAGTCATTAGGATTTTTTCCTGAACCAATGCATTTTGATGTAATATCCCATGTTGTAACTATTCCTTCGACACTACCATTTTGCATAACAACCAAAGATCCTATGTTTAATTCTTTCATTGTTGCAGAGCACGCTGTTGCAGTTGAGGAAGAGGCAATTGTTCCAACTTTCTTTGTCATTATTTTATTTATTTTCAAAAATCCCTCTCAAACAATAATATTAATATCTAGTATAGGTCTTTATATCATTTTGAAAAGAGGTAAATTTATGAATATATTAATCACTGGAATAACTGGCAGGATTGGCGCCAATGTTGCAAATTTTTTAATAAAGTCAGGGCATAATGTGACAGGATTTTCTTGGAGCAAAGATCAAAAAACAGAAAAAATGGAAAAGCTTGGATGCAAGATTATAGTGGGAGACTTAGAAAATTTTGATGATGTAAGTAGGGCAGTCCTAGGGAATGAAGTAGTACTTCATATGGGGGCTGCTTTTCAGTCAGGAGGCCCTTTCTCTCCTAATCAATATTTTGACATAAATGTTAAGGGGACATTCAATATTTTGGAAGCGTGCTCAAAAAATAATAATCTCAAGCATCTTGTTGTTACTAGTACAGACTCAACAATTTCTAAATATCCTGAAAAAAAATTAACTAGCCCTATTTCAGAATTTGATTTACCGCAAGATACTACCGAGTGGTATGGATATTCAAAAATTCTTGCAGAAAATTTATCAAGAAGATATTACATGTCAGAAAGCTTGCCAGTTACAATACTTAGATTTTCAATGGTTTTTGGTCGATTTGAGGTGTGTGGATGGAATCAATTTTATACAGGACATTATGCTGAAGCCTTGAAGAATTCTGATAGTCCAGAAAAAGGTAAAATAATGGCAGAATTAAATCAACATCTTGCGAAAGGAAGGCAGTTGATGATTCCTACTTCTGAAGGCATTTCATGGAAAAAACATGTTATAGACATAAGAGATATTGTTCATGCTTATGATGCAATGATTTGTAACGAGAACACTTTTGGATCAACATATCAGATTGCAGGACCTAATAGCTTTGTTTGGGCAGATATTATTCCCAAATTATCTGAAAGTTTGAATCTTGATTATTGCACAGTCGAGATTCCAATGACTCCAACTTTTTATGAGTTTGATTTAACTGCGTCAATTAATGATTTTGGATATAGCCCGAAATGGGATGTAATTTCAATGATTGAGGATGAATTAAAATCCAATGATCAAGACTTTGGAGATGTTATCCCAACAGAGGCTGATTTTAGGCGAGGTTATCAGGTTTAAATGAATTGCTTCTAAGGATAGATATAACGTAAGAAGCAATCAGTATGATTCCAATTATTGCGGGTATATAAAGTTTATTGGTAAGAGATGTTGTTATAAAAAATATTGGCAATAATAGATTTACTGATATGGGAAAAAATGAATTATTCCATGCCTTCCAAGGAAGTATACTGATAAATAGACTTACCAAAAACCACCCAAAAAAGTTTTCAAAAGGTACTCCATAAAACCCTCCTGAATTTTCTTTCCAAACCCAATAATTTAGTGGGCCAGACATCAGTGGATCTATTAGTAAATCGTAAAAAGTAGTAATAAATGAAAACACGAATGGAAAAAATATCTTCTTAATTTTTAAAAAAGAAATTAAATCTAAAGCTAAATTTGTCACAATTATCCAAGAGCAGATAAGCACTAATGGAACATCAAAAATTTTAATCCCTAGTTTAGAAGTGTAGCTATATTCGCCATAAGGAAAAGTAGTAATAATGCCCATAATCTCAGAAAAAAAACCTATTAGCCCTGCTAAAAGTAGTAAAATTATAGTTCTTTTTTTTTGGTTAACAAGGCAGAGCAATGATGCAACTAGGATAAATGTTGGAGGAGCCCATTCAGTATCCTTGAACATTTCTGGGTTCAAAAATTGAATTAACATTCCTCCAGTAAAAAGTACTAAAAAATATGCCAATAGGAATAAACTTAATATTTTTTTAATAGTCATTTTTTATCATATTGATAGTTATTTTTGAGGATTTAATTACTGTTGGGGTTCCTCCTCCCGGGTGGCTAGTTCCTCCAACATTATAAAGACCTTTAATTTTTTCCTTATTTGGGTGCCTAAAGAAGGAATTTTTAATTCCATGAGAATTTTTCCCATATAAAGATCCTCCGTATGAATTGTGCTGATTCATAAAATAATTAGGGGTTTGAATTTTTTCAACCTCAATTGCAGATTTTTCTATATTAATATCTATTTTTTGCAGATTTTTAAAGATTTTTTTTCTAGCAGACTCAATCTCATGATTAGTCCAAGTACTATTTGTGGCTGGAGAGTTTGCCATGATGAATAAATTTGAACAATTTTTTGGGGCGACACTTTTATCTGTAGCTGTTGCATTGCAAACGTAGATCGTTGGGTCATCAGGAAATTTTTTTCTTTTGAATAAATCATCAAATTCTTTTTTATAATTACTGGAAAAAATAATATTATGGTGCTTTAAATTTATTTTCTTTTTTAAACCTAACATGATTACAAATCCAGATAATGAATAACTGTTTATATCTTGTTTATCACTTTTATTTTTGAACCTACCTAGGTTTGAAACATCAGTATTATTTATAATTATTTTTGCAGGCATGTGGCCCTTGGAAGTTTCCACTCCATTAACCTCATTGTTGGAAGCCTGAATCTTTTCAACAGTACAATTTTTTATTATTTTCACATTATTTTTTATCAAAAGTTTTTCTAGGGATTTAATTAATTCATAAATACCTCCTTTTATGTACCAGCTACCAAAAGCGTATTCTATATATGGGATTATAAAGAACATTCCAGGAGTGCTAGATGGGGCAGATCCTACATAAGTTGGGTAACGCTCAAAAATTTGCTTAATTTTATTAGTAGAAAAAGTTTTGTTTACCAATGATTGGTAACTCATTACCGAACTTAAATAAGGAAACTTGAGGAGGTCGTTAAATTTAATATTTGAAGGAAATTTTCCCATATGAAAATTTAGAAAAGTTTTTTCTGATAGTTCATAAATTTTTGATCCGATTGATAAGAAATTGTAAAAATTTTCAAAATCTTCACCAACTCTATCCAATTCCTTTTTCATTAAATCAAGTGAGGAAAAATAATCAATTTTTGATCCGTCATCAAAAAAGTATCTGCACATTGGATTAATCTTAATAAGTTCTATGTGCTCATTTATATTTTCATCAATATCATTAAATAGCTCTTCGAAATGTTTAGGTAGAGTTATTAAAGATGGACCTCGATCAAATTTGTACCCTTTACTGTTAAATGAGGTTATTTTGCCACCCAGAGACTCATTTTTTTCTATTATGGATACTTTGTATCCAATTTTAGAGAGTCTCAGGGCTGCTGATATTCCACCTAATCCAGCTCCTATAACTACTGCGTTGTTATTTGATTTGTCTGCCATATTTTCTGCCTTTCCATTCAATTCCACCTAAGAAATTATACTTAACAAAAGAGGAGATACTAATTAATAAGAATATTGTTTCAGCAAAAGAATGAAATAAAAATGACCACCATGGTTGTTTGAATTTAAAAGAGAATATAAGTCTTATTAAAATTATAATCACTCCGCACCCAAATAAGGCTGAATTATTTATCACTCCTAGAAGGTAAAGAGGAATTGAAATAATTGGTAAATTGAAAATTAATAAATTAAAAATATGAAATATGAAAAATAAAAAATTATTTTTAAATGATGAATATGAATTTTTTTCAAATCCTTTCCAGATTTTTAAGAAACTATCATACATCCTGACTTTTATAATATTCATTCCATTTACACAGTATGATTTTTCACCATTTGCTCTCCATTTTTTAGCTAAATCAGTGTCTTCAAACAGAGAGTTTTTTACTAAATTGTGACCTCCTAACTTATCATATGTTTTTTTATAAAAAATTATACAAGCTCCGTGAGCAAGGCCAAGAGAAGGTCTATTGGAATTTCTAGATATTAATGTAGGAAATGAAGTGAATACAATAAAGTTCAATAAAGGCATCAAAATTTTTTCAATTATTGATTTCATTTCAATTTTAGGCCATGCAGAAACCATAGAATATTTATTTTTGGAGATAAAATTAACAAGTTTGTCTGCGCCATTTTTTTCCAATTCTGTGTCTGCATCAATGAATAATATTAAATTTGATTTGGCATACTTAGATAACTGAAAACAAGCAAAAGATTTTCCAGTCCAACCATCTGGTCTTTCCTTTCCTTTTACAACCTTTAGCTTTGTATGTTTGTTAGATAATTTATTTAATATTTCTTCTGTAGAATCAGTAGAAGAGTCATTTAGAATCAAGACTTCACGTATGAATTTTTTATCGAAATTAATTGATTTTATACACTTTTCAATATTATTCTCTTCGTTTCTGGCAGGTATCAGAATCGATAAACTTTCTTTTACTTCGGCATTATTATTTTCAGTTTTCCAGAAGATAAAATTAGCAATAGAGTTAATTAAAATAATTATTAGTAATGAAAAAATGGCTACATATATCAAGGCATTACCCCTCTTTAATTAATTTAATTATTTCTTTAGGGGATTCTTCAATAGGTAAGTGGCCAGTATTTGGGATAGTTACTGATTTTAGATTCTCCCATATTGAATAATAGTAATCTAAACTTTTCAGGGCATCCTTAAATGTATTTTCCCCATTTATAATTATAGGATTGCATCTTATATTCTCCATAACATTAGTCCCTTCCAGCTCAACAAGCATCCTTAGATATCCCAATGAAGTTTCTTTGTCTATATCTTTGAATGAAGACGTCATATTCGTTTCCTCATTCCTTTTGCCTTTTAGAGAAAAATTTGTAAAAAATCTGCCCAGAGGGTTTTGGAATGTAGTGGTATAAGCATAGTCACCAATAAATTTATTAGTAAAAATTTTAAAGTACCATGGTGTCTTAGAAAATGGATCAATTAGATATAAATTATCTACATTAATTTTATTTGATTTGGATAATAATATGGATATTAGTGCTCCACTACAATTACCAAGAATGTCAATTTTTTGATTAGTTAATTTTGTAATTTCATCAGCTAGAGAGTCCACGATATCACTTATTATCCATTTTGACGGCTTTAGAGATTGGCCATATCCTGGTAAATCAAAATTAATCATCATGAATTCTTCATTGATATTTTTTTCAATAGGTAAAAATGTATCATGACTTCCTCCCCATCCATGAATTCCAATAACTATTTTTTTGCCTTCTTGTCCAAATTTCTTATGAAATATCACTTTTTATCCTTTCTGATACTAGTTTTCCACTTATTGTAACCATAGGTAGGCCTGTCCCAGGATTTGTACTTGCACCAACAAAATACAGCCCTTCTATATTGCTTGATTTATTCCTATGTCTAAATGGGCCAATGTTAAATAAATTATGAGAAGACCCAAAAGCTGAAGTTTTATATAAACCAAATTTATTTTTCCATTCGTCTGGAGTTAATACTTTTTCAAATTCAATATCTTTTTTGCTCAGATCAATATTGTGCTTATTAAATTTTTTTAAAATCTTATCTCTTATTTTATTTATATCTTTACTGTAGATATTTTCTTGATTATTTTTTTCTGTGATTGGCAGAGGAACTAAAACAAACATAGTGCTTTTTCCTTTAGGGGACAATGAGCTATCTGAAGTAGATGGAGAGCTTGTATAGAAAGGCATGTCCTCAGAAAACTCCTTATTGTAAAAGAGATCTTCAAAGCAAGATTTATAATCATTTGGCAAGAAAATCATATGATGAGGAAATTTAGTTTCCTTTTTTATTCCCCAGTAAAAAGTCATAACCGAGGGAGTCATTTGTACTTTTTCAAAATCCTGTGCATATTTTTTTTTAATTAATTTTTCATGTGTGGTTGCTAAATCTACATTTGAAATAACAAATTTATGAGGATGGAAATTTCCATTATTATTTATTACCCCTTTTACTTCATTTTTTTGATTAACAACGATTTCTGATATTTCATAATTTTTTTTGATGGACACATTATTTTTTATAAGTAATGATTCTAATTTTTCAATCAATGAATATATTCCGCCTTTAGGCATCCATAAACCATAAGCAATCTCTCCATAGGGCAAAATAGAAAAAAATCCAGGTATTTTATAAGGAGATCCCCCTAAATACATTGCATATGAACCGAAAGCTTCTTTGATATATTTACTTTTAAAATGTTTATTTAAATCAGAGTACATAGACTTAAACATGCTGCCAGAACTTAACTCTCTAAGTCCTAGTCTTGCACCCCATTTAAAAGGGTTATTAAGATTAGTATTCAGCAATTTTTCAAACGCTATTTTGTATCTAATAGAATTTATTTTTAAGAAAGACTGAAGGCCATTTATATTTGAATTTTCAAGTCTAGACACTTCTTCGGATAAACTAGGATAGTCAGAAGTTACAGAAAAAGTTTCTCCGTCATCCCATAGGAATTTAACCCCAGTCTCTATTTTTATAAGGTCTAGGTGATCATTTAAATTTTCTCCTGCCGCCTCAAACAGTTCTTCAAAAACCCATGGATAGTTCAGTAAAGATGGGCCTACATCAAATCTAAAGCCATTCTCTTCAATGATATTTGCCCTGCCTCCAAGATTCTTATTTTTTTCATAGATAGTGACATTAAATCCATTTTTTATTAGATGAATAGCTGCAGAAATAGAGCCCATGCCTCCACCAATTATTCCTATCCTGTCAGAACCACTCTCTTCCTTCATGATTTCAAGTAAGCAATAGGAAGCTTCCAGTACTTGCTTACTGGAAGTGCACCTAATTTTTCAGACCAAGATAAGCTTTCTCTGTTTTTAATATTGCTTCCTTTGATAATTATTCTTTCATTTAATTTTCCATACAATTCAATACAAGCTTTTATTGCTATTCTGCTTTCTTTTGAAAAACTATCCACGCCTTTTTTGGATTCTTGGTAATAATGATTTGCTATAGAAGCCATTTCTTTTCTAGCAGAGTTTATTTCATCAGTATTTTCATTGATGCTTTGGTGGTAATTATTTATAGAAATGTTGTTATTTTCTAGAATTGTTTTTGGAATATAGACTCTTCCCCTTTCCAGATCTTCATTAATGTCTCTTATAAAGTTAGTTATTTGAAGAGCTATTCCTAGTTCTTTAGAGGATTTTAAAGTTTCATTGAAATTGTTTTCTTGGCTACTTCCATAAACGTAAGCAAGAAAATAACCTACAACAATAGCGCTTCCAAAAATATAGTTATCTATTAAATCGTCAATATCTTCAAATTTCCTAGGCTTAACATCTAGTTCCATTGCATCCAGAAAAGAATTGTAATAATCAATTGGTATAGAATATTTTTTGACAACTTCTGCGAATCCTGCAAGCAACACAGGGACCCCAGCATTCACCGAGTTTTTAAAAGAATTTGTTTGAATTGCAATATGATAATTTTTTCTCCATTGATCTAATAAAACTTTTTTTTCATCATTTTCAATGTCAAATGAGTCTACAATTTCGTCAGGAAATCTAACAGATCCATACACAAGCTCTACCTCATCTCTCATATATTTAGGCAAAAATCTCGTAACAATAAAAAAACTTGTGCTGTGAGTTTTTAAAACTTTCCTTGAATAGTTTACTGCTATTTTGGTGCCTTCATCATCATTTGCCTTGGAGATTTCTTTTCTATATTTAACCTCAAAAGACCTCCATTCACTAGGAGTCCATTGACCCATAAAGTTAATAATTTTTTGATCTTTATCCATAATCTAATTAAATTAATATTATTATCGCATAAAAATTAACCCTAAGTTGGAATGAAATTTGGCAAACGTTACTAGAAGAGCAGTTTGGAATGGAGGTTTTGATTTTTCCATAATAAAGGAAAGTGTCCCTAAACTTAAGCATGGCCAAGCTTTAGTTAAAGTGCTCTGTTCTGGTATTTGTGGTTCTGACACTCATCAAATTCAAGGATTGTTTCCTGGGAAGCCTCCACCTAGAGTCCTGGGGCATGAATTTTCTGGTGAAGTAATCAAAGTAGCAGATTCTTCTAATGACTATTTGTTAGGAAAATTAGTTGCCTGCGAGCCATTTATCTCTCCTTGCGAGGGAGAATGTAGTTTTTGTAATAACAACCCTGGAATTACTTGCCCTGATAGGAGTCACTTCGGCGGCTTTTCTCAATATCTAGTTTTGCCTATCAATGCAATACATGAGCTACCTAAAGGCATGAATGACTTAGTTGGGTCTTTAACTGAACCTGCTTCATGTTGTATTTCAGGATTGAAATTAGCTAAATTTGAATCAGGCATGAATATAGTAATAACTGGCATAGGAATAATTGGCCTTTTAACTGGAGTATTTGCTAAGCAACTTGGTGCTAATTGTGTAATTATGTCTGACTTTAAAGAAGACAGGAGGAATTTAGCTGAAAAGATGGGGATAGACATTATAGTAGATCCAGCATCAGAAGATTTGAGACAAGTAGTTAAGAGCAGTATTGGTGAGTTTGGGTGTGATATTGCCATTGAGGCGGTAGGAAGCCTAAATTTATTAGAGGAGTTGTTTCCCATTGTAAAGCCAAGAGGAACTATCCAGCTTGCAGGCGTCAACCTTAAAAATAAAGCTTTTCCATTCGATTCCTTTGATTTTCATTTTAAAGAAATAACGCTTACTGGAGCATTTGGAAAAGGGGACTATTTTTCTGAAGCTATAAGATGCCTTTCAGAATTAGATTTCAGTGAATTTAAAGGGAAATTTTACCCTTTGGATAATATAGTTGCAGGATTTAAGAATTCTATAGATGCTAATAATATTAAAACTTTTATAAAACCTCATGCATAGATTAAATTAATAGAAGGGAGCAAATCATGCTAGAAAGATTTCATGTGCCTACAGATAAGGCAATTTTTATTAAGCCAAAAGAAATTTCTAAGGTTATTTATCAAATATTTATAAAATTAGGTATGAGTCCTGATCATGCCAATAACGTTAGTGATGTACTTACATATGCAGATAAAAGAGGAATTGACAGCCACGGAGCAAGCAATATGCTCAGAATGTATGTTGATGGGTTCAACAAAAGTAAGAATAAAATTTCTACAGGAAGCATGAACATTAACCCTCAATGGAAGATTGTTAAAGATTATGGTGCTGTAGCTAAAATTGATGGAGATGGAGGATTGGGTTGTGCAATTGCTCCTTATGGAATGCAGGAAGCAATAAAAAGAGCAAAAGAATTCGGAATAGGGTCAGTTACCGTTATGAATTCAGGTCATTTTGGAGCTGCTGCGTATTATGCAAATATGGCAGTAGAGGAAAATATGCTAGGTCTAGCAACCACTGGAGGCGGAGTAGGAGTTGTGCCTACATTCAGTAGTGAAAAACTGGTAGGCCTCAATCCATTAGCGGTTGGGGCGCCTACAAAAAAGAACCCACCTTTTATCTTCGATGCATCGATGAGTTCAGTTGCAGGAAATAAAATTGAGCTTGCAAAAAGACTTGGCGTAGATGTTATGCCAGGATGGGTGTCTGATAAAGATGGTGTGCCACTAATGCAGGAAACAAAGATTCCGGAATATGAAAATCCTAGAGATAAACCTATGATTTTGCCTCTTGGGGGAACAAGAGAAATAGGTTCTCATAAAGGATATGGACTTTCTTTAATTTTAGAAATTTTATGTGGAGGGCTTGCGAATAATGGACTTGGACCTTTTAGGAGAAAGCAAACTTCACATCATTTTACGGTTTATAACATTGATGCTTTTGGGACTCTAGATGAATTTATGGAAGACGTTGATCAATATTTAGATAAACTTAAAAATAGCAAGCCCGCTCCAGGTTTTGATAGAGTAATGTATGCAGGCCTACCGGAGCACGAAGAAGAAAAAGAGAGAAATCATAATGGAATTCCTTATCATCCTGAAGTTATAGATTGGTTTAGGTCTATAACTAGCGAACTTCAGATTGATTTTGAATACTAGAGAGTAAAAATATGCATTATCAAACAGAAAGAAATTATAGTTGCAGAGTATCAGATGATTGGGAGTACAGAGGAAATAAGGTAGCAATAATTGAAAATGAACTTATAAGAGTAATGGTCCTAGTTGATAAAGGTGCTGACATTTACTCTTTTGTTCATAAACCAAGTGATACGGATTATATGTGGAGAAGTGTGTGGGGAGTAAGAGATACTAGAAAATTTTTAGCTAGTACGGGGGACTCTTCTTGGGGAGATACATATGAGGGTGGGTGGCAAACTTGTGCGCCAACTGCCGGAAATCATACAGAAGAATACAGGGGAGCTCCAATTGGTCAGCATTCAGAAATGAGCACCATGCCATGGGACTGTCAAATTGTTGAGGACACTCCTGAAAAATGCTCAATAAAGTTTTGGGTAAGGACATACAGAACTCCATTTTTTATGGAAAAAACCCTTAGTGTTAGATCAAACAGTCCTTATCTAGATATAGATTATAAACTTACCAACGAATCTTCTGAGACAGAAGAATGTGTGTGGCTTGAGCATATAGTTTTTGGAGACCCTTTTTTAGACCAAAACTGCAGGATTGATATGCCAGATCCCAAAATTTTTAATTGGTCAGAAGACACTCAGGGAGCAAGGTTAAAAAAACATGAAAGAGGGGAGTGGCCTTACACTGTTGCAAAAAATGGAGAAAAAGAAGACATGAGAACTATCCCTTCTAGAGACTCAAAGCTTGAGGATCTGGCAATGTTTCATGATTTTAAAGAAGGTTGGTATGCATTGACAAATACTACAAAAGAAGTGGGTATAGGTATGCTTTTTGATAAAGATATTTTTAATTATGTGTGGAATTGGCAGGTTTTTGGAGGAGGCTCAGGTTATCCTTGGTATGGCAGGCATTACAACCTAGGATTAGAATTATGTACCAGCTTGCCAGATGGCTCTGGATTTCCTGATTCTAGCGAAAGAAAAACATCTATTAAGATAAAAAGTGGCGACTCAATTCAAGCAAATATTAAAGCAATTACATATCATAGTGCTAAAGGAATAGAAAAAATTAATCCAGACGGAAGTGTGATTGAAATCAAAAAGGAAAGCAAATGAGAGCTTTAGTCTATTATGGGAATAAAGATGTAAGACTTGAAAATGACTGGAGAGATCCTAAATTATTAAATGACGAAGATGCGATCATAAAAGTTAATTTTACAAGTATCTGTGCTACAGATATTGAAGAATGGCAGTTTGGACCAAATTATATCAATCCTGAAGACACTCCAGTTGTTCATGGCCATGAAATTACAGGCAAAGTAATAGAAGTTGGAAAAAATTCCAGTTCTATAAAAATTGGAGACAAAGTGGCAGTAAATAATGTCATTCACTGTAATAGTTGTTTTTGGTGCCTTAAAGGACAAGGCGGAGCATGCATATCTATGAAAGTAGCTGGATTTCATGAAGATGGAGGTTTGTCTGAATTTATGAGATGGCCTTCAGATCACTTAATTAGAGTTTCTAATTCAATTCCTGATGAACATGGAGCTCTTATTGAGCCTACATCAGTAGCATGTCATGCAGTAAGAAAATCAGGAGTAAGGCCTGGGGACAATGTTGCAGTAGTAGGGTGCGGAACAGTAGGCCTACTTACAATCCAAGTTCTAAAAGCGTCAGGTGCTAACGTTTCGGCAGTTGATATAAGACCAGAAAGCTTACAGCTTGCAAAAGATTTTGGAGCAGATTATTTATTTAATTCAACGGATGAAGGTATTATTGAAAACATGATGGAAGCCTCAGGAGGAATAGGTCACGATATTGTTTTTGAGACAGCAGGGTCTGCAGAAGCCCCTAAAATTTCCATAGACTATACTCGAAGAGGCGGGAAAACTATTTTGGTAGGAATTTATTCTACTCAGCCTAAAATGGATTTTAATCAAATAGTGTTTTTTGAAAGAGAAGTTATTGGCTCAGTTGGGTCCGCTCCTGGAGATATGGAGGCAGGTGTTCAGTTGCTAAATCAAGGAAAAATTAACCCTGCACCATTGATATCTAAGGTAATTTCCTTAGATAATGTAATAGAGGAAGGTTACCAAAAAATGGCTAATGACTCTAAGGGAATATTTAGAATTTTGGTAAAACCTTAATATATACATGTGAATAATTCAGATAACAAAGTTTTAAGACTTAATAATTTTGAGGATTTTGGTCCTTCAAGATTAAGATTACTAAAGCATATTGAGAACAATTGCTTGGAATACTTAATAAATTCGGGGTACTCTAATGTTGACCCTCCCATACTTGAATCTGCAGACTTATTTCTTAAAAAATCATTAGGAAGCACATCATCATCTACCTATACTTTTACGGATTTAGAAAATCAACTAGTTAGTATGAGACCTGACTTTACAGCTTCTGTTATTAGGTTAATTTTTGATAACCTCAAAAAAAAGAACTTCATGAGCAAGGTATGTTATTCAGGGCCAGTTTTTAGATACGAACCTGTAACCTCTAAATCAATGCAGATATATCAAGTTGGTGCAGAATTTCTTGGACAAAAAGGTAATAAGTCCGATTTAGAATTACTATCTAATTCAATAAAATGTTTAGATTTATCGGGAGTAAAAAATTATAAAATTGACTTGGGTAATGTAGGGATAGTAAGAGAGCTCATTCTTAAAAAAGGCTTTGGAAATTCTATTGCAGAATTAGTTTTGAATAACTTAGGAAATTTTAATGATAAGGATTGGGAGAAAAATTTAATATTTAAAGCCAAGCAACTGAACTTGATTAGGCTTAATAATAAGGAAAATAGCTCCTTGTCATATGAAGATATATTGAAGGATTATGAAGATAGATTAAGTTTAAATCTAGGAATGAGAACTCAAAAAGATATTATTAATCGTTTTGCTGGAAAAGTTGCTAGCCAGATAACAATGGAAGAAATTAAAGAGTGCATTGATTTAGTTAAGAATATAATGAATATGACTATAGAAGAATTTTTAGATAATAAAAATAGTATTAAGCTTGATAGTAAAAGTTGCCAAGAATTTAGAATTTTACTTAAAAATGTACAAAATATTTTAGATGAAAAAAGATCATTGTCATTGAATTTTACTCTGACTAGGAATCTTGCTTATTACAATGGAATCGTTTTTGATGTTAAATCAGAGGAAGGCATTATTTTGGGCGGGGGTGGAAGATATGATGATCTCCCTTCAAGATTAGGCTACGATTTTGATCAAGGTTGTCTTGGATTTGCTATAAATCTGACAAAAACTACTCAGGTCATAGGTTATTAATGAACAAGAAGCTAAGTGAAAAATTAAGGATTCTGATGCCTTCATCCGGCTCTTTAGCTGAAGGAGCAATTAGCTTTATGTCAAAAAAAGGAATAATAATTGAAAAAGAGAGTGACAGAAAGTTAGTTGGAAAAATAAAAGACTTCCCAGATATAGAAATTTTTTTTCAAAGGTCAGGAGATATACCTCTGAGCGTGGATAGAGGAATGGGGCATTTTGGAATAACAGGATTAGATAGATACTTAGAGAATTGTGAGGGCTCTCAAAATTCATACGTAGTTAAAGATAATTTAAAATTTGGTGACTCGAAACTTGTGGTAGCGGTTCCAGATGGATGGATAGATGTCACATCAATTTCTGATCTAGTAGAAGTGTGTTATGAGTTTAAGCAAAATAATAATAATCTTAGGCTAGCTACTAAATATCCAAATCTTGTTAGGAGAAAATTAGAAGAATTCGGGGTAACGAATGTTGTCTTAGTTACAGCTTCTGGTGGCTTAGAAGCTGCGCCGATGATAGGCTATGCTGACATAATTGCTGATATTACTGTTACTGGAACAACTATGAAAGAGAATAATTTAAGACCACTTTTAGATGGAGTTTTATTTGATTCTCAAGCAGCATTTATTTCTTCTAATTTTATTCCGAGTAAGTTTAAGAAATCATCTTACGAAATAATAAAAAAAATAAATTTATAAGGCATTTTTGAAAAAGATATTCGGAAAAATTGAATCAGTAAAATATATAGAAAATGATCTAAGGTCTTCTAATAAATCTGAAGATTTAGAAGTTCACTGCAATAAAATAATTAATGAGGTTAAAAAAAATAAAGATCAAGCACTAAGTCTTTTTAATCAAGAATTCGATAATTCTCAGAGAGAGTTCGAGTTGACGAATGACGAAATTGAAGAGGCATTCAGCGAAGTAAGCAGCAGCTTCTTAGAATCAGTAAAAAAAAGTATATCTCGATCGGAAGATTTTCACTTAAACTCTAAGCCTCGATCTTGGATGAATGATTCTGGGTCTTTGGGAGAAACTATAATACCTTTCGATAGAGTTTTATGCTATGTGCCTGGAGGAACTGCCCCTTTAGTTTCAACTGCCATAATGACAGTAGTTCCAGCTAAGATTGCTGGAGTTAAAGAAATATGTGTTACTACCCCAACTCCTAATAATGAGGTTAGTTCTGAATTAATTGTTGCTGCAAAATTGGCTGGTGCGAATAGAATATTTTGTTTAGGAGGAGTTCATGCTTTAACGGCATTTTCAGTAGGAACTGATAAAATCCCAAAGGTAGATTTTATTTGTGGACCTGGAAATAAATATGTCACTCAAGCAAAAAAAATATTATATGGAAGTGTAGGGATTGATGGACTTTATGGGCCAACCGAAACTCTCATAATAGCGGATAGTAAATCTGACCCAAACTTAGTTGCTTCCGATCTTATAGCTCAAGCTGAGCATGATGTAGAGGCTACTCCGATTCTTATTACCGATAAAGAGATTTTTGCAGATCAAGTTGAAGATCAAATTAAAAAGCAATCAAAAATCTTAGAGAGAAGCAATATAATTAATGAAAGTTTTTCAAGAAAAGGTGTTGTTTTCATAATTGAAGATGTTGACGAAACATTACAAGTATGCAATCTTATCTCTGCCGAACATGTGAGTGTAATTTCAAGAGAAATTAAGAGTAGATATAGCGAAATTAAAAATGCAGGGGGATTATTTTTAGGAGATGAATCAGCTGAAGTTTTTGGTGACTATATTGCTGGCCCAAGTCATGTAATGCCTACAGGTGGCTCAGCAAGATTTAGTTCTGCCTTAAATGTCAGGCAATTTTTAAAATACCAACCCTTGATTAACTTAAGCACTGATGAAGTAATTAATCTAGTTGATGATGTAGTTGAATTGGCTCAAATAGAAAGACTTCAAGGTCATGCAGAATCAGCAAAAAATAGGAGAAAGAAAGCAATAGGAGAATGATAAATAAATTTATTAATCAGCATATTTTAGATCTTAAAAAATATGATCCGGTTGATTCTGATAAAAAATTGGCAGAGGAATTCGGACTGAAAGAGAAGGACATAATTAGACTAAATGCAAATGAAAACCCTTATGGACCTTGGGCTGGAATAAAAGATTCATTTAGCAAAATAAAGTTTAATGTATACCCAGATTCAAATCAGGACTTATTAAGGGAGAGCTTGTCAAAATATACAGGTTTAGATAAGAACCAAATAGTGGCTGGTTCTGGGGCTGACGAGATGATCGAGTGTATTTTTAAAATTTTTTGCAATAAAAATGATGCTTTAATTGATGTTCAGCCTACATTTGGTATGTATTCTTTTTTAGCAGATTCTATAGGTATGAAAGTAGTGCCTTTTGAAAGAGACTTAGACTGGACAATAAATATAAATAAACTTAAAGAAGAAATTGATATTAATTCTGCTAAAGTAATTTTTCTTGCCTCTCCTAACAATCCAACTGGCAATTCACTTTCCAATGAAGATTTAGAAGAGATCTTGAAGATGGATATTTTAGTAGTAGTTGATGAAACCTATTTTGAATTTTATGGTTCGACTGCAGCTGAAATGATAAAAGATTATGAAAACCTAATAATTTTAAGATCTTTTAGTAAATGGGCTGGAATTGCAGGCTTAAGAATAGGCTATATGCTAGCAAATAGTGAGGTTATAGATAATGTTTTTAAGGTAAAGCAACCATACAATATTAATGTTGTTGCTGAAAAAGCAGCAATATTAACCCTTGAAAATAGAATAGGCATGCAGCCAAATATAGAAAAGATACTTTCTGGAAAAAAAGAATTCATTGAATTCGTTAATAATCTAGACAATGTTTATGCATTTTCTTCAGATGCAAACTTTATTTTGTGTAAATTCCCAAAAAATGGAGGCAAATTTATATTTAATAAACTAGCAAGAGAAGGTATCTTTGTAAGAAGCTTTTCTAATGAAAACCTTAAAGATTGTTTAAGGTTTACTATAGGGACAGCTGGTCAGATGAAAAAAGTAAAAGAAGTTTTAAAAGCAACATATTGATATGAGAAAAGCTGAATTAAAAAGAAATACCAAAGAAACTAATGTTAATGTTTCTATTAATTTAGATGGGTCCGGGTTAAGCAAAATTAATACCCCATTTGGCATGCTGTCTCATATGCTAGAGCAAATTTCTAAGCACGCCAACATAGATCTAGAAGTTAAAGTTGATGGCGATGTTGAAACTGGCTCTCATCATGTAGTTGAAGATACTGCAATAGTTTTAGGGCAGTGCATAGACAAAGCTTTAGGAGATAGGTCAGGTGTTGAGAGAATGGCTGATTCTACAGTTCCTCTTGATGAGTCTTTATCTATGGTTGCGCTAGATCTAGGTGGTAGAGGATATCATTCAATAGATATACAGCCTTCAAATCAAATAGGAGATTTTCCTACTGACATGGCAAGGCATTTTTTTGAAACCTTGGCGGTTGAGTCAAAAATGGCTCTTCACGTAAAAACTATGGCAGGAAAAAATGAGCATCATGTAATTGAATCTGTTTTTAAAGCTTTTGCTAAAACATTTAAAAAAGCTATTAAGATTGATAAAAACTTAAAAGGCTCTATTCCAAGCACTAAAGGTAAATTATCTTAATTTATTTCAATTTCGTAATTTTCAATTACAGGATTAGATAGTAGCTTTTCGCATAATTCAATACATAAACCTCTTGCTTTTTCTTTAGAATTAGAGCTGATCTCAAAAGAAAATAATTTTCCGCTTGAAAGATTTGAAATTTCATCAAAACCTAAATTACGAATTGCGTCAAAAATCGATATAGCCTGAGGGTCATTGATTCCAGGTTTAAAATTTACTTTAACGTCGGCATTAAAGATCATTATTGAATGGCATCTCCCCAATAGTTTCCTATCCAGCTCTCAGGCGCGCGATCTCTGTAAGATTTAATAAATTCTTTTATACTTTCCTTGTCAAATTCATCAAGAAACAAAACATGCCTCCATGCAGTTATTGCAATTTTCTTATCTAGTCCGGCATAAGGCGACATGACAATTTGGATGTCATCTTCTTTTATTAAATTATCCAATTTCTTAATTAAATCATTACATGGTGATTCGCAGTCATAATGGAACCCAATGCCCCCATGGGCAAGATTATGAAGCAATGCCTCATCTGCAACCTCTTCATTGTATTTACCCCATTTTATCGGAGCCCCAAATGGAGCTAAATCCTCAATATCAGGCCTAATTGCCCAATGAGGCCCAGACGTAGCTGGCTTGGTTTGATATGGTATGTGAGCCGAACCTACTAATATTTTTTGATTCCCTAAGTCTTCAAGAGCTTTTGTAGGTCCTCCAGCATTAAAAGGGAGAGGCTCTCTTACCTTTACGCTAGACCTACTACCCAGAAGTCCTGGCAAAACTAAACTTGCTATAACTAAAATGGCAAATATTGATATAGAGGCAACAATAATAGTTTCTCTTGCCTTTTTTCTTTTTTCTGCTCTTTTTCTCCTGTTTGCCCTAATTTGAGATTTTGGAACTCCTCTTCTCTCAGGAGGCCTATTTGAAGCTACTCGTTTTTTTTCATTATCATTCATAGCTTTATAACTTTATACCAGTAACTGTTTCCAAACAATCGATATATTTTTCGATAGTTTTATCTAAAACATCTTTAGGCATTTGGGGTGGTGGTGGCTTTTTATTCCAATCTTGAGTCAAAAGCCAATTTCTTAAATATTGCTTATCGTAAGGAAGAGGAGATTTTCCAGGATTATAATCATCTGCGCTCCAAAACCTGCTTGAATCAGGTGTAAGAGCCTCATCAATAAGAGATAATTTATTATCTATAAATCCAAATTCAAATTTAGTGTCGGCTAGAATCATTCCTTTAGATTTTGAATATTCATGAGCATAAGTATAGATCTCAATGCTTTTAAGCTTAACTTGATTATATAAATCTTCTCCTATTAATTCTTTAGTTTCGTCTGGTGATAGAGGCTCATCATGTCCTACCTCAGCTTTAGTGCTTGGGGTAAAAATAAATTCAGGGAATTCTTCAGCTTCTATTAAATCTTGCGGTATAGATATTTTGTTAACTGTTTTAGTTTTTGTATATTCTGACCATGCTGATCCGGTTATATATCCTCTAACTATACATTCTATATCTATTCTTTTGGCCTTTTTTACAACCATAGATCTTTTTCTTAAATCTTCATCTAGGCTCTCAGCAATTGGAAAATCAGATATCATCTCAAAAGTTTCAGGATCAGATGCAAGTCCAATGAAATGATTAGGGATTATATGTTCTGTTTTTTCAAACCAAAACTCAGACATCTTTGCCAATACTTCCCCCTTTTTAGGTATGGCTGTATCCATAACAACATCAAATGCAGAAATCCTGTCTGTAATAACCATTAGCAGAAGTTCTTTATTTAACTCATATGTATCTCTTACTTTGCCTCTATGAGTAATATTGGGTAAATCTGAATTATAAATTCCTTTTTGACTCACTTAGAATCCTAACCTGCCATATATGTCATCAATAAATTTTAAATAATAATCATGATCGAATAATGAATCTATTTCATTTTTTGACAGTTTTTCTTTTACTAAATTGTTATTTTGTATAAGAACCTTAAAATTTTCCCCTTTATCAATCGATTTCATTGCAGCGCTTTGCACCATTTCATATGCTTCTTTTCTATCTACGCCTTTTTCAACAAGGGAAAGCATAACTTTTTCAGAAAAGACAATACCTCCTCCTTTATTTAAATTCTCTTCCATTTTCTCTGGAAAGACTGTCATTTCGCTAATTATGTTCTTAAAAGTTTGCAATATATAGTCTGTTGCTAAGAAAGAGTCAGGTATAGTGATTCTTTCAGCAGAAGAATGAGAAATATCTCTTTCGTTCCATAGCGGGACATTTTCTAGAGCAACAATTGAATTTGATCTGATAACTCTAGATATTCCACTTATCCTTTCAGATAGTTCAGGATTTCTTTTGTGTGGCATTGAAGATGAGCCTGTTGATACAAATCCTGGCTTCCCAAAAGGTTCTTGAATTTCACCAATTTCTGTCCTTTGTAGTGATCTTATTTCGGTTGCAAACTTATCTAAACTTGAAGCAATAAGTGCCAATCTTTGCATCACATCAGCATGCCTATCTCTTTGAATTACTTGATTGGTTACTGGGGCAGGCTTAAGACCTAATTCTTTACATACTATTTCCTCTATTTCAGGAGGAACACTTGCGTGTGTGCCTACTGGGCCAGATATCATGCCAACTGAGGCAAAATTCCTAACATCTTTAATCCTTTTTAAGTGCCTATCTGTCTCATCCCACCATAAAGCTAATTTTAAACCAAAGCTCATTGGTTCAGCATGTATACCATGAGACCTACCCACGCATGGAGTATATTTAAGTTCAATGGCCCTCTTTTTCAGCGCATTTTTGAGTTCATCTAGAGAGGCTGATATGACATCAAGACTTTGAATTATCTGTAGGCTCAACGAAGTATCTTTTACATCGTTAGAAGTCAGGCCATGATGAATCCATCTGCTTTCGCCTCCAAGGTTCTCGCTAATTGCTCTCGTAAATGAAATTAGATCGTGTTTAGTTTCTTCAAACCATTTATTATATTTTGAGATATCAAATTTGGCTTTCTTAATTTTTTCTATATCTGAGTCAGGAATTATTCCAATTTTATTCCAAGCTATGCATGCTGCAATTTCAATTTCAAGCCAAAGATTAAAGGTGTTCTCTTCGCCCCATATTTCTCTCATTTTTTTAGTTGTATATCTTGAAATCATAGATTTCTGTTTTCTCCTATATCTTTTCTGTAGTGCATTCCATCGAATTTAACAGACCTTACTTTTTTGTATGCTAACTCTTTAGACTCTTTATAGTCTTTTCCTAGTCCTACGCAAATTAAAACTCTTCCTCCATCAGTATAGATTTTACTTAGATTATTTGATTTTGTCCCTGCATGAAAAACTATTGACCTAAATTCTTCCTTTGAGCCAGACAATCCGACTATTTCTTTGTTGGATATATATTTTCCTGGATACCCATTTGAAGCTAAAACAACTCCAGTTGAATAAGTGTCTTCTAATTCAATATGAATATTTTCATTTAAGGGAGACTTTGAAGATTTTATTAAAATTTCTAGTAAATCTGATTTGATTCTTGGCATAAAAACTTGGGTTTCGGGATCTCCAAATCTGCAATTGAATTCAAGAACTTTTATGCCTTTTTTAGTAATAATTAAGCCTGCAAATAAAATTCCTGTATATGGGCATCCTTCATTAGCCATGGCTTCAGCAGTTGGGATAATTATATTATTCTTTATTTTTTTTTCCATATCTGAGGTCCAAAAAGGAGGAGGACTTATTGCGCCCATCCCACCTGTATTAGGGCCGATATCACCATCAAATATTCTCTTGTAATCACAGGCAGGGACGCAATTGGATACATTTTTATTATTTACTAATGCAAATACGCTAATCTCTGTTCCGTAAAGGCGCTCTTCAATTAGAATTTCTTCTCCAGATTTCCCAAATTTATTTTCAATGAATATTTCTTTTAAAGCTTCATTTACGTCTTCTAAAGATTCGGGAAGAAATACTCCTTTTCCTGATGCAATCCCATTGACTTTTATTACCCACTCTGAGGGGTTATTATTATTAAAAAATTCTAAACTAGACTCTAGGTTAGAAAATTGAGTGCTTTTTGCGCAAGGAATTGAATATTTCTTAAATAAATTTTTTGCCCAAATCTTTGATCCTTCGATATTTGAAGCAGATTTAGTAGGGCCAAATATTGTTAATTTATTCTTCTTAAATTCATCTACAATTCCATCAATTAAGGGCGCTTCAGGGCCAACAATAGTTAATGAGACTTTGTTCTGATGCGCAAAATGTATAGATTCTTGTATAGATAGCTCTGGGATATTAGTTCCAAACGCAGAAGTTCCTCCATTCCCGGGAGAAATATAAAGAGTGTCTAAAAGCTTGCTTTGAGAAATTTTCCAAGCTATCGCAGACTCTCTGCCTCCTCCTCCTATTAAAAGAACATTCATTTAATTTACCTCCGTCAAATATAATGTTTATCATAATAAGGATTTAATGTATGTATAATTTAAAAAATCTTAATTTAAGTATTTGAGCACTAAATATAAAATAGAACTTGAAGAAGCTGCGATTGAATTAGAATCGGGAAAAATTATTACCATCCCTACTGATACTTTTTACGGCTTAGCTTGTGATGCAACTAATGCAGGAGCCGTAAAAAACTTATTTAAAATAAAAGAGAGAGAGATAAATAAGCCTGTGCCAGTTTTAATAGCTGACTCAAAAGACCTGTATAAATTTAATGCATCATCGCCTTTAATAGATAAATTAGTTGGCCAGCTTTGGCCAGGCCCATTAACTTTGATTTTAGAGACAAATTATGATTTTCCTGAAGGAACTGTTAAAAATAACGGGTGCGTAGGATTTAGAGTTCCTGATCTAAAATTTGCAAGAGATCTTATTAGAATGATTAATAGACCTTTGACTGGCACAAGTGCAAATATTTCTAATTTTTCTGAGACAAAAGATTTAGACATTTTAAAAAATAATCTTAAAGAGAAGGACATAGGAAAGTTTGTTGATATAAGTTGTGGTTCGGAAGATCTGCCGTCTACAGTTCTTAAAATAGATAGAAGAAAAATAAAAATAATTAGAAAAGGGCCAATTTCCAAATCCTTGATAAAATCTATATTAGGAGATGATTTTAAATATGAATAAAGACTTTGAAAAATATATGTCTGAATTTGTAAACGTAAACGAGGTTGATTTATACAGGATTATAAAATATCAGTTGGGATGGGAAGATGAATTTGGTAATAAGTTTAGTGCTATTCAGAATGTAGATAGGACTTATTCTTCTGTGGTATTAGAAACCTGCTCAATATTTTCTGATGATATTAAGCCTAGTTATCAATTTGCGACTTCTGTCGAAATACTAGCCAATTCATGGTACGTGCATGAAGATGTGCAAAGTGGAATTACAGAAAGAAATGGCAGATCTTCAGTTTGGTGGACATGGGGTCCAGCTCAAGGGATAAATACTGGAGATGGCCTTCATGCATTGGCAAGACTATCTTTATTAGAAAATAATTCAAAATTTAACGATTCATTGCTTTTAAAAGCATTATCAATATTTGATTCTTCTTATTTGACTCTTTGTGAAGGAGAAAATCTAGACATAGATTACCAAGAATCTCCTCTAGTTAAAGAAGAAGAATTTATGAATATGTTGGAAAAAAAGTCCGGCTCACTTTCTAGCTGTGCTTTTCAGTTTGGATATATTTCATCAGATCCAAAAGCTAATGATGTCAGTGGAAAAAAATTAGAAATTATTAAGGAGTTAGGTAAAATAAGCGGTATTGTAAGAGAACTAAACTCTCAAAATTCAATTATCCATTCAAAAAACCTTCCGCCAGAAATATTTCATAAGTTTTCATCTAAGAAAAAGAATATTATTACCACTTATTTATTAAATAATTCTGATGTTTCAGTCAAAAGAAAAATAGGGGAGATATACTTAAAAAGAGTTCTTGAGACAAATGATTTAGAGGCATTAAAAGAAGAAGCATTATCTAGCAATTTCAAGGATTACTTAATAAATATAATCACAGATTATAAAGAAAGATCTTTAAGCATTATAAATGATCTTAGCTTAAACGATCAGCAAAATAAAAAATTATTGAATATTGTATTCCCAAATGAATCTTTTTAACTTAGATGATTTAAAGGATGATTACGAGAATATAGATATAAATGTCTTTTTAAGATGTGATTTAAATATAACTGAAAATGATTACACAAGAATAGATCTGTCTATCCCTACTATATTAGAACTTTTAGAATTTAATTCTGTAAAAAAATTAATTATATGTACTCATTTAGGTAGGCCTAAAAGTAATTTTGACTCCAAATTGAGTACTAAAAATATAATAAAACCCTACCTGGAAAAGAAACTAAAAAAGTCGATTATTCAGTTAAATCTAAATGATGATAATGATATAAATAAGCTGATGAATAATTCAGGAAAATTAATTTATTTAACTGAAAACATACGTTTTTCTAATGGAGAAACAAATAATAGTGCGGAGTTAGTTGATAAAATTAAATCCTTTTCTGATGTTTACGTTAATGATGCTTTTGGTGCATCTCACAGAAAACATGCGAGTGTGTATGGGATATCAAATGAAATTAAGTCTTATTCAGGAAGATTATTGGAGAAAGAAACAGAAGTAGTTGATTCATTAGGTAGCTCAAAATCTAATACCACATTAATACTAGGGGGAGCGAAAATTGAAGACAAGGCAGGAATATTGTCAAATTTAGTTGACAAGGCTCAAAGGATACTTATAGGTGGCGGGATGGTTTCAGGCTTCATAACAAAGGATTTTCCAAAAGCATTTAACAAAAAAATTTATGAGGAAAATGTAGGAAAGTTTTTTGTGCCTAGCGATGTAGTTAAGATTGAAGAATTTTCATCTAAAAGTAAAGCAGAAATAGTTAATGTGGAGTTATTCAATAAAGGTTCATTTATTATAGATATTGGGCCAAAAACTATTAATAAATATTCAGAAATAATTAAAGACTCTGAAACGGTTATTTGGAATGGAAGTATGGGTGTTTTTGAGTGGGAAACTGGGTGTTTAGGCACAATAGAGTTAATTAAATCTATTGAAAATAGTAAGTGCAAGGCATATGCAGGCGGCGGATCAACCATTGAGGCAATTAACTCTTTTGGCACAAAAGATTCATTTGAGCATATTTCAAGTGGCGGCGGAGCTTTTCTTGAATTGCTTGAAAGTGGTAGTCTTGTTGGAATAGATAATCTAATTAAAAATGAATAAACTTTTTATATCAAATTGGAAAATGAACCTTGCTGTTACTGAGAGTATTGATTTTTCTAATGAAATTTCTAGGACGATAAATGAAAATATTATTAAGGATAATATTGAAATAATTATATGCCCTCCTTTTATTTCCATTCCTTACTGTTTCCAAATTCTTAAATCTGTTGCAAAAATTGGTGCCCAAGATATATCAAAAATGAATGAGATCAAAGGTGCATATACTGGTGAAATATCAGCAAAAATGATTTCAGATTATGCTGATTATGTGATTATTGGGCATTCTGAAAGAAGAACAAACCTAAAAGAAACAAATCAAGATGTGTCATTAAAGGGCATAAATATTTTAAAAAATAATATGACTCCAATATTGTGCATTGGTGAAACAGAAGAGCAGAGAAAAACAGGAGAGCACATATCCATATTAATTGATCAATTAAATGAGAGCTCTGAAGGTCTTGAGAATAAGATGATCGTTGCATATGAACCTATTTGGGCGATTGGGTCAGGCAATTCTTGCAATATAGAACAAATAATTGAAGTATCAAGTGAAGTTAAGGCGCTATGTGGAAATGGCACTCCATTTATATATGGCGGAAGCGTAAATGAAGACAATTGTAAAGAGTTGCTATATCAAAAAGAAATAGATGGAGTATTAGTTGGCTCTGCTTCTTTGAACCTTAATAGTTTTAATAAAATGATAAGTTCAATGAATGGTGATTAGTAAGTCTATTGTAATAGTTGGCCCTACTGCTTCCGGAAAGACAGATTTATCAATAAAGTTAGCAAAAAGAATAGGGTCATCCATTATCAACACTGATTCTAGGCTTTTCTACAAAAATTTAGATATAGGAACCGGGAAACCATCAAAGCCTCAAAGATCCGAAGTAAAGCATTATTTAGTAGACATTATAGACTCAATAGATGATTTTTCTATTTCAGAATTTATTAAAAAAGCTTCTAAAGCGATTTCTCAAATTATTACAGACAGGAAGATTCCTATTCTTGTGGGAGGAAGTGGTCAATATACTAAAGCGCTTATTGAAGGCTGGGACATTCCAGAAGTTCCTCCAGATATTGAGCTTAGAATGTCTCTCCAAGAAATTATTGACAGCAAAGGTGTTGATTTTTTTTACAAAAAATTAGAAAAAGATTTTCCTGAAAATGCTTTGAATATTGATAGAAAAAATCCTAGAAGATTGATCAGGGCTTATGAATTAGGAAAAAATAATATTGTTAGGGCGCCAAAAAGTAAAAATCCATCTAATTTATTTAAATTATATGGTTTAACCTTAGACAGGAAGATTTTATATTCTAGAATTGACGAAAGAATAGACAAAATGATTGATGGAGGATGGGTAGAAGAAGTAAGAAAATTAATCAGTCAAGGGTGTGACCCCAAGAGCAATTCTTTTTCAAGTATAGGTTACAGAGAAATTTATTCATATATAATTGGGATCACTAATTTAGAAGAATCAAAATCAATTATTAAAAAAAAGACTAGAAATTTAGTTAGGCATCAATATAATTGGTTTAAGCTGAATGATCCAGAAATAACATGGTTTGATATAAATAGTTACTCTCAAGGTGAAATAATTAGTCAAATAGTTGAGGATTTTAATGAAAATTGAATTTACTAAATATCATGGCGCAGGAAATGATTATATAGCTGTAGATGGCAGAGGATTAAACTTAGATTGGGGGCTGCTTTCAAAAGAAATGAGTGAGCCTCATTTTGGTGTGTATAGTGACGGGATAGTTGTGGTTAAAGAATCTAGTGTTGCAGATATAAGGATGAGAGGGTTTAATCCAGATGGTTCAGAGTTTGAAATGAGTGGCAATGGAGTGCGCTTATTTTCTAAATTTGTACTTGATAATAAGATAATTGAGCCAAGCGCAGACTACCTTAAAGTAGAAACAGGAGGAGGTGTAAGAGAGGTGTATCCGCAATTTAAAAATGATCTTATGGTATCGGCAAAAGTTGCTATGGGTGAACCAAGCTTCTTAAGAGATGAAATACCTCTTAATAAAGAATTAATTTCAGAGAATATTGAAGTTCAAGATTTCAGATTAAATTTAGATGATGAAATCACGGTTAATTGCGTTAATATAGGAAATCCTCATGCTGTAATGATAACTGATGTTGATATTGATGAAATTGATCTTAAAAGGATAGGCCCATTAGTAGAAAATAATAAACTTTTTCCAAATAGAGTAAATTTTGAGGTAGTAAATATTATTTCAAGAGATGAAATAAGAGCTAGGATTTTTGAGAGAGGGGCAGGGGAGACCTTGTCTTCTGGAACAGGAACCTCTGCCTGTGCCATTATTTGTATAAAAAAAGGTCTGACCAATGAAAATGTAAAAGTAAATGTTCCAGGAGGCTTTTTAAATATAAACTGGATTGTTGGAAAAGGAGCTTATTTAGATGGTCCTACTGCTAAAGTTTTTTCGGGCACCTGGGAATTAAGGAGTTAAAATGAAATTTTCTAAAAGATTTGACACTATAGAGCCATACTTATTTGTTGCTATATCAAGAACTATATCTGAGAAAAAAAAGAAGGGGATTGATGTAATCTCTTTTGGAATAGGAGACCCTGACATACCAACGCCTAAATTTGTACTGGACTCTATGAAAAAGCATTCTGATAACCCTGCCAATCATAGGTATCCTGAATCTGAAGGACTACCTGAATTTAGAAATGAAGTTTCAGAATATATGAGCAGCAGGTTTGGAGTAGATGTTGATCCTGAGAAGCAAGTTATTAGCCTTATTGGCGCCAAAGAAGGCATAGGTCATGCATCATTATGTTTAATTGATGAAGGGGATGTATCAATTGTTCCAGACCCAGGGTACCCCGTTTATTCTGCAGGATGCAATTTTGCAGGTGGGGAAATATACAAGATGCCATTATTACAATCAAAAGGGTGGAAGCCTGACCTAAACAATATTCCATCAGATATTCGAGAGAAGGCAAAAATGCTTTGGCTAAATTACCCCAATAATCCTACAGGTGGTGTTGCAGATTTAGATTTTTTTCAAGAAGTAGTAAATTTTGGCATAGAGAATGATATAGCCATTATGCATGATGCTTGTTATTCCGATGTAACTTTTGATGGATATAAAGCTCCATCTATACTAGAAGCAAAAAATTCAATGGAAATAGCTATGGAGTTCCATTCTTTTTCTAAGATATTCAATATGACAGGTTGGAGATTAGGTTTTGCAGTAGGAAATGAGCAGCTTGTACAAAGCCTTTTAACTGTTAAATCTAATTTAGACTCTGGGGCTCCTCAAGCAATTCAGATGATGGGAATTGATGCCTTGAAAAATATTGAAGTATTTACCCAAGAAAATAATGCTATTTATCAAGCTAGGAGAGACAAATTATCTTCAGCGCTAGAGGAAATTGGCTTGACTGTTGAGTTCCCCAGGGCTGCTTTATATTTGTGGTGCAGGGTGCCAGAAGGTTACAATTCTGCTTCTTTTACTGAGTTACTTTTGGAGCAATGCAATGTTGTAGTAACACCAGGAACTGGTTATGGAGAATACGGTGAAGGCTACGTCCGACTTTCATTAACTACACCTGATGAATTAGTTGATGAAGGAGTAAAACGAATATCGAAATGGAAAGGCTAAATCATTAATATTTTAGATGGTTAGAACTGAAAGATCACATATATTAATAGCAAACAATTTTAATATTGAAGACTGGGAGTTAGAGGACAGGGTAGAGGAGATCATTAATCTTGCAGAAACTGCTAATGCAGAGATTTCAGGTATAACTCTACAAAAATTAAAGAAACCAGCAAGAACTTATTTGGGCTTAGGAAAATTATCTGAAGCCAAAGATCAAGTTATTCAGGAGAGAGCGAACCTTATTATAGTTGATGATGAGTTGTCGCCTAATCAGCAAAGATACTTAGAAGATTTGTTTAAAATTAAAGTTGTTGACAGGACTGCGCTAATTCTTGATATTTTTGCTAATAGGGCAAAATCAAGAGAAGGAAGATTGCAAGTAAGTTTGGCTCAATTCGAATATTTATTACCTAGACTGGCAGGCCAGTGGTCTCACTTAGAAAGGCTAGGCGGAGGAATAGGAACTAGAGGGCCTGGAGAAACTCAAATTGAAACAGACAGAAGATTAGTCAGGAATAGCATAAAAAAAATAAAAAAAGATTTATCAAAAATAAAAATTTCTAGAAGCGCACAAAGATCTAAGAGGCTTAAGAGAGCTTTTAATATTTCTTTGGTGGGGTATACCAATGCTGGGAAAAGCACATTGTTTAATTGTCTTTCTAAAAAAAATTCAATTTCATCTAGAAAGCTTTTTTCAACTCTGGATACTAAAACAAGTAAAATTTACTTAAATAATGAAATTACCTGCACTATTAGTGATACTGTAGGATTTGTTAATAAATTGCCGACTGTATTAGTAGATTCATTTAAAGCTACTTTGGAAGAGCTTAATGATTCTAACTTATTATTACACGTAATTGATTCGTCTGATAATAATTTCGAAAAACAGATAGAGGTAGTTGATAATTTATTAGAAGATTTGGGTCTGGAAAGAAATAATATGATTTATGTATTTAACAAAATAGATAAATTAAATAGCAAAGATCTTGATAAATTTAATAATAAAATTAATCATTTAGTATCAGCAGATGAGGGATCAGTTGTAAATGTTTCAGCAATTAAAAGTTTAAATATTGATTTACTGAGAGATAAAATCCAAAATCATGCAGAATCAGGCTACAATATAAATAGTGCAAAAGTATTATATTAATATATATAACGTCGCACTATATAAGTTATGTAAAGTATATACTTGAATAATGGAAAATATATATAAATTAAATTTAAAAAAAATTGGTTCACTAATATTATTTTTATTTGCCTTCCTATTATTTTCTTGTAATAACGCATCTAATCCAGATATAAAATTCCCTGTAATTGACGAGGCAAATGCAATTCCGCAGCCTTCGCCTAGAGAAATGGACGAAGATCTTTTAATAATTTGGGAAGCATATTCATATCTTGCTAGAGAATTTGTTGGTAGAAATGAGATGGATAACTCTAAATTGGCTGAAGGAGCCGTTCAAGGCATGTTTAAGGCACTTAAAGACAAACATTCTGGTTATATACCTCCAGAAAGATTTAAAATTGATCAAACTGCACTACAAGGTAAATTTTCTGGAATTGGAGCTACTGTAGGGCCTACTGAAGACGGATCAAGAATAATAATTGTAGCTCCTATACCTGGTTCCCCTGCTGAGGAAGCTGGGATTAAAGCTGGAGATATAATTTTTGAGGTTGATGGTGATGATACTGAAGGATGGACTGTATTAGAGGCTGTAAATCGAATAAGAGGAAAGTCAGGTACCTCTGTCAGATTAAAAGTACAAAGAATTGGCG
>Ga0315327_10000092_pt1 | contig 37035 bp, 36 predicted proteins | sample M110032315metaG_FD_203460 | JGI IMG/M metagenome (GOLD analysis project Ga0315327, IMG submission 203460) | Ammonia-oxidizing marine archaeal communities from Monterey Bay, California, United States - M1 100m 32315 | ecosystem: Environmental > Aquatic > Marine > Coastal | place: USA: California... | reverse complement strand
GTCCACGGCCTCGCCGACCGCTGGAGGCTGCTGGCCCCCGACGCTCCGGGCTACGGCGAGTCCGACGACCCGGCCGACGCGCCGGGCATCGACGGGTTCACTGACATGGTGGTCGGTCTGCTGGATGACGCGGACGTGGACCGGGCTGTCGTGCTGGGCGTGTCCTGGGGCGGTGTGATCGCCACCCGGTTCGCGCTGCGCCATCCGGACCGGCTCCGGGCCCTGGTCCTCGCCGACACCAGCCGCGGATCGGGTATCGACGCAGAGCGGGCCGACATGATGCGCATGCGGGCCGAGCAGTACGCCGCCAACCCCGAGGCCTTCGTCCGGGACCGCACCCCCCTGCTCGTCGCCGACGACACACCAGCCGAGGTAGTGGACCGGGTGGCAGCCATCATGTCCACGGCTTGCCGGATGCCCGGGTACGGCCACGCCGCAGCCTCACTCGCCGAAACCGACCACTCTGCCGACCTGGGTCGGATCAACGTCCCGACGCTGGTGGTCGTTGGCGAACACGATCGGGTCTGCCCACCGTCGGACTCACAGTTCCTGGCCGACGGGATTTCGGGAGCCGTCTACGCCGAGGTTCCCGCCACCGGGCACCTTCCCAACCAGGAACGGCCCGACGAGTTCAACCGGATCGTCGGCGACTGGCTGGACGGCCTCCCGGCTTGACCGGCACCGGGGCCGGTCAATCGAGGGCGGCCCATTCCTCGGTGCCATACCGGGCGATGTGGCCGAGCACCGCGTCGACGTCGTCCGGCCCGACCGCCGGGTTCATGAACAACACGCGGAAGGTGTTGACCCCGTGGATCGGCTGGTAGCCGATCAGGGCTGTCCCTTCAGCCTGCATCCGGGCCTTGATGCGGGGCGCCAACCGGTGGAGTCGATCACACACGTCACCGGACCGGCCCTCGGACCACTCTGAAAATAGGCATTCGAGATCCAGCGGTCGGAGCTCGGGCGGCACCCATAGGAACACCACGTTGGTGAACCCGGTGTCCACGACGGGGACGAACGCCCCGTCGGAGGCACCGATCACCATGCGGGCGAAGTCGGCCATGGCCACCGCGTGGTCGATCCGCGCCGCGAAGCCGTCATCGCCGCGGGCCTTCCACGTCAGCCAGAGCTTCAGGGCGTCGACCCGTCGCCCGCACTGGTATGTCCGGTCGCCTGAGTCCCACTCGCCGAACCGCTTGTCCGGCTGGAAGAGGTACTCGGCGCCCGATGAAAAGCAGGCTTCGAGGCGTTCCGGCTCGCGCAACAACAGGGCCGTGCACTGTTGGGTGACGCCCATCATCTTGTGAAGGTTCCAAACCATCGAGTCGGCGCGGTGGGACCCGGCCAGACGGTGGCGGTGGTCGGCCGAGAACAGAGCGGAGGCCCCGTAGCAACCGTCGATGTGGAACCACGCGTCGTGTTCGACACAGGCGTCCGCCACCTCATTGAGCGGATCGAAGGCGCAGGTCACCGTGGTGCCGGCGGTGGCGATGACGGCCAGCGGGGTACGCCCCTCGGCCACCGCGGTGTCCATGGCGACCCGCAGGGCGCCGGGGTCCATGGCGCCGTCGTGGTCGGTAGCCACCTCCACCACGGCATCGGTGCCGATGCCCAGCATGGCTACCGCCTTGCCTGCCCCGTAGTGGCCAGACTCCGACACGAAGACCGACAGCGGCCGGGCGTTGGCCCCGGACCGGACGAGGTCGGGTTGAAGTCGGTGCCTGGCCAACTGCAGGGAGTACAACAGGGCGACCGATCCACCCGGGCAGAACATCCCCGGCGGGAGGCTGGGTGGTACTTCGTCAGGCCCCGGGGAGGGCAAGCCGGCCAGGCGGGCCAACTTGCTCAGCAGGGCGCTCTCCAGCAGGTGGAACACCGGTGCGATCTCGAACGTGGCATTGGCCGTGTTCAGCGCGGCGCCCAGCCAGTCGCCGACCACGGCCACCGGGTCGGCGCCGGCGAAGTTCTGGTTCAGGAACCGGGGGTGGGTGGTGTGGACGGAGTGGTGGAGCACCGTCCGTGCGGCCGCTTCGACGGCGTCAGTCTCGTGGGCCGGTGCATGTTCACCGAGGGCCAGGCCCACTGAGGAGGAAAAGGCCGTCACCAGCTCCTCGGGTGAAGCGAACCGAACCACCGGGTCGTCGCCCCGCGGAGGATCGATGACGTGGTCCAGCGCGCTGGCGGCTAGGCGACGGACCAGATCGGTGTCGGACTGGTCGGTGGGTCGGGGATCTGTCTCGGACAAGGGATCCATCGTCGCAGATGGGTACGGCAGGTATGCCCTCCGGTGGGGTTCCGTGGGAACATCGGACGGTGACACGCAGGTACCTGAAGGAGGCCAGCCGGCCGCCGAACGTGGCCGACCCCGCCGTGGGTCGTCGGGTGGCCGAACTGCTGGTCGACCTCGAGGCAGGTGGCGAGGCGGCGGCGGTCGGCCTGGCCGCAGAGTTCGACGGCTGGAACGGCCCCATCGAGGTCACAGCCGACGAGATCGCCTCGGCCACCGGGTCGCTGCCGTCCACCGTCATCGACGACATCGCCTTCGCCCACCGCCACATCCGCGACTTCGCCAGTGCCCAGCGGGACTCGATGGTCGAGTTCGCCGTCGAGCTCTCCCCGGGGTTGGTGGCCGGCCAGCGCCTGGTGCCCGTGGAAGTGGCCGGGTGCTACGTACCCGCGGGGCGGTTCGCCCATGTGGCCTCGGCGCTCATGAGCGTCACCACGGCCTCGGTGGCCGGGGTCGACCAGGTGTTCGTGGCCTCGCCGGCCCGCCCCGACCGGGGTGGCGTCCACCCGGCGATCCTCCATGCCGCGCATCTGGCCGGCGCCGACCGCGTTCTGGGCCTTGGTGGGGTGCAGGGCATCGGAGCGCTTGCCTACGGCCTCTTCACCGGTCGATCGGCCGACGTGATCGTAGGTCCAGGCAACTCGCTCGTTGCCGAAGCCAAGCGGCAACTTTTCGGCCGGGTGGGCATCGACGTGGTGGCTGGACCCACCGAGTCGATGGTGGTGGCCGACGGAACTGCTGATCCGGTCACCGTGGCCACCGACCTGATCGGCCAAGCCGAGCACGGTCCCGATTCACCGGTGTGGCTGGTCACCACCTCGGCCGACCTGGCCGCCGAGGTGACCCGCCTCGCTCAGGTGCACGCCGAGGATCTACCGGACCCGGCCCGGTCCTCGGCGGTAGCTGCCTGGCGGGACCACGGCGAGGTCATCGTCGTGGAGAGCCGTGACGAGGCCGCAGCGGTGTGCGACGAGTACGCCCCGGAACACCTTCAGGTGATGGCCGCCGATCCCGACTGGTGGCGCGCCCGATTACGGAACTACGGCTCGCTCTTCCTCGGCGAGCGAACCAACGTCACCTTCGGCGACAAGACCAGTGGCCCCAACCACGTCCTCCCGACGGGACGGGCCGCCCGGTACAGCGGCGGGTTGAACGTCCACCGGTTCGTCAAGCAGCTCACCTGGCAGGAGATGACGCCAGAGGCCGCCACGGCCCACGGGCCGGTAGCCGCCCGGATTAGCCGACTGGAGGGGATGGAGGGCCACGCCCGGTCCGCCGACCTGCGGGTTGCAGCGTCGACCGAGCAGGCCAGAACTGGTGACCTGCCCCGGATCGACCTGGACTTCACCGACCAGCCGTCGATCCCCGACGCCGGGATCCGGCGGGCCAACGAGTTGATGGCGTCGGGTCGCCTGTTCCGCTACGGCGAGACCGGTGCCCGGGAATCCGACGTGGCCGGCCTCGAAGCCGAGTTCGCCGACCTGATGGGTCGCCGGTACTGCGTGGCCTTCAACAGTTGCGGGGCGTCGCTGGCCGCGGCGCTGATGGCCGTCGGCGTTGAACCCGGTGAACCGGTGCTGATGAACGCCTTCACCCTGGCCCCGGTGCCCGGGGCGGTGGTCCACGCCGGTGGCACACCGGTGTTCGTCGGCACCACCCCTGACTACCGGATCGACCTGGACGACCTGGCGGCTGCCGCCGAGCGATCCGGTTCCCGGGTCCTGCTGCTGTCGCACATGCGCGGACACGTGCCCGACATGGATGCCCTCGGCGAGGTCACCGACGCCCTCGGCCTGGTGATGGTGGAGGACTGCGCCCACACCATGGGGGCCGGGTGGAAGGGTCGACCCACCGGCACCTTCGGGATGGCTGGTTGCTTCTCCACCCAGACCTTCAAGCACGTGAACTCCGGCGAGGGGGGTCTGCTGGTCACTGACGACGAGGACGTGGCCGCCCGGGCGGTGCTCCTGAGCGGGTCGTACATGCTCTACGCCCAGCACGGAGCGGCACCCGAGGCCGAGGTGCTGGAGCGTCACCGGTTGACCACGCCGAACCTGTCGATGCGCATGTCGGCGCTGGCCGCCGCGGTGGCCCGCCCGCAGCTGGTCGAACTCCCGGCCCGGGTCGCCACATGGTCGGCCCGCTACCGGGTATTGGCCGCCCTACTGGCCGCCGACCCCCGCGTTCGCATCCCGGACCGGCCCGTCGGCGAGGAGGCAGCGCCGTCGTCCATCCAGTTCTCGGTCACGGGATCCGACGGTGGCCCGCCGGGCCAAGCGTGGATGGGGGCGTGGCTGGACGTCGCGGAGGCCCACGGCGTGTACGTGAAGTGGTTCGGCCGGGACGAACCAGTCGGGTTCACCAGCCGGTACGACCACTGGCGCTACGCCGACGAGCAGGTCCTGCACGCCACCTCGGCGGTGCTGGCCGGCCTGTGCGACCTGCGAATCCCGCTATCGATGACCGATGCCCACTGTCGGGACGTCGCCACCGTCATCCGGGCGGCCATGGACGCCACGCCGCCCGGGCCGGCGTAGTCCTCCGGAGGTTCAGCCGCCGAGCGTCTCGAGCATGGCGGCCATCCGATCCCTGACCGCTTCGACGGCCTTCATGGGCCGCAGCATGACCTTGAACTCCACGATCCGACCGTCGTCGTCGCAGGTGATGATGTCGACACCGTTGACGGAGATGCCGCCCATGGTCGTCTCGAACTCCAGGACGGCATGGTTCCCGTCCAGAACGTGTCGGGTGTAGCGGAACCCCGCTGCCCCGCCATCCTCAGATCCCTCCCCGATGGCACCCCCCGGGGAGTCACCGGGGAACACCTGGGAGGCGGCGGTCAGGTACAACTTCGTGAGTTCCCGACCCTCCTGGGGGCGAAACAGCACTGGGGACCAGAAGACGCAGTCCTCGTGGAGCAGGTCGTCCAGGTCGCCATCACCACCCAGCAGCTCGTGCCAACGGTCGATCGTGGTCCGGATCACGGGATCGCCTCCTTTGTCGGTCGGATCTCGTCGAAGGTATCCATGTCTCGCAGTGTCGGGAACAGGCGCCACCACACGGCCACCACCACCAGGGTGGCCGCGCCGCCGAACACCACTGCCCCTACCAGGCCCATGAACGCCGCGGTTAGCCCCGACTCGGCAGCCCCCAACTCGTTGGAGGCCCCGATGAACACGTTCTCCACGGCCAGCACCCGACCTCGCATGTCCTCCGGGGTGGCTAGGGGTACCAGCGTCAGGCGGATGAACATCGACACGGCATCGGCTGCCGACAGCAACACGATGGCCGTGAAGGCCAAAGCGAAGCTGCGGGTCAGCCCCAGCCCGATGGTGCCCAGGCCGAACAGGGCCACCACCCAAAGGAGGATTCGACCCAGCCGGTGCTGGAGCGGCCGGATCGAAAGGGTCACGGCCACCACGCCGGCCCCAATGCCCACAGCGGCCCGCAACCAACCGAGGCCCACCGCTCCGACGCCGAGACGGTCCTCGGCGATGGCCGGGAGTAGGGCCACCGCTCCACCGAAAAGGACGGCGAACAGGTCCAGGCCCATGGCGCCGAAAAGGATCGGGCTGCGGCGGATGAACCGGAGGCCCTCGAAGGCGTCGTAAATCGCCTGGCGGGCTCCGGAGGAGGCGAGCCGTCGTACACCTGACGAAGGGACGAACACCACGATGGCCACCACGGCGCTCATAGCGATGGCCGCCAACAGGTAGGGAAGCGACTCGTCGGCCACGAAGGCGAAGCCGAAGACGATCGGACCGACGATCAGCCCGCCCTGGAAGCCCACGGTCTTGAGAGCCACCACCCGGGCCACCGCCTCCGGTGGGCTCAGGTCGATCGGCAGCGCCCGTCCGGCCGGTGACGCGAAGGCCCGGCACAGGCCGAAGAGCAGGATGATGCCGAAGATGGGGACGACTGACGTCGGTACGGACCGGGCGTAGAGGAACAGCAGCATCGACGCCACCACCTCGCCGGCGATGGCCACGCCGAACACCAACCGACGGTCAAACCTGTCGGCGGCTGCACCGGTGAACGGGGCCAGCAGGGCAACCGGAAGGAACTCGGCCAACCCGAGCAGACCCAGGTGGAGTTCGTTGCCCGTCAGGTCGTACACCTGCTTGCCCACGATGGTGAGCTGCCCAACCACCGCGAAGGAGTTGAGGAAGAAAGTGAAGATCAGCGCCTTCACCCGGAACGGGATCCGGACCGCCTCGGGTGCCGTCATCGACAGAGCGTGCCAGTTCGGTGTCGTTCAGCCCGAAGTGGCCCGCCGGGACGTTCCAACGGTCATCGCTCGTCGTATCGGCTGGCGAAGGACGGGGTTCGTCCAGCCTGCGGGGGGATGCCCGGCTCGCCGGTGTAATGCCGGGTCTCGGGAACCACCGGTCGGGGCGGGTTGGCGGCCAGCCAGAGTCGCAGCAGGTGCCGTCGGTGCTCGAGGGAGTCGGTGAAAGCCGTCCGGGCGTGGAACACCGTGTAGTTGTTGGCCACCACGGCCTCGCCGGCAGCCATGGTGAAGTCCAGAACCAGGTCGGCCCGGTTGGTGGTGGCGTGCAGCAGGTCGAGGGCCTCGTGATCGATGTCGGTCAACTCGATGGTCGGGTCCTCGTCGGCAGCGATCTGGACGTACTCGGGGACGTAGCGGCCGCTGACCATCCCCTCACACTGGCTGAAAACCGGTACGTGGTGGGGGGTGACCGGGTCGTCGTCAGGCTCCTGTTCGCCGAAGCGGTGGTAGCGAAAACCCCGGGCCAGGACGGCCAGCAGGTCGGGCCGCACCCTCCGGATCTCGTCGAAGACGGCCAGCGAGCTCACGAACCGGCTCACCCCGCCGGCCTCAGCCGGCCTGATGCAGAGGAATGAGAGCAGGTCGCCCGGGTCACTGTGGGGGCCCAACTCGGACCGGTTCCGGTAGGCCCTGGCATGGGGGTCGACGTCGGTGACGTTGATGACGTGGCCCAGGCGCTCACCCATCACGCTCTGGGAGACAGCAGTCCCGAGCCGCAGCCCGATGCCCCAGAACATGTGGCCCAACTCGTCGACGGTGCGCCGGTCCACCGGGAAGCCTCGGATAAGAGCCAGTCCTCGCCCGTGCAGCACCTCGTGTCGCAGTTCATCAACCAGCGGCTCGAGCGCCCCCAACGGCAGGTCGTCCGTGGTGGCGTCCACTGGATCCACCCCCCGGGCGACGAGGTCGCCGGCGGCCACCTCCAGGTCGGCCAGGTCTTCGTCGGGAAGGACGGTGACGATGGCGTCGGTGCCACCGAGGTCGACTCCGCGCCACAGGTTGACGGTCGGGACCGGAATCTCGAGGAGGTCCATGGCGCGCAACCTATGCCGGTGCAGGTTGCGACCCGGGATCCGGCTCGGAGGTCCGGCCGGCGGCCACCAGCAGCCCCAGGCCAATGCTGGCGTACACCACGAATCCGACGGCCCAAGGAGTGGTGGTTTCGCCAAGCTGCATTCCGACGAGGGCGGCCAGCAGGGATGCAGCTGAAATCCCGCCGAGACCGAGAATCCCTGACGCCGTGCCGGCTAGCTCACCCATCGGCTCGAGGGCCAAGGACATGGCCACCGGGGTGACGAGGGCCAGAAACGTGTTGCCCACCACCTGGATGGTGAACCACGTCCAGAACCCGGGAACGCCGTCACTGGCCAGGGTGAGCCCGAGCAGGACGACCCCCAGGAGGATCGCCGAGGCGAGCACGCTCAATCCGACACGGTGGGCGCCCCAACGCCCGATGGCCGGGTTGACGAGCATGAAGCCCGCAGCGAAGACCACGGCCGACGCCGCGAACAGGACAGCGAACTGGTCGGCCCGGCCGTACACCACGTCGAACACTTGCTGGGTGCTCCCGAGGAACACGAGGAAGGCCCCATCCACGAACAGGAGGGTCGTGGCGTACAGGACGGTGCGGCGGCACGTCACCACCCGGCGAAACGCATCGAGGGTGGGGCCGGCCTGAAGCGGGCGACGATCCTCAGGGGCCAGCGTCTCGCCGAATCGGGTGGTCCACGCCGCGATCACCACGGCCAGAAGCAGCCCAACGGCGTACACCCACCGCCACGACGCGGTCCGGAGGATCCCCTCGGCGACCAGCGGGGTCACCACGGGGCCGACCAGGAAGACAGCTGAGACCGTGGACATCATGCGGGCCATCCGGTCGCCGGCGTACAGGTCCCGGAGGATGGCAAGGTTCATCAGCGAGGCGGCCGAGGCGCCGAGTCCCCAGACAGTGCGGCTCGCCAGCAGGAACCCGAAGTCGGTGGCCAGCATCGACCCGGCGGCACCGGCCGCGTAGATGACCATGCCGGTCCGCAAGGTTGCCATACGGCCGAACCGGTCCGAGATCGGTCCGTAGACGATCTGGCCGCCGGCCATCCCGAGGAAGTAGACGGTGATGGCCAGGGTGATCCGGTTGGATCCCGGGGGGAGACCCACGTCGGGTCTCATCTCGTCGAACGCCGGGAGCGAGGCGTCGATGCCGTAGGCCACTGAGATGCCGACCGATGCCAGGAAGGCCACCACGCCCCAGTCGGTGCTCCCCCGTGTCTCGGCCATCGGGGGAGTCTGGTGCAGTCACGTCACCGGATGCCGATCAGGCTGGACCCGGTGGAGTGGCGTAGCGTCGCGGCATGAGCGAGATCCAGCACAGGACAGCTGATGAGCTGCAGGCCGGCCTCGACGAGATCGGCCGGTCGCCGGTTGACGACGGCACCTTGGAGTTGATCGTTCGGCGACCGGACGTCGGCGTACGAGAAGTGCTCGCCGAGGGAGAACTGGACGTGGCCGACGGCCTGGTCGGAGACAACTGGAGCCAGCGGTCGAGCAGCACAACCGCCGACGGCAGCCCACACCCCGACATGCAGTTGACCCTCATCAACAGCAGGCTTTTGGCGCTGATCTCCCCGGACCCCGAGCGGCGTGCGTTGGCAGGCGACCAACTAGCCGTCGACCTTTCGCTTTCCCCAGACGACCTGCCGGTGTGGTCGCGGCTGCGGATCGGTGATGCGGTCCTCGAGGTGACCGACCAACCCCACATCGGGTGTTCAAAGTTCACACAGCGGTTCGGGCTGGACGCCCTCCGGTTCGTCAATTCGGAGGAGGGCAGGGCGGTCAACCTCCGGGGCATCAACGCTCGGGTGGTGCAGCCGGGGACGATCCACCAGGGTGACCGGATCACCGTGGAGCAGTCAACCTCCTAATCTCGGCACATGCGTACGGCGATTGTCACCGGAGCCGCTGGTGGTATCGGCGAGGCCACCGCGTCGGACCTCGCCCGATGGGGTTGGCGCGTCTTCGGCTTTGACCTCCGGGCCGGCGAGTCGAACCTCGCCTCGTCGGACCTGGCCGGCTTCGGCGGATCCATCGAACCGATCCGGGTGGACGTCACCGACCGGGCGGCCGTGGAGGCCGCAGTGGCCGCCGTGCTGGCCGCCACCGGGGGGACCCTGGATGCCGTGGTTGCCAACGCCGGAGTTCGGGTGGCAGGTGCCTTCGAGGAGACCCCGTTCGACGAGGTTCGGCGACTGTTCGAGGTGAACCTCGGTGGGGTCATGCATGTGACCCGCGCCGCGCTGCCGGCCCTGCGAGCCACCGAGGCTTCACGGGTCGTGGTCGTGTCATCGGTTGGTGGGCTCTCCGCCCTACCGGGGCTGGCCGCCTACTGCGGCTCCAAGTGGGCCGTCGAGGGATGGGCCGAGTCTCTGGCCCACGAACTCCAGCCGCTCGGGGTCGGGGTGGCCCTCGTGGAACCGGCCTCGGTCCGCACCGGCCTGTGGGACCTAGGCACAGTCCACGGTGACCCCGACGGGCCGTACGCCTCGCTGGTGGATGCTGTCGAGGCCGGTGACGATCGGGCGTGGGCCCGGGCGCTGGACCCGGCATCGGTGTCGGCGACCATGGTGGCCGTCGTCGAGGGTCGGAGGGGGCTCCGCCACCCAGTCGGGTTGACGGCCCGAGCCAGGTTCGCCGCCCGCGGACTGGTCCCGTCCGGACTTCAGCGCCGGGTCATCGGTCGCCTCACCCGGCAGCCCCCACCGTTGGCGTCGCCCCGAAATCCCGAAGGTGTCGTCATGGTCACGGGCTGCTCGTCAGGCTTCGGACTGGGTATCACCGTCGAACTGGCCCGCCGGGGTCATCGAGTGGCAGCCACCATGCGCGACCTGGCTCGCCGGGGGTCGTTGGATGCAGCGCTGTCCGAGGCCGGGGTGGCCGACCGGGTAGAGATCCTCCAGATGGACGTCACCGATCGGGCCTCTATTGCTGAGGCGTTTGCCCGTGCCGACCGCTGGGTCCAGTTGGCCGGAGACGTCGGCCGCATCGTGGGCCTGGTCAACAACGCGGGCGTGGCGTCGGTTGGCCCGTTCGAGGAGCTACCACCGGTCGAGGTGGGTCGGGTCATAGAAACGAACCTGCTGGGCACCCTGGCCGTCACCCATGCCGCCCTGCCCCGGATGCGTCCACATGGCGGGCGGATCGTCTTCCTGTCCAGCTCCAGTGGGCTGGGTGGCCTGCCGACCTGGTCGGCCTACGCGGCCTCGAAGTGGGGTGTGGAGGGGTTCGCCGAATCATTGGCCTTCGAGGTCGGCCCACACGGGATCGACGTTGCCCTCGTCGAACCGGGGGCCTTTCCCACGGAGATCTGGCGCGACGACTCCTGGCACGGAGACCCTGACGGTCCCTATGCCACCCTCGCTGGGGCCATGGCCGACGCCAACCGGAAGGCTGTCGAGGCGAGCGGCGATCCGGCGGTGGTGGCCCGAACGGTGGCTGCCTGCCTTTCCGGTAGCCGTCCGGTGATCCGCCACCCCGTTGGGCGCGGTGCATGGTTGCGGTGGGCGGCCCGCGGTGTGGTGCCCTTCGGTGTCCAGCGCCGGATCGTGGCCCGGTTGCTGGCCTGACCGTTCGGGCGATCAGACTCGACATCGTGGACTTCGACCTCCCTGCCGACGACGATCCCCGACGCCTTGCCGTCCGGCAGTGGCTGGCCGACCACCCTGAACCGACGGCTCGTCAACTCCACGACGCCGGCTACGTGGTACCCCACTGGCCGGCTCCGTACGGGATCGACGCCGGCCCGATGCACCAGATCCTCATCGACGAGGAGCTGCGACGGAACGGGGTACGACGCCCCGAGAACCCGATCGGCATCGGCTGGGCGGCGCCCACCATCGCCCTGGCCGGCACCGAGCAGCAGAAGGCGCGGTACCTCGACCGGATCTTCACCGGGGAGGAGTTCTGGTGCCAGATGTTCTCCGAGTCCGAAGCCGGTTCGGACCTGGCCAACCTCGGCACGAGGGCGGTACGCGACGGGGACGAGTACGTCGTCAACGGATCGAAGATCTGGACCAGTGGTGGCCACAAGGCGCAGTTCGGCATCCTCATCGCCCGGACCGATCCCGACCAGCCCAAGCACAAAGGCATCTCATACTTCATCTGCCCTACCGATCTGCCCGGCCTGACCATGACGCCGATCATCGATGCCACCACGGCCCATTCGTTCAACCAGGTGTTCTTCGACGACGTGCGGATCCCGGTCGAGAACCTGGTCGGCGAGGAGGGAGACGGATGGCGCCTGGCCCGGGTGACACTGGCCAACGAGCGGGTGTCGTTGTCATCGGCCGGGTCATTGTGGGGCGAGGGGCCGTCAGCCGACGATCTGCTCGACCTCGTCCGCGAAGCCGGCGGGGTGGTCGACCCGGTGGAGCGCCAGCGGCTGGCTGGCCTGTTCTGCGAGGCCGAGGTGCTTCGCCTGAACCGGCTCCGGACCCTGACGGCCCAGATCACCGGACGGGAACCGGGCGCCGAGGCTTCCATCCAGAAGGCCATGGCCGACGAACACGGCCAGCACGTCATGGAGATGGCCAAGGCGGTGGCCGGCACCGCCGGAATGCTGGTCGGGTCCGGGCCGCCGGGCCGGCTGGACATGGCGAAGTCCGAGGGCACGACCGAGAACCGTCTGGAGACCCGTCAGTTCCCCGACGTGTCATCGATCTGGCACTACGGATACGTGTTCGCCCCGGCGCTCACCCTCGGTGGGGGAACGTTCGCCGTGCAGCGCAACATCATCGCCGAGCGGGTACTGGGCCTTCCTAGGGAGATCGACGTTGAGCGAGGATTGTCGTGGGCCGAGGCACGACGCACCTGAAGATCCTGGCCGTGACGCCATGAGGGCCGGTGACCTGACCACACCGGCGTTGCTGGCCGACGCGGGAGTCCTGGGTGCCAACATGGCCACCATGTCGGCCACCCGGCCCGCCGCCGCGTTGCGACCCCACGTCAAGGCGTTCAAGTGCACGGCACTCGCCGGCCGGCTGGCCACAGCGGGACACCGGGCCTTTTGTTGCGCCACGGTCGGGGAAGTCGAGGGCATGGCTGCCGCTGGCCTCGGCGAGGACCTTCTACTAGCCAACGAGGTGGTGGACCTCCGGGCGGCACAGCGCCTGGCTGCTGTGGCTACTGCCGGTGCCCGGGTGACCGTGGCCGTCGACTCCGTCGAGACGATTGCCGTCGCCGCGGCGGCGGGGCTCGGCGAGGTGCTGGTCGACGTGGACGTGGGCATGCCCCGATGCGGCTGTGATCCCGTAGACGCCGCCCATCTGGCCGATGAGGTCCGAAGCGCCGGCCTGACCGTGCGCGGCGTCATGGGCTATGAGGGGCACCTCCAGCACGTGGTCGACGCCGACGAGCGCCGGTCCCGGACGGCCCGGGCTATGGCCGTCCTGACCGCTGCCCATGCCGAGGTGGGCGGTGACGTGGTGTCCGGTGGGGGCACCGGCACGTGGGACTGCAACGAGGTGGTGACCGAGTTGCAGGCCGGTTCGTTCGTCCTGATGGACGGCGACTACGCCCGCCTCGGCCTGCCGTTCGACGAGGGCCTGGTGCTGCTCACCACCGCGGTGTCGGCCCGGACCGGTCGCCATGCCGCACTGGACGGCGGCCTGAAGGCGCTGGCCATGGACAGCGGCGACCCCCGACTGGTCGACGATCAGGGTGGGCGAGCCGAGGTGCTGTTCTGCTCGGACGAGCACACCACGGTGGCCGGCGGATCGTGGGCCGTCGGCGACCGGGTGGGCCTGCGACCGGCCCACATCGATCCGACCATCGCCAAGCACGCCACGCTCCACCTGGTGGATGACGTCACGGCGGGCGGTGACGCCGAGGTGCTGGAGTCGTGGCCGGTCGACCTGCGGGACTGGTGAGTCGGTGAACACATCCAAGGCCGGTGGCGGCATTCGGTCCGACGGCTCGTGGCGCAACTGGGCCGGCAACCAGCGTAGCCGTCCGGCCCGGATCGAGCGGCCCACCAGCGAGGCCGAGGTGGTCGACCTGGTGCGGCGGGCGGTCGCCGACGACCTGCGGGTCCGGGTGGTGGGGGCCGGACATTCGTTCACAGCGGTGGCCCGCACCGACGACGTGCTGGTCAGCCTGGATGACCTGGTTGGGGTGGTGGCCGTCGACGACCACACCGGACGGGTCACGGTCCGTGCCGGGACCCGCCTGTGCGACCTGAACCCGGAGTTGGACATCCGAGGTCTGGCCATGCCCAACCTGGGTGACATCGCCTACCAGTCGGTGGCCGGGGCCATCTCCACGTCGACCCATGGCACCGGGCTGGGATTCCAGTCGATCGCCGCCGGGGTGGTGGGGTTGCGACTGGTGGCTGGCGATGGTGCAATCGTCATGCTCGACGACGACCACGACCCCGACCTGCGCGATGTAGCCCGGGTCGGCCTCGGTGCGCTGGGCGTGGTCACCGAGGTGACCCTGCAATGCGTGCCGGCGTTCAACCTGTACGCCGTGGATGAGATCATGGCCGTGGACGATGCAGTGGCCGCCTTCGACGGGTGGGCCGGATCGACCGACCATGTCGAGTTCTTCTGGATGCCCCATACGGGCCTGGCCCAGGTCAAGCGCAACACCCGTACCAACGAGGCGCCCCCACCGGCCCGCAATCTGCGTCACTCGGCGAGGCGGCGGTGGAAGCGCTTCAAGAACAAGGAACTCCTCGAGAACGTGGCCTTCGGGGCCATGAACCACCTCGGTCGGCTCTGGCCGTCTGGCATCCCGAGGCTCAACAACCTGGTATTCGACGAGGTGGGGCGTGCCGAGTACCTGACCAGCTCCTATGAGGTGTTCGCCAGTGAACGCAGGGTCCGGTTCTTGGAGATGGAGTACGCCGTGCCCCGAGAGCACGGCTTGGAGGCGTTTAGCCGGGTGCGGTCGCTGGTCGACACACTGGATCGGCCGATCAGCTTCCCGGTGGAGTTCCGGATCCTGGGCGGCGACGACATCCCGCTGTCGACCGCCGAGGGGCGCGACACCTGCTACATCGCCGTCCACGTGTTCCGGGGCACGCCGTTCGAGCAGTACTTCCGGGGCGTCGAAGCGATCATGGACCACTATCAAGGGCGCCCCCACTGGGGGAAACTCCACTTTCAGGACACTGACTTGCTGGCCCACCGCTATCCACAGTGGGGCCGGTTCCAGGCGGCTCGAGACCGCCTCGATCCGACCCGGCGCTTCACCAACCAGTATCTGGAGACCGTCCTGGGACCCTGACGCTTAGCGTCGGGTGACGAGGGCGATGTCGGTGGTGGTGTCGGTCGTCTCAGTCAGGGACGGGTCGTAGCGGTATCCCTCAGGGTGGTCGAAGTCGACCAGACCGGCGGGGTCATCCAACCCATGCTCGACCACGTGGCGCACCAGTGCTCCCTTCAGCAACTTGTTCCAGTGCGACACCGTCACCAGTGTCCGCTCGCCGTTCTTCACCACGTCGTCCAAGAAGCGCACCCGGACACGCCGACCGGTAACCGACGGATCCCAGGCTGTGGCGTGCTCGTTGGGCAGCAGGTCCCAGACCATGTCCGTTCCCGATGCGGCCACCGCATCGGCCATAGCGTCGCTGATCAGCGGCTTCCAGAATCGGGCCGGCTTTCCGAGGCCGGGGAGCGATGCTCCCATCTTCAGCTTGTAGTCCGGGATCGGGTCGGTGGGACGCACCAACCCCCAGAGCCCGCTGAAGACCACCACCTGGCGGTCCACGCCCCGGCGTACCTTTGCCGGGAGCGACGGATAGTCCAGCGCGTCGTACAGCACGCCGGTGTAGCGGACGATGGCCGGCATGGTCGGTGCCGTGGCCACGACGAGGTTGACTGCCGTGGCCTCTTCAGCCCTGGCGGCCTTCACTCCCAGCAGCTTGGATCGGGCCTCAGGCGACCCGCCCATGGCTTCGACGAGGGCGTTGACTACCTCCCGGCGTGGATCGGCCAGCCCGGGGAACGACTGGTCAACGGACTCCCACGGGTCCCCCTCACCACCGGTGGCCTTGCCCTCCGACGGGGGCAGGAGGATCAGCGGGGTGGGCATCGGCTGACGGTACTCTCGCCCGCGTGACCGATCCCGACATCGATGACACCGAACTCGAGGCGCTGGAGTCCGATCTGGCCACTATTGAGGCGGCCATGGACCGGGTCGACTCCGGTGACCTCGAGGGTGCCGAGGCGGCTATGGCCCGCCTCACCGACGTCGGATCCGACGCGACGGCCGACAAATCCGACAAATCCGAGTAGGGGTCGCGCTCCTTCCTGAGCTGGCACTCGCACCGGTTCCTGCGCTTGACCCGTCAAAGCCTCAGAGCACGTCGGACAGGGTTCCGTCGGAGATCAGATCCACCCGGGGCCCCGCTGTCAGGTGGCCGTCGTTCATCTCGAACCAGCGCCCTCCCAGGTTGAGGATGCGTCTCCACGGCTCTCCGCAGGCCTCCTCCAGCGTGTACACCACCCCACCGTGGGCCACCACCAGGACCTCGCCGCCAGTCCCCCTAGCCCGATCGGCCACGCGGCCGAGTGCGCTGAGTACCCGGTCCAGCATGACGCCGTCGGGTTCGTAGGCCGGAGGCCGCTTCCCGTGTTCGAGGAACCCGGGCCAGTCCATCTCGATCTCGGCCCTGGTCAGGCCTTGCCACTCACCGGCGTCACGTTCCATCAGGTCCGGTTCGGTCAGAACCGGCCCGATACCCAGGTGTTCGACGATGATGGCCGCCGTCTCCGCTGCCCTCTGTAGAGGCGAGGAGACCACGGCGTCGAACGACCCCAGCGCCTGGGCCGCCGCGGCGGCCTGACGTCTCCCCTCCATGGTCAGCGGGGGGTCGGCCCGGCCCTGCCAACGGCCCGCAGCGTTCCATTCCGACTGGCCGTGGCGAACCACCAGCAGCCTGGTGACGGGCGTCCGGTCAGCGGGCATGGCTACCGACCGTATCGGGCTCCCCATCCTCCGAATGGGGAGCCCGGGAGGGGCCTCCGTACACTCCCCACATGGCCGTGTTGCGCCTTTTTGCCTCGGTCCGGGTCGCTGCCGACACCGGGAAGGTCGACGTCCCCGGATCCACCGTGGGCGAGGTCCTCGCCGCGGCCGACGAGAAGTTCGGTGAGGCGTTCGCCGGTGTGGCCACCACCTGCCGGGTGTGGTTGAACGGCGAGGCCGCCATGGTCACCGATCTGGTGGGCGACGACGACGAGGTGGCCCTCCTGCCGCCGGTCTCGGGAGGCTGATCCGTGCGTTGCCTGGCAGTCCTCTCCCTGCACACCTCGCCACTGGCCCAGCCCGGAACGGGCGACGGTGGCGGTATGAACGTCTACGTCCGGGAGTTGGCCTCGGCGCTGTCCCAGGCCGGCGGTGGGTCCACGGTGTTCACCCGACGGACCGACGATCACACCCCGACGGTGGTGGATGTCGAGCCGGGATTCCGGGTCGTCCACGTCGAAGCCGGCGCCCGCGATCTCCCCAAGGAGGAACTCCCTGGCATCGTCGACGAGTTCACCGACGGGGTGGCGTCGTATCTGCAGTCCCATCCCGGACACGACGGGGTGCTGGCCAACTACTGGTTGAGTGGCGTTGCCGGCCATCGGCTCAAGCACGAACTGGAACTGCCCCTGCTGACCATCTTCCACACGCTGGCCCGGGTGAAGGCAGAGACCGGGGACCTGGAACCTCAGCGCCGCGTCGAGGCCGAGACGGCGGTGGTGGGTTGCTCTGACCTGATGCTTGCCAACAGTTCGGAGGAGCGACGTCAGCTCGTCGACCTCTATGGGGCGGATCTTGCACGCATCGAGGTCGTCCCGCCGGGGGTCGACCATGCGTTCTTCACGCCCGGCTCGCAGTCGGCGGCCCGCCGTGCCACAGGCCTGGGAGCGGGCCCGGTGTTGTTGTTCGCGGGACGCATCCAGCCCCTGAAGGGCGTCGACGTGGCCGTCCGCACCCTCGATGCCCTGGGCCGGTCCGATGCCCGACTCGTGGTGGTCGGTGGGGCCAGCGGCGCAGAGGGCGAGGACGAGGAACGGCATCTGCACGAGTTGGCCGATGCCCACGGCCTGGCCGATCGGGTCCGATTCGTTGAACCGCAGCCCCATCACAGCCTCGCCTACTGGTATCGGGCGGCAGACGTCGTTGTCATGCCCAGCCGATCCGAGTCCTTCGGGCTGGTGGCGTTGGAGGCTGCGGCCTGCGGTGTACCGGTGGTGGCCGCCGACGTGGGTGGCCTCCGGACGCTGGTCGACCACGGGCGGACCGGCTACCTGGTCGAGGGCCGGGAACCGGCCGACTATGCGGCCTGTGTGGCGTTGATCCTGGACGATCCGGTGGGTGCGGTCCGGATGGCCACGGCGGCTGCAGAACGGTCGTGGTCGTACACTTGGTCGGCCACGGCGGCCCGTCTGCGACGCATCTGCGACGACGTCTCCTCGCGGGCGCTCGTGGACTGCGCCTGATGTGTCGCCGACCCTCGTGCCAGCGTTCGGTTCCTGAGACGCTTCCCTGAGGCTGATCCCGCATCGTGACCGACCAGCCGTTGGGGCCCGACGAGTTGGCCACCGTGGAGGCCGTGGTCGACGCCTGGCTGGCCCGCACCCTCCACGAGAACCCCGTGCTGGCTGCCGTGGAACGCGATCCCGATGTGGGAGCGACGGAGCGTCGCTGGTTCGTCCGGATCGAAGGTGAGGAGAAGGACGCCTCGACCATCCGCCTCTCGCTGCGCCAGCGCATGCTCCACCATGAGACGTACCTGATGCCGGCGCCTGAGGAGAACCACGCCGATTTCCACGCCCACCTGCTTCGACGTAACCGTGACCTGGTAGGCGCCACGTTCTGCATCGGAGAAGAGGACGCGGTGTTCCTCGTGGGGGCCGTTCCGGCGTCGACCGTCGACGACATCGAACTGGACCGCATCCTCGGGACGGTGTGGGCCGCGGTGGAGCGGTGCTTCCGGCCAGCCCTCCGGATCGGTCACGCCAGCAGGTTTAGTGAGTGAGTTGCAGGGACGCCCCCTGGTCCTCAACATTTTCGGGCATGTCGTGCCCCCCGAACCCGGCGGCTGGTGCGTCGGGTTTCGATCGGGGAAGTGAGCTCTCCGATGCCACGGCTGCCGGCTTCGTCGCGTCCCGGAGACACTGGCCGGCCATCGCGCCTCCTGGTCTTCTCGGTCACCGCGATGGCCCTTCTCAACAACTCGGTTCTCATGAGCTCCACGCCGGAGATCCTCGAGTCGTACGGCGAACCAGTTTCCCGGGCCGGCATGCTCATCGCTGCCGGCACCCTTACCGGCATCGTGGCCGCACCGGCCATCGGCTTCCTGGCTGACCGGTACGGGCGCAAGCGCATCCTCGTGCCCTGCCTCCTTGTGTTCGGCACGGTCGGGAGCCTGGGCGGCTTCAGCCCGTCGTTCGAGTGGCTGCTGGTCGTCCGGATCATCCAGGGCCTCGGATCGGCGGGCCTCATCAACCTGGTCGTCGTCCTCATCAGCGACCACTGGTCCGGAATGGACAGGGCCCGACTGCTGGGCCAGAACTCGGCCGTCATCACCGGCTTCCTGGCTGTCTTTCCGTTCCTCGGCGGGGCTACCACCGACCTCTTCGGGTGGCGATGGAACTTCGCCTACTACGCATTGGCGCTGCTGGTCGGCGCCGCGGTAGCTCGGTCGCTCGACGACCCCTGGGTGGGTCGACGGGTCCCGGTGGGACGCCAGTTGCGGGAGGCTGCTGCCGAGCTGGTGTTACCGGTCAACGCCGTATGCGTGGCCATCGGGTCCTTGACCTTCTTCGTGATGTTCGGCGTGTTCCTCACACTCATTCCCATCCACCTCGACGAGGTGTTCGGCCTCGGTCCCACCGAACGGGGTCTGGTGGCCGCCGTCCCCGCCGTGACGTCTACGGCTACCGCGCTGGTGGTGACCTGGTTTCGGACCCGCCTGTCGGTGGGCTTCATGGTGGCCACCGGGTTGGGGGTGTTCGCGGCAGCTTTCGTGGCCATGGGTCTCGGTTCTCTATGGCTCCTGGTGATCGCCGCCGCGGTCTACGGGCTCGCCGAGGGCCTGACCATTCCAACCCTGCAGGACCTAGTGGCCGAGCGGGCACCCGAGCACCTCAGGGGGGTCCTGATGGCTCTCTGGGTGGGTAGCCTCCGGATCGGCCAGACCGCCGGCCCGCTCGTCGTCGGGCTTGCAATCGGACTCTGGTCAACGGGCACCGTGCTAGTGATGGCCGGTGTGATCGTTGGTTGCTTCGCTCTGGCGTTGGGCACCTCACGAATCCTGCCGTCGGGCCGTCCGGCGGCGTCGGTGGGACCCGGGTCCCTGGTTGACGGGAACGGATAGGTTCGACCCGTGGCTGATGGAACCCAGAACGTACGTCTCCAGGTGATTGGTGGCGGAAAGATGGGCGAAGCCCTGCTTGGCGGCCTGGTGGCCGATGGCTGGGCGACAGCTAACGAACTCCACGTCGTGGAACCCGACGAGGGGCGGCGTGGCGTGCTCGCCGAGGTGCTACCCGGTGTCTCGATCGGTGATTCGGCCTTCGCCGGAGTCGACACCCTGGTGGCTGTCAAGCCCCACGTGGTGGCCGATGTGTGCGCCGGTTTGGCCGAGCTCGGAGTGACCCGGGTGTTGTCCATCGCCGCCGGCGTCACCACGTCGGCCATGGAGGCCGCATTAGGGGGAGGTGTACCCGTCGTCCGGGTAATGCCCAATACCCCGTCTCTGGTCGGCCAGGGGGCGGCGGCCGTGGCCGGTGGAATAGAGGCGACCTCGGGTGACCTCGACTGGGCGGTTGGGATCCTCGGTGCCGTGGGTGAGGTCGTGGTGGTCGACGAGGGCCTGATCGACGCGGTGACTGGACTTTCCGGTTCGGGTCCGGCCTACGTGTTCCTCCTGGCCGAGGCGCTCATGGCCGCTGGCGAAGCCGAGGGCCTACCTCCCGACGTGGCCGTCACCCTCACCGAACAGACCCTGCTGGGAGCGGCCACCCTGCTCAGGGCATCGGATGACCCGCCGTCCACCCTCCGGGAGAACGTCACCTCCAAGGGTGGCACCACAGCCGCCGGCCTGGCCGTATTTGAGGCCGCGGGGTTCCGGAACCTGGTGGCCGACGTGGTCGCAGCGGCGGCCGCCCGGTCACGTGAACTGGGCGCCTGATCGGAGATCGGCCATGGGCCAGCGACACGACACCCTGTCCTTCCTTTCTGACTACGGCACCGACGACGAGTTCGTGGGCGTCGTCCACTCGGTGGTGGTATCCATCGCCCCCCACGTACGGATCGTCGACGTGACCCACGGGGTCGCCTCCCACGATGTGCGAGCCGGCGGCCTGGCCCTGGCCCGCAGCGCCCAGTACCTATGCCCCGGGGTCGTCCTTGCCGTGGTGGACCCGGGCGTAGGTACGACCCGTCGGGGGGTGGCAGTGGAGGTAGGCGGCGGGCAGTCCGTTCTCGTCGGTCCCGACAACGGCCTGTTGGCCCCGGCGGTGGCCATGGTGGGCGGAGCCGATCGGGCGGTCTCATTGAGCGACCCGGCCTGGCACCTTCCCTCCCAGAGCACGACGTTTGACGGTCGTGACGTATTTGCGTCAGTAGCTGCCCACCTGGCCTGCGGGGTCGATCTGGCCGAACTGGGTGAGTTGATCGACCCCAACGGTCTCCTGCCCGCCGTGGTCTCGGCGGCCACGGTCGAGACCGACGGGCTGCACGCCGAGGTTTGGTGGATCGACCGGTTCGGCAACGTCCAGCTCAACGCCGGTCCCGAGGACCTCGACGATCTGGCCGGTGACCCGTCGGTCGACCGGTTCCGGGTGCGGATCGGCGACCGGGTGCTACCCGCACGACGGGTCACAGCCTTCGATCAGGTTGACCCTGGCGGACTCGGCCTGTTGGTGGATTCGGCTGGGCTGGTATCGCTGGTGATGTGTCGGACCTCGGCGGCCGCCGACCTGGGGCTCGGTCCGGCCGACCCCGTGGTGGTCGAGGTGTCCGACGGTTCGTCCGGGCGAGGGGCGACCACCGCTGTCAGCCTTGGTTCACGTCCCGGATCGACGTCGCAGATAGACGAGCCGCGGGGAGGGCGAGTCTGATGCGCCTAGGAACCACGATCGTCACCGCGGTGCTGCTCGTGGCCATCCTCGGGGCTGCTGTCGTCCAGTTCGTCCTGCTGGTCGACTGAGCTGGCTAAGTCGCCAGTCGGTGGCCACCGGCCGACATCGTGGGTCAGCTGGCCTGACGTGCACCGGTGGCCGTCAGGGTCCCGGCGAAGATCAGCGAGATGCCTATAAGCAGAGACACTGCGAAGCCTGTCATCTCGTCCAGCACCGAGTTCAGCAGGCCACCCCAGCTGAGCACGAGTGCTCCGGCAACGATCAGGCCGTTGCCCGTTGCCCCCCGTCGGGCCACCGGACCACCGATGCGTCCCAGACGGATCATCGACCAGGTCGATCCGACGATGACGACCAGTGCGCCGACCGACGAGGCCACAGCGGCGGCTACCCGGGGGCCGGCCGCGAACACGGCGGAACCCTGCGGGAGCTCGTCGGAAGTGAGGCTGCCGCTAGCGAGGTGGTCGGCCAGGGGGCCGGTCAAGGGTGCGGCCATCACGACACCGGCGGCGAACGTACAGGCCAGCACCGTCACCACGGTGATGCGGTCGGCGACGCGTCGGTCGGCCAGCAGGTAGACCGTGCCGAGGGCCAGGATCGGCACGTTGAGCACCGCGCCGAAGGCGTAGAAGGCACGGAACGAGCCTGACGACCATCCGGTCGACGCCCCCCACCAGAGGGCACCGGCGCCCGCCGCGAACAATCCGAGGGAGGTCGCCCAGGCCAGGTCCTGGGGGCGGCGCCGATCGATCCAACGCTCCAGGATCGTGGCCGCGAGGGCCAACGAGACCAGCATGGCTGCAGCGGCGACCGGGGACTGTGTGCTCACGGCTGTCAACGGTATTGGTCCGCCATCCAAGCCCGGTCTCGCAAGCCCGCCGGATGTCATGTGAATCAGTGCACAAGGGCGTAGTTTTGTTCCATGTCCCCTTCCAGGACCAATGGCTCCACCACCGACGAGCTCGTGGAGAACATCCCCGAGGCCACGGTGGCCCGCCTCCCCGTCTACCTGCGGGGCCTGGTCGAGTTGGCCGATGGAGGGGTGGCCACGGTGTCGTCAGTCGAGCTGGCCGAGCTAGCCGGCGTCAACGCTGCCAACGTCCGCAAGGACCTCTCCTACCTCCATGCCCACGGCACCCGGGGCGTCGGATACGAGGTTGACCATCTGATCGGAGAGATCAGCTTCGTGCTGGGCGGCGGCGAGTCCAGCCCGGTGGTCATTGTCGGCATCGGCAACCTCGGTCGGGCGCTCAGTCGCTATGACGGCTTCGTGGCCGGCGGGTTTCCGGTAGCCGGCCTGGTCGACGCTGATCCAGCCGTGGTGGGCAAGCGCATTGGGGGTCGGACCGTGCGTCCGGTCGAGGACCTCCCCGCCGTGGTCGCCGAATCGGGCTGCACGGTAGGAATCATCGCCACACCTGCGTCCGCTGCCCAGGAGGCAGCCGATCACCTGGTGGCCGCCGGGATCCCGTCGATCCTCAACTTCGCCCCGTCGGTCGTCCAGGTACCCGATCAGGTCGATCTTCGACAGGTTGACCTGGCTACCGAACTCCAGATCCTCGGCTATCACCAGCACCGTCGGGTGGCCGGTGGTGCGTCGGTCCGAGCCGTCGGGTGACTCAGACCGTGGCCGGCTGTGTCGGGGGTTGGAACGCACCCTCGCCATCGGGAATGCTGGTACTCCTGACGACGTCCTCGGGCGTCCGAGGCACGTCTAGCAACCCGCCCAATGACTGGCACCCCGGCCTTCCGGTCGTGTCGGAGAACCAGGAGTAGCGACCCTTGTCGGTTGTCGCCGTCGGCTTGAATCACCGGACCGCCCCTCTCGACCTGCTCGAGCGGATGACGGTGCCCACCTCCCGCCTGCCCAAGGCGTTGGCCGACCTGACCTCCCGGGAGAACGTCACCGAGGCCGTGGTGCTCTCTACCTGCAACCGCATCGAGGTGTACGCATTCGCCGAGCGGTTCCACGGCGCCTACCAGGACATACGTAACTTCTTCGCCGAGGCCTCTCACGTGCCCCCTGAGGAGTTCTCCGACCACCTTGTCGGGTTGTTCGACGGTGACGCCGCCCGGCACCTCTTCTCGGTGGCCTCCGGCCTCGATTCGGCGGTTCTGGGCGAGCACGAGATCCTCGGCCAGGTTCGGATGGCATGGGAGACGGCGGCCACCGAGGGCGCTGTCGGCCCGGTGCTCAATCCACTTTTCCGGCACGCTCTCGAGGTCGGCAAGCGGGTGCGGACCGAAACGGCCATCGCCCGCAACATCACTTCGGTCTCCCAGGCCGCGGTGGCCATGGCCACCGAGCGGTTGGGAACCCTGGAGGGTCGGCAGGTCATGGTGGTCGGAGCCGGCGAGATGGGCGAGGGCCTCGCCCGCGCCCTACACGGCGGTGGCGTTGCCTCGATTCTGGTGGCCAACCGCACCTGGGAGCGGGCCGTGGACGTGGCCGAGCGCCTGGGTGGGACCCCGGTCCGCCTCGACGACCTGCCTCGCCTCCTTCCCGAGGTCGACGTGCTGTTGACTTCCACTGGTGCTTCAGCGGTCATTCTCGAGCATGGCGACCTGGCCTCAGTGGTCGGTGAGCGCCAAGGACGCGAGTTGATGGTCGTGGACATAGCGGTGCCCCGTGACGTGGATCCGGCCGCCGGCGAGATCGACGGCCTGACCCTGTTGGACATGGACGATCTGCGGGCCTTCGCCGAGGCGGGGATCCGTGAACGCCGGCGGGAGGTGACCGCAGTACAGGCCATCGTGGACGCCGAACTGGACCGGTACGTCGACGAGTCAACGGCCAGGTTGGTTGCCCCTCTGGTGGCCAGCCTTCGTGGCCGCGGCGACGACGTCAGGAGGGGCGAGTTGGATCGTCTGGCCGCCCGGTTGGGAGACCTGGATGATCGCCAGCGCGAAGCCGTCGAGGCCCTGGCCGCGGGCATCGTCGGCAAGCTCCTGCACGAGCCGACTGTTCGCATGAAGGACTCGGCGGGTACCGCCCGCGGGGAGCGCCTGGCTGAGGCCCTGCGCGACCTCTTCGACCTGTAGCGGTCGGCGTGCACATCCGTGCGGCGACCCGGGGCAGTGCTCTGGCGCGTTGGCAGGCCGACCGCCTGGCCGCTCTGGTCACCGTCGCCCGACCTGATTGCACCGTCGAGATCGTGATCGTCGAGACGACTGGCGATCTGGACCGGCTGACCCCACTGGAACAGATGGGTGGTCAGGGGGTGTTCGTCAAGGAGGTCCAGAACGCGGTTCTCGACGGTCGAGCCGACGTAGCGGTCCATTCGGCTAAGGATTTGCCGGCGCTCACCCCGGAGGGCCTGATCCTTGTCGCCATCCCCGAGCGGGCCGATGCGCGTGATGCCCTTGTGGGCTGCCGGCTCGACGACCTCCCCCGGGGGGCAACGGTTGCCACGGGGTCGATTCGACGTCGGGCACAGCTGGGCCACCGGCGACCCGATCTGACCTTCGTGGACCTACGGGGCAACATCGGCACCCGGCTGGCCAGGTTGGATGGACCGGACGGGTTCGCGGCCATTGTGATGGCCTCCGCCGCCCTCGACCGTCTGGGCCTGGCTCCCGACGTCGTTGAACGTCTGGAGCCATCGGTGATGCTCCCCCAGGTGGGACAGGGGGCGATCGCCGTGGAGTGCCGGGTCGGCGACGCCGACACAGCGGCCCTCCTAGCCGCTGTGGACGACCCGGAGGCCCACCGAACGGTGGCCGCTGAGCGGGCCTTCCTAGCCGAGTTGGGTGCCGGGTGTGACCTACCGGTAGCCGCTCACGCTGTGCCCATGGGCGCCTCCGACGGACCGGGGATCGATCTGTGCCTGACTGGTTCGGTGTCGTCCATGGACGGTGCCACCCTGTTGGTGGAGGAGCGCACCGGGCCCGATGGGTCGGCGCTGGGACGGGCGGTAGCCCGGCACCTCCTCGATGACCGGGGCGGGGCCGCCCTGCTGGGCCGGTGACTGGATCGGATTCCGGTCCGTTGGCCGGTCGCACCGTGGTGGTGACCAGGGCCATCGACCAAGCGGGTTCATTGGCCTGTGCTCTCCGTGACCGGGGCGCCACTGTGGTCGAACTTCCCGTGATCGCCATCGTCGATTCGGCTGACGAGGGGGCAGCGCTGGTCGCCGCCGTGGAACGGGCGGTCGACGGCGACTACGACTGGATCGTGGTGACCTCACCCAACGGGGCTTTCCGCGTGGTTGACGCACTGAAGGGCCGGCCGTTCCCCGGTCGGATTGCCGTGGTCGGCCCGAAGACCGCGGAGCCCCTCTTGAACACCGGGCACGTGGTGGACCTAGTGCCCGCCAAGGCCGTAGCTGAGGGACTGTTGGCCGAGTTCCCGGCGCCGACGAATGGTGCTGCCGGGTCTCGGGTCCTCCTAGCTCGGGCAGAGACGGCCCGGGATGTCCTTCCCGACGGCTTGCGGGCCGCTGGGTGGGCGGTTGACGTGGTGGTCGCCTATCGGAACGTGGTCCCCGACGTGGATCCGGAGGTTCTGGTCGCCGCCTCGACGGCCGATCTAGTGACCTTCACGTCCGAGTCCACGGTCCACCGGTACCACGATTTGTTTACTGGGTCTGCTGGGTCGTCGGTGGTTCCGGTAGATGCGGCGTGCATCGGCCCGATCAGTGCTGCTGCGGCCCGATCGGCTGGGCATCGTGTCGTGGAGGCCGACTCACATTCGGTCGCTGGCTTGGTGGATGCCGTCGAGGCGTGGGCGGCCAGCGTCGGCGACCGGCCCGACTGACCGGCCCGACTGACCAGCCCGATTGACCGGCCCGACTGACCGGCCCGACTGACCGGCCAGGGACGCGGCCTCCGTAGGCTCCGGTCGTGGACCACCTCGTCTCGCGACCCCGCCGCTTGCGCCGTACCGCCGCCATGCGGCGCCTCGTCGCCGAGGCCCGCTTGTCGGTTGACGACCTGGTCGCCCCCTTGTTCGTCCGCGAGGGCATCGACGATCCACAGCCCGTGGATTCCCTGCCCGGCGTTGTCCAGCACACCCGAGCCAGCCTGCGGACCGAGGTGGCCGCCCTGCGTGACCTCGGGGTCCCGGCCGTCATCCTCTTCGGAATACCCAAGAGCAAGGACTCCGTCGGCTCCGAGGCCTGGAACCCGGACGGCATCGTCCAGGTAGCCCTACGGGACCTTCGCGACGAGGTGGGCGACGACATGGTCCTGATGGCCGACCTGTGCGTGGACGAGTACACCGACCATGGCCACTGTGGCGTGCTGGATGGGAACGGGTCGGTCGACAATGACGCCACCCTCGAGCTGTATGCCCGGACCGCCGTGGCCCAGGCCGATGCCGGGGTCGCGGTCACTGCCCCGTCGGGGATGATGGACGGCCAGGTGGCGGCCATCCGCACTGCTCTGGACGACGCTGGCCACCAGCAGACGGCCATCCTCGCCTATGCCGCCAAGTACGCCTCGGCGCTCTACGGGCCGTTCCGTGACGCCGTCGACGTCGAGATCGCCGACGGCGGCGACCGGAAGGGTTACCAGCAGGATCCACCCAACGCCCGCGAGGCCATGGTGGAGGTGCTTGGCGACGTCGAGCAGGGCGCCGACATGGTGATGGTCAAGCCGGCGCTGGCCTACCTCGACGTGATCGCCGAGACCAGGGCCACCGTCGACGTACCGGTAGCCGCCTATCACGTCAGTGGCGAGTACGCGATGGTGCAGGCTGCAGCGGCCAACGGTTGGCTGGACGGTGATGCGGTCGGCATGGAACACCTGTTGTCCATCCGCCGGGCCGGTGCCGACTTCATCCTCACCTATCTGGCCCGACGAGCTGCCGAGATCCTCGGACGCTGAGGCTCCAATCTTGGGCACCAATCTCGACCTCTTCGACCGCGCCCGACGGGTCATCCCCGGCGGGGTGAACTCGCCGGTCCGGGCCTTCGGGTCCGTGGGTGGCACCCCCTACTTCGTGGACCGGGCCGAGGGTCCGTATGTGTGGGACGCCGAGGGCCGTCGGTACATCGACTACGTGCAGTCCTACGGCCCTGGCATCCTGGGCCATGCTCACCCGGCGGTCCTGGAGGCCGTCACCCGGGCGGCGTCGGCCGGGACCTCCTACGGGGCGCCGACCGAGGCCGAAGTCGTGCTGGCCGAGATGGTGGTGGACCGGATCGCCGGTCTAGAGGCCGTGCGGTTCGTCTCGTCGGGAACCGAGGCCACCATGTCGGCCATCCGTCTGGCCCGGGGCGCCACCGGCCGATCGGGCATCGTCAAGTTCGCCGGCTGCTACCACGGCCACGCCGATGCTCTGCTGGCCGCCGGCGGCAGCGGTGTGGCCAATCAGGGCCTGTCGGGCTGCGACGGGGTGACCGACGGCGCGGTGGCTGACACCGTCGTTTCCCCATACAACGTGGTTCCCGCCCTGACCGACACCATCGCGGCGGTGATCGTGGAGCCTGTAGCCGCCAACATGGGGCTGGTCGCCCCGGTCGACGGCTTCCTCGAGGGGTTGCGTGCCGCGTGCGACGCGACGGGTGCCCTCCTGATCTTCGACGAGGTCATCACCGGGTTCCGTCTGGCCCGCGGCGGTGCCGCCGAACGGTTCGGCGTGACGCCGGACCTGTGGTGCTTCGGCAAGGTCATCGGTGGCGGACTGCCCGTCGGAGCCTTCGGTGGACGATGGGACGTCATGGAGCACCTTGCCCCGCTGGGAGGCGTGTACCAGGGAGGCACGCTGTCCGGAAACCCGCTGGCCATGGCGGCTGGCCGGACCACCCTGGAACTACTCGACGACGGTGCCTTTGATCGCCTGGCCGCCACGACCACCCGACTGGCTGATGGTCTGGTTTCAGTCTTTAACGGCGCCGGCTTGGCTTCGGTGCTTCCCCAGGTGGGGTCCTTGCTCGGTCTGTTCTTCGGAACCAATCCGCCGACCGACTTCGACGAGGCGAAGGTCGTGGCCGACAACGGCGTGTACCCGAAGGTGTTCCACGCCCTCCTCGACCGCGGTGTGGCCCTGGCTCCCGGGCCCTACGAGGCGCTTTTCCCGAGCCTTGCCCACGGCGATGCGGTGGTCGACGAGACCATCCAGATCGCAGCCGACTCGGCTGAGGCCGTCGTCGCCCGTTCCTGAAAGCCAGCCTGTTACGGACTGATCGGCGACCGTTTCGGGTTCCGGTCAGTCCTCTCGGAGTGAGCGGGCTCGTCGGAGTAGTTCGGACTCCGGCGCCGACCCGTCGGCGAGATCTCCTGCCATCTGCTTGCCCAGTTCGACACCCCATTGGTCGAACGGGTTGATCCCCAACAGTGCTGCGGTGGCCACCGTGCGGTTCTCTTGGAGGGCCATCAACTGGCCGAGAGTCGACGGCGTCAACTCGCCGAGCAGGATCCCCGTTGACGGTCGGTCTCCGGGGGTGGTGCGGTGGGCCACCAGCTCTTCGTCCACCCCGTCGGCCCGGAGCTCGTCGGCTGTCCGTCCGAAGGCCATGGCGTCGGCCTGAGCCACCAGGTTGGTGATGAGCAGGTCTGAGGCCGCCCGGGCCCGTGGGTCGTCGGTGGCCGGTCGGGCCACACCGATGAGGTCCACGGGGATGACGCCTGTTCCCTGGTGGAGGAGTTGGAAGAATGCGTGCTGTGCACCGGTGCCCGTTGCCCCCCAGATGACCGCTCCGGTGGCCGTCTCGGGGTCATTGCCGTCATGGCATACCCGCTTGCCGAGGCTCTCCATCGACAGTTGCTGCAGCCAGGGGACGAACAGGCGGAGCCGGTGGGCATAGGGGACTACGGCCAGCGACCCCCGGCCGAGGTGGCAGTGGTTCCACACGTCCACCAGTGCGAGTAGGACAGCAGCGTTCTCTTCCACTGGTAGGTCGGCCGACAGCGTGTCCACAGTGCTCATCCCGGCCAGAAGTTCGTCGAAGGCCTCCACGCCGATGGCCACCATCACCGGTAGGCCGACCGCAGAACCCACGGAGAACCGGCCGCCCACTGCGATCGGGATTTCGAAGGTGTGGCTTTCGTGAATCCCGCGGTCCCGGGCTCGGTCAGGTGCCGCTGTCACCGCGAGCACGTGGTCGATCGCCCGCTCTCCCACGCCGGTGGCCAGCCAGGCGAGGGCACCGTCCAGCGCGGTCAGTGTCTCGATGGTGGTGAACGACTTCGAACAAGCGACCACCAGGGTCGACGTCGGATCCAGGCCGAGGAGGGCCTCGTCCAGATCGTCGGCATCGACGCCCGGGGAGAACCGGATGGCGAGGTCGGGGTGGACGAGGTGCCGGAGGGCGTCCACGGCCAGCGCCGGTCCGAGGTGGCTGCCGCCGATCCCGAGCTGGACCAGGGCGGTGATCCGATGTCCGGTGGCACCCATCGCCGTCCCGGCACGGATGGTCGTCGCCAGTTCAGCCATCTGGTCGAAGGTGGCAAAAGCGGTCTCGACGTCTGGCTCGGACGGCTCCCGGTCCCGGGTTCGGAGAGCGCCGTGGATGGCTGCACGCTCCTCCGAACCGTTCACGGTGTCACCATGCAGCACTTTTGTGAGGGTGTCCGAGACTCGGCGTTGGTGGGCCAGGTCGTGCAGGTGCCCGAGGACCTCGTCGGTCAGGTGCTGACGGGACAGGTCGATCCAGAGGTCAGCACATTCGATGCTGAAACGCGTGCCGCGGGTGGCGTCGCTTTCGAACAGGTCGCGAAGCGAGGGCAGTGGCCCTTCGGCCAGACCCTCAAGTTCGATCCACGCTGACGCGGCGTTGGCCGGGCCGCCGGTTGGAAGTCCATCGTCGAGGGGGTGGTTCACGTCCGCCATTCTCGCCCGACGCGACCGTCGATCGGGGTCATGGCAAGCGGGTGGTCGGGTTGGTCAGACGTCGATCACCCGGTCGGGGACCAGTCGGACGATGCCGGCGATCGCCGTGTACGCGGATTCGGCCGCGCCTCGGTCTTCGTCGCGCATCAGGTTGGCCATGATCCGCAGGGCCCACTCCATGAGGGGCTGGGAGCGCATTCCCACCCGGGTCAGTTCCCGGATGAGTGTCGGGTTGCCGATCACTCGGGAGAACAGGCGGGCCACCTTGAAGTAGAGGCCGTACTCTTCGTTGAGTAGGTCGGGGTAGCGGGCCAGGACGGTGTTGTCTCCCCGGGCCGATGCCTCGGCTATCAGGCCGGCGGCCATGCGTCCCGTTTCGTAGGCATAGTCGATGCCCTCGCCGTTGAAAGGGTTGACCGAGCCGGCCGCATCGCCCACCACCAGCCAGTTCGGTCCGGCCTTGGGCCCGACAGAACCCGCCATCGGGAGTCGACCGCCGGTCGGTGGGGCGATGGGTCGGGTCGGGTCGATCTGCCAGTGCTCGGGCAGCGTGCGGGCGAACTCCTCGAACAGGTGGCTGGTATTGATCTCTTTGTAGTCCCGGAAGGTCGACAGGAGGCCGATGCCGACGTTGATGGTGCCGTTGCCCACCGGGAAGATCCATCCGTAGCCCGGCATGGCGCTGCCCTCGCGGTCCCTGACGTCGAGGGACGACTCGATCCACGGGTCGTCGTGCAGCGGGCTCTCGAAGTAACCCCGGATGGCCATGCCCATCGGGTAAGCCCGGTCTCGCACCGTGCCCAGCTCCCGACCGAAGCGGGAGTTGGCGCCGTCGGCCACCACTACGTGCCGGGAACGGATGGTCCGTTCGACACCCGAGGCCCTGTCCAACACGATTGCGCCACCAATGGCGCCGGTGACCGCCCCGTTGGGCGGGTCGACGGGGCGCACAGCCTCAGTCCCTTGGAGGAGGGTCGCCCCGGCGGTTGCAGCGTGGTCAGCCACGAAGGCGTCCAGATCGCAGCGTCGTACCACGTAGCCGTAGGACGGGTAGGTGGAGTGGTCCGGCCAGGCCATTTCGAGGGTCCGTCCATGGGCGATGGCCCGGAGGCCCTCGAAGCGGTGGTATTGCTCAAGGGTCGGTCCGAGGCCCATTACTTCGAGCTGGTGGACGGCCCGCGGGGTCAGGCCGTCTCCGCAGGTCTTGTCGCGGGGGAAGGTCTTGCGTTCGACGACCACCACGTCGAGACCGTGAGTGGCCGCCCAGTAGGCGGTTGCCGCGCCCGCTGGTCCACCACCGACAACGAGGAGGTCGACGGCGGGGTCGTGGGACCCGCCGCTGGAAGGAGAGTCTGTCATGGGGTGCTCGACGTCGGTCTCGGCCGGACCTTGGTCCAGTAGGGGCCGATCGGCGGGTCAGTGCCCGTCGTGGCCTTCACCGACGGAGTCCAGGATGGTCTGGATCTCGTCGATGGTCACCGTGGCCGGGTCAAGATGACCGTGGAGGTCCAGGGCGCCGCCGTCGACGGCGTGGTCGATGGCTTCGGCCAATGCAGCGTCCTCGTCCGAACCCGACAGGCGGGCCCGCTCGTGGAGCACTACGCCGATCAGTTCCTGGGTGGTGAGCACATCGGCCCAGCCGGGCATGCCGCCCTCGACGATCCGACCGCGGCTGGCGTCGCCGTAGTCGTTGCCGAGTCCGAATCCATCGGAGCCCTTGGCTACCCACTCGATATGGGCCGCTGTCGTCGGGAAGGTAATGAGCACCTCGCCATCAGCCATGGCATAGCCGCTGCCGCCGGCGCCGGTGGCGCCGTGGCAACTGGCACAGCGTGCCTCATAGACATGGTCGCCCTCGGCCAGCATGCCGGTGGCTTCCTGTGGCGGCCGTTCGAGGGTGCCGACATAGGAGATGGCCCAGATGGGGAGCAGTAGGAGCGCGCTAGCGGCCCACCATGGGATCGTCTTGCGGGCTTTGGCTGCGGCGACGTAGGGCGCAACGGGGGCCGGGGGTGTCTCGACCACCGGTGCCGGCGTGGTCTCGGCCGCCGGTATGGCCGGTGCTTCGGCGGCCGCTTCGCCTGGAGCGTCGGCTGCTGGGGCGTCGGCGCCGGTGGCCTTGGCCTTGGCAGCCTTGGCCCGCTTCAGGAGGTGCTCGGGGATCTCGGTCAACGTGGGCTCCGGAGGAGTCTGACGGTGCGGCGGGAGTCGTGGTTCCGGTCGGCTGTGAGGCCAAGTCGGACCGGGACGCCGGTCTTGAACACGGGCAGGTTAGCGGGCGCGCTGGGCCGCGGGCGCGCTGGGGCGTAGCGGTTGCTGGTGTCGCCTGTCAGGCATCGGGTAGGGAACTTGGCCCGTTGGTAGTGAGCCCGGAACGAGCCTGGAATCGGTTCGAAACGGCTTGGGAACAGGTGGCCGGTCCGGGCGGCTTCGTGATAGAAACGCCCACCGGGTCGTCCTCTCGGTCAGCATCGAATTCCGCCAGTACGACCATCGGTCGGAACCGTCGGTTGTCGGTCGTCGCGGCGGATGTACAACCGTTAGCATGGTGTCCGTACTGCTTGTGCACCTTTTCACGAAGTCTACTTGAGCCACTGAGGGAGGGCCCTGATCGATGGTCGCGTTCGTGACATCCATCATCGTGATGCTGGTCCTCATGGGTGGCATTGATTGGTACCGGAAGCGCACGCCGGCCGACAAGGACTTCACCTGGGGCGAAGCCATGGTCTTCGCTACCTACGTCTTCTTCCTGCTCTGGTGGGGCTACGGAGTGGTGCCCCACCAGTGGCTGACCTGGGCTGACAGCGAGCTCAACTGGCGTCCCGACCGCTTCCTGGTCGGCCCCGAACTCCCGTGGACCGGTGATCAGGGCATCGTCGAGTGGGCCCTGCCGTTCACCATGACCTATCAGGTCATTCGTGACCTGGTGGCCGTGGTCATCTACGGCATCGCCCTCGGCGGCAACGTCGTTATGTGGGGTCAGTGGCAGAATCGGGGCAGGGCCGACGACGCTCCAAAGCCGACGTCGGAGTACGGCCGACCGCTAATCCGAGAGGGGGCCGGCGCGTGAGCGTCACCGACGCCAACCCCCCACATCCCAAGTTCGTCGACGACTACGTCCTGCGCGAGGTCGACGCCGACTGGATGACGACCAACAACCGGGTCAAGCAGTTCATCCACATCGACCAGGCCGAGTGCATCATGTGCGAGGGATGTGTGGACATCTGCCCGTGGAAGTGCATCCACATGGTCTCGCCCGATGCGGTGGCCGAGTCGGTGGGCACCGAACAGCCGGGCGTAGATCCCAGTGACCACGTGATCTTCACTATCGACGACGACGTGTGCACTCGCTGTGCATTGTGTGTCGACCGCTGCCCGACCGGCGTGATCATCCTTGGAAAGTGCAGCGATGCGCCGGCTGAGGGTGATGCCCACCAGCGGACCAACACTCACGGCTACGGCTACGGAATGCGGCTGGGCTGAGTTGACATGAACGGACGAACGACGGTTTCACAGGAGAGCGAACACCGTGGCTGACGACAAGAAGCCGGCCGGCCAAGCGCTGCAGGAGCAGGTCGGCCAGTTGACCGATCAGGTCCAGGGCTCACAGGCCTGGACCTCGATCTTCCGACCGGGCTCGATCTTCCGGAAGGGCTACAACGACAGCCCTCGGAACCGGTCCTACGTGATCATGAACAGCGTGCTGTACCACCTCCATCCGGTGAAGGTGAAGCGCCACGCGGTGAAGGTCAGTTACACCCTCTGCCTGGGTGGGCTGTCTTTCTTCTTGTTCATCCTGCTCACGGTCACCGGCATCTTCCTGATGTTCTTCTACCGACCTACCGCAGCCCAGGCGTGGGATGACATCCAGACCCTGCAGACGGCGGTGGGCTTCGGCCTGCTGGTTCGCAACATGCACCGGTGGACGGCCCACCTCATGGTGCTGACCGTGTTCCTGCATATGGCCCGGGTCTTCTACCACGGTGCCTACAAGCCGCCCCGTGAGTTCAACTGGGTCATCGGTGTGATGCTCTTGCAGTTCACCCTGCTGCTTTCGTTCACCGGCTATCTCCTCCCATGGGACCAGTTGGCCCTCTGGGCGGTGACGGTGGGAACGAACATGATGGGCTTCACACCCGTCTTTGGTGAACAGGTCCGATTCGTGTTGCTTGGCGGCGTCGAGATCGGGACCGACACCCTGCTCCGCTGGTACACCCTGCACGTCCTGATGCTCCCGTTTGTGTTGGTCATATTCCTGGCTGTCCATTTTTGGCGGGTCCGCAAGGACGGCGGCATCTCGGGTCCGCTCTAGGCCGGCCCCGGACGCGACAGGACGACTGATGACCGAGATTCCCGAGCACCTCCGGAAACGGGCCGAGGCCGCCAAGGCCAAGGCCAAGGGAACGGCCGACGCTCCAGCTAGCGACGCCTCTCCCGCCGGTGGCGCGCCTGCGGGTGACGAGAAGATTCCCAGCCACCTGCTGGACCGTGGCACCGCAGCGGCCGACCAGCCTGCAACCGTCGCCGGTGGACCCGCCGCCCCCGCCGGGAGCAGCGGTCCGGACGGTCACAACCAGCGGCTGCTTACCGTCGTCAAGTCGGGCTCCATTCAGGACACCAAGGCCACACCGCAGGACAAGGTCCACGTGTGGCCACACCTCCTGCTCGCCGAGTTCCTCGCGGCGTTGGCCATCACCTTGTTCTCGCTGCTGTTCTCGATCTTCGTGAACGCACCGCTGCTCGAGCTGGCCGACTTCAACAAGACGCCGAACCCCTCCAAGGCGCCCTGGTACTTCTTGGGCCTGCAGGAGTTGCTCACCATGTTCCACCCGATGGTGGCCGGTGTGACCATTCCCGGCATTGGTTTATTCGTGCTGATCTTGGCGCCCTACATCGACAAGAACCCGTCAAAGCGTCCTGAGGACCGCAAGTTCGCCATCTCCTTGATGACCGTTCACCTCATGTTTTGGTCGGTGCTGGTGATGATCGGGTCCTTCTTCCGGGGTCCCGGCTTCAACTTCATCTTCCCCTGGAACTCCGGCCTCTTCTTCGAACTGTGATCGCCATGGAGACCATCATCCCGTCCACCACCCCGATGAACCACAGGAGCTGACCCGTGGGCGTCGCCATCGCAGTCATACTTCTCGTCGTCTTGGCCGTGGCCGTCCTGGCCGGGGCTTCTCGTCGCCGCGACCGTAGCGCGGCCGGCCTGTCTCGTGAGGCCCGCCAGCGCGATGCCACCAACCCCCTACTAGGTGGATCGGATGCCGATGTGGCCCCGTCAGGTCGCGAGGTCGAGGCCGCTGCGGTCGCCGCTCGCTCCGGCTCTGACGTGGCGGCCGTCGAGTCGGCACCACCCGAGGCGTTCGTGGCACCAGATCCGGCTGCCGTGGGAGTGAGCCGCCGCCAGTTCTTCAACCGCAGCCTCGTCGGCATGATGGGCTTCGGCCTGTCGGGCTTCGGTGGCGCCAGCATCGCCTTCCTGTGGCCGCAGGGGGTCAGTGGCTTCGGCTCCAAGATCAAGGTGGGCAACATCGTCGAGCTGCTGGCCGACATCAGCGCCAACAACGGCTTCCTGTACAAGCCCGAGGGCCGGATGTGGATCACCGCCTACCCGAACGGTGCCGTAGAGAAGGCCCGGGCCACCTACTCGGCACCCGAACTGGCCGGCATGACCGCTGGAGTTGAGGGCGGATTCGATGCCGGGCTCATCGCCCTGTACCAGAAGTGCCCCCATCTGGGCTGCCGGGTGCCGAACTGCGTGTCCTCACAGTGGTTCGAGTGTCCATGCCACGGTTCGCAGTACAACCAGGTTGGTGAGAAGCGAGGCGGCCCGGCTCCCCGGGGCATGGACCGCTTCGCCATGTCAGTGGCCGATGGTGTCCTCACCGTCGACACCGGCACCATCGTCCAGGGCCCTCCGATTGGTACGAACACCACCGGCCAGGAGGCCGAGGGTCCGAACTGCATCGGCCAGGCCAGCGGCCACTGATCCGCTGAGACGCACGAGAACGCAGAGACACCGATGAGCACACTCCTCCTCGCAAGCACCCAGCGGACCATCGGCTGGGTCCTGGCGTCCGTCGTCCTGGTGGGCATGGGCGTCTACCTGCTCTTCAGCTTCCGGATCGGCAAACGTGAGGTCGGTTCGGAGATCGACCTGGCTCCCAACCGGGTCCGTCATGCCGACGACGACGAGCTTGAGACCCGGTTCCTGGATCGCAACCTGGCCTGGTCGCTGGTCATGCTCACCGTGGTTTCGCTGATTCTGCCCCTCTACTGGCTGATGGAGCCAGCTCGTCAAGACAACGCGGCTTATGGCTGGGTCAAGCGCTTCGAGAAGCGTGGGGCCAACAACTTCGAAGAGGCCTGCGTCAGTTGCCATGGCCCTGGTGGGGTGGGTGGCGTGGCGCAATTCACCCTCACCGACGCCAACGGTGGCTTCGTGGCCCAGGTGGAGTGGAAGGCCCCGGCCCTCACCACCGTGCTGAGCCGGTTCGACGAGTCCGAGGTCAGACGGATCCTCGACTACGGCCGACCCGGTACCCCGATGCCG
>Ga0315327_10000089_pt1 | contig 37331 bp, 33 predicted proteins | sample M110032315metaG_FD_203460 | JGI IMG/M metagenome (GOLD analysis project Ga0315327, IMG submission 203460) | Ammonia-oxidizing marine archaeal communities from Monterey Bay, California, United States - M1 100m 32315 | ecosystem: Environmental > Aquatic > Marine > Coastal | place: USA: California... | reverse complement strand
TCTTCTCCTCTCTGTATAGCTATTAATGCAACTCCATATCGATCTCTTAAATTATTAAAATTACTATTTCTTAAGGTTTGACTTATAAATCTTGTTGGGACTTTTATCTTACTGATTCCATAAGTTGAAGTTAGCTCCATATACTGTTCAATTCCCGGAAGAAATAGATCATGAGCTAGCATTCTTCCCATATCACTTTCTGGATAAACTACCTTATCTACTTCAATCCGATCAAGCGTCTCGCCTTGTAGTTTTGTGACAGCTCTTGCAACTGTTACTCCAATTTTTAAAGATTTTAGCAGAACGCTTACCATAATACTTGCTTCCGTGTTTGATCCAATTGCGACTACAGCATATTCGAATTTCTCTATGCCTAATTCTTTTAAGCTTGATTCATCTGTAGCATCAGCCGTAACTGCATAAGTTACTTGGCCAGCAAGTTCTTGAACTTTAACAGGGTCAATATCAATTGCTAGGACATCATGCCCCATTTGGTACAAAGTGGTAGCCACAGTAGTTCCAAACCTACCTAAACCTATTACAGCTACTTGAGTTATTTTCAATTAATCTCCCTTTTACCCTATTCTAACCTTCTCTTGAAAAAATCTATACTCAACAGACTTTTGTGATCCAGCCAACAACAATGCCAATGTCATGGGACCCAATCTTCCAATGAACATTGCAAATGAGAATAAAATCTTTGTAATATCACTAATTTCTTGGCTGATTCCTGTAGACATTCCATTAGTACCAAAAGCTGAAATAGCATCAAATATTAGATGTGAAAAATAATGAGATTCTTCTGCATGAGAGTACTCAATAAATAATGTGGCCAGAACTATAATACCAATTATAAAAATACTCAAAATCAATATAACCATAGCTCTTACGCCAATATTATAAGGGATTTCTCTACCAAAGAATGAAATATTATCCCTCCCTTTTATATGATTAAATATCATTAATATTGCCAACACAAAAGTAGTAATTTTTATACCTCCAGCAGTTGAAGCAGGCCCTCCTCCAATAAATAATAGAAACGCGCATATCATATTTGTATAGTCATGTGATTGAGCCATACTAAACGAATTAAAGCCAGCTGTTCTAGTAGACATAGAAGTAAAAATACTATTTATAACTTTTTCACTTAATGACATAGGGCCTAAAGTATTAGGGTTAGAAAACTCAAACGAAAAAACTAAAATAGCTCCCCCAATTGAAAGCACTAAAGAACCCATTAATATCATCTTAGTCTCTAAACTAAGTAGCACTCTAAATCTTCTTAAGCCTCTACTACCCAATATTCTTCTGTGGTGAATTAGATCGTTCATAACAAAATATCCAATTCCACCAAAAAAGAACATTAAGGCAGTTATTAATAAAATAATATTATTAATTACTCCTCTAGAAAATGGTTCAAGATTATTACCAAAATTAAAAATTGTGAAGCCTGCATTATTGAAAGAAGAAATCGAATGAAATATTGCGTACCAAGCATTTTCTCTAATATTGTCAAGACCATAAGAATAAGAGAATAAAATAAAAAATATGAAAATTCCTACTACCTGAAATGATAAAGAGGACAAAACAACTTTCCAAACTAAATTTCCAATAGAACCTAAGTTGTCTGCACCTAAGCCTTGTCCAATCTGAACACTTCTTCTAAGCCCAAGAGATTGGCCTGCTGCCAATAGAAAAAATGCAGCTCCTGTCATAAATCCAATTCCTCCAATTACAATCAGGAAAGCTATAACAATCTGGCCAAACATAGTCCAAGTATGCGCAGTATCTACAACAATTAATCCCGTGACTGTAGATGCAGATGTTGCAGTGAATAAAGAATCAATGAATGAAATAGGCTCATTATGAGAAAAAGGAAGGGATAATAAGATTGCCCCCAATAAAATTAAAGCTAAAAATCCATAAATAACTATTAGGGGTGATGATGTGCCTCTCTCTGAGGCACTTCTAACTTCACTTTTTATAATAATAGGCTTTAAGTTATCATCTCTTGGCCTAATACTTGATGATTTTGATGATTTTGAAGGCATGACGATATTATATGATTTTCCTTGAATATTCGTAATTTTCTTATGATAAAATATAGCGGTGAATAATATAATTAAAAGTTTACTCCCAATAAATTTACTGTTTTTATTATTTATTTCCTGTGCCTCAGATACAGGCAAAGAAACATATACAACCACCCCAACAACTGAAACATACCTTCCAAGTTTAAGCGAAACTATTGAATATGTTTCTCCTTCTGTAGTAGCTATAAATATTTCAACGGTAGCATTAGATAGATTTTTTATCCCAAGAATAAGATCTGCTGATGGAAGTGGTGTGATAATTTCTAAAGATGGATACATTGTTACAAATGATCATGTAATTAAAGATGCGAGAGAAATCTCAGTTATTTTAAATGATGAGTCAATATATCAGGCTGAAATTATTGGAAGAGTTCCTTATAGTGATATTGCCTTAATAAAAATTAATACTGAGCAAGAATTAACGCCTATAGAATTTAGTAGCTCAAAAGAATTAAAGGTTGGTGATTGGGTTATTGCTTTAGGAAATGCTTTTGGATTGGCTGGGACGCCTACTGTTACAGCAGGAATCGTTAGTGCAAAAGAGAGGGTAATAGAAACTGAAGACGACAGAACATTAACAGATATGATTCAAACAGATGCAGCTATTAATAATGGAAATTCAGGAGGTCCACTTGTTAACCTCTCAGGAAAACTAGTAGGAATAAATAGCACTATTATGAGAGGTGCAGAGGGAATAGGATTTGCTATAAGCTCAGATCTTGTACTTAGATACATTAATGACTTATTAGAATTTGGAGAAGTTCAAATACCTAGAGATGGAATCGAAGGAAGAACTTTGGATCCTAATTTTATTAATACCTTATGTGAAGTAGGGTATAATTTATGCGAGCTGGATGAAAATTTTAAAGGAGTTGCAATCTTAGAAATAACTAAAGATAGTCCAGCATCTAAATCAGGATTATTACCAGGAGATATAATTATTTCAATAGAAAATAAGCCTGTTAGAGGCTATGGAGAATACATGAGTTGGAAATATAATTTTAAGCCTGGAGATGCTGTCAGGTTGAATATAATTAGAGGGCAAGAAGAAATAGAAATATCACTAATATTAGATAAGGCCCTAGATAGTGATTAATTTAATTTAATTATTTTGAAGCCAACCATAACTCCATTTAACTTTTCTCTAAAATCAAACTCATTGCTTCCATCATCAAATATAACTTCTTTGGCTAAAATCTGATTTTTAACAAATTCTAAATTTTGGTTTATAGAATCAATTAAATCTTCATCTCCAAATATCTTAATTTTTATAGAATCAGAGACATTAAGATCCTTCTCTCGCCTTGTAGTTTGAACAGCCCTAACCAAGTCTCTTGCTATGCCTTCTTTCTTTAGCTTTTCATCTATAGCAAGATCCATTTTAACTATAAAATCAGTCCCTTCTATTGTCTGGGTGCTAGGATCATCATTAGTTATTGTTTCGATGTCATATTCTCCCTCTTTTAATTCAAAATCTCCTATAACTACAACACCATTTTCTTCTTTCCATTTTCCTTCTTTTGATAATTGGATACACTCCTGAACTTTTTTACCAATTCGTGGACCAAGTAATCTAGGATTTATCTTTAATTGAACAGAATTCTCATTATTTTTTACATTTTCAATATTTATTTCTTTTACATTTACCTCTTCTTTTATTAGCTCAAAATATTCTTTTATCCATCTGTTCTTATCAGATTGAATTGTTAGTGAATTCAAAGGTTGTCTAACTCTTATTTTATTTATTTTTCTAATAGATAGTGATGTCGAAACTACTTTCCTTATTATGTCCATTTCTTCTATCAATTGGTTATTTGATTCTATTCCGGAAACATCTGGCCAATTTTCTAAATGAACTGATTTGCCTTCATTTAAATTCATAAATAATTTTTCTGAAATAAGAGGAGATAATGGAGCAATTATTTTTAATAGAATATTTAGAGCTGTATATAAAGTGTCGTAAGCATCGGTTGCAGATGAAGTATTCGCTTTAGCCCAAAATCTATTACGAGATCTCCTTATATACCAATTATTCAATGTATCAATGAACTCAGAAACTATTGCACATGCACCTGTTATATCATAATTATTTAAAAATTCTTTTACATCCAAAGAGGCTTTCTTCGATTTAGAAAGAATGTATTTGTCGATAGGCAAATTTGCCTTATTTATTGAATTAGGTTTGTATTTCTCTAAATTGCAATAGAGATTAAAAAAGTATACTGAATTCCATAGAGGAACTATTACTTGTCGGAGAGAAGAATCTATTCCAGAACCAGTGCTATCCATCATTAAATTCTGACCTCTAAGTATTGGAGATGAAACCAAAAACCATCTAAGAGCGTCTGCCCCAAAATTTTTCCAAACTTTTTCTGGCTCAGGATAATTATTTAATCTCTTGGATAATTTCAATCCTTTTTCATCGATAACTACGCCATGCCCAATCGCATTTAAAAAAGGAGGTTTATCAAATAGAGCTGTTGATAATACCATTAGGGTGTAAAACCAACCTCTGGTCTGAGCTATATATTCAACAATGAAATCTGCAGGAAAATGAGATTCAAACCATTCTTTATTCTCAAAAGGATAATGAACTTGAGCAAAGGGCATTGATCCAGATTCAAACCAACAATCAAAGACTTCTTCAACTCTTCTCATAGTACTTTTCCCAGTTGGATCGTCAGGATTAGGTCTAGTTAATTCATCAATATATGGACGATGTAAATTATCTGGCCTAACTCCAAAATCTGACTCAATCTCATCAAGGCTCCCATAAACATCAATTCTTGGATAATCTGGATCATCGCTTTTCCATACAGGAATGGGAGTTCCCCAAAATCTGTTCCTGCTTATAGACCAGTCTCTTGCTCCAGCAAGCCAGTTACCAAATGCTCCGTCTTTTATATGGTCAGGTATCCAATTAATTTTTTGATTATTCGAAACCATATTGTCTCTAAATTTTGATACTTCTACATACCAAGAATTAAGAGTTTTATAAATTAAAGGTTCATCTGTTCGCCAACTATGAGGATAATTATGTTTATAATTTTCTCGTTTTAATAAATATCCATCTAATTTTAATTTTTTAATAATTTCCGGATTAGCATCGAACACGAGTTGACCGGAATAGTCAGAAATTTCAGATGTAAATTGGCCTTTAGAATCAACTGGACAAACAGTTTTTATATTATTGTCTTCACAAATAGATTGGTCATCTTCTCCAAATCCAGGCGCCATATGAACTATTCCAGTTCCTTCTTCTGTATTTACAAATTCTGCAGGAAGTATCCTGAATGCATTGGGTTGTTTTTCAAAATAATTGAATACTGGATAATATTTTAGCCCCACTAAATCAGAGCCTTTTATTTTTTCTTCAACTTTATAATCAGACAATTCGTTATCATATTTTGATAAAGCAAACTCTCCTATAATTAATTTCTCAGATCCATTACTAATAAGTAGGTAATCTAGTTCGCTATTTACAGCAACTGCTAAATTTGAAGGTAACGTCCAAGGAGTGGTAGTCCATATCAAAATACTTGCACTAGCAAATTTTGTTCCTTTATCTAACTTAAACCTAACCGTAACTGCAGGGTCTTCTCTCTCTCTATAAGAATTATCAAGTCTTGTCTCAAAGTTTGATATAGGAGTTTCAGCTTTCCAAGAGTATGGCATCACCCTATCTTTCTCATAAATCAAACCCTTCTTCCATAATTCTTTGAAGGCCCATATTACTGACTCCATATATGAGATATCCATAGTTTTGTAATCATTTTTGAAATCTACCCATCTTGCCTGTCTATTTACTGACTTCTCCCATTCTTGGGTATATTTCATAACAGATTTCTGACAATGATCATTAAAATTTCCTACACCGAACTTAATTATTTCTGCTCTTCCTGAGACTCCTAATTCTTTTTCTGACTCCATTTCTGCAGGAAGACCATGACAATCCCAACCAAATCTACGATCAACTTTATTACCAAGCATAGTCTGGAATCTAGGAATTATATCTTTCACAAATCCAGTTAAAAGATGTCCATAATGAGGCAATCCGTTAGCAAATGGGGGGCCATCATAAAAAACAAATTCCGATGTTTGCCCTTTATTAAGGGTCTTATTAAAAGTTTCATCTTTTTCCCAAAAATCTAATATTTTTCTTTCAATTTCAGAAAAATTGGGTTTAGAGTTTAGATCAGGAAACTGCTTATTATTCATTTTTTTCCACCAGCTATAGAGGGAAGGAAATGTATCTCAGATACATTATTCAATTTATGAATTAACCCTAATCTTGTTGTTTTTCCATCAATTACTGCAGACATACCTGGTCTCAATTTTCCTTCATCAACTAAATAATCCTTAACGCCTGGATACATATCTTCTATGTGATCGATAAGGTTCCTTAAATTAGAACCATAAGCTTCTATCTCTGTAGGCACGTCAAGAGTTTCTCTTATCTTATAAGGAAGAAAGATTTTTATCATTAGAAAATTATTTTTTTCTTTTCAAAGCCTCTGTAATTCTAGAAGGCTTCATTGGAGTGTTAAGCAGTCTCAATCCTAAAGCATCATTAATTGCATTACCAATAGCTGGAACTGGTGGAACAATAGGAGGCTCTCCTACTCCTCTAACCCCATAAGGATGTTCCTCACTTGGAACTTCAATCATAATAGTATTTATCATTGGGAGATCTAGAGATGTAGGCATCCTATAATCTAGATAGCTTGAATTAAGCATAATTCCATCATCACTCATAAAGTATTCCTCATTTAAAGCCCAACCTATTCCTTGAGCAGCTCCACCTTGCATCTGGCCTTCAACATAAGATGGGTGAATTGCCTTCCCGACATCTTGAATAGCAGTATAATTTACAACATCAGTCTTGCCTGTTTCTTCATCAATTTCTAAATCAGCAATATGTACTGCAAAACCACCACCAGCTTCTTCTAAGTCAACTGATGCCGACGAAACTATAGGTCCTCCAGGAGGATCATCAGCAATCTCCTTTAGTGTCATCTTTAGTTCAGAGTCGGTTTTTGATTTTACTACTCCATCAGAATATTCAATTTGATCTTTACTAATATCCCATTTCAAAGCAGACTTTTCGATAATCTGTTCTATTAATTTATGAGCAGCATTGTATGCAGCATATCCGGTAGCATAAGTTGTACGACTTCCTCCTGTTACATCAGTAATTCCTATACTGTCTGTATCTACAACTGAAGGTCTTACATCCTCAGCAGGAATCCCCAAAACTTCTGCTGCCTGCATAGCAATAGAAGCTCTTGATCCTCCAATATCAGTTGATCCTTCAGTAAGCGCTACTTTTCCATCTGGATTAAGCGAAAGGTTAACCGAAGACTTAAAACCTATATTAAACCAGTATCCACTTGCTATACCTCTACCTCTTTTTTTACCTGATTTAGGATTTGAGTCCAAATCTGATTTCCAATGATCAGAATCTTTTGCGGCTTCTAGACATTCTTTTAATCCGATAGTTCTGTACTTCGGACCTAAGGCAGTCCTAGTGCCTTTCTCCGCAACATTCTTAAGTCTAAAATCAATCGGATCATAACCTTTGATATTACAAATTTCATCAACAACAGTTTCAGTAGCAAATGCAACTTGAGGAGAAGCTGGTGCTCTATAAGGAGCAGAACTCGGCTTATTTACTACAACATCATATGCATCAATTTTCATTGACGGAACATCATAACAAGAAAATACACACTTAGCTGCGGCTTCAATGAAAGCTTCAGGGTAAGCTCCTGCTTCAAGTCTTATGTCAGCATAAGCTGCTAAAATCTTTCCTTCTGAATCAATTCCAATTTTTACTTTTACTTTTCCTCCAGGGCCGGGACCTGAAGCATCAAAAACATCAGTCCGACTCATAACTGTTTTTACAGGTCTTCTAGTTTTTTTAGATAAAACTGCAGAAATAGGTTCCAAGTAAATAGGAATCTTTCCACCAAATCCTCCTCCTATTTCCATAGGAGTAACCTTGATTCTAGATACATCTAAATCTAGAACTTTAGATACACTATCTCTTACAGCAAAAGATCCTTGGGTGCTTGTCCATATCTTGACTCTATCTTCTTCATCCCAAACTGCTGTACCAGTGTGAGGTTCCAAATATCCTTGATGAACAGTTTGCATATCTACTTCTTTTTCTATAACTAAATCTGCTTTCTCAAAACCATCATCAATATTTCCACTTTCATGTCTCACATGCGCAGCGATATTTGTATTTTTAACTTTCTTTCCTAGATGATCTCCAAGATAATCTTCATGCAATATGGAAGCATCTTTTGCCATTGCCTGATCGACATTAATTACAGGCTTCAATACTTCGTAATCTACTTTTATTTTTTTTACTGCTTCAAATGCAGTATTTTGATCTTTTGCAGCAACTCCTGCTACTACATGACCTTTATAAAGCACTTTTTCAAAAGCCATAACATTTTCACTTAAATGTCTCTCCGACCCAGACTCTTCAGAGTTTCCTCGAACTATATCACCCAGTCTCGGCAAATCTTTTGCAGTCATAACCGCAAAAACTCCGTCCATCTTTTCAGCTTCAGAAGTGTCTATAGACTTAATTTTTGCATGTGCATAAGGGCTCCTAGCAACTGCTCCTATTAACATGCCTGGCAATTTAATATCTGCACCGTACTGAGCCCTGCCAGTAACTTTGTCATAACCATCATGCCTTATGGGTCTTGTCCCAATTACTTTATAATTTTTATTTTCTGGAGTTGATACCATCTTCTTGGCCCTTTCTCTACTTTGATTCTTTAGAAGCCTTAGTTACTGCTTTTACAATTTTGTCATAACCAGTACATCTGCATAAATTCCCTGCTAGCCAGTGTCTTATTCTTTCTTCAGAAGGATCAGGCTCGTTATCTAGTAAGGCTTTAGCTGAAACAAGGAAGCCTGGAGTGCAAATTCCACATTGTAGAGCAGCCTCTTCCAAAAATGCTTGCTGAAGTGGATGAAGTCCATCAGGGCTTGCCATTCCTTCAACTGTTTCTATATTTTTACCTTCTGCTTCTACGCCTAAAACCAGACAGGAATCTACAATTCTTCCATCTAGGTTCACAGTACAAGCTCCACAGTTCCCATCATTACACCCTTCTTTAGTTCCTGTTATCCCGACTACTTCTCGTAATGTCTCTAAAAGGCTCACATATGGATCAATAAGTATATCCATCTCTTGACCATTTATAGTTGTATTTACTGTAACTTTTTTTACTTTATTTTCAGCCATTTTATCCTCCTGCTCTTTCTAGCGCTTTTTCTATAGTTCTTCTAGTAAGAACTTCAATTAAATCTTTTCTATGTTCGATTGTTCCTCTCATATCAGCAATGGGGCTAGCAATATCTTTAGCTTTTTCAGAAACTTTTCTTATATTCTCATCTGTTGGTTCTTTGCCAACTAATAATTCTGAAGCTTCTTTTGCAAATATTGGTGTTGGTCCTACAGCAGCTAATGCAACTCTGCAAGATGATACTTTCCCATTACTTAATTCAATAGAAGAGGCAACTGCGGCAACTGCTATATCCATCTCATTCCTAGGAATAAATCTTTCATAAGAAGCAGAAAATTCACTATTTTTTAGTGGGATCTTCAAAGAAACTAAAAATTCACCATTTGTTAATGCATTCTTGCCAGGTCCTGTGCACATATCTTCAACTGGAATTTCTCTTGTTCCTTTAGGTCCAGCAATTTCACAGATAACTTCATGAACAATTAAAGAGCAAATTGCATCAGCGCTTGGAGAAGCATTGCATAAATTCCCTCCCAAGCTGGCCCTTGATTGGATTTGAATGCCTCCTATTAGAAAAGCTGAATCAACTATTCCAGGAAAAACTTCGCAAACTTTAGAATCTTCATACAATACATGGCATGGAGTGGCCGCCCCAACAATCAAATGAGAATCAGTCCATTCTAGTTTAGTGAGCTGAGGAATCTTTTTTATATCGACGATGGCATCAAGTTCAAACTTTTCCCCTCGAGCTTGAACAAGAACATCGGTTCCGCCTGCAAGACATTTAGCTTTATCTCCATACTTATTTAGTATTTCAATAGCTTCATTAACTGTCTCTGGAGCATAATAATTAAATGGATGCATATGTGACCTCCGCTAATTTAGGTTTAAAAAGACGCTTTATTTAAACTCTCCTAACCTAATTATCCACGTAAAAAAAATTTCAGCAAGACTTTTGACTTTATTTCTCTAAAAGAGACAATAAATTATCACAGTTCTTCATAGATGCACTAAGATCCATTCCCTGACAAAGTAATATGAAATTACCTTGAATTACATAATTTCTATATTTAGAATTTATACAATGACCTCCTATACCAGCTCCACCACCTGCAACTCCTCCTTCTCCTTGGGACTCCCCAAAACAATGCCTTACATCTTTTAAGCCTTCTGTGAAAATAGCTTCATCTTTGTCGAGTTTTATTTCTTCTTTAGTCCCGGCTCTTTCTCTAACCAAAGCTTCACCATTTAATGCATCTTCATGAGAATCAAAAAATCTAATTTCATAATCTATCGGATCTTCGAACTTTCTAAATCCATAAAATACGTTTTTTGCATAAGTTAATTCTTCAACAGAATACTCCTTTAATTTCTTAAACTTAACTGGAGATCCAGTAAAATCATCAAGGCTGTAAATAACATCACTAGTTACAATTTTTCCAACTCCTATAGCACTGCTGTCATCACTACTTCCCCCAGATGAGCAGCCTATGATTGATAAAAGTAATAAAGTTATTGAAATCGTTTTATATATGTTTTTCATTTTTACTTTCTCCTAGTTATTTAAGTTATTTTACATTTTTTTATTTTATTCATTTGGTCCAAAGCGATTTTCTTCTTGGTCCCCTTCCTGCACTAGAAACATAAATATTGGGAAGCAATACCACAATGCGGTTGCAAATATACCAAATATATATGTCATAATTAAGAGAATTTGAAAGATATCCATTTGGGCTGAAGTTTGATTGCCTGGAGCAATTAAAGATAATAAAAAAATTGACATATAGGCTATAAGCACAAAAGGGCCAAACCCAATAAGCCATAAGGAACTCTTATTCACATCATGCAATCTTCTTACAGTAACGGCCAAAGAAGGTATTAAAAGTATTAAGATATAAATAATAAAAAATATAACTAATGGTTTTGCTCTAAGAGACACAATTAACAAAATAAAAGATGTTAATTGTGTAAAAAACCAAAAACTCCAATATTCTTTTTTAGATGCTCTGCCTGAAAAATCAAAAGGTTTTTTCAATAAGACTATTTTTATTTGTTTAAAAAAATCATTCAACTTTAGTGCCTTGAATCAATGAAAGAAGGTCAACGCAATGTATCCTAGATTCAGTTTCATTCTCACCTTGGCACAAAACAATCATATTACCAATTACAAAAAATTCATTATATTTCGGTGAAGAGCAACTACCTGCTCCATGATCGCCAGCAGCACCAACTCCTCCAGTATTAACTCCACCTCCATTTCCGCCACACACCCTTGCATCTTTTAAACCTTCAGTCCAAGAAGCCTCGTCTTTTTTTAGTTTTGCATAAGGACCAACTCTTTCTTTAGCTATTTCTAGCCCTGAAGAAATAGCTATATCATGATCTGGATAAAATCTAAGTTCATAATCTATAGCGTCTTTTGATCCGGGTTTCTTATAAAAACCAAAATATGCACTCTCTGCATCTTTCAAATCTTTAACCTTGTAAGTTTTACCTTTTTTAAAACCTAAACTTTTCACATCTTCTAAGGTATAAATCTTTTCTGATTGATTAATCTGTGCGAAAGGAACTTCTGAGCTTTCTTCGCCTCCACATGCAATTAAGACTGTTAATAAAAGAAATAATATAAACGACATTGTAATTCTCATAAATATCCCCCAAAATACAATTTATAAACGCATTTTACCACTCAAAATTTATTTAATAAAAAATGACAAATAAATCGAAAATAAAAATTGCAGCACAAGTAACCCCAAATCCTTCAGAGGAAGATATAGAGTTTATAAAAGAATTAGGACTAGATTATGTAACTTTATTTGCTGGAAGAGGAGAGGCAAATTATGACTTTTTTATGAAACAGAGAGAGATATTTGAGCCTCACAATCTAAAAATATATGGATTTGGAAATTCAAGTATACATAACCATGATTCTTTAGTTTTAAACTTAAACGATAGAAATCGGGTAATTGAAGATTATAAAAATTATATTAAAGATTTAAGTAAAGCAGGAATTTTTTATTCTACTTACGCACACATGGCTAGTGGAGTTTGGAGTACAGCAAAAGAACCAACAAGAGGAGGGGCTCTTGGAAGAGCATTTGATGTAGATGCTGAAACTTTTTACATTAACGATAGAAAAGGGCCAAGGACTATTTCAAAAGGGAAATTAACCCATTCAAGAGAATATTCTGAAGAGGAATTATGGGAAAATTTCGAATATTATATAAAAGCCGTAAAACCAACTATAGAAGAGTCAGGAGTAAAAGTAGGAATTCATCCTGACGATCCTCCTGGACTAAAACTGGGCGGAGTTCCTCGTTGCATATTTAGTACATTTAGTGGGTATCAAAGAGCTTTAGAAATTGCAGATAGCCCTAACATAGGAATTTGTTTGTGTGCTGGAACTTGGCTAGAAGGTGGAGATACGACAGAAAAAAATGTTACCCAAATGGCAAAATATTTTGGAGATCAAAATAAATTATTCAAGATTCATTTTAGGAATGTTGATAAGCCACTTCCTCATTTTAAAGAAACCTTTTTGGACGATGGCTATATGGATATGTATAAGATTGTAAAAGTACTAAAAGAAGTTGATTTTGATGGGATAATAATACCTGATCATAATCCAACAATGGGCTCACTTGAAGATCGAGGCTCAAAAGATCCTCATTGGCATCATAAAGAAGATAAATATGGCGTAGCTAATAGAACAGCAACTGCATTTGCAATAGGCTACATGAAGGCCTTGGTTGAAAGAGCCGAAGACGAATAAACATGACAGTCAATATAGACGAATATATTAAAGAGGGAACTAATGTAAAAATTGGTCTTAATGAATGGTCTAAATATAAAAAAAACTTACAAAAAAATTTAACTAAAACATTAATAATTACTAGTAAAAGTTGTAAAAAATATATATCAAGTATTAATTCTGAGAAAGTATTAGAAGTAAAGGAAGAACCTACTTTTCACTCTATAGATAATTCACTTAAAGAAATTTATCCGATATATAAGAAAATAATAGAAAAGAATGATGAAATTACTCTAATTGCTGTGGGAGGAGGAAGTGTTATAGACACAGCAAAAATCCTGTCGTTAATGCTAAGCAATAACATAAAAACTGCACTAGATGCCTTAGAAAAATCTAATCTTTCTGAACTAGATGAAAAAATCAAAACAATTTGTGTTCCATCAACAGCTGGTACTGGGGCAGAGACAACTCAATTTTCAACAATTTGGGATAAATCAAAAGGATTAAAATATTCAATAGTCTCTAATAAATTGAATAGAACGATCATCTTAGATCCTGAACTATCTTTATATCTTCCAAATCAAATAACAATTACAACTGGAATTGATGCCCTATGCCAATTATTAGAATCAACATGGAGCAATAAGGCAGATAAATTCTCTGCTAAATCTGCTAAGTTGGGCTACCAAATACTGAAAGATAATTTAGTTAATACTATAAATAGCCCTCAAAACGAAGAATCTAGGCTATCTATGTTGATATCTAGCTACTTAAGTGGAATATCTATATCTAAAGCCAACACTACTTTATGTCATTCAATTTCATATCCTTTAACTGCGTTGATAGGGATACCTCATGGACTAGCGTGCGGATTAACTCTAATTGAGACTATAAGATTTAATTCTAAAGATAATGATAAATTTTTAAAAAATACCTTAAAAGCAACCAATCATATTTACTCAAAAGATTTGATTAACGAAGTTGAAGATTTATTTAAGAAAATAAACTTTGAAAAACAATTGCAATTTTTTATCCCAATATTGGAAAGAAGCCTAAATAAAATTTTACCTTTAACTATTAACTCTTCAAGGGCAAATAATAATCCATTTAAAGCTGAAATAGAGGACATAAATCACATAATAGAAAAGTCTATAAATAGGGTGAAAAATTCCTAATTTAGCCTGGCTTTAAATTTTTATCCTTTATATTTAAATGTGTGTATAATTTCTCTTAGAATTTTACCAAAAATATTATAGTTTTTATTTATATGACTTTCGAAGCAAAAAGACTTCCTGGAGACAGGATTTCTTCGTTAAAAAAAATTTTAGAAAAAAAAGGGAATGCTGTGGGATTAGAAGCTCACAGTGGACTTAGTGGAATAGTTGTAGAAAAGTCAGAATTTGATTTTGTATGGGAAAGCAGCCTTACTGATTCTGCAAGCAAAGGATTACCGGATGCATCTATTGTTAGCAATGAAAGCAGGCTTCACACTATTGAGGAAATATTAAATGTAACAACGAAGCCAATGATAGTTGATGGAGATACTGGAGGCGACGAAGATAATTTTAGATTCCTAGTTAAAAGATTAGAAAATCAAGGGGTTTCTGCAGTAATTGTTGAAGATAAAATATTTCCTAAGAGGAATAGTTTCGGAGGAACTGTTGGGGCAGGCATGGAAGATCCTGATACTTTTTCTAAAAAATTATTAATTGGAATGAATACTAAATCTACTTCTGACTTTTTAATAATTGCTAGGCTTGAAAGCTTGATTGCAGGTTTAGGAATGGAAGAGACCATGTCTAGAACTGAAAAGTATATTAATTCTGGCATAGACGGAATTATGATCCACTCAAAACTAAAAACTCCTGATGAAATAATTGAATTCATTCCGAAATATGAAGCACTATGCTCAAAACTTGGAAGAAGGCCTTATTTAATAGCTGTGCCAACTACTTATAATTCAATTTCTGATAAAGAATTGATAGATCTCGGGGTAGATATAATAATACACGCAAATCATTTGAGCAGGGCATCATTCCAATCTATGCTTGATACAGCAAAATTGATTTCTGAATCTGGAAGAAGTTTAGAATCAGATGAAAATATAGCTTCAGTCAAAGAACTTTTTTCTGCTGTTGGTTATGACAAAATACTTGAGAGGGATTCAGAAAAAACACCAAATATATCTGCAATAATAGCGTCTGCTGGAAATCAATCAGATGATGACAAGCCTAGATCGCTTGTAAATATTTCCGGTAAACCTCTTGCATACCATCAAATCGAAACTTTAAAGAAAGTTGGGATAGAAAATATTGTTATGACTGTTAATGATTTAGATAAATTTGAAGATATTCAAAATTCGGGCGCCAAGATTATTGAATCTAATTTTCCAGAGGAAAAAAAATTACTCCATTCCATTATGTCAGCTGATAAATATTTAAATGATCATGCCCTAATAACATATGGAGATATATTATTTAATGAAAAAATTATTTCTAGTCTAATTTCTAGCAAAGAAGATATCGTCATTGCTGCAGATTCTTCTTATAGATATCACAAACATAATGTTGATAAGAAGTTAGAGTTAGTTTCATATTCTGAAAAAAAATCCTCAAGCAATAGACGCCAACTGAAAATGTCAGAATTACATCAAATTTCAAGACTTGGAAAAAATCTTGATATCGAATCTGCAGAAGCTGAATTTATTGGCATAGCTTATTTTTCACCAAAAGGAATAAAGGATTTAAAGCAATCATTTTCAATGATGAGCGACATGGGTTCCTCAGAAGGATTACTAATAGATGTATTAAATTTCATGATCAAAAAAGGAATAAAAATAAATTCTATGGAATTTGACGGCGGATGGATTGAACTGCATACCAAGGAAGATTTTAGAATGGCAGAAGAGGAACTAGGCATTGAGTATTAGTTCTGATAATTTTATTAAATTATTAAAGAATCACTCTTTTTATAATGTAGCAGGAGTCCCCGATTCAACTTTTGGAGAATTATTTAATAAAGTTGATGAGGATGTAGAAATAAATTATTACCGAGCAAATAGAGAAGATACTGCACTTGGCCTAGCATCAGGAATCTCTATATCAAATAAAAATTGTTGTGTATTAATGCAAAATTCGGGCATAGGAAACATTATCAATCCTTTAACATCTTTTAATCTTCTTTATAATATTCCGGTCCTACTAATGATTGGCTGGCGAGGATATGGAGGAAAGCCAAATGATGCTCCAGAACATTGGATAATGGGGGAGAAGACTGAGGAATATTTTAAAATGCTAGGCATCCCGATCTGTACTTTTGAAGATTCCGAAAAGGACTCTAAACAAATAGAAAAAAAACTAATTTCAGAATTAGGCTCTTATGATCAATCACCAAATATCAAAGCTTTAATCATTAAGTCAGGAGTAATTCTTTAATGATCACTAGAAATGAAGCTATAAAATTAATAATGAATAAATTAGAAGATGACGATCTTGTTATATCTACCACCGGAATGATTTCTAGAGAAATTTATTCATATAAAGATCGGAAAGCTAATTTTTATATGATTGGATCTATGGGTCTTGCAACTTCTTTTGCAACTGGAATAGCAATCTCTAATCCCAAAAATAATGTGGTAATTTTTGATGGAGATGGAAGCCTATTAATGAATTTAGGTTCAGTTGCATGCACTGGATATTACTCTCCTAAAAACTTAACTCATATAGTCCTTGATAACTACTCTTATCAATCAACAGGGAGTCAGTCTTCAATATCTAAGGATATAGATATTTGTAGGATAGCTAGTGCATCAGGATATGAATTAGTTAAAGACTTTCCCCAATTTCAAGAAAGAGATTTAGATGAAATTAATATTTCGATTAATAATCTTTCTTTATATAGGATTCATGTCTCTATGGAAGATACGCATGATATTTCAAGAGTGAGTCACTTACCAGTTGAAATTACAAATAATTTTAAATCAAAAATATTATGAAAGAAGAATTTATAAAAAATAATAAAAGACCATTTGCATTTGTAACTATGTGCGCAGACCCAATACATCATGGGCACATAAACATACTTCATGAAGCAAAGAAATATGGATCTGTAATTATTGGATTAATGACAGACAGTGCTATGAAAAATTATAAAGGCAACCCATTATTATCATTTCAAGAAAGATTAAAAGTTTTGGCAGAATTAAAATCAGTATCAGGAATTATCCCTATTGAAAGTATTGATTTTGTTCCGTATCTAGAGAAATTTAAATTTGAATATTTTTTGCATGGAGATGACTGGAAGCAAGGGGCTCAAAAAAAATCTAGAGAAAGTGCTATATTAGCTATGTCTGAATGGGGAGGAAAAGTTATTGATGTTCCTTATACTGAAGGGGTTTCATCATCAGACTTAAAAAAGGGAATTAACTAGAAGGGTCAGAAATTTAGTTTTCTCAGTTGGAACAATTTTTCAATAATATATATACTAACCTTGATATGAACACAAAAATATTTCTGACATTTTTCTCTCTATCATTGATGATTTTTTTCAATACTAATGAAATTTACGCTTTAACATTAAATGAAGTTATTGAGGAGAAATCAATCAAGAATGAAGAGTATCTCGATTTCGGTTACATCTCATTTGTAATTCAGATGATAATTGGAGGTGTCGTAGCTGGGTTTATCTGGATCATCGCATATTATGGAAAGCTAATGGATTTTATTTCAAAAATATTTAATAAATCAAAAGAAACCTCTAAAAAATTAAATGATAACGATTAACTATGATATTTATTTGCAGAGTAATACAACTCAATAAATATTATTTCTAAATATGCTAAATGATTTTTTTGAAACCTGGAAAAACGTAAATCATACAATTACTCTTTCAAATGATTGGAAAAGGCTGGTATTTTATTCTGAGGGTCCATGGATTACTAAACACTTATCTCCATTAATTAAAGAACTTGTTGATAATAGAAACATAAAAGTAACTTTTTTGACTTCATCTCAAAATGATAATTTCTATATAGAAAACAATAAAAATATGAAAAAAATATACATAGGGGATAAATCTGCAAGGACATACCTATTTAGAAAGCTTTCAGTAGACATAATGGTTATGAGCACTCCAAGTTTGCAATCAATGCAGCTGAAAAGAGAGAGGAATTCAAAGTATTTTTATGTTCATCACTCTCCAATGAGCACGCATATGATTTATGAAGAAAATGCATTTGATAATTTTGATGGAATATTTTGTGTAGGCCCATATCAAATTAAAGAAACTTTAGAAAGAGAAGAAAAGTATTCGTTAAAAAAGAAAAGGCTATTTGAGTCGGGTTATTCAAATTTCGATGAATTACTAACTAATAAAAAAATGGTTAAAAATGATGAAATTCTTATTGCTTCTTCGTGGGGCAAAAATTCGATTGTAAATACATGCTTAAATGAATTAATTTCTAAACTAATTAGTTTGAATTATAAGGTTACATTTAGGCCTCATAATATGAGTTTTAAAAATGACAAAAAAAAATTAAACAATGCTATTAATAATTTTAAAGAAAAAAATAATTTCAAATTAGATTTAAATCCAGATTCAATCGAATCTATTAATAATTCTAAACTTTTAATTACAGACTGGTCAGGGATTGCTTTCGAATATTATGTTATCAATAATAAGCCTATCTTATTCGTAGACACTCCTCCTAAAATAAATAATAAAAATTACACTAAGCTTTCTGAAAAACCTCTGGAAATAACCATGCGTGAAGAAATAGGAGAGATATTAAATATTAATGAAATAAAAAAATTAGATAAAAGCAGTCTTCAAGAGAAAATTATCTTGGCATCAAAAAAAGTTAATGAATCTGAAAAATTTATTTCCAAAAATTTCTACAATCTTGGCAGATCAGTTAACGTAATATGTGATCAAATTGAAGAATTAATTAATTAAAATGTCCCAAAACTCAAATTCAAATAAGATAGACGTGGTTATTTTAGGAGCTGGCCCCCCATCATCAGGTAATATACCTTCAGCTCTAAAACAAATAAATTCAAGAAACAATGTGCTTGGATGGCAATTAGATTGTTTTAAAGAAATTAAAAATTTAAATAAAGTCTACTTTGTTGGGGGATACGAAATTGAGCAAGTTGAAAAAAAATTTTCTTCTTTAAATATTATTCATAATAAAGAATGGAAAGACGGCGGAATATTAGATTCATTATTCAAATTACCCTACGAAGAAAAAGATGTGATTATAACTTATTCGGATACATTATTTAGGAAAAAATTTTTAGAGGAATTATCAACTTCAAATGCAGAAGTCTCTATAACTATAGATAGTTTATGGAAAAACAGATATGAAAATAGATCGGAACATGACATAAATATTGCAGAAAAAATAAATATAAAAAATGAAGATAGATCTCAAGAAGTTGAATTTGCGGGCCTGATTAAACTCAAAAAAAATGTATTTAAAAAAATAGTTGATCTTAAAGATTCTATTGAAGGCAAATCATTAATTGACCTGATCAAATATTTAGAGAATCAAAATTATTCTTTAGATTTTTTTGATGTTAAGGGTAATTGGTCAGAATTAAACTCACCAAATGATTTAGTTAAGTTCATTTTAGGCACAAAAGCAGAATCATTAAATCGACTTTATCCTATGGTTACTAAATGCAAGATAGGAAAAAATTATTTTTTTGACGTTAGAGAGTGGAAGGAAAGCAAAGGTTTAATAATTGATAATATCCAGGAAAACTTTCCAAATAAAAAAATTGTAATTAGAAGTAGCTCAGCAGAAGAAGATTCATGGCAAAAATCTTCAGCTGGCTTATTTAAATCATTTATAAATATAGACACCACAAAAAAAGATTTAATTGCCAGTAAAGTTCAAGAGGTTATCGATTCTTACGAAACTCAAAATTTATCAAACCAAAAAGATCAGGTGCTAATTCAAGAATTTGTTGAAAATGTTGAAATTTCTGGTGTTGTTTTTACTTGTGACTTAGATACTGGAGCGCCTTATTACAAGATAAATTTTGATGATAGCGGAAAGACAGATTCAATAACATCCGGGGCATCTAAGAAAGACAGGAATATTGTTGTAAGTAAATTAAATTTTAAAAAAGAAGAGGGAATATTAAAAGAAATTAATCCTTTATTAGAGGCAATTCAAGAAATTGAATCATTATTAATTTATGACAAATTAGATATAGAGTTCGCAATCGATAAAGAAAAAATTATACATATATTTCAGGTTAGGCCTATAGTTGTTGATCATTCCGACAATGAATATAACTTCGATATTTTTAAAAATAATGTATTGAATAACGTTAATAATTATAAAGACAAAAATGATCTATCAATAAAAAATTTCAATCATAATTTAATATATTCAAATATGCCTGACTGGAATCCAGCTGAAATAATAGGAACAAAACCATATCCATTAGCATTCAGTCTTTATAGGGAAGTAGTAACTGATAAAATTTGGGCAAAACAGCGTGAAGAATTTGGATATAAATCACTTAATAATCATCCTCTTCTAACTTCTTTTTCTGGGCAACCTTACGTAGATTGCAGCCTTAGTTTCAACTCTTTTATACCAAAAAAAATTACTGAAGAAATATCAAAAAAATTAGTTTGTGCTTATTTAAAAATGCTCTCTGAAAATAAAGAACTATTTGACAAGATTGAATTTGAAATTGCGTTCACATCTTGGATTCCAAATTTCAAATATGAAGCTAAAAAAAGATTATTAAAATATGGGATAACAGAAAAAGAAATAAGTATTTTGGAAATAGAGTTAAAAAAAATTACATCTAACGGAATAGTAAAATTTAATGAATATATATCAAAAATTAATCATCTTGAGAATTTACGAGAAGAAGTTCAAAAATCAAATGATTCTGACTTGGTAAAAATTATAAAATTAATTGATGATTGTAAGGAATATGGCTCATTGCCATTTGCTCATGCTGCCAGGAATGGTTTTATATCGACAATATTCTTGAAAAGTTTTGTAAAGCTAGGAATAATTTCAGATAAAAGATTTAATGAATTTTTTCAATCAATAAAGACTGTTACTGCAGAATTCGAAGAAGATTTAATTAAATTAAATTTAAATAAAATTAGTATGGCATCCATTATCAAAAAATATGGCCATCTAAGACCAGGGACTTACGAAATAACAACAGAACCATACTGGAAAAATCCTCAAAAATATTTATCATCATCATCAAAAAAACAGAAGAAATATAAATTATTTAGATTCTCAAATAATGAAGAAAAAGAGATTAAAAAAGCCATAAAAGAACTAGATAATGGAATTGATTTTGATACTTTTGAAGACTACTTAAGAAGGTCCATACAAGAGAGGGAGAGAGTAAAATTTGAGTTTACGAAAAATATAAGTCAAGTTATAGATATTCTTGAAAATTGGTGTGCATCTCAAAATATTTCTCTTAATGATATTAAATTCATTGAATACAAAGACATACTAAAATATGAAAAAGATAAGGATTTAGAATCATTAAAAAAGATAATTAGCGAAAATAAAAATAAATTTACCTACACTAAATTAACTAATCTTCCAGATCTAATTGACCATCAAAATGATTTTTATTTCTTTGAATATAATGATGCACAACCAAATTTCCTAACAAATAAAAAAATAATTTCTGAGATCACAGATAATTTAACTTCACCAAAATATATAATTAATAAAATTATTCTTATTGAGAATGCAGACCCAGGTTTTGATTGGCTTTTCAGTCATGATATTGGAGGGATCATAACTAAATATGGTGGTGCAAATTCGCATATGGCTATAAGGTGTGCAGAAATTGGAATTCCTTCTGCTATTGGTGTAGGAGAAGCCTTATTCGAAAAATTAAAATCATATAAAATTATAGAACTTAACTGTACAAATAGAATAATAAGAAAAGCATAATGATAAAAATTGGAATCACACAAAGAGTACATTTTATAAAAGAATATGGAGAATATAGAGATCAACTTGATCAAAATTGGTCAGAACTTTTTTCAGAGATTGGCATGATTCAAATTCTATTGCCAAATAACTCAAAGATAATTAATGATAAGGCTATTGATAGCTTTAATTTAGACGGAGTTATTCTCAGTGGCGGAGAATTCTTAGATGAAAAAAATAAGGATTATAACAATGGCCAAAAAAGAAGAGATGCGTTTGAAAAAACATTAATTAATTACTGCATAACAAAAAAGATTCCAATTTTAGGTGTTTGTCGGGGGATGCAATTTTTAAATAATTTTTTTGGTGGAAAAATCAAAAAAGTTAATGACCACGTTGCCATCCCGCATGAAATAAAAAATTCTTCGAAATTCTCTTTTCCAAACAAAGTTAATAGTTTCCATGAATATGGAATTGATGAGAAAGATTTACCAAATAATTTCGAAATACTTGCAACAGACCTAGAAGGCAATGTAGAAGCATTTTCTGATAAGAAAAATAATTTAATGGGGATAATGTGGCATCCTGAAAGAGAAGCTCCATTTAATACACTAGATTTAGAATTAATAAAAAGTTTTTTTAAAATATGAAAGCATTAATTTTGGCTGCAGGCCAAGGAAAAAGGTTAGGCAAAGCATCTAAAAATAAACCTAAATGTTTGGTAAATCTTTTTGGAAAATCGTTACTTGAAAGACAAATTGAAGTTCTTAAAAATAACAATATTAATGATATAAACATTGTTTCTGGCTTCAAATCAGAATTATTGAATAATTATGGTTTAAAAAAATTCCATAACAAGGATTTTGAATCAACAAATATGGTTTTCTCAATGTTTACTGCTAAAGATTTATTTATTTCTAATTCTGAAGATTTGATAGTTTCATATGGAGACATAATTTATGAAAAGAAAAATTTAGAAAAGTTAATAAACGCTGATGCAGAAGTATCAATTATGGTCGATTTAAACTGGAAAAATTTATGGTTAAAAAGATTCGAAGATCCATTATCTGATGCAGAAACAATGAAATTTGATAAAGATCTAAATATTTTGGAGTTAGGTAATAAAACTACAAATTATGATGATATAAATGGGCAATATACAGGCCTTATAAAATTTAGAAAAGATTCATTAAATAAAATTCATGAAATATATCAAAAATTGAAAGGTAATAGCTCAATAAGCTACCAAAATCTTTATATGACGGATTTCATCCAAATCTTAATTGAAAAGAAAATTGAAGTTAAAGCATCATTAGTCAATGGTGGATGGCTTGAAATAGATACTGAGAGTGACTTAATTAATTATAAATCTCTTGAAAAAAGCGGAGAATTAAATACTTTTTATAGTCAATAAGTTAAGATAATTAAATGAAAATTTTACGTTTTTTACATCTTGTTAATCCTATAATATTAGGTCTATTTTTCATATTATTTCTCTATACTTCAAATCTTGGAGAAGGAATAAAGGCTATTGAAATTTTTTCGTTATTTTTTTCAGTATCTATATTCTCATGCTTAGTTTTTTCTATCTTTTTCTTAATTTTTAGGGAGTTAAATAAAGCATCTTTTCTTTCAACTATCTTATTATTTGCATTCTTCTCATATGGATATTTTTATGATTTGTTTAATGAAATTGCCATAGTAAAAGAAATTTCAAGACATAGATACTTAGTGCCAATAATATCTATTCTTTCCTTATTACTCATTTTAAGAACTTATAGAAAAAATTATGATTATAAAAAATTTCTATTCATTTTATCTATATCATTATCTGTATTGATTCTTATTAATTCATCTCAAGTATTAATTTTTAAATTGAAACCAACAAATCCTATTAGTAAGAATTTGAACATAGAAAATAGTGTGAACTTAGATCTGCCAGATATTTACCATATTGTATTAGACATGTATCCAACAGAAGATATTCTAGAAACGAGATTTAATTTTGATAATAAATATTTTTTAAGCCAACTAAACTCTCTTGGATTTAGGAAAGAAAATTTAAAAGCAAATTACATAAGAACAAGATATTCTTTGCCATCAACTATTAATATGAAACATTTCTATAACGCTAGTGCTGATGAAAAAATATATATGAATGAAACTCAAAAATCATTTAATAAATCTGTTGAAGCTGATGTGGCAAGAAAGCTTGGGTATAAAATATATGAAATCTCAACAAATGATGTGAAAAATTTTTATTCATCATTTTTTGGAGATTTTTCAAGAGTATTTGTCAGGACAAGTATGTTGAGGATTATTGATGATTCATCTATACCAATTCATAATTTTTGGATAAATAAAAATCAAAAATATTTTCAAGAAAATGTTTCTAATCTAATTAAAATATCAGATAAAGAAGATAAAACTTGGACTTACTTTTATAGCAGGCCGCCACATCCTCCATTTATTTTCAATGAAGATGGAACAAAAAATCTTAATGCAAATCCTTATAACACATTTGCTGAAAATTTAAGTGACCCATGGAATGAAAAGGAAACAAAAAATTTTATTAACCAATTAAAGTATGTAAATAACACTATTATAAAAACTGTAGAAAAAATTATTTTGAATTCAAAAAACTCAATCATAATCATACAGTCTGATCACGGCGTTTATAATGTTTCTGGTGAATACTCAATGAATAATAATGAACCAATGTCTGATGAAATTTATGAAGAATTATTTTCAACAATAAATTTTATTTATAGTCCAAATAATTGTATTGATGAAACCCATAATATTGAAACCAACATAAATATAATTTCTACTCTAATAAGAGAATGTCTAGATATAAATATTAGTGACAAAGAGAATTTACAATTTTGGAATGATAGAAATATCGAAGAATTTATATTAATCAAATAAGCTAAATTTAGGTCATAAAAATTGGTGGGCGATGAGGGGCTCGAACCCCCGACCCTCTCGGTGTAAACGAGATGCTCTACCAGCTGAGCTAATCGCCCTAGTAAAATAACAAACATTTATTATAACTGTTGTAGAAAATATTACTACAGTATAATCAGGGTATTATGAACCAAGAATCAAAAAAAGTACCTCAATTTTATCAGGATGAAGATTATAATTTTCCATATCATCATCTTCCTCAATTAAATAATGGAACCTGGAATTTTGGAATATCATGGTTCCATTCATTCGATTACTTAACTCTAATAGAATTCATATTAAAAAAAATTAATGCAAAATCTCCAAAAAAAATTCTAGATTTTGGATGTGGAGATGGAAGGCTAACAAAAGAAATTATTAATAACTATGATTCAGAAATTTATGGAGTAGATATATCCAATAAAGCCTTAACTTTTGCAAAACTTTTTTGCAATGAAAAAGAAGATAATAAAATATTTTTCAATAATTTATATGAACTGCCAAATATTGAATTTGATTTCATTATTGCGACTGAAGTTCTTGAACATATTGATGAAAAAGAGTTGCCAGAGATATTAAAAGGTTTAAGTAAAATTATTAGCGATGATGGAGTTTTTTTAATAACTGTGCCAAGTGTAGTAAGGCAACCAATTCCTAAAAAACATTTCAGACATTATGACCTAGCATTGCTAAAAGAGCATGTAAGTAATTATTTTGATATAGAAGAATTATTTTACTTAAACAAAAAATCTACCCTATCCAAAATTTTAAGAAGATTAATGCACAATAAATTTTTTACTTCTAATTTGTCTTCTTATAACAATCTAGTAACTAAAATTTATAAGAAATACATCTTCTATGGCCAAGAAAGCAATGGGCAGAATATCTCTTTAATTCTTAAAAAAAAGTCTACCTAATTATATATTCTTCTATTTGCTCTAAAGAGGCGTATCCTTGAAATTTAGCAATAATCATTCCGTTTTTTGCCACTACATATAACCATTGCCCTTCATCAACTCCCCATTCTTCAATGATCGGATTAATCTTTTTCTTGTCAAAATCATTTTTTAATTCGACAGGATTTAGATATGTCTCGATATGAATTATAGGCAATAACTCATATTTATTACTTAATTCATAAAGAGTATCTATTTGTGGGCCACAAGTGGGGTCTATACAAAAAGCTGGGCTCATGAAAGCAACAACAAATAATTCATTGGTATTTAAAAGTTGATTGATTTTATTTTCATAAAATGAATTATTTAATGGTGTGCCAGTTGAAAGGTTTTCAATAGATGTTTCATTGATTGTTAAATTATTTGATTTAGGAGCCCTGTCACCTACACTTAATGAATTAGAAATCGCTTTCACGAAAAAACTTACATATCCATCATCTAAACTAATTCTCCACTTTCCGCCTTTTTCAAAATCAATTATCTCAGTATATAAGCCATTATTTAGGTCGGTATCGTAATAGTCAGGAAAGCTGACGAATTTTAATTCTTTTTTAAATTTTGGGTATCCTCCTTCGCCGCTAAAAGAAACTTCTATGGATTCTTGATTTATTAATCCGTTAGTATCTGCAAAGGCGACTGAAAATCTATTAGTGCCTATTTGAAGATCCTTTGTAGCTATAAAAATCTGCACATTTTCATGATTTGAACATGAAAATAATAATAATGAAATAAATAATACTAATAATATATTTTTTGCCATTAAAAACCTTCCTCATAAGAACCAAATGTGAAGGCAAATACAGATATTCCTTTGTCTTGAGGAAGTAAAGTTAGCACTTTTTCAGTATATTCTGGGAGGATCAAAATAGAGTACATTTTAGGTTCTTCAATATTTATATAACTCCTGCCTTCATCATCAAAATTAATATCTAAGCCAGCTTCATTTTCTCTCAAAAATTTTCCATCTAGTCTAACAAGAAGTCTAGATTTATTATTGCTCGAAAAAACTCCATTAACACTTTTAGATCTGAATTTAAAAGACAAGTATTCATTTTCAGCAGGTGAATTGTTTTCTGATATCACACTTTCGAAATCATTATTCCAATTTCCACTTAAATAAAATTTATTATGAGAATACTCATAGTCATCTGCATACTCGTGCGAGCTCCCTATATTGTCATAGTAATCAACATTTCCACAATAAATACCTCCGTAAGAAAGATTTCTTTCGCTTCCCATATATAACTCTCTAGTCATTCTATAAAATGGTTTTTCGCCATCTGCATTCTTATCATTCATGCCAGAACTCTCTCCATAAAAACCGCCAAATACAGATTCATCAATTTCTTGATTTTCAATTTTTCCTAATTCTTTGCCAGATATATCTTTATTCTGCTCCTCTAGAAGTTTTCGAATTTCTTTTTCGGTTTCAACATACCCTCCTTCTCCAAAATGAGAGTACACAACCTCTCCTCTAGCATTAAACAAATATTTTGCCGGCCAATACCTATTATTAAACTCATTCCAAATATCAAAATCATTATCTAGAACAATTGGGTAACTTAAATTATGCTTTTTAGCTGATTCTTTTATGTTCTTAATTTTCTTCTCGAATTCAAACTCAGGCGTATGAACCCCAATTATTACTAAACCATCATCTCTGTACTTACTATCCCACTCATTGATAAAAGGAAAAGTTCTTATGCAATTAACACATGTATAAGTCCAAAAATCTATTAAAACTATTTTACCTTTACCTATTTGATTCCCAATTGAAATTGGATCAGAATTAATCCATTCCATAGTTTCGTAGTTTGGAATTTCATGTTGAGGCGTAATGTATATTTTTGGTTCAGAATTAACATCTTCAGAACAAGAAAATAAAATTGCAGAGAAAATTAATATAGATAAATATTTTTTAAGCAATTTCTAGTCCATCGTATTGTTTTATCCATACCAAGCCTTCTTCAGTTGTATTTTCCGGCTTGTACTCGGCTCCAATAAATCCTTCATAACCCAAATCATCAATAAATTTGAATATATTCGAATAGCCAATTTCTCCTTTCCCTGGCTCTAGTCTTCCCGGAACATCTGCAATCTGAAAATGGCCTATTATATCTATATTTTTCTTAATATTATTCATGATGTTCCCTTCCATTAACTGCATATGATAAACGTCATACTGAAGGCCGAAATTTCTATGAGAAACATCTGATACTACTTTTGCTCCATCTTTCGAATTTGATATAAAAAACCCAGGCTGGTCAAAAGTATTGATTGGCTCAATAAGTAATCTTGTTCCGCATTCTTCAAACAAAGGTGCAGCATAAGAAAGATTTTCTATAAGAGTTTGATATTGCACTGACTCTTCCAAGCCATCGATTACAGGACCTGGAGTACAGTTAATTACCTTTACACTCAATTCAACACAGTATCTTAAAGATTTTTCAACATTAGATTTAAACTTATCTACTCCTTCAGGGTTTATAGCGAGATTCATCTTTCCAGTCTCATCATCATTAACATCTAAATTAATTAAAACTTGGGTCATGCCTAGGTCTTTAAGAAGAGGTGAAAGTATATTCAGATCAATAGAATACGGATGTTGCAATTCAACAAATCTAAAACCTAATTCATGAGACTTCTTATATCTGTCTAGAGTTTCATATTCGTTAAATAAAAACTGCAAATTTAAATCTATTTTAGCCATAATCTAATTGTACTTCATTATTTAAATGTTTTGACAAAAAAAAGAAGGCATTCACTAATGAATGCCTTCTAAAATCTAAGTTAATTTTGATAAACTTATTCTGATGACCTTAAGTTAGCGACACCAGTTAAAACTAAAACAACAACCAAACCAAGCCATATTATTATTCCCAAAATGCTATCAGCAAGGTCTAAACCTGCTAGCGTTGAGATAATCATTACTAGAGTTAGTAATCCTAGTAAGTAACCCAATACTTTTTGAAACATATCACTTGCTTGAGCAATCATAGGTATGCTTAAACAAAGGTATGTAAGCCCAAAGAGCATTCCAAAAGAGGCTCCACTATAAAATGACACTTGAGCCCCTACCATGGCACTAGCCCCATCACCAGCAGATCCAGCTGCAAGAGCTGAAAGACCTAAGTCATTTGAAACCATAATAGCAGCACCGAGTACTATCCCAAGAATAGCTGCAATATTTGCGACTGCAGCTCCAGAGTCTCCTTCACCAAGTTGGCGTGCAAACATTACTGTTCCTACTATTTGAGCAAGAAAAAACACCGCGCCTAATAAGCCCAATAATGCTCCTACATCTCCTGCCTCGGCCATCATCCCCAAAAATTCTTGCGGACTACTGTAATCTCCAACTATCGCTGGCTCTAATCCTACCCAAATTACCAAAGTCAGAATAGCGCCCGAAATCAGTAACCAGCTAGATAGAATTTTATTACTTATATTCATAAATTCCTCCCGATAAATTTATTAACTTTTAATTAACCATGAAGCATTATTAATAAATTTGCAAATTTAAATCTATACTATCGTATCTAATTTACTCCATAATTTTAATACTTTAATAAAAAAAGTAAGGCAAAAAAAATTGCCTTACTTTTAATTTAATTTAGCTTTTTCTATGCTTGTTTAGACGTAGATTATTCTTTAAAATTTAGCACACCTGCTGCAACGAAGATAAGCGATGAACCAAGCCAAATTATTATTTCAACTATATCGCCAAGCGATATGCCAAAAAGTTCAGTAATAAGAAGTAATATCATCAATAATGCAAAGGCAAAACCTAGATACTTTTTAGTGCTTGTAGATGCTTGGCCAATCATAGGTATTGTTACTAGACCATTAGCTAATGCAAAGAAGATACCAAATGATGCCCCAGAGCCAATCGATATTTGAGCTAGAGCCATTGCCTCAGCAGTTAATCCCTTATCGCCAAGCGATAATGCCGAAAGACCCAAGTCTGATGACGTAGCTACTAGTGCCATTAGAGCTATCCCTAAAAGTGCAGATAAATTAGCAAATGCTGCACCTGCAGATCCTTCTGCTGAAAGTTGTCTTGCGAATAAAACTAGACCAATTATTTGAGCTAGAAAAAATAGTAATCCAAACAGTTCAAGAAATCCTGCAATACTGCCTGCACTACTTGCATTTTGTAAAAATAATCCTGCATTACCAACTCCATTAACTTCACTTGATCCGACAATAGCGTCAGACAAAATCCCCCATATTGTAAATACCCCAATAGGACCAGCTATCATGAGAATGCTCGTTAATTTTCTTGTACTTAAATTCATTAAAACCTCCCAATAAATTTATTAATTTTTAATTAACCATGGAGATTTACCCGGTTATTTGCAAATATTTAGATGCAATTCAAATTACTGATCTAATAATTTTTCAATCTCTTTTCGAGTTATTTCTCCAACATTCAACTTAGCATTAATAGGCCTAATAAAAGTTGAAATGAATTTATTTCTTTTTGCTTCAAATGAATTTTTATCTTCAGATACAGAGTTAATATCTTGATCAAGATTATTTATATTATCTATTAGATGATAGGTCTCAGAATTTATCAGGCTCTTAAAATGAATTGCCGAATTGGTCGGTTGATCTATATTTTTTTCGTGAATTATCGATATGACTGGACAATGATTAATAATACTATCAATCATTGCAGTTGTATTAAGCCCCAATGAACAAATTGCATTATTTAATCCGAACTTAAACATTGCTTGATTCTCTACCCAATCAGTTGTTAAATCATTTTTCCATACTCTAACATTGCTTAGATGATCAAATTTATTCACATAATCCTGATTAGTTAAGTGAGGTTTTATAATCACAATTAAGTCTTTCATAGAAGAATTATCTAAAAATTCTAATATCTCTGAGATAACTTCGTGGTCATATTTTCCTAAATTAGAAGAAGAACCTAAATAAATTATATATTTATCTTCAAGTTCAATATTAAAAAGTCTATTAAAATCTTCTTGTTTAAAATCTTCATATTTTTTCATAAACCATTTATCAAAAAAAGATGATCCACAAACAAGAATATTTTCTCTATCCACATCATGATAATTAATTAATTCTTCTTTATGGGTATAATTCCACGCAATAAATTTATCTGGAGATATATTAAAGCCTCCCTTGGTGGTTAAATTGTCCCAACTTAATACTGAAATAACAGAATATATTCCTTTCTTCTTGCCATATTTTATAAAATCAATTTCTTCTGAATATCTTAAATTGGCTGGAGAAACTATTATGACATCTGGGCCAAAATCAATAATAATTTTTTTATGAGTTTTTGGAGAACCTGAAATAAGCTCTATTAAATTAAAGAATTTATCAGTAAATTTTCTCGTCAAAGAAGATTTAAAAAATAACACCTTCGTAAAAATAAATCTTATAAAAATTGGTAGATATTTTGCCCATCTTTCCTGATAAAAAGAATGTTGTGAGCTATCCTGATAGGAATCATTAAAATATCTCTGATAATTTTTTACCTCTCGAAAGATCATATTAGCTTTTTGGATAATATTTCTTTTTGGTATTAAATTTTCGAAAGAAATATTAGGTAGTTTTTCTAATCTCTCAATTGGATTAGGATCCATAAAATTCGCTTCTTTATCTTTTTGGACACTTGAAAATACAATGTGAATATCATGACCATTTTGAGATAAGTTCTCTATAAAGGATTCTTGATAATTAAAAATATTCTTATTTCTAAGGCAATATAAGATTTTCATAAAATATTAGACACTAATTAGATCATTTAGTTTAGTTTATTTTTAAATTATGGGCACTATTCATATTAACTTAAGTTATTTGTTGAATACTATTGGGATCTTGACGATATTTACTTAATTTATATTTAGGTTTTTCATTTTCTAAGCTCCAAAAAATTGATTTATTCCACGATTGGTTATCTAAGTCTTGATAATCTAATCTGCAATGGCTTCCTCTGCTTTCTTTTCTCATTTTTGCTGATTTAACCATTAGCCATGCCACAGTAAGTAAGTTTTCAGTTTCTAAATTTTTTATTAACCCATCTTTTTCTGAAAAGGGCGCATTGGTAATTTCTTGGTTTATTAATTCATCCAGCCTATTGTCCATTAAATCCAATCCTGATTCATTTCTTTCCACAATCAAGTAATCTTTCGCCATGGCTTTTAATTCCTTTCGTATATTGTAATAACTTGGACCATTCAAATTATTAAACTTTTCTAATCTATTTTCGACTTTTTCATGATTATCATTTGCCAAATTAATTTCTGATGAATAAATTGCGGCTTTCTCACCTGCTCTTTTTCCATATACACAGGATTGTGAAATCATTCCTCCTCCCAACCTATCAGCACCATGAGGGCCAGCAATAGTTTCACCAACAGCAAACAATCCATCTACTTCAGTTGATCCCCACTCATCAACAACTATCCCTCCATTTACAGCATGTGCAGAATGAGTAACTTCAATCTGTTTTACTGATTCGTTACCTAATGATGTAATTGCAACAGCTTTAGATGGACTATGTTGAGGCCTAGATTGTTTAATATTTGATACATCAACTTCTGAAAAATCGATTGTTACACCCCCTTTTTCAGAACAATCCCCTGACCTAATACATCTTTGAATAGCTATATCAATCCATCTTGAAGAATCTCTGCTACTAAAAGGATAATGATGAGTGCGCATTTCAAGTGAATCTGATTCACTAATGTTTTTAGGAAGTATTTCTTTAAGAATGTTTTTTCCATTTTTATCAACTAATTTTGGATTTAAAGTCCAGAATGTCCCCCCAACTTGAGAGTCCAGAATGTTTTGCAATTCTTTGGATCTACTATAAATCGTCTTAACCATATACTGCATAAATTCAAGATTAGTCAACTGAGATCCAGCTCTAAAAGCCATTGCATAACCATCACCTGTAATATCTCCAGGAGTTGTACTAAGTGGAAAAATTTGTGCTGCTCCACCAGTTCCAATAATTACTGCACCACATTTATATTTGATAAACTCACCATCCTTGTTTATACCTATTGCTCCTGCACACCTGTTGTCGTTAACAATTAAATCTATAATTGTTATATTTTCATGAATATCACAATCGTAATTCATCAATTTATTTGACATTACTTCAATCAGATTGCCAGTATGGCCACCTTTAGAGTTAGCTAACATGCCGTGAGCACGTGGTTGAGAAGCAAAACAAGAGTATCCGGCATGATGTGAATTTTTATCATTAGAATCTTTTACTAATTCAAAGCCCCAATCTGCAAGTTCTATAAGCCTATCAGGGGACTCTTCAGATAGAATTTTTGCTAGCTTGGCATCAGCCATTCCAAGAGCTGCATTCATAATATCTTTGTAATGAACTTCTGGAGAATCTAAATCGCCTCCACATCCATCAGCTGCTTGCCACGCAGATCCGTATTTACCTTTTCTTGGCCAGTTTGTTGAGCCTGATTTTCCTAATTCTTTTTTTAGCACTATTGTAGTTTTAGCTCCGCTTTGAGCAGAGGAAAGTGCTGCTCTTGTTGCTGCTACACCTCCTCCTATAACTAAAACATCTGTGCTTATATTATGTTCGATTTTCATTCGACGGCTTTATTATTTTTTAAAGCTACTATCTCAGATGATTTATAACCAAGGCTTAATAATATTTCTTCTGTGTTTTCTCCAAGCTTAGGGGGGAAAGTTCTTACCGCGCCCGGTGTCTTAGACAGTCTTACTGGAACTCCAACTATATTTCTTTTAGCATCCTTTTTTTTAATCTCAACTATAGTTTTATTATGCTTTATTTGAGGTTGATTAATTGCTTCTTTCATTCCCAATATTTTTGAGCATATTATGTTTGCTTTTTCAAATTCTTTTACCCAATGTTCAGAAGTTTTTTTAATAATTTTATTTTGGATGATTTCTAAAAGATCAGAAGCATTTTTGGCAATATCTTCCATAGATTTAAATCTTTTATCCTCTGATAAATCTTCTACTTCAATTACTTCTGAAATATTCTTAAGCGGATTTGGAATGAACAATCCAGACATAACAATTAACCCGTCACTTGCTTCATATACTCCGCTATCTAAGGGGTTGGAATCAGATGCTATTGCTTCATCAAGATTGGTTACAGTAGAAACTTCCCAACCCTGCATCCACATCACTGAATCTAGTAATGAGACATCAACAATTTGACCTTCTCCAGTTTTATGTCTTGCATTCAATGCTAAAAGAATACCAACTGTTAGATGTAAACCTGTTGAAGCATCTGCAACTGCAGCTGGAGCACGCCTCGGTTTTCTTCCCGGCTCACCATTTCTCCCCAGAAATCCGCCCAATGCTTCAGCAACTGATTCGTGTCCCATTATTCCTTTTAGTGGTCCAGATAATCCAAAACCGGTACCGCAAGCATAGATTATTTCTTTATTTATTTTGGATAAATCTTCATACGAAAGACCCAAAGAATCCATTACGCCAGGTCTAAAATTATTTACTATTACATCAGACTCTGAAACTAATTTATAGATAATTTTCTTTCCTTCTTCAGACTTTAAGTTAATAGCAATGCTTTTTTTGTTTCTGTTATAGCACTCATAAGACAAACTTTCTCCATCCTTAAATGGCCCAAATTGTCTAGACAATTCTCCATATTCTGGCCTTTCAATTTTAATGACTTCTGCTCCATGGTCAGCAAGTTGAGCAGTGCAAGATGGCCCCATAATTACTTGAGTTAAATCAATTACTTTTATTCCTTCAAGGGATGAGTTCATATTTTTACTCCGATTTCCATTTTGGATTTCTTTTTTCTGAGAATGCTTTAGGTCCTTCGACAAAGTCGTTAGATTTCTTTAGTTTTGTAAACATGGAGAATTCAGCAATTCGAGCATCATCATAATTCATATCTTTTCCTAGGACAGCTGATTGCTTTGCTGCCTGAATAGCCATGGGTGAACATTTCAAAATTGAATCTGCCAAATTATTAACTTCTTTCATTAAATCTTCTTTTTTTGATAAACGATTAACAATACCGATTTCATATCCCTTTTTTGCGTCTATAAATTCTCCAGATAATATAATTTCCATTGCTTGCTTAAAAGGAATTTGTCTAATCAACCCTTGAATTCCTCCTCCATCTGCCATTAAACCTCTTCTTGGTTCAGGTAACCCTAATTTTGCATCTTCAGAAGCAACAATTAAATCACATGCAAGTGCTAGCTCAAGACCACCTCCTACTGCATACCCATTTACCGCAGCAATAACTGGTTTCCACAATTCAAATTTTGGGTGATTGAAAAAAATGTCATCTTCATTTTTTACGTGTGATTTTACAGTTTCCTCATTTTGAGATCGCCATTTTAGATCTGCTCCAGCACAAAATGCTCTATCGCCTGCCCCGGTAATTACAGCTAGCCAAATTGCTTTATTATCTCTCACTTCTCTCATTGCTTCTATAATTGAATCCCATAAAGGAGGATTTAATGCATTCATCGACTCAGGTCTATTTAAAGTAAGTTTAGCTACGTGATCATTAACTTCGAATTTTAAAAAATTATATTTATTCATCTGATAAATATAGGCTAAAATGACAATTATGACTAAAAAATATATTACATTCGTACTCATTTCTTCCTTGGTTATCTTAGGATGCACAGATAGATTAGTTTCATCTAATAAAGTCTATTCTATGCAAGACATTGCTAGTGCAGGCTTCAAGCTGAAGAAGGATTTTGATACAGAATTTCCTGAAGCAACAGATTCAAAATGGGGATTTTTCAAAGGCAGAGAGGTCGCTATACTTCGATATCCTACAGTCGATTTGGCTAATACATCAGGAGAAACTGCAGGTTTGGAACAGACTGAAAAAATAGAAGTCATAGAAAAAAATTATGCCTTCGGTCCAAAAGTAGAGAGAACTATGTGCAGAGGAGATAGAGCTGCTACTAGTGGACAAGTAGCTTCAGGACTTAAGTTAAATGTTAGAAATTCTTTAGGATTTGAGGATGTGCTGATAATAAACAAATCAAAATTGTTTGAAAAAGAAGTTTATCTAAACCCATATGATAGATCAGGCCTTCAAAATTGCCCAAGAAGAGAACCTATTTATTTAGCATTTATCACTTATGGAAATCTGATTATATTAGGTGAACCTATGCCAGGAGATGACTCAGAAGCAATTATAAAATTCTTAGAAGAATCTACACTAAAGCTTCCTTAATCACCCTTTTTTACATTTTTAACAAAGTTTTTAATAATGCAGAGTTATGCATTACTTTGCATTTACCTGTTTTAGGTTGAAAGCTTTGGAGCGCTTGATGGGAATTGAACCCATATCTCAGCCTTCGCAGAGGGAGTTGCTTAAAAAGAATTTAGGTTCAAATTCGTATACTCAAATATCATAAAAAGCAATAACAGTGATTTTTTTTAACAAAATTCCTTAGAATGGGCTTATGGCTAAAAGAAAACTAAAATATTCTGAATGGTTAAGCAACCCTCTTTACGAGAATGATTATCATGGAAAATGTTAAAGAGTATATTGAAGGAATAAAAACAATTCCATGGATTTCATTTGATGAATTAAATAATCAAATATTTTTTCAGCAAACTTCAGTAGACCTAAAAACTAATCAAAGGCTTTCTCAAATATTTAGTATTGATCTAATATCAAAAAAAATTGAAAAAGTTACTTCTGGATTTAATGATTCTATTCCGAAAATTTCTCCTGATGGAAAGTTCTTAGCATTTATACGAACTAATGAAAAAACTAAAGGTAACAAGATAAATTCTATTTTTATTAAAGATTTTAATAAAGATTATGAATTCCAATTAACAGAAGATTTTAAATCTGTAAAATCTTCTGAAGATAATTCTGGATTGTTTAATTGGGACAATTCTTCTTCAAGGTTAGTGTATAGTTTTAGAGTTTCAAATCTCAATAATCTTGATTTGAAACCTCTAGTTGTTAAAAAAATAAGATATAGACATGATACTTTAGGTTGGATAGGTGATATATTTAATCAGATAGAAATTGTTAATGTTTTTGATAAATCTATTATTTCTGTACCAAATTCTGAATGTGACCATTTAAATCCCGTATTTTCGAACGATGATAAGTTGATAGCATTTATTACTGATGCTAGTGATGATAGAGATACTTCTTGGACTCAGAGTATAGAAATTTTTAATATTGATTCAAGGAAAATCTTAAAAATAGACCAAAATTTTGGTGGTTTATTTTCTTTAATTTGGACAGAAGATGATTCTAAGTTGATAGTATTTGGTTCAGATAACAACAAATACTCCGATAAAAGAATATCTTCCTTATTTTCAATAAATTTAAAAAATGAAGAAAAAATTGATTTGAATATAAATCAAGTAGCT
>Ga0315327_10000080_pt1 | contig 38432 bp, 43 predicted proteins | sample M110032315metaG_FD_203460 | JGI IMG/M metagenome (GOLD analysis project Ga0315327, IMG submission 203460) | Ammonia-oxidizing marine archaeal communities from Monterey Bay, California, United States - M1 100m 32315 | ecosystem: Environmental > Aquatic > Marine > Coastal | place: USA: California... | reverse complement strand
GCTCGCTACCACCAGTAGCGCGCTACCTCAGCCGTCGAGTAGGCCCATTGAGACGAGGGCAGCCACCAGGTCTGCCGGTGGATCGGTCAAGGTGGCGAACGCCTCCAAGTCGGCGACCACGTCAGCGACACGCTCGGCCGCGCTGGCCGCCGTACTCGCCACTACGGCCCGGTAGGCCAACGCGTGGGGATCGGTCGGCCCGGCGGCCACCGCCTCATCCAAGTTCTCCAAGCCACGCTCGACTAGTTCGGGCACCCGGGTAGCGGCCAACAACCATCCCCGCTCGGCCAGGAGTGCGGCGCCGGACCCGCCACCCGTCCGCTTCCTCGCCTCCAGGCCGGAGTCCAGGAGTTCAAGGGCCGCCAGCAACTCGCCGGCTGCGGCCAACTCGCCGGCTACCCGTTGACGGAGTCGACTGGCAGCCAGTAGGTCTCCCACGATGGGTGGAGCGTCCAGCCCGTCCAGCACCGCTAGGTCGAAAGCAGCACCGGCGTGGTCGCCGTCGGCGTGGCGGGCCGATGCCCGGAATACCCGCACGTCGGCGTACGCATCGTCCATGGCGACCGCGTCGTCCAGGTCGATCAGCGCTGCGGCCCGGTCGTCGGTACGCCACCTCAACCAGCCGCGGTAGGCCAACGCCTCCACGTTGGACGGCTGCAACTCGAGCACCTGCGTGTAGATCTCGTCGGCCTCCTCGGGCGCGGCCATCCCGGCCTCGGCCAGCAGGGTGCGCGTCGACAACCGGATGTCCCCGGTGATGGCATCACCGGCTGAGCGGTCGCCCGCCGCCCGGGCTACCAGCACACCGGCCAGCACGGCAACCACCGTCACGCCCACGACAACTTTCACCGTGGAGGGGCGGTCGGTCCGCTGGTCGTCCACCTCGGGGTGGACACCGCTTCTCCAGCGGGTGATCGCTAAGCCCAGGCCGGCGGCGGCCGCGGCGGCGGCCAGTACCGGTAGGACCCAGACCATCCCGGTGAAGCCCCGGCCGGTCGGCGTGTAGTCGATGTCTTCGCCGAAGCGCTCCACCAACATGGCCCGCACCTCGGCATCGGTCCGACCCTGGTCGACCATGGTGCGGATGGTCGACCGGATGGTGCGGGCAATGGGGACGTCGGACTCGCCTAGGGACTGGCCCTGACAGACCGGGCAGGCGAAGTCTCCGGCCAGCGCTTGCACGCGGTCGGCGTTGGTTCTCGGCGCCCGGTCTGCCACCTCCGACACCACGAGGCTCCCCAGCGCCACGGTGAAGACCAGCAGCCATACCGCGACACTGCGACCCGCCGCGCCTCCTCGTCCGGCGCTGTTCACTGCCCGACCCGCTTTCCGGAAAAGGCGGCCACCGCCCGGGACAGGATGCCGTCGAGGTCCTCGCGGACGACGCCACCGACCACCTTGGCCGCCACGTATCCGGACGGAGTCACCAGGTACGACTCGGGGACGGCGACCACGCCCCAGTCCACGACGGTGTGCCCCGTATCTGCGGGCAGCACCGGCCATCCGCCACCGTGGTCGGCGAAGAAGCGGGAGATGGCCGCCGGACGGTCATCGAAGGCCACGCTCACCACCCGGACCTCAGGTACTGCGGGATCGGACCCGTCGTGCTCCCCAGCGAAGGCCACCAGCTCGGGGTGCTCTTCCACGCACGGGACGCAGGTGGTGGAGAAGAAGTTGACCAGCACCCAGCGGCCCCGCTGGTCGTCGAGGTCCCAGTGGTCCCCGTCCAGCGTGCTGCCGGCAACCGGAGGCGCCACGGCCCCCACTAGATGGGTGGTCATCCGGTCCTGTCCGGCCTCACGGGTGGCGAACACCACCACGAGGACGGCCAGCACCAGGCCCACGGCCAGGGCGGCGCTCCGGACCGGGTTCACGCCATCTCCTCCCGCTCCCTGCCCTTCGCCCGACCCGTCGGGCTTCCGGCCCCGGGCACGGAGGACAGGACCGTACCGATGGCCATCACCGCCCCACCGATCCACAGCCATGCCACCAGCGGCTGGACCGTCACCCGGACCACGGTGCTTCCCGACTCGGACCCGTCCTGGCCCGAGACCGACGGATCGGGCACGGCCAGTACCGCCAGTTGTAGGTCATCGCGGACCGTCGACCGGGTGGCTGGCGTCCCGATGGTCTGCCCGCCGAACGGGAAGACGCTGATGGCCGGCTCCAACCGATCCCCATCGACCACTACGGCGACCCGGGTTTCGGTCTTCTCCGACAGCTCTACCGTCGAGAGCCCGTCGAAGGCCAGTTCGTGGCCAGCGAAGGTGACGCTGTCGCCCACCTCGTCGAACCGGAACTCGGCCTGACGGACGAAAGCCGACGAGCACGCGAACGCCACGGCCACCACCGCCACCCCGACGTGGACCACCATCCCACCGCTGGACCGCCCGACGAAGCCACGTAGGCCCCGAGCCCGGACGGCCAGCACCAGATGGCGGATCGCCCCGCCTGCGGCGAAGGCCCCCAGCCCCACAGCCAAGGTCGGCGCCCAGCCCCGACTCCCCAGGGTCACGGCCACCACCATGGCCGCCGCCCCGGCCGCCGCCGGCCACCGCAACCGGGCCGAGAGAACCTCGGTGGTCCCCCTACCCCACGGCAGGGCGGGCGCCACAGCCATGAGGAACAAAAGGGCGAACCCCACCGGCATGGTCATCCGTTCGAAGTAGGGGTTGCCCACGGCTATCCGATCGCCCCGGGCCGCCTCGACCAGCAGTGGGAACACGGTGCCCAGCAGCACCACGAAGGCGAACGCTCCGAAGAGCAGGTTGTTGGCCAGGAAGGCTCCGGTCCGCGACACCGGTGACTCGATGGACCCCGGGGCCCGCAGGGCGTCACCCCGCCAGGCGATCAGGCCGACCGTGGTGGCCACCACGAGGGCGAAGAAACCCAACAGCAACGGGCCGATGCCCGACTCGGTGAAGGCATGCACCGACTCCAGTACTCCGGACCGGGTGATGAACGTACCCAGGATGGTGAGGGCGAATGTGGAGCACAGCAGCGACAGGTTCCAGACCCGGAGCATCCCCTGCCGCTCCTGGACCATCACCGAGTGCAGGTAGGCGGTGCCGGTCAACCACGGCAGGAACGAGGCGTTCTCCACCGGATCCCACGCCCAGTAGCCACCCCAGCCGAGCACCTCGTAGGACCACCAGGCCCCGAGGAGGATGCCCACCGTCAGGCAGCCCCAGGCGACCAGCGTCCACCGACGGGCCTCCAATAGCCAGCCCTCCCCCAGGCGACCGGTGACCAGGGAGGCCACCGCCAGGGCGAAGGGCACGGTGAACCCGACGTAGCCCAAATAGAGCACCGGTGGATGGAAGGCCATCAGCACGTGATTCTGGAGCAGCGGGTTGGGGCCGGGACCGTCGTAGCCGACCCACGGCTCGAACCGTCCGAATGGCTGCGCTGGGCCGGCCAACAGGAGGAAGAAGAAGGTGCAGACGGCGAACATGACCAACAGGGTCCAGCCGACCATCGGGTCGCCCAGTCGGTGCCGGAACCGGTGTACGACCAGGACCAGATAGCCCACGAGGATCAGGACCCACAGCAGAATCGATCCCTCGAGGGCCGACCACAGGGTGGCCACGTTGAATAGCGCTGGGGTCCGATGGCTGCCGTGCTCGGCCACAAAGGCCACGGTGAAGTCCCGGGTGATCAGCGCCCGTTCCATGACTGCCACCTGGCCCACTGCGGCCACGGCCAGCATCCACGCCCAGGTTCGTGACCGGACGACCAACGACGGGGTCCGGGTGGCCAAGCCCCCGGCCACGGTGACCACCCCGGCGGCCGAGGCGACCAGCCCGAGGGCTACGAAGACCGTGCCGAGGGTGGCGTTCACCCGCCCACCGCGGTGGCGGCCCCCTCGGTCGACCCCTCCGAGGACCTCTCACTGGCCTGGACGCCGCAAGGCGTCAACTCGGCACCGTCGCCCCGGTAGTCGTTGTCGTGCTTGACCACCATGTGATCGGTGCGGAGGTGCCAGCCGTCGTCGGCCGGATTGACAAGTCCGGCGGGGACTGGTCCACGAAACCACGACCCCTGGAGGACCACTGGCACGCCGGGCTGGAACAGTTCGGCCGGATCGCCGACGTGCACGACGTCGGCCAGAACGTCAGCTGCACAGAGGGTGAACGCCACCGCAGCCTCGCCGTCCACCTCGACTTCCAGTAGGCCCGGCTGCGGGGTTCCGACCACCCGGAAGCGGGCCTCGTCGAGTTCGGGTCGGAGCTCGACGGCCCGGTCCACCTCATAGAAGAACAACGCCGCGTCCCCGAGAGTGCGAAACAGGACGGCCGCCAAAGCGACCACCAGCACCACGACCAGCAGGATCGGTCCTAGCCGGCGTCGACCGGTTCCGGACCCGGATCCGTCGGCCGATCGGGTCGGAGCCGGCGTCAGGTCGACGCCGGCGACGCCATCCCCGGGGTCAGGCACCGTTAGGTCCCTGGTCTTCGAGCCAGCGTCGATGGGCGTCGGGCACTCGGGCGCTCAGGTTTCGGCCCCGTCGTACCAGACGGAACGCGTAGATCCCCAACGTGCCCAGGGTGATGCCCCAACCGGCGATCAGGTAGCCCACGTGGGTCATGATCGGTCTTCCGTCTCGCCCACCGAGCGTCGAACCTCGGCATCAGGGGTCTCGGCCCGACGCTCGGCGATGGCCGCAGCCACCGCGTGGTCAAGGGCGGCTCGCTCCAGCCAGCCAACCCGGAAGCGGTGCAGCAGCAACCAGGCCAGCACCATGCCCATCATCAGGAACCCCAGCATCAACGTGAACAACGTGAGGTCCTCGATCTTGAGGTCGTTGAGGGTGGATTGCTGGTGAAGCGTCCGGTTTTCCCACCACTCCACGGACCGGTTGACCAGCGGGATGTCCAGTACAGCGACCAGAGCCACCACAGCGGCACGGCGCGACACCGACCGCGGGTCCCCCGTGGTCCGACGTAGGGCCAGGTATCCGGCAAACATGAGGAACAGCACCAGCGTGGTCATGAGCCGGACGTCTCCCCACTCCCACCAGGTGTTCCACACCGGTCGCCCCCAGATGGACCCGGTGACCAGGACCAGTCCGCAGAACACGGTGCCTACCTCGGCAGCCGCGTGGGCCGTGACGTCCCACCATGGTGTCCGGCGAATCAGCACGCCCAGGCTGGCTACCGCGCACAGGCCGAAGGCCACATAGGTCATGACGGCCAGGGGCACGTGCACGTAGAGCAGTCGGACGGCGTCGAACTGGCCGAATTCCTCACCAGTGGTGGGGTGGATCCGTACGTCGGCATCGGTCAGCACGAACGCCAGCACGCCCAGCACGCCCAGCCCCACGATGGTGGCCGCACCGAGTAGACGCGACCCGCGTGAGCCGGTGTTGTCTCGTGTGGATGCGGCGATCGTTGGTTCGACGGTCATCGGGGCTCCTGATCAGTCCTCGACCAGCGCGCCGTGGGCCGACGCACCGACCACGGTGAGGACCAGGGCGGCGATGGCCAGCAGGCCGGTCCATGCCCAGCCGTCGACCGCCGCAGAACCGAGGGCATCGTCGAACGCCCGGGTGGCCCCGATCAGCACCGGCGCCAGCACCGGGAGCACCAGAACCGGCAGGAGGGTATCCCGCGCCCCCAGCCCCAAGGCCAACGCGCCGTAGAGGGTACCGGCGGCCGCCACGGCGACCCCGGCCACGAGGCCTGCTACCCCCAGGAGCAACCAGTCCTCCACCGACACCCCGTAGAGCACGACCAGGCCGCCGACCAGCACCGCCTCCAGGACTAGAAGCTGCACGAGCACCGCAGCTGCACGCCCCAGGTACCGGGCCACCGGTGGGAGGCCAGACATCCGTAGGGCGTCACCTGTGCCGTCCGCGGCATCCAGAGTGGCCGACCGCTGGACGGCCAGTAGGGCGCTCAACAGCACGGCCACCCAGAACAGCCCGGGGGCGAAGGTCCGCAGGGTGCGGTGGTCGGCATCCAGGGCGAAACCGAACAACACCAGGACGAGTACGGCGAAGGGCAGCACCTGGTCGACCACTACTCGCGCCCGGGCCTCGATCCGCAGGTCTCGGGCGGCCACCAGCCGGATATCGCGCAGCACGACCCGTAGGGCGCTCATCAGCTGTCCTCCTGCCCTATGGATGGCTCCGTCACAGGAGGAGGTACGTCCACCCCTGACCCATCAACGACAGCACCGCCTGCCAGCGTCACCATTCGTGGTGACAACGCGGCCACCCGGTCCAGTTCGTGGGAAGACACCACCACGGTGCCGCCAGCAGCCACCGCGTCGCCGATCAGGCCGTCCACGAGGTCGCGCCCCGACTGGTCGAGGCCGGCATGCGGCTCGTCCAGCAGCCAGAGGTCCGGTCGACGGGCCAGCAGGGCCGCCAACGACGTCCGGCGTCGCTGGCCAGCCGACAACGTATGGACCGGCTGGTCGACCAGCCGATCCGACACCTCGAGGCGCTTCCGGGCATCGTCTAGTCGACGGTCGGCGTCGACAGTCGAGAGGCCGGCAGCCCGAGCCCAGAACCTGAGGTTCTCTCCCACCGTCAGGTCCTCGTACAGCCCTGTGGTATGACCCAGTAGGGCCACCCGGCGCCGTACCGACCGACGTCCGGCGCCGTCGGTGAGGTCGTGGTCGAGCACCTGGACCGAGCCCGACTCGGGGCGTAGCAGACCGGCGCACAGGTGCAGCAGGGTCGTCTTGCCGGCCCCGTTGGGGCCCCGTAGGAGGACCGTCTCACCGGCGTGGATCGTCAGGTCCACCCCGGACAGGGCGGGAAAGCGGCCCAGCAGCGCGACCGCGGCACGCAACTCGACCACCGACACCCCGCCACGGTACCGGGCGGTCGTACCCTGACCCCATGCCCGACGCTCCATGTTGCCTTCTAGGCCGTCTGCCGGGCCACCTGTTGGGACTGGCAGGGGTCCTGATCCTGCTGACGTCGGTCGTGGGCTGTGGAAGCGGGACCGACCTTGGGACCGCCGACACACGGGACGAGGAGGCTGCCGATGACGGGCAGGTCGGCGCCACCACCACGATGGTCGAGGTTCGACCGTCCCTAGCCGACGACGAGATTCCCGACTGGGTCGGTGAGGTGGTGAACCTCCATGACTTGGAGTCAGGTGCCTGCTTCAACAGTTACGCCTGGGTGAAGGACGACCGGCAGGTCGCCATCGACACCCGGGTTCCGTGCGGTGGGCCGCATCAGCACGAGATCTACCTACGCACCGTCCACCCGGCCCGGCCCGGTGCGCCGTGGCCCGGCGACCAGGAGATGGAGGCCTACGCGCGGACCGAGTGCTACGCGGCGTTCGCCGACTTCGTCGGCATCATCTTCGAACTCTCAGAACTCAAGTTGGGCTATCTGACCCCCTCGAGGACCGACTTCGAACACGACCGGGCCGTGTTTCGCGGCATCCACTGCTTCGTCCACCGATCCGACGACACCGACCTGGTGGGGACGGCGGCCGGCTCCCGTCTCTAGGCCCTATCTCCCTCGCTCGGATCGCCCGTCGACCTGCCGACGAGACAGCACCAGGGCCAGGCCGGCCCACGATTGTGGAACGGCGCCCAGCCCGGCACCGGTGTCGGGGTTCCAGTACTCGGCCATGCCCGAAGCCCACGCCCCGGCCACCGTGTTCCGGGCCAGAACCTCGGCGGCCACCGTCGAATGGGGCGCCACAGCCTGGACCATCAGGTAGGCCAGCTGGGGCCACACCGGCCCCCGCCAGTAGGCGTCCGAGTCGAACACCGACTCGCCACGATGGACGCCGCTCGGTCCCGCCGGCCCACCATGGGCCGCCGGGTCCAGCAACTGGTCGATCACCCGGTCGGCCCGTTGGGCATCTTCTTCGACCAGCAACGGCAACAGGGCGTCCAACGTCCGGAACCGTTCCGAACCGCCAGCCCCTGGCCCTGCTGCTGGACCGATTGCCGGCCCGGCGTCGACCCAGGTCCCCAGCCGATCGTCCCATCGGTCCCCCAAAGCGTCGACCAGCCCATCAGCGGCGGCAGCCAGCTCGTCGTCGCAGGTCACCGACGCAAGCTCCCGGGCGTTGAAGGCCACCAGTGCGTTGAAACCGGCGGGCGCCACCTCGAACACTGGATTGGCCAGCGCCTCACCATCGGGGCCCGTCTCGATGGTCGACACCAGTCGGTTCTTCGCCATCTGCCACCGCTCCACCTCAAAGCCCCCGGGACAGTGATCGTCCCAGCGAGGCGAGTCATCGGCTCCGGTCTCCCATGGATGGCAGACCCGGACGAGGCCCGACGGATCGCGCCGACGACCCCGCAGCAGGAACCACAGCCCGGCGGCGGCCCGCTCGACCACGTCGTCGTCGGGGGCGTGCCCGGCCCGGACGAGCTCAGCCACCGCATGGCCGTACATGGGCGGCTGGGTGATCGACGAACCGTCCCGACGCCCCCAGAGGTCCTCGTGGAAGCCGGGCCGGCGGACATAGTGCATGTGGGGGACGAACCCTGAGGGCACCTGAGGGGTGAGTGCCACCGCAAGCTCCCGTCGGGACCGATCGACGTCGCCGAGGGCCAACCACACCAGGACGTGGAAGCACGAGTCCCACAGCCACTGCCACGGGTAGACCGACGAGTTGGGGGCTGCGTACCCTTCCGGCACCCAGTGGTCGTCCATCATCGAATGCACGACGGCCGCCAATTCGTCGTCAGCCGGACCCGGGAGGACCATGGCTCGCTGCACCTTCGTCTCCTTCCGGTTCGGACCTACCGACGGCGTGTCGGTGGTGGCTCGACTGTGGGCCGACGCCCTGTCTGTCCTGGGCTTTGACGTCGACTGGGTGGCCGGTGGGATCGAACCCGGCTGGGATGACCCTCGACCGGTCCGGATCGTAAACGGGATCGGCATTGACGACCCGGGACCACCCGATGCCGGGATGCTGGCCGAGGCACTGGAGGGTGCCGACCTCGTGGTCGTGGAAAACCTTTGCACCATCCCGTTGAACCCGTCGGCCTCCTACGCGGTAGCCGACGTGCTGCGGGGACGGCCGACCATCCTCCATCACCACGACCCTCCATGGCAGCGGGACCGGTTCGCCCACGTGACCGACCTGCCGCCCGACGATCCGGCATGGCGCCACGTCACAATCAACGACCTGACCCGCAGGCAGATGGCCGACCGGGGCCTCACTGCGGTGACCATCCGCAATGGCTTCAACCCCGACCCTCCGACTGGCGACCGTGACGTGACCCGACACCGGCTGGGTCTCAACCCCTCAGGAGAGGACCTGCTGGTGGTGCACCCCGTACGGGCCATCCCCCGCAAGGCCGTCGACCGGGCCATCGCCCTGACAGAGTCGCTCGGCGGCCCTGACCACGGGGACCGTCCGGCGACCTACTGGCTGCCGGGGCCGGCCGAGGACGGCTTCGGCCCCGAGCTGGCTCGCCTGTTGGCTACCGCACGGTGTCCGGTGATCCGTCACCCGGCTACCTCGCGGGCGGACCTGTACGCGGCGGCCGACATAGTGGCCTTCCCATCGACCTGGGAAGGCTTCGGCAACCCACCGGTGGAGGCCGCTCTGGCACGTCGACCGGCGGCCGTCGGGCCATATCCGGTGGCCGACGAACTCCGGGCGCTCGGCTTCCGGTGGTTCGACACCGACGAGCCCGGGCCGCTCCGGACGTGGCTTTCGGCACCAGTCGACGAACGAGTCGAGTTACTGGACCACAACCAGCAAGTGGCGGCCACCGAGCTGTCAACAGATCGGATGGCTGCTGGACTGGAAGCGTTGTTGTCGAAGGCAGGATGGTTGCCGTGAACGACCCGATCCTCGTGCGGCGAGCGCGCCTCGCCCAATTCGCCCACCTGGGTCAGCGGCTGGGCTACCTCGCCTACGGAGTGGCCATCCTCGTGTTCGCCGCGGGCATGGCCACCAGCTTCAACGACGTGGTGGCCAACACCCTGGTGGTCCTGTTGGTGGTCGGCTCCTCCGTACTGGCGCCGGCCATCGTGATCCACTATGCCGTCCGGGCCGCCGTCGATGAGGAACGGGGCGAAACGCTGGGCGACTTAGACGGCTGAAGCTCCAGACCGTCATGATCGGTGACCGGGAAGTTCCGTCCGTGTGGTCGCCGGACACTGTTATGTGCCTACCGTCACACTGTGATGAACCAAGGGCAGGCCGTGGTGACGGCACCGGACGCCGTTCAGGGCGACGCGGAACCAAGTAGACGCGTCGCGTCGACCCGCCTGCCTGCTGCGGAGCGTCGCCGCCAGATCCTCGACGTGGCCCTAGAAGCGTTCGCCCGATCGGGGTACCACGACACGTCGATGAATGCCATCGCCCGTGATGCAGGAGTCACCAAACCGGTGCTGTACCAGCACTTTGCCTCTAAGCACGAACTGTTCGAGCTACTACTGGCCGAGACTGGAGGCCATCTGTTGAAAGCCATCGAGGCAGCGGCGCTTGAAGAGACTCCCCGCCTCCGGGTCGAGGCCGGCTTTCGGGCCTTCTTCCACTTCTTCGAGGACCGGCCGTCGGCGTTCACCGTGCTCTACGGCTCCAGCCTGGCCAGCAACCCGGAATTCCGTCGAGATGCCCGCGAAGTGCGTGACACGTTCGCCGAATATCTGACCAGCCAGATGGGCAATCGCGACCGAGAAGAGTCGCTCGCCCTGGCCGCCGGGATCAATGGCCTATCCGAGGGGATGATCCGTCACTGGATGCACGAGGGGCGGTCCCGGCCAGCCGATGAGATGGCCGCGCTGGCCGCCCGGCTGGCGTGGGGTGGCGTCGAGTCGCTTCTCTGACTCGTTCCCGACGCCCGATGTCGGGCGGATAGCGGCGGGTGCCTAGTCCAGCGGAACGGGCGAGATGTCGATCGGCTCGGCAGGTAGGTCTCCGGCCACGATCGGGGCGAGGTGTTCTCGTAGAAGTGCCGGGAGTACCGGTTCGTCGGATGCCAGTAGGTCCTCCAACGTCCACCAGCGGGCACCCGTGAACGCCGCGGCCTCCAACGCCTCAAGGTGTCGGGGCCGGTAGTCACCCCCATCGCACCACGCCACATGGATCTGCTCATGACTGTCGAAGAAGTAGCCGCCGAACGTGAACTGAACGTGCTGGGTCCAGATCACGGGACCCATGTCCACGTCCTCTATGCCCGACTCCTCGTATAGCTCGCGGGCAGCGGCGACCGCACTGTCCTCGCCCCGGTCGATCCCGCCACCCGGGATCTCCCACCAGGCTGGCTTGAACGGGTCCAACGGATCTTCTGCATTGATGAGAAAGATCCGGCCCTCACGGTCCAGCAGGACGACCCGGGCCGCCGGCCTACGTAGGAACACGGCCTGAGAGCGCGGTCAGCGACAGGCGGCGCAGCGGCCGACCATGTCGAAGCGGTGGGCGTCCACTCGGAAACCCCGGTTGGCGGCCAGCTCGGCTAACTCGGCCACCCGTTGCTCGAACTCGTCGGATACCTCGAAGTCGTCGATTCGTCCACAGGTGTCACACACCAGGTGGTGGTGGTGCCCGGTCAGCGACTCGTGCAGTTCGAATCGAGCGTGGTCGTCGCCGGAGTCGACCCGGCGGACCACCGCGGCTTCGACCAGCTCGCCGAGATTCCGGTAGGCGGAACTCTGGGCGAGGACCTGACCCGCACCGGCGTCGCCATCGAGGATCTCCGGCAGGGTGAGCGGGCGACCGGCAGCGGCCAGGATCTGGACCACGGCATACCGAGAACGGCTGTAGCGCATCCCCCCGACGCGAAGCCGACGACCGACCACCACGTGCAGATCGTCGACCACGTGATGATGGGTGCCATCGCTGGCGTCCGGGGGTCGATCGAGGGAACCGGCGGTCAAATCTGGCACGCCGGGGATCATATGCCCCCGGATCGTTGTCGGGAATCAGTGGGAACGTCCGGCGGTTGAGATATGACGTCGCTCAGAAGGTGTGGCTCAGGCCGGATCCCTCAGATGGGACGCCGCCGCATGAGGGCGTTGCGGCGGGACCGACACACCAGTTGGTCCCTGGTGTTGTGGGCCCGATGCTCAAACGTCACGATCCCCGCGTCCGGTCGCGAGCCCGAAGCACGGGCCGCCACCACCTCGGTCTCGAAGCGGAGCGTGTCGCCAATGAGGACAGGCACCGGGAACGTCGTCTCGTCGAAGCCCAAGTTGGCCACCGTGGTGCCCAGCGTCGTGTCCCCCACGCTCACGCCGACCATCAGGCCCAGAGTGAAAAGGCTGTTCACTAGTCGCTCGCCGAACTCGGTGTCGGCTGCGAACTCGGCGTCGAGGTGCAGGGGCTGCGGATTGTGGGTCATGAGGCAGAACTGCAGGTTGTCGGCCTCGGTGATGGTGCGGGTCAGGGCATGGCGCACGACGAGGCCCACCGGCAGGTCCTCGAACCAGCGACCCGACGCACCATCGACCTGCTCGCCACCGGTTTCCTCGCCCATGCCGGAGAGTCTGACCGGTCAGGCCGTACCGGTTCCTAGCGGCTGGCTAGTTTCAGCGGACGTGACCCCAGCAGATGCGATTCCGGGAGCTGCAAGCTCAGGAACTGACACCAGCCCCCTGTGGACCCCCGACCCCGACCGGATAGCCGCCACCCAGGTCGATGCTTTCCGTCGAGCGGTTGGCGTCGACGGTGGCTACCGCGAACTCCACCGGTGGTCGGTCAACCATCCGGCCGACTTCTGGCAGGCGGTCTGGAACCACCTCGGCGTGGTCGGTGACCCCGGTTCGACCGTGGCGGACCACGACGGGTCCGGCCACCTGACGGGCACCCGATGGTTCCCCGATGGGTCTCTCAACTTCGCCGAGAACCTATTGGGCGCCGCCGATGACCGAGCAGCCCTGGTGTTTCGCGGCGAGGACCCCATGGTGGCGGGGGCACGCCGCACCCTGACCCGTCGCGACCTCCACGCCCTGGTCTCCCGCCTCCAGCAGGCCCTCCTGGAGGTAGGTGTCGAACCCGGTGACCGGGTGGCGGCCTGGCTACCCAACGTCCCTGAGACCTGCGCTGTGATGCTTGCCGCCGCATCCATCGGCGCCACCTTCTCGTCGACGTCGCCCGACTTCGGAGCATCGGGGGTGATCGACCGGTTCGGGCAGATCCGTCCGGTGGTGCTGTTCACTACCGACGGCTACCGCTACGGCGGTCGACGCCACGATGTCACCGGTCGCCTCGCCGAGGTGGCCGACGCCCTGCCCGAAGTTCGCCGTGTGGTGGTCGTGCCTGAGGACCCCACGGTCGGCCCGGTCGGCCCGCTCCCCGACGGCGCCCTCTCTCTGGAAGCCTTCCTGGCTCCCCACGAGGCCGCGGAAGTCCGGTTCCTCGACCTGCCGTTTGACCACCCGCTGTACATCCTCTATTCGTCTGGCACCACTGGTCGCCCCAAGTGCATCGTCCACCGGGCAGGTGGCATCCTCCTCAAGCACCTCGTGGAACACCGCCTCCAGTGCAACGTAGGGGCAGGTGACCGGATCCTCTATTTCACGACGGCTGGCTGGATGATGTGGAACTGGCTTGTCTCGGGCCTGGCCTCCGATGCCACCGTGGTGCTCTACGACGGCTCGCCATTCCACCCCGACGGCAACCGGCTGTTCGACCTGGTCGACGATTGTGCCCTCTCCCTGCTCGGGGTTTCGGCCAAGTTCATCGACTCGGTGGCTACCGCTGGACTGCGGCCCATCGATACCCACGCGCTGGCTGACCTTCGAACCATCTGCTCCACCGGCAGCCCGCTCAGCCACGAGGGCTTCGCCCACGTGTACGCCCGTTGGTCGCCAGACGTGCACCTGGCGTCCATCTCAGGCGGCACCGACCTCTGCGGATGCTTGGTGGGCGGCCAACCCACCGGGTCGGTCCACGCCGGACAGATCCAGGGCCCGGTGCTGGGCATGGACATGGACGTAGTCGACGACAACGGCGCTACCGCCGGGGTCGGCGTCCGAGGCGAATTGGTGTGCCGGAAGGCGTTCCCGTCCATGCCCTTGGGCTTCTGGGACGACCCCGACGACGAGCGGTACCACGACGCCTACTTCGACCGGTTCGAGGGGTTGTGGCATCAGGGGGACTTTGCCGAGCGCACGGCCGAGGACGGATTCGTGATCCACGGCAGGTCCGACGCCACGCTGAACCCCGGCGGGGTCCGGATCGGCACCGCCGAGATCTACCGGCGGGTCGAGCAGCTCGATGAGGTCGTGGAGGCGCTGGTCATCGGGCAGCCGTGGGAGGGCGACGTCCGGGTGGTGCTGTTCGTGGTCACCGCGGACGGGGTGGACCTCGACGACGACCTCCGGGGCCGAATCCGATCCGACGTCCGGTCGGGGGCGTCACCCCGCCACGTGCCGGCGGTAGTCCTGGAGGTCCCGGAACTACCCCGTACCCGGTCGGGCAAGCTGGTGGAGTTGGCGGTGCGGGCCGTGGTGGAGGGTCGGCCGGTCACCAACGTGGAGGCTCTGGCTAATCCGGAAACCCTCGAACATTTCCGGGGCCTCGCCGAACTGGCCCCCTGAGCCTGGCCGCAGGGGTTGACTCCCCTCGATCAGGCTTCCGAGGTCTGCACCGGTGGTAACCAGGATCAGAGGTCGCTGAGTGGTACCCCGGCCACCCGAAGGTGGCCCAGTTCGTTCATCGAACGCACCGACCGATGACCGGACGACGAGGCGGCCACCCGGGCCACCGACGTGTAGGACGCCTCGTAGAACAGCACCCGGTCGATGCCCAGGACGTGCGACAGGTAGGCCGACACCACTCCACCGTGACAGCCCACGACCACCGTGCGTCCCGGGTTGGCGGCGATGATCCGCTCCACCCCCTCGACTACCTGGGCCCGGAAGCCCTCCGGGTCGGGCAGGTCGTCACCGGCAATCATCGCCCCCCAACGGGGATCCCCGGTGGCCTTGAGGTGCTCGATGGGGATGTACTCCACCTCGCCCTCGTCATACTCGTTAACCAGTGGCTCGATCTCGATTTCGAGGCCCAGGCGGGCGGCCAACGGGGTGACGGTCAGACGGGCCCGGGCCTTGGGGCTGGTGTACACGGCGTCGATGTGCTCGTCGACCAGCCAGTCGGCCAGCGCTCCGGCCTGCCGCTCCCCCAGGGTGGACAGCACCGGGTCGGCTTCGACCCCGGAGTCGCGGTTGTCGACGGTGACGGGAAGGGCATGGCGGATCAGCAACAGTTCCATGGGCGGGCCGGACCGTAGCGCCACCACCGACTCCCACTACCGTCGGCGCCATGAAGATTGACGGAGGACTCACCGGGCTCAACAACCCAAGTGGCATTGGTGCCATCGGCGAGGCGGCCCGCCAACTCGAGGAGGCGGGCTACGCCGGGGCATGGACGGCCGAGACCAGCCACGACCCGTTCCTGCCCCACATGGTGGCTGCCGAGCACACCGAACGCATCGAGTTGGGCACGTCAATTGCCGTGGCCTTCGCCCGCAACCCCATGCTGCTTGCCAATCTGGGCCACGACCTACAGCGCTACAGCAACGGTCGGTTCGTTCTCGGCCTGGGCACCCAGATCAGGCCTCACATCACCAAGCGATTCTCCATGGAGTGGTCGAGGCCGGCAGCCCGGATGCGGGAGATGATCAGCGCCATGCGGGCCATCTGGGCGACCTGGAACGACGGCGAGAAGCTGGCCTTCCGGGGTGACTTCTACACCCACACGCTGATGACCCCCTTCTTCGACCCGGGACCCAATGAATGCGGTCCACCCAAGGTGTTCATCGCCGCGGTCGGGCCTCTCATGTCTGAGGTGGCCGGAGAGGTGTGCGACGGTCTGATCTGCCACGCCTTCAGCACTGAGCGCTACCTCCGGGAGGTCACCATCCCGGCTGTCGAGAGGGGCCTGGAGAAGTCCGGGCGGACCATGGACGACTTCGAAATCGTCGGCCCGGGATTCGTGGTGACCGGCACCACCGAGGAGGCCATGGCCCGCGCCGCGACCGGCGTACGACAGCAGATCGCCTTCTACGGGTCCACGCCGGCCTACCGACCGGTGCTGGAGATCCACGGCTGGGGTGACCTGCAGGACGAGTTGAACCGCATGTCCAAACAGGGCCAGTGGCAGGAGATGGGCGACCTCATCGACGACGAGGTGCTGGACACCTTCGCGGTGGTCGGCGAGCAGGGTTCGGTAGCCGCCGGCTTCCGGGACCGCTATGGCGACTGTGTACACCGGCTGAGCTTCTACACCCAGGGTGGTGAGGGTGGCGCAGCGTTCTGGGAGCCGATCATCGCCGACCTATCGACCGCCTGACGCCCGTTGGTAGATTTGAGGCCATGGGAGCCAAGCGTGACGCCGTAACTGCCGGGGCCAAGGCCGTACTGCGGACTGGCACCGTGTTCGACCTGTCCCCCGAAGCCGTGGCGTTCACCGGAGGCATCGAGATCGAGGACGTCTACGCAGAGTTCCCCGCCTCCGAAAAGACCTGCCACCTCGGCGAGATCGTGCTCGACATCGCCGAAACGACCCTCAACGACCTCATGGTCGAAGTCATCTCCCTGGAAGCCGACGAGAGCTGGGCTACCAACCTCGCCGACACCACCGTCGTGCTCCTCACATCTGACGCCGACGTCACCCGCCAGGTACTCCCCGTCGCCGCATCCCTCGGCCGAGGCCAGGTCCGAGACACCCCGACCGTCGCCCTCGACGCCGTCTCCTCGCTCCTCGACGAACGAGCCGAAGCCGGAGAAGACGTCGGAGACGACAGGGACGCCGAACTGCGCCTCATCCTCACCCTGTTCCGGGGCGTCGTGTTCGCCTGGGCCACCGACCGCTTCGACCACGCCGAACTGCACCGGCGGATGCTCGAGGTCGCCGACATCGTCATCTCCCAGAGAGCCGCTACTCCGTAAAACTCTGCCAGTACCCGACACCTGATTCCGTAAAGAAGTTCCGCTATCGTCAAGGCATGGCTGGCAGACCCCGCGACGAGGCCCTCGACCTGAAAATTATCGAGGCGGCGGTCGAGGAGTTCTACCGGGCCGGGTATGCATCGTTGTCGCTGTCGTCGATCGCTACTAGAGCCAATGTGCGCCCGGGCGCGGTGTACACGAGGTTCAGGGACAAGCCTGAGGTGTTGGTGGCGGTCCTAAACCACATCTCCACGTCGCGTGAGGAGCAGATGCGGTCGTTGCCTGGCGACGGCCCGTACGAGGACCTGTTGCACGCTGTCCGGGAGGTCCACAAGTCATTCATGGGCGACGACGTGTTCGCCATTCCGGCGTTGACGCTCCAGAATACCGATGAGGCCGTCGGAGTCCGGGAGTTGATCCGTGAGGACCTCAAGCGAAACCGGCACATGACGTTGCTGCGTCCAGCCCTGATCGCTGCCAAGGAGGCTGGGGTGGTCGGCGACCATGTAAGCGTCTCGATAGTGTCGGCGATGATCGTCGGGTCGTACTTCTCGATGCTGCTCGGTGTCGACCACGGCGACCTACCTGACGACATCCCCGAGCGGCTCCTGGCGAGCCTCGGTATCACCCCGTAGCCGCCTGACCTCCATGACTCCTAGTGGCAGATCGCCCCGTCGGGACGGTCCACGGTAGTCACCGTCAGGACGAGGTCGCCGGCGTCGTGGTACATCGGGTCTGAAAGTTCGTCGACGACAGTCACACGGATCTCGGTGACCTGGTCGCCGTCGGCGATTCCGTCACCGGCGCCTGCCGTGGCGTACTCGACCATCTTGTTCCAGCCGTCGGGTTCGATGGTGGCCTGGACGGTCGCTGTCGTCACGCTCTGGTCGACCAGGTCGCATCCGCCCGCTGTGGGCCCGACGTGGACCTCGGTCGGGTCCCAGGTGATGTCGACGACCACAGCGGTGACCGGCTGCGACGACAGGCGGAACCTCAGGCCCAGGTCGGTGCCGGACGCCTCGATGTACGTAACGTCCCTGTCGCACGACGAGTAGCCGCCCCGGCCGTGTCCGGCGCACTCCGGGCCTGCTAGGCCGGCATCGACCATCCAGCCGGTCTGCCAGATCAGCTGTCCCGGCGTGACGCCCTCGAAGGCGACCGGCGGCCCGGACCAGTCGACCAGGGCGCAGTTGTCCCTCTTGAGGGCTGCCTCCAGGTTCAGGTCGATTCGCACCCGACCGATGTCGAAGACGTAGACCTCGCCGTCGAGGCGGACGACCTGTGCGACGTAGTCGTAGACCGTGTCGCCGTACCTGTCCCGCATCGGCTCGAGAATGAACTCCTCGTATTCGTCCTCGGTGAACTCCGGCGGGTGGTAGTAGCGGTTGGAGACCATCGTCCCGTCGACCAGCCACCACACCTCGCCCACGCCAAACGGTCCACAGTCGAACGCAATCTCGAGGAGTCGCCTGTCCCTCGTGGAGTCCCTGACTGTCGCCCGGCGTAGGTGGTCGAAGTCCAGAGTGCAGGTGTCGGCGACGACCACCCCCCATTCTTCGGCATCCGGGTGGAGCCCGGGGCACGCTATGTCACGTAAGTCGGCCTTCTGCCAGAGGATCTCGGAGACCACGACCGGGCCACCACCGATGAAGTCAGCCCAGATAGGCGGCTCGTACGGTCCGCACGAATCGGTCTCGCGGTCCTCGATCCACCAGCCGCCGTCGAACAAGTAGTCGACGCCGTCGACTTCCGCGGCAGCCACGACCCGGTGGTAGATATCAAAAGCCCAGGGGAACGTCAGCCCAGCCGTTTCGGGTTCGACGGGTTCGCCGTCGATCCGGTATTCGGCGCTCAGCCCGTCCGGGCCGCAACTGACGACCGTCTCCAGGGTCGTGCCGCCCTCATCCCGGGAGAACGTCGCCAGTTCCACGGTGGGCGCCACCGTCGACGTGGTGGTCGTGGAAGTCGTCGAGGTGGTCGTGGTGGTGGAAGTCGTCGTATTGGTGGCCGCCATGGGCCCGACCGTCGTGGTCGAAGCTGCCGTCGTGGCCGAAGCTGCCGTCGTGGCCGGGACTGACGTCGTAGCCGGGACTGACGTCGTGGCCGGGACTGACGTCGTGGCCGGGACTGACGTCGTGGTGAACGTGGTCTGAGGCGCAGTCGAAACCGTTGAGGAAGGCCGAACCATCAAGTCTGCTGTATCAGAACCGCATCCGACCAGGAAGGCGCCGAGGAAGGCGACGGTAACGATGCGCAGCAAAGGCATCGGGCAAATTTAGAGGATGGTCTAGACGATGCCCTCCGTGGGCCATCTGATCTTCTACACCTACGACAGTCGGGGTGACCCTGCGTTCTGGGAGTCGGCCATCACCAATTTGTTGGCCACCTAGCGCCCTCCGGTGCTCCCATGAGGAACCTCCACGGGGCGCCGCGGGCCCGACCGGTAGGTTGGGGACCATGGCCGACGCCCTCCTCCCCCTCACCGAGGACCCGTACGCCACCACCACGTACCGGCACCTGACCGCCGACGGCGTATCCACCGTCGGGGGCCCCGGTGACCGGACCTTCCTGGAGGTCGACCCTGAAGCCATCCGCCTGTTGACGGCGACGGCCATGCGCGATATCGCCCACCTGCTACGGCCCGGCCATCTGGCCCAGGTGGCGGCCATCCTGGACGACCCTGAGGCGTCACCCAACGACCGCTTCGTAGCCACTGAATTACTCCAGAATGCCTGCATCGCAGCCGGCGGTGTCCTCCCGTCGTGCCAGGACACCGGCACGGCCATCGTGTCGGCCAAGAAGGGCGATCTCGTCCTCACCAGCGGAGACGATCGTGCGGCCATCTCGGCCGGCGTGCAGGACACCTACCTCACCTCGAACCTGCGCTACTCGCAGCTGGCCCCATTGGACATGTTCACCGAGCGCAACACTGGGACGAACCTGCCGGCCCAGATCGAAATCGAGGCCGTATCTGGCAGCGCCTACAAGTTTCTTTTCATGGCCAAGGGCGGTGGCTCAGCCAATAAGAGTTTCCTGTTCCATGAAACCAAGGCGCTGCTCAACCCCGAAAGCTTGACCCGGTTCCTCGACGAGAAGCTCCGAAGCCTGGGAACTTCGGCCTGCCCGCCGTACCACCTGGCGGTGGTCATCGGCGGCACATCAGCCGAGCACACCCTGCGGACCGCCAAGTACGCCTCGGCCCACTACCTGGACCACCTCCCCACAACGGGCAGTGAGGCCGGCCACGGCTTCCGGGACCTCGAGTGGGAGCAACACATTCTGGATATGACCCGCCAGTTCGGCATAGGGGCCCAATTCGGTGGCAAGTACTTCTGCCATGACGTCCGGGTGGTGCGCCTGCCACGCCACGGTGCGTCCAACCCGGTGGGAATCGCTGTGTCCTGCTCGGCAGACCGCCAAGCCCTCGGAAAGATCACCGCCGAAGGGCTGTTCCTCGAGCAGTTGGAGGAGGACCCTGCCCGCTACCTGCCCGAAGTGACCAACGAAGACCTGTCGGCCGCCGTAGTGCCCATCGACCTGGAACAACCCATGGACGACATTCGTGCCGAACTATCCAAGCACCCGGTGAAGACCCGGCTGTCGCTCACCGGCACCCTCGTGGTGGCGCGCGACATCGCCCACGCGAAAATCGCCGAGCTGTTGGACGCCGGCCAGCCCATGCCCGGCTACCTCCGGGACCATCCCGTCTACTACGCCGGTCCGGCCAAGACACCGGAGGGCTACGCCTCGGGCTCATTCGGCCCCACCACGGCAGGGCGGATGGACGCCTACGTGGACCGCTTCCAAGCCGCCGGCGGCAGCTTCGTCATGCTGGCCAAGGGCAACCGGTCAAGACAGGTAACAGAGGCGTGTGCCCGTCACGGCGGCTTCTATCTCGGTTCTATCGGCGGCCCGGCAGCCCGTCTGGCACTGGACTCCATCCGATCCGTCGAGGTGCTGGAATACCCCGAACTGGGCATGGAGGCCGTGTGGCGCATCGAGGTCGAAGACTTCCCGGCCTTCGTGGTCGTCGACGACAAGGGCGGAAACTTCTTCGACGAGGTGTCGACGCCCGTCGGCTTGTCCTGACCTCGCGTTCTGAGGCCCGTCCCAGAGCTGACTCCCGTCGGGCCGGCGGGTAACGCTCAGACGCAGTGGTTGACCATGTGGCCGACGCCCGCGATGTGGGAATCGATCCGCTGACCCAACTCGAGGCAGCGGCCCTGGGCGTGGCCCACCCCGGCCGGCGTACCGGTGAACACCAGGTCTCCGGGCTCGAGCGTGCACACGCCCGACAGGTAGACCACCAGTTGCTTCACCCCCAAGATCATGCGACTGGTCCGACTGTCCTGGCGGACCTCGCCGTCCACCGTGCAGGTCAACAGCAAGTCGTCGCGCTCCTCGAGCAAGTCAACTGACACCACGGCTGGACCAATCGGCCCAAAGGTGTCGTAGCTCTTCCCGAGGCTGAACTGAGACGGCTCCGACGCGTTCTGCAGGGCCCGTTCGGAGATGTCCTGGCCGACGGTGACGCCGGCCAGGGAGTCCCACACCTCGGACTCGTCGAGATCACGGCAGGTTCGACCAATCACCACCACCAGCTCCACCTCGTAGTCGGTGCGGTCCCCCACGATGCGCACGTCATCTGACGGGCCCGCCAGACAGGAGGGGAACTTGGTGAAGATGACTGGGGCAGCCGACGGCGCGCGGTGCATCTCATCGATGTGAGCCAGGTAGTTCATACCGATGCCGAACACCTTCTGGGGGCGAGGCACCGCGGGTCCCAAGCCATCGAGGCCAACCGTCCCGTCCGGCTCCCCCGCCGGAGTCCCGTCGGCGTCAGTGAGGTCATGGAGGCAAACGTGGTCGGCCAGTGCGTCCATGGGGTCGGCCATGCGACCGCCCGTCAGCCGGCCAAGGTCCCACCATCGGGCCGTGGACGCCGGCCCACTGGTAGGGGGCGGATCCACCAGTCCGGCGTCAAGAAGAACGGCCCGGCCGTGGGCCGACGTGGCCAGTCGGAATGCCATGGCCGCCAGTCTCGCCCGGCCACCAACCGATCCAACACGCCCGGAGCCCCCTAGACCTGACTGGCGGTCGTCAACGCGCCATGATGGACCCACACACCGCCGGTTCGGACACCGACCACGGTCGGATCGGGACTGACACCGACAACAGGAGGTTCGAGCTTGTCCCGACCACATGCCGTCTGCGAGGTGGAGTTGCTCACGAAGGGGCCGGTGCGTGTGGCGGACCGATCCATGGCCTCGGAGAAGATCCGGGCCCTGTGTGAGATAGGACACCAACCGGTGCTGGCAGCGGTGGTCAAGCTGCATGTCCGGGACAATGCCACGGACTCGCTGTCAGCCATCGCCGAAGCCACCCTCGACCTGAACGGCGTGCCGATCCGGGCCCACGCCTCGGCTGAAACTATGCCTGAGGCCATCGACGAGTTAGACGACCGCCTTACCCGGCGGCTCCGCCGTCACCGAAAGCGCCTGGAGGACCGTCGCCACGACAGCGAGCCCGAGACCCGACGGGCCCATCCCGGCTACGCCGAGATAGCCGCCGACGATCGGGAGGTGGTCCGCCACAAGACCCTGGCCATGGCCCCCATGTCGGCCGAGGAGGCCGTCGACGAAATGGACCTCCTGGACCACGGCTTCTTCCTGTACCTCGATGCCGAGCATGACATCGACCGGGTCGTGTACCACAACGGCGACGGCCTCATCCACGTCGTTCCGGCCGTCGACGGTGAGAACCTGCCAGGCGATAGCCGGCCCCCCATCCACCCGGCGTCGCTGGTGCTGAACCACCTCCCCATCGAAGAGGCGGCCATGTTGCTGGACGAGGGTGACGAGGCATTCGTGTTCTTCGCTGAACCGGGCTCGGGCCGTGGCCAGGTGCTCTACCGCCGCTACGACGGCCACTACGGCCTCATCACCCCCGCCCTCTGACTCAGCGGGTCGACAGGTGACCACTCGGCTACGGGTCGTCGGCCTCTGTGGCGGCATAGGTGCCGGCAAATCCACGGTGGCCCGGCTGCTGGCCGAGCGGGGCGCCACTGTGATCGACGTGGACGGCATCGGCCGTGACGTCCTGACCCAGGACAACGTGAGGGACGCCGTAGTGGTCGAGTTCGGTGACGGAGTCCTCGATGACGAAGGGCACGTCGACCGTGGAGCGTTGGCCGCCCTGGTGTTCGGCGACCGGAGTCCGCAAAGTAGGAGTCGACTCTCCGACCTGGAGGCCATCAGTCATCCAGCGATCAACAAAGAGCTGGCGCGACGTCTAGACGCATTGACCGGCGAGATGCGCCCAGACCAGACCCCCCGACAGACAACCGACAGGCACCATCTGGTTGTTCTGGACATGGCCGTCCTGGTGGAGAGCGACCTGGGCCGCCTCCCCGGCGGCAGGGGCTACACCGAGGTGGTGGTCGTCGAGGCCGGCCGGGAGGCGCGCCTGGAACGGCTGGTCGGCCGGGGGATGACCGTCGGGGACGCGACGGCCCGCATGGCCTCCCAGGTCGGCGACGCCGAACGGCGGGCCGTGGCCGACCACGTGGTGGTCAACGACGGCGACGAGGCACAGCTGGCCGGTGAGGTCGACCGACTGTTTGACCGGCTCGCTGCCGGTTCGGTCACCAGCGAAGAGCGCCCAGCACCCGGTCGGTGTACTCCGGACGACTGATCACCAGGCCGGGGACGACCGGCCGGGGCTTGTTGAACGCCAACTCCGACCCGTCGATGCCCGAGACGTCCAGCCCGGCGGCCATGGCCACCCCGGCTGGCGCGCAGGCGTCCCACTCGTAGAGTCCTGATGGGTGGACGTAGACGTCGACCGAGCCGGACACCACCGCCATCGCCTTCACTCCGGCCGATCCACATGACCGAACCACCCCGCCGATGGCCGACGCCACCTCCTCGGCTTCACCCCACTGGGATCGGCTGGTGATGACAATCGGCTGGTCCCGCTCCGCCACCTGCTTCACCACGGAGATTCCAGTCCCGTAGAGGCCTCCGCTGGGCGGTAGTGAGACCGCCGCGGCAGTCGGTACCCCATCCTCCACGAGAGCCACGTGCACCGCCCACTCCACACTGCCCGGGCGGCAGAAGTCCCTGGTTCCGTCCAGCGGATCGATGATCCACACCCGGTCGGTTGTCAAGCGGGCCGGGTCATCGCTCCCCTCTTCGGACAGGACGGCATCGGCGGGTCGAAGGTCGGCAAGGCGGGTCACCAGATGCTCATGGGCCCGACGGTCGCCCTGGTCCTGGAGTTGCCACGGGGTCCATCCGGCCGCAAGGCCCTCGTCCAAAACGGCGAGGAGCACGTCACCGGCCTCCTGGGCCAGCAGCCCGGCCAGTTCATGATCCTCCATCGTCGGCCGACCCTACCGGTGGGCGGTGGCTAGCCTTCCTCCCGGACCCACGTGTCCACCGTCCGGTCCACGAAGCACGGAGTTCCCCATGGCCCACGGCCGCATCACCGGTTGGGCGACCCACCTCCCCGAACGCAGGCTCACCAACCACGACCTCGCCGAGATGTTGGACACCTCCGACGAGTGGATCCGCGAGCGCACCGGGATCGGGGCCCGCCACGTGGATGGAAAGGTCACCGAGATGTCGGTGGAGGCCGGTCGCGACGCCATGGCCATGGCCGGGGTGGACCCCTCCGACGTGGACCTTCTGCTGCTGGCCACCTGTTCCAGCGACCAGCAGTTCCCTGCCAGCGCCTCGGTGGTGCAGCACCACCTGGGTATGTCGTGCGGGGCCATCGACCTGAATGCAGCCTGCTCGGGCTTCGTCTATGGCCTCGTTACGGCCATGCAGTTCGCCGAGGGCGGAGTCGAGACCATCTTGGTGATCGGCAGCGACGCCCTCAGCGGCATCATCGACTGGACCGACCGGGGCACCTGCGTCCTGTTCGGCGACGGGGCTGGTGCTGTGGTCATCGAGCGATCGGCCAGCAGCCCGACGCTTCTGGGCTGGGACCTCATGTCGGATGGTTCGGTGGCCGGCATCCTCACTTGTGAACACGGCGGGAAGATCTTCATGAACGGCAAGGAGGTCTTCCGGCAGGCCGTGCTAGCCCTCGAAGCAGCAGCCACCAACGCCCTTAAGCGGTCCGGTGTCGCCATGGACGACATCGGCCTGGTCGTCCCCCATCAGGCCAACATCCGGATCATCGACGCCGCCCTCAAGCGACTTGGTATCCCCATAGACAAGGCCGCGATGGTGCTCGAGCGAACCGGCAACACGTCGGCCGCTTCCATCCCGCTGGCCTTTGTGGACGCCTTGGAAAAAGGAAGGGTGGAACCGGGTGACCTGGTGCTGATGGTCGGATTCGGTGCTGGCATGTCCTCGGCGGCGGCCGTGGTCCGCTGGGACCCACCCGGCGCCTGACCCCGGCCCAACAACCCCGTACGGACCTCCTCCACACAGGATGCTCACCGCCACCGGACTGTCGCGTGCCTTTGGCCCTCGCCTGTTGTTTCGCGACGTGGCCCTGCAACTTGGGGCCGGACGCCGCGTAGCCCTAGTGGGTAGTAACGGCACCGGCAAGACCACGCTGATCGAGACCATCGTCGGCCTCCAGGAGCCCGACACCGGGGCGGTCCACCGACCCCGCGACCTGCAGATCGGCTACCTCCCCCAGGAACTCCCCACCGAGACCGGCCGGTCGGTGTTCGAACAGGTGATGCTGGGTGCTGGACCGGTCACCGAGTTGGCGGCCCGCATCGAGTACCTCGGAGAACGCATTGGTTCGGCCTCCGGCGACGAACAGGGCCGCCTGCTGGCCGAGTTCGGAGAGGCCCAGTCACGCTTCGAACAGATCGGCGGCTACGCCGTGGAGGCCGATGCCCACCGGATCCTCTCCGGGCTCGGTTTCGACCCCGCCGACCACGATCGCCCTATGGCCGAGATGTCCGGTGGCTGGCGGATGCGCGTCGCCCTGGCCCGCCTCCTTCTTTCAGCCCCCGACCTGCTGGTCATGGACGAACCCACCAACCACCTCGACGTGGACAGCGTGGCGTGGCTGGAGCAGCACCTCGCCGGATGGTCCGGTGGCCTGCTGTTCGTCAGCCACGACCGGGACTTCATCGACGCAGTTGCCAACCGGATCCTGGAACTAGCCGGCAACCGGATCACCGAGTACGTGGGCGGGTTCGCCGAGTTCGTGGTGGCTCGAGAGGAACAGTTGGCCACCCAGAGGGCGTTGGCCGCCCAACAGGGCCGCCAGGTGGCCCAGACGGAGCGGTTCATCGAGCGGTTCCGATACAAGGCGAGCAAGGCCCGGCAGGTGCAGAGCCGGGTCAAGGCCCTCGAGAAGCTGGGCCGGATCGTGGTCGACGAGCCGGACGACCCAGCCAGTCGGTTCGGGTTCCCCAAGCCCCGGCGGTCATCGCGCCTGGTGGCCGAACTCCACGACGTCACCGCCGGCTACCCACCCGCCGATGGGTCCTCCGACAGATGGGCAGACGGCCCATCGACCGAAAGTGCAGGCAGCGTCGAAAACGAGATCATTCTGCGAAACGTCACCTTCGAAGTGGAGCGGGGTCGCAAGGTGGCACTCATCGGCCCGAACGGAGCGGGAAAGACCACTCTGGTCCGTCTAATCACCGGCGAGATGCCGCCCTTGGCGGGGCGGGTGGGCCGGGGAACCAATGTCGACCTGTCCCACTTCGACCAACTCCAGGCCGAGGTGCTCGACGACCGGCGCACGGTGCTCGAGGAGTTCAAAACGGTGCCCGGCGTGGGGGTCGACGGGCGCAACCCCCGCACCTACCTGGCTTCCTTCGGGTTCCGGGGCGACTCCGTAGACCGCCGTGTGGGTGACCTGTCTGGTGGTGAACAGACCCGCCTGGCGCTGGCCAAGACGCTGGCCGTACCCGTCAACCTCCTGGTCCTGGACGAGCCCACCAACCACCTCGACCTTCCCAGTTGTGACGTGCTGGAGGACGCCCTGCAGGCCTACCCGGGAACCGTCGTGCTCATCACCCACGACCGCCACCTGATCCGATCGGTGGCCGACTGCGCCGTCGAGGTCCGGGATGGCCGTGCCACCTGGTACGAGGGCGTCCCCGACCGGGTGCTGTACCCGGTGAGGTCCGATCAGGCCTCGGCCCCGTCGAGCCACGGCGCCGAGGCCCGCCGCTCCAGTGACGGGGCCACTCCTAAGGGAGACGGGCCCCGGGGGACCAAGCCGAAGGGCAAGCCGCAGCGGGACCCCCGCGAGGGCATCCGCCGGAAGCTGGAACGGGCGGAAAAGGAGTGGGAGGCCGCTGAAGCCACCGTGTTGGAGGTCCAGGGACGGCTCGCTGACCCCGACCTCTACCAGGACCCTGACCGGGCGGCTTCAGTGGTGGCCGAACACGAGGCCGCCAAGGACCGGGCGGCCGACCTCATGGCCGAGTGGGAGCGCCTCAGCCTGCAGTTGGCCGACTGAGCAACTCGGGCCCACTGGCCATCGACCACCCGGTGATCGGTACGGTCCGTCCCGTGCGGATCCTGGTCACCAACGACGACGGCATCGACTCGGTCGGGCTCCACGAACTGGCCCGGGCGCTGGTGGACCTCGGCGAGGTGACCGTGGTGGCCCCCGACACCGAGTACTCGGGAGCAGGCGCGTCACTCGGGGCCATGCACCTGATTCGCCCTGAGGTCCACGACGCCTATATCGACGGCATCGACCAGTCGTGGTCGGTCAGCGGACCGCCCGGCCTGTGCGTCGTCTACAGCCGCCTCGGCTTGTTCGGTGACTCGTTCGACCTGGTGGTGGCCGGCATCAACCCGGGCATGAACGTGGGACGGTCGGTGTACCACTCGGGCACGGTGGGTGCGGCCCTTACCGCCCGTAACGGAGGCATCACCGGGGTCGCTGTGAGCCAGGCCGTCACCGGGTGGGGCATCGAGGGCCAGGGGGCCGACGAGGTCCTGATCAACCAGCACTGGGGCACGGCGGCCACCGTCGGCCGGGCCGTGGTTGGCGCCATCGTCGAGGACATGGCCGGCACCGCACCCTCGACCGCTCAGGTCCTGAACGTGAACGTCCCCAACGTGCCGCTGGACGGGGTCAGGGGCTGGCGCTACACGGTGACCGGGTCGGCTCCTCCGCGCAGCTTGACCACGGCCGAGTTGATACCCAAGGAAGGCCATGCTGGGAGCTACCGGGTGGACATGCACTGGGGAGAACCCGGAGACCTGCCCGAAGACACCGATGGAGGGGCGGTGATGGCCGGGATGGTCAGCCTCACCCGCCTGAACCGCCTCCATGACGAGGCCCCACCGACCGACGACCCAGCCGCCCGCTGCCTCGACGACCTGCTCGGCACCTGATGTCCACCGGTGAGCCGACACCGGTCTGGTACGTGGCCTACGGGTCGAACCTGCTGGCCGCACGCTTCGACGCCTACCTCCGAGGATGTGGTGAAGACACCCCTTGGGGTCCACACCGGGGCGCCGCAGACCCCACCCCGACCACCGGCGACCGGCGGGTGACGGTCCCCTACCCGGTGTTCTTCGGCGGCCACTCCCGACGGTGGGACGGTGGCTGCTGCTTCTGTCCCAACGAGCCAATACCTGACGATCGTCTCACCGTGGTAGGTCGGGCCTGGCGAATAACCTGGGGGCAGATGGCCGACGTGGTGGCCCAGGAGAACGGCCGTCCAACCGGCGAGACGTTCCTGCCTACTGACCCACCGGACCCCGGCGAAGCCGTACGGGTGCTGGACGGAATCATCGACCTGCTCATCGGCATGGACCGGATCGACGGCGAAGCGGTGTGCACGCTGGGATCGACGTCGCCGCCGCCGATCGGCCCACCCAGCAACTCTTACCGGGACGTCCTGGCCGCCGGCATGGCCGAGATGGGGCTGGATCCCGAGGAAACCGAGCGGCACCTGCTGGATCTTGACCTGGCCCGCCGGACCTGACCCTACGAGACGACCCGCCGCGCCGGCAGACCCGGTGTCCCGGTCAGATGGTGATGAGGCCCCCGTTGGGCGAGATCCACTGGCCGGTGATGAACGAGCTCTCCGAGGAAGCCAGGAACAGGGCCGTGTCGGCGACCTCCTCGGCCGTCCCCTGACGCCCCAACGGCGTCATCATCACGAGGGGGGCCAGCATGGCTTCATCCACGTCGGCCGTCATGGGCGTGTCGATCACCCCGGGAGCGATGGCGTTGATACGGATGCCCCTGCCCCCCAGCTCTTTGGAGGCCGCACGGGTGAAACCCAGCACGGCTCCCTTGGCTGAGGAGTAGTGCACCGGTCCCCATCCCGAGAGCCCGGCGATGCTGGACAGGGTGACCACCGATCCACCCTCACCCATCAGCTTGACGGCTTCGCGGGTGCACAGGAAGGTCCCGCCAGCGTGGATGGCCATCATCTTGGAGAACGCTGCGTACCCCATCAGGGTGATCTGGGAACCCTCCCCGGCCATCATCTCTTCGAAGCCGTCACCGGGCAGTCGGCTGACCCCGGCGTTGTTCACCTGCACGTCGAGTCGGCCCCAGGCCCCGTGGATCTGGGCGAACATCGAGACCATGTCGCCCTCGTCGGAGACGTCACCGCCGAAGGCCCGGTGACCATCGCCGTCCAGCAGCTTTACGGTCTCGTCGGCGGTCTCCCAGCGGAGGTCCTGGGCGGCGATCGTGGCCCCCTCCTCGGCGAAACGCAGCGCCATGGCCCGCCCCAGCCCGGAACCGGCCCCCGTGATGCAGGCCACCTTCCCGGCCAGGCGTCCCTCATCGCGTCGACTCATCGGGTCACCCCGGGTGGCAGGCGCAAGCACCGCCACAGCCCATGGCCGGTGCAGGGGCCGAACCGCCCTGACCAGGTGTCGATCCGGCGCCCACTGCGGCGAATACCGAGAGCATCCGTCGGGCCCCTTCGTGTCCGTCCGGGCACGTGGCCGGCTCGGACGACTCTGCCATCGGGCGACGCATCTCGAAGACGGCGTCACACACGCCACAGCGATAGTCGTAGGTCGGCATGGCGGCGAGTGTAGGACGGCCCCTTCCCGTGAGGCACACTGTGGAAATGGAGCAGGCAGGCCAGTGAACGTCGTCGTCATCCACCAGAGCCGAACGGGGAACACACGCCGGGCCGCCGAGTTGATCGGCGGGGCCGCTGCGCTGGCCGGCGCCACGGTCGCCGTACGCCCAGTCACCAACATCGACTACAAGGAACTGGCCGAGGCCGACCTGGTCTTCGTCGGGACCTGGGTCGACGGCCTGATCCTGTTCGGCCACCGCCCCGGCGACACCGGCAAGGTGCGTCAGATCCCCAAGCTGTGGGACAAGAAGGTGGCGGCATTCATGACCCACGCCGTGAACCCCGGAAACGCTGCAGACAAGTTGTCGGCCTTGCTGGAGGGCCATGGCGCCACGGTGGTGGCCGCCCGGTCGCTGAACCGCCGCCGGCTCGAGGATGAGGCCCCGGCGTTCGCCACCGAGGTCCTGACGTCTGTCGGCGCCAACGCCTGACAGGGTCGCCAACCTCTATCTACCCCTACCTCAACCCAACTGGCCGCGCTGGCCTAGGGGCCGCCACCCGATCCGCTGACCACGGGGCGGACCATCTGGATGGGCACCGGACCTGGCGACCCGTAGTCCATCGGCGGTGAACACGGCCAGCCCCAGCCACACCAGGAGGAATCCGACCAGGCGCCCCCCACCGAGCGGCTCGTCGTAGGCCACCACGCCCAGCACGAAGTGGGTGGACGGCGACAGGTACTGGATCACACCGATCACCGACAACGGCACTCGCTGGACCGCTCCGGCGAAGCACAACAACGGCACCACCGTGAACAGGCCGCTACCCAGGAGCACCACGTACTCCGAGCCCGCCGCCGATACCAGTGCATCGTCCCCACCGGACAGGCGGGTACCGAGGAACACCAGGGCCAGCGGGAGCATCACCGTCAACTCGATGGCCAGCATGTCCAGCGGCGGCCGATCCACCATCTTCTTGACGAGCCCGTAGACGCCGAACGTGGCCGCCAGGAACAGCGACACCCACGGCAGGCGGCCCATGTCCACGGTCAGCCATGTCACGCTGGCCGTACCTAGGGCCACAGCCGCCCACTGGGCCCGACGAAGTCGCTCACCGACCACCATCACGCCGAGGACCACGCTGACCAGTGGCGTGATGAAGTAGCCCAGGCTGCCCTCCACCACCCGGTCGTTGGTGACCGCCCACACCCAAACCAACCAGTTGGACCCGATGATGACGCCAGCAAAGACCTCCAACAGGAGGGTTCGGGGTTCCCGGGTCGCCGCACGCACCGCTTGCAGGGAGCCACGGATCGCGTGGATGACGAAAACGGTCACGAAGGCCCACAGGGCCCGATGACCCAGCAGGTCGAGTGCCGCGATATCTGATCCCAGTCGCCAGAAGGCCGGAGACAACCCCCACATGATCTGGGCACACACGATCAACACCAGACCCCGCCGCATCGGCCCAGTCTCACCAGCAGCGGACGACTCGACCAACCCAGCTCCCGATCCGGTTCCGATCAGGACCGACCGGTACGGTCCACCCGATGCGGATCGGATTGCTGCGATGCGACGACATCTTCGAGGAACTCCGTCCCGAATACGGGGGCTACCAGCAACTGTTCACGAACCTCTTCGCCGCGACCGGCGAACCCGTCGAGTTCGTGGACGTGCCGGTGTTTCAGGGCATCTTCCCCTCGGGGCCCGATGACCACGATGCCTGGCTGATCACCGGCTCGGTTCGGGGGGTCTACGAGGACGAACCGTGGATCCGGTCACTCCTCGACCTGGTGCGCGACCTCGACGCCGCCCGGGCTCCCACCCTCGGGGTGTGCTTCGGCCATCAGGCCATCGCCCAGGCCCTCGGTGGCCGGGTGGAACGGGTTCAGACATGGGGCCTCGGGAACCGGACGGCGCATATCGCAAGCCGAGAGACCTGGATGGACCCGGACCGCGACGAGGTGGGCGTGTTCTACTGCCATCGCGACCAGGTGCTGGACATGCCGCCGGCCGGTCGACTGGTGGCCACCGCAGACCACTGCCCGGTTGCCGCACTGGCCGTTGGCGACCACATGCTGGGCGTGCAGGCTCATCCCGAGTTCGACGCCCACTACGCCGACGTGCTCTACCGGGGCCGCTTCACTCAGAACAGTCCCGAAGGGGTTCTCGACGAGGCGCTATCCACGCTGGACGCTCCACTTCACCGAATCGAAGTGGCCAACTGGATGCTGCGCTTCGTGAGCGGCGACCGGGCCGACTCCTAGTCGCCTGAGAGGTCCACTACTTCAACGGGACGGGTCACCACGAAGGCCAAGGCGGTCATCACAACGGCCATACCGACAGCCTGCTGGCCGACCACGCGCTCACCTACCAGCCACCAGGCGTACAGCGGGGCCACAGCGGTAAACAACAGGCTGATGAGGCTCATCTGGGTCAGGGTCACATGACCATGGGCGAAGTTGGTCAGCAGGTGGCCAGTTCCGGGGAGGGCGGTCATGGCCGCAACCAAGACCCAGTTCTCACCAGACGGCACGGCCAGGCCGCCCTCGGCTACCAGGGCTATGGGCACCATGGCCACCGCGGCCACCACGGTGAGTGAAAGTTGGTATGTCGTGGAGTCCAACTGTGCCCGGGCCTGCTTGGAGACCACGTAGTACGCAGCGAACAGGACTGTGGTGACGACTGCCAACAGGTCCCCCGACCAGGTGGCCACCTCGCTGGCCCCCGATCCGGCCATGGCCACTACCACTCCGCCGAAAGCCACAACCGCACCGATGTAGACCGACCGGTGAGGACGCTCGCCGAACAACCGGTAGCCGACGGCTAGTAGCAACACCGGCTGCATGGAGGCGATCACCACCGCGTTGACGGCACTGGTCCGACGCATGGACAGGATGAAGAACACCAGGTTGACGGCGAAGAGCAGGCCCCCCACCATGGAGCGACGCAGGTCCTCCCAGCGGAGTCGGTTACCCACGAGGACGAGAACGAGGGCGTAGAAGGCCGCAGCGGCACTAAGTCGCCAGAAGACGAAGGCTATTTCCGCCATCTCGACCTTCTTGACGATGCTGGGGCCGACAGCCATGAAGGCCACTGCTCCGACCGCTGCACTCCGCCCCACCACAACCCGGTCCCGCACCAGCGGACCATTACACCTCAAGGCTCCTGAACCGGTATCGGAACCGTTTCAGGCTCGAGCGCGTACCGCTGCCTCATCCTGGACAGCCTGGAGGGCACCGGCCAGCCCCTCGGTCCAGGTCCGCAACGCGCTCCGGGCTCCCTTCGGGTCGGGTGGTTCTATCGGCGGCCCGATCACGATACGTACCCGTGTCGGCCGAGGGAGGCGGACTCCCGTAGGCATGGCTTCGCCGGTCCCGGCGATGCCTACGGGCACAACAGGCGACTGGGTCTTGGCGGCCAGCCATGCCGTGCCGTCGAATAGTTCACCGATGGCCTGACCCTCATGGCGTTTCCCCTCCGGGAAGACCAGTAGGACGTTCCCATCGTTCAACAGTTCCCGAGCGATGCGCATGGACTCGCGGTCAGCGGTCTCGCGGTGCACGGGGAAGCCACCTAGCGAAGCGATTACCCAGGCCAGAGGCCGCACCTTGAACAGGCTCTCCTTGGCCAGGGCACGGAGTCGTCGCCGCATCAGCGGCGAAAGCATCAGTGAATCAAGGTTTGAGCGGTGGACGGGCGCCAGGATGACCGGCCCGTCAGCCGGAATGTGCTGGCGACCGACCGTACGGGTTCGGAAGTACGGCCAGAGCAGGATCCGGACGAGGCCCCGAACCGCGCCGTAGACCAATGGCGCTGTCCACGCCGCGTTGACGTGACGTGCGCGCTCCTGACGATCTGCGGGGTCCATCAGGGCACCCGGCTGGGGTCAACGCTGCGCGATGCGAGCGCTCAGTACGTCGCGCAAGCTGACCATGCCGAGGAGCTCGCCGTCGACCTCCACCGGGAGGTGTCGATAGCCGCGGCTCAACATCAGGCTCGCCGCCTCCTCAGTATCGAGGTCCGGCAGCGCTGTATCGGGATCCTCGGTCATCCACTGGTCCACCCGGGCCGCTCGCAGGTCATCTTCTTCGGCAGCGGCCCGCAAGACGTCGCGCTCAGTGAGGATGCCAAGCAGCATCCGTCCCTGGACGATGACTACCGAACCGAAGCCACCCCGGACCATCACCCGGGCGGCGTCACTGACGGTCGAGTCGGGCGGCAGACTGACGACCTCTTTGCTCATTACCTCGCCGAGAGCGACCATCAGCCACTCCCTCCGACCTCATCAACTTCGCGATCATCTCGGGCTCCCGCCGGGACCTCCAGATCCCGGTTCAGGGCGCGCCAGAGGTTGCCGGCCCACACGCTGGTGTGGGGCCACTCCCTCCAGAAGGCCTGCAGCACCGCGGGGTCCATCGACTCGGCCGCCTCAACCGGGGTCTGTTCACGAGCCAATGCATCAAGGGCGTCAACCACGGCTAGTAGGCGTTCGGACGAACTATCGGACACGGACCCTCCCCTCCTCACGGACGATCGATAGATCATTCGTCCGTGGGTTGATCATCCCCCGAATCGGGCGTTTCGGCAACCGGACCGCTGTCAGATCCCCCTCCGGCGACCCCAACTTCGTTGTCCAGCATGGCCAGCATGCCGCGATGGTGGAAGACCAGGGCGTGAATAACCAGTAGGCAGCCGGCTCCGAGGGCCACCCAGCGCAAGCCCACCAGGTCACTGAGGATGCCGAACGCCAGGCCACCCAGCGGAATCCCACTCAGGACAGCCACTAGAAAAACTGACATGACCCGACCTCGGTACGCATCGTCGACCCGTATCTGCAGAGCTGTGCTGAGCGTCGTCCCGTGGAGCATGTGGGCCGCGCCCATGCATAGGTAGCCAACGATCCCGACAGCCATCCACCCCGTGGACGCCACTACCACCAGCCCGAACCCGTACAAAAGGATGTTGCGGTGCTCCATGACCGAACGAGCCACCCGGGAACCGGGCCCGCTGATGTAGGCACTGGCCAGCAGTGAGCCCACGCCCGCACTGGTGGCCAGAACCCCGAGGCCACCGCCACCCAGACCGTACAGGTCGTCGGCCACCCCGGCGGTCAGCGAGAAGGCGAACACTGCGCCGAGCGAAGCCACAGTGAAGGCCAGCCGGAAGGCCAGCCGCATCTCGGGTCGGGCCCGGACGTAGGCAATCCCGTCGCCCAGTTGTGATCGGAGCGAGCCGCCGCCACCGGTTGGCGACCACTCCGTCCGGACGGTGGTCAGCACGCTGAAACCAACCAGGTAGATACCTAGGGCCACGGAGAACGCCAGGCCGGGACCCCCGAAGGCCAACGTCAGGGCAGCCACCACCGGGCCCACGGACCGAGCCACAGTGAACGTGATGGACACCATGCGTACCGCGGCGGCCAGTGACTCCCTGGGTACTAGGACGGCGGCCAATGACTGGGTCGGCGCCCAAAGGAACGACGACGCCGACCCCCCGACGAAGTTCAGTCCCAGGATGAACCAAGGGGTGAGGCGGTCGGATGTGTACAGCACCACGATGGCCACCATGACCAGGCTCTGCAACCCGATCCCCCCGAGCAGGAGCAGGCGACGGTCCATCTGGTCGGCCAAAGCGCCGGCGAATGGCGTGCCGATGACGGCCGGGAGAAGAGCGGCGAACGAGGCCGCACCGACCCACGAGTTGGAGTCGGTGAGTTGGTTGATCAGGAACGGGGTGGCCAGACCAGCCAGGAACTGGGCGACACCACAGAAAGTCGATCCCAGAGCGAAGCGGGCGAAGGCCGGGTAGCGGAGCGCCGAGAACGGGTTAGTGACGTGGAGGGACTCTCCAGTCACCCGGTGCCTCCCACGGCACGGGTGAGGAACAGTTGGAATTCCACCACGCCGCTGTCGGCCACCGAGATCACGATGGATGCACTGGGCGCCACCACATCGTGGTCGGCCAGCACCACCGGCAGGGTTCCCACCACGGCCAAGACGTCCCCCACCAGGGTGACCTCGAGGGCCGCCTCGACCGCCACCGACACTCCGTTGACGGTCAGGGTGCCGGGCACCGTGACGGACATCTGGGTGGCGCCAGCGGTCAGGGGAACCGGTTCAGCCGTTACGAACACGGCCTCGGGATGCCGGTCGACATGGAGAACCTCAAAGACCTTCCCGTCCCGGTAGATCCGGTCGGATGCCAGGCCGCGGAGATCGGCTGTGACCTCAGCGGATGCGGCGACACCGCTGCGGACCTCCACGGTCCCAGTCACCAACGGTGTGCGACCCACGGCTGTCGTAGCTCCGATGCCCTTCCCCAGTTCCTCGTCGATCCGGTAGCCCACCCAACTCGAGGTGAAGTCGTGGAACGATCCGATGTCGGGGTCCACGGTCCACGTTCCCGACGGGTCCGCGGTCGGAGCAACGGTCGTGGCCGGTGACGCTGTCGTAGCTGGAGTAGCGGCGGTCGTGGCCTGCATAGTGGTAGCTGACGCCGCGCTGGTGGTCGACGCCTGGGAGGCTGCCGCGGTCTCCGCCGCCGTGGCCAGATCCGGGGCCGATGGCGCATCGGACCGCACGAGGAACCACCAGACGGCGAAGGCCACCACGAGGATCCCTACCAGTATCAGGATCGGCTTGGGTAGCCCCCGTCTCCCCGCCATCGTCACCACGACCGAACCACCATGAGGCGACCCTAGGGCTCCCCCTCCCGACCCGGCCCGGTCGGGCTAGCGCCCATAGGCTTCCCGCCGTGAAGTTCGGCCTGTTCTACGAGCACCAGATCGCCCGCCCATGGGGCGAAGGCGACGAACACCGCCTTTTCAAGGACGCCCTCGACCAGGTGGAGTTGGCGGACCGCTTGGGTTTCGACCACGTGTGGGAGGTCGAACACCACTTCCTCGAGGAGTACAGCCACAGTTCGGCCCCTGAGGTGTTCTTGGCCGCGGCCAGCCAACGCACTTCGCGCATCCGACTGGGCCACGGAATCGTCCTGCTCCCCGGGGCCTACAACCACACCGCCCGGGTCGTGGAACGCATCAACACCCTGGACCTGCTGTCAGACGGTCGGGTCGACTTCGGAACCGGGGAATCTTCCTCCAACGCCGAATTGGACGGCTTCGGGGTCGATCGAGACACCAAGCGAGACCAGTGGTTGGACCACATCGAGGCAGCTACCCGGATGATGGTCGAAGAGCCCTTCGCCGGCTGGGACGGACCGTGGCTGCAGATGCCGCCCCGCAACGTGGTGCCCAAACCGTTCCAGCGACCCCACCCCCCGCTGTGGGTGGCTTGCACCCAACGCGAGACCATCCGCCTGGCCGCCTCCAAGGGCATCGGTGCCCTGTCGTTCGGGTTCGTGGAACCCGGTGAGGCCGAGGAGTGGGTGGGTGAGTACTACGACATCATCCGGTCCGACGCCTGCGTACCGGCCGGGTTCTCGGTCAACGCCAACATCGCCTGCGCTCTGCCGTTCATGTGCCACGAGGACGAAGAGGAGGCCATCGACCGGGGCCTCGACGGTGCCCACTTCTTCGGATACTCCCTGGGACACTTCTACGGATTCGGCAACCACCAGCCCGGAGTGACCGACATCCACGAGCAGTTCCTGGCCAACCGCACTCTCTTTGGCTTCGACCGGGAGGCAGCCGCCCAGGTCGGTGTGGGCCTCCGGGCCCGAATGACGAAGGAGGTCGACGGAATAGACGAGGGCATCGCCTCGCTACGCGGCGCCATCGGCACACCGGACCAGATACGGGACCTGCTCCTCGACTATGAAGCGGCCGGCGTGGACCAGGTCATCTTCATCAGCCAGGCCGGGCACAACCGTCACGAGCACATCTGCGAATCGATAGAGCTGTTCGCCCGCGAGGTCATGCCCGAGTTCGCCGAGCGCGATCTGGCACACGTCGCGGCCAAGGAAACGGGGCTGGCTGACTCGGTGAGCGCCGCACTGGCCCGACGCGACCCACCGCGAACAGCCGACCCGGAATACCGGATCCCACCACCGGTCGGCACCTCGTAAGGCCTGAAGCGCCGTCAGGAGGGCAGGCGCCCGACCAACCAGTGGGCCGATCGGCCACCAAGCTCCAGGTGCAGACGCTCGCCGAGCCCAGGCCTGACCTGCCGGGCCAGGGAACGGTCGGCGACCAGCACCCCGATCTCCCAGCCCGGATGGCGCTCGGCAGCGACGTTGCCGAGCGTGGCGTAGAGGTTCCGAAGGTCGCCTCCACCAACCCGGCCACCCCACGGCGGGTTGGTGGCAACTAGGCCCGTCGACCCGGATGGAAGGGTGCCGGCGGGTGGCTCGAGGGCCGCCACTGGAGCCACCCGAAACTCGATGCGGTCGGCTACGCCGGCCCGTTCGGCGTTGGCTCGGGCAGCCTCGACCGCTCCAGCATCCCGGTCGGCCGCCACGATGCGCGGCGAGTCGGTACCGTCGGGCACCGGCGCCTCGGCCCGGAGTCGTTCGACGTCGGCGCCCACACTGGCCCAGGTGCCCGGTTCGAACGAGGGCCATGCCCGGAGAGCCAGGTCGCGGCCCGCTGCGGCTGGTGTCCCGGCGGCGAGCAGAGCCGCTTCGATGGCAATGGTGC
>Ga0315327_10000078_pt1 | contig 38639 bp, 28 predicted proteins | sample M110032315metaG_FD_203460 | JGI IMG/M metagenome (GOLD analysis project Ga0315327, IMG submission 203460) | Ammonia-oxidizing marine archaeal communities from Monterey Bay, California, United States - M1 100m 32315 | ecosystem: Environmental > Aquatic > Marine > Coastal | place: USA: California... | reverse complement strand
CCCTTCGCGGTCACCTCGCGGTCCAGATGGATCGCCAGCTGTGGAATCCGGGCCACCGGTCGGTCCTCACGGACCAGACGTTCAACACGTCCGTCACCATCTCGTACAACCACTCGGCCGGAGATCCCGAGATCGCGGTCCAGCCAGGAGTTCAAAATGGCGCCACCGTATACCTCTACACCTACCTGGCGAAGGCCGAGTACCCCATGGTCCGGAAGGGGCTTGACTCTCAGATTCGGGCTATCGGTATGGGCTCCGATGATTCGGAGTGGAGCGTCGGCGCCCCGGTCGGCATCTACCCAGGCAATTAGTGCGCCACCCGAGCGGAGATACCACCGTCCGGGTGTCGGGGGGGCGTCGTCGGGCGATATGCCGGCGAAACCGGCCCCCTCAAGCCGTCGGACCGATTCGTCGACGGCGTGGAACGGGCTAGGGGAGGCGTCGACATAGCGGCAGAGGTCACGCGCCCAATCGTCGGCGGTTGAGGGCATCCCGCTATTCTGGTGTCTCTAGGGACCAGGCGTTGTGCCCGGCGACGGGCGGTCCACCGCGATAGTCGCTCCGACCGACGATGTTCCGGGCGATCTCCCCGGGCGGTTTTGCCGCCACGTCAAGGAGACGATCTCGAACGTGATGCACCCTCGGAAGACTGAAGCGCTCAATCGGGACCTCCCGGGCCCCCAGGGTCTCTACGACCCCCGGTTTGAGCATGACTCCTGTGGCGTCAACTTCGTTTGCCACCTAAGGGGCGAGGCCAGCCATCGAATTGTCCAATTAGGCCTCGGCGCCCTCTGTCGAATGCAGCATCGCGGAGCCTTGGGTGCCGAGGTGGACACCGGTGACGGAGCTGGCCTCCTGATCCAAGTGCCGGATGCTTTTTACCGCTCGGTGGTGGAGTTCGAACTTCCGGACGCGGGCTCGTACGCCACCGGTATCGCCTTCCTGCCCAAGGTCCCTGGCCTGGCTGAGCAGGCCATAGCGCTCGTGGAAGAGACCGCTACCTCTGAGGGCCTGGAAATACTCGGGTGGCGGGACCTGCCGGTAGATGACTCGATGATCGGAAATGCCGCGAGGGCCTCTGAACCGGCCTTCCACCAGGTATTCCTAGCGGGCGTCAAGGCAGCTGACGGCACCCGTCCTGCCGGGATTGACCTCGATCGGCTGACCTACGTCCTCCGGAAGCGTACCGAGCATGAGATTTCATTGCTGGACGACGATGGAGACACCCATGGCGTCTACTTCCCCTCCCTGTCGTCCCGGACGATCGTTTACAAGGGGATGTTGACCACCACACAACTGGCGGAGTTCTTTCTCGACCTAACCGACGAACGAGTCGAGAGCGCTCTGGCGTTGGTGCATTCGCGATTTTCGACCAACACCTTCCCGTCGTGGCCGTTGGCCCACCCCTACCGGTATGTCGCCCACAACGGCGAGATCAACACTGTGCAGGGGAACCGGAACTGGATGCGGGCCCGCGAGGCCCTGATGGCCACCGATGTCATCCCCGGCGACCTGAACCGACTTTTTCCGATCTGCACCCCGGGGGCCAGTGACAGCGCCGGCTTCGACGAGGCCCTTGAGCTCTTAGCCATGGGCGGCTACTCGCTGCCTGAGGCCATCCTGATGATGATCCCGGAGCCATGGGAGAACCACGGCGAGATGTCAGACGAGCGGAGGGCCTTCTACCAGTACCACGCATCCCTGATGGAGCCCTGGGACGGTCCGGCCTCCATTGCCTTTACCGACGGCACTGTGATGGGCGCCGTTCTAGACCGCAATGGCCTACGCCCCAGTCGCTACTGGGTGACGGCTGACGATCTGGTGGTGATGGCCAGCGAGGTCGGGGTGGTGGAGGTGCCCACGTCAGAGGTGGTCGAAAAGGGCCGCCTCCAACCCGGCCGAATGTTTCTCATCGACACTGCCCAGGGTCGGATTATCCGGGATGACGAGATCAAGGATGGCATGGTTTCAGGTCGCCCGTACCGGGAATGGTTGGAGCAAAACCTCGTGCACCTGGACGATCTTCCGGTGTGCGACTTGACCACGATCGACGAGAGCACTCTTGTAGAGCACCAGCAGGTCTACGGCTACACCCATGAGGCCCTCAAGGTCATCTTGGCGCCTATGGCCCGTGACGGTAAAGGGCCCATAGGGTCGATGGGGACCGACACTCCGTTAGCCGTCTTGTCGAATCAGGCTCGCCCGCTATACGACTACTTTCAGCAGCTCTTCGCCCAGGTCACCAACCCTCCGCTGGACGCCATGCGCGAGGAGCTGATCACGGCGCTAGGCACCACAGTCGGCGCCGAGGGGAACCTTCTGGCCCCCGGACCAGAGAGTTGCCGCCAGATCTATCTACCCCATCCAGTTCTCACCGAGGGGCAAATGGCGTCGATTATCGGACTTGGGGACGACTCCACAAGCGCCGAGCCGAGCAGATTCTCCGTCCGCGTACTGGATGGCCGGTACGAAGTGGCCCGAGGGGCCAGAGGTCTCAGCGAGGCACTCGACCGGCTCCGTTCAGAGGCCTCTGCTGCCATCGCCGACGAGATCACGATACTGGTGCTATCTGATCGAGGCCCGACACCTTTAATGGCGCCTATTCCGTCGCTGCTGGCCACCGGAGCGGTGCACCACCACCTCATCCGTGAGAAGACACGAACCAGGGTTGGTCTCCTGGTCGAGAGCGGGGACGCCCGCGAAGTGCACCACGTTGGCCTGCTTCTGGGGTACGGAGCTTCGGCGGTTTGTCCCTATCTCGCCTTCGCATCGGTTGATGCGATGGTGACCGAGGGCATCCACGGCCTTTCGCCGGAGTTGACAGCCGAGGGGTCTCGCCGGAACCTCATCAAGGCCTGCGATCAGGGTTTGCTCAAGATCATGTCCAAGATGGGCATCTCCACCGTGGCGTCCTACACCGGCGCCCAGATCTTCGAGGCCATTGGGCTGGGTGATGAGGTGATCGGGGACTGCTTCGTCGGTACGGTCAGTCGGCTTGGCGGCGTCGGCTACGACGTCCTTGCTGACGAGGTTGCGGCACGTCATGCCCTCGCCTTTCCCGCCAATCCCGAGGAGCGGGCCCACCGCACGTTGGAGGTTGGCGGCGAGTACCAGTGGCGCCGTGAGGGCGAGTACCACCTGTTCAATCCCGAGACCGTCTTCAAACTCCAACACGCCACCCGAGAGGGTCGCTACGAAGTCTTCAAGGAGTACACGAAACTCATTGACGACCAGTCCGAACGGCTGGCCACCCTGCGGGGTCTATTCCGTTTTCGAGACGACCTCCGGCCGGCCGTCCCCATTTCGGAGGTCGAACCAGTCAGCGAGATCGTCAAGAGGTTCTCCACCGGCGCTATGTCCTACGGGTCGATCAGTGCCGAGGCCCACGAGACCCTCGCCATCGCCATGAACCGCATCGGTGGGAAGTCCAACACTGGAGAGGGGGGTGAGGATCCTGACCGGTTCACCCCAGATCTCAATGGTGACCTGCGTCGGTCGGCTATCAAGCAGGTGGCCTCGGGTCGATTTGGCGTGACCAGCGAATACCTCGTGAACGCCGACGACCTCCAGATCAAGATGGCTCAGGGCGCCAAGCCGGGCGAGGGTGGGCAGTTACCCGGTCACAAGGTGTACCCCTGGATCGCCCGGACACGGCACTCCACTCCCGGCGTTGGACTTATCTCGCCACCACCCCACCACGACATCTACTCCATCGAGGACCTGGCCCAGCTCATCTACGACCTCAAGAACGCCAACCCGGTCAGTCGGGTCCATGTGAAGTTGGTCGCCGAGGTTGGGGTGGGCACGGTGGCAGCCGGCGTATCCAAGGCCCACGCCGATGTAGTGCTCATCTCGGGCCACGATGGGGGAACGGGAGCCTCACCCCTCACGTCCATCAAGCACGCCGGAGCGCCTTGGGAACTCGGGTTAGCCGAAACCCAGCAGACGCTGCTTCTGAACGATTTGCGCGACCGCATCGTGGTGCAGGTTGACGGGCAACTGAAGACCGGGCGGGACGTTGTCATAGCCGCACTACTAGGTGGCGACGAATTCGGCTTTGCCACGGCGCCCCTGGTGGTGTCGGGGTGCGTGATGATGCGGGTCTGCCACCTTGATACCTGCCCTGTGGGAGTCGCCACCCAGAACCCGGAACTGCGGAAGAAGTTCAACGGTCGTCCCGAATTCGTCGTGAACTTCTTCGAGTACATCGCCGAGGAAGTGCGCGAGATTCTCGCCCAGTTGGGTTTCCGGACTCTGGCAGAGGCCATCGGTCAGGCCGAGTGCCTCGACGCGCTCGATGCCGTCGAACACTGGAAAGCCGAGGGCCTGGACCTGAGCCCCATTCTCCACGTTCCCAACGTGGGCGGGGCCGACCGTCGCAACACCGGCGGTCAAGACCATGGTCTGGACGACGTACTGGACCACACTCTGATCGCCGAATCCGAGCCAGCACTTGCCGATGGTCGACCGGTCCGCATCGTCACGGCTGTGGGGAACGTCAACCGCTCCGTCGGCACGATGCTGGGCTACGAACTGACCCGACGTAACGGAGGTGCCGGCCTGCCCGATGACACCATCCAGATCGACCTGCACGGTTCAGCGGGTAACAGCTTCGGTGCCTTTGTGCCCCGGGGTATCACCCTGAGGTTGACTGGAGACGCCAACGACTACGCAGGCAAGGGCCTGTCCGGAGGCCGCATCGCCGTCCGTCCGCCGGCCGATGCCCCGTTCGTTGCCTCCGACCAGGTCATCGCCGGGAATGTGCTCCTCTACGGGGCCACTGGAGGTGAGGCGTTTTTCCGGGGGCGAGTCGGCGAACGTTTCTGCGTTCGTAACTCGGGCGCTACTGCTGTGGTCGAGGGAGTCGGTGACCACGGTTGTGAGTACATGACTGGGGGACGAGCTGTGGTGCTCGGACCCACCGGGAGGAACTTTGCCGCCGGGATGTCGGGAGGAATCGCTTTCGTGCACGACCCCAATGGTTCCTTTCCGGCACGGATCAACCGTGAGATGGTTCTCGTGGAGGCCGTAGATGCTGATGACAAGGCCTGGCTAAGGGACCTGCTGGTCCGCCATCAGGTGGAGACCGGATCAGAGGTCGCTGAGCGGATCCTGTCTAGTTGGGAAATCGAGTCCAGCCAGTTCGTCAGGGTCATGCCGGCTGACTACAAGAGAGTCCTTGAAGCGGCAGCGGCCGCTCGAGCGGCTGGAAGCGATGAGGTGGCGGCGATTATGGCCTCCACCGGGAACTGAACCGAAAGCGAAGGGGGACGGCCATGGGGGACCCACGCGGCTTCATCAAGCACGATCGGCTCCTGCCGGACCGACGGGCGGTGTCGGTACGGCTGCGTGACTGGAAGGAGGTCTACGAGCCTTTTAGCGAGGACCATCTCCGTACGCAGGCCAGTCGATGCATGGACTGCGGCATCCCCTTCTGCAACGACGGTTGCCCGTTGGGGAACCTCATCCCGGACTGGAACGACCTTACGTGGCGTGGTCACTGGCGGGAGGCCATCGAGCGTCTCCACGCCACCAACAACTTCCCCGAATTCACGGGACGCCTGTGTCCCGCTCCGTGTGAGGGGGCTTGCGTCCTTGGTATCGACGAGCCACCAGTGACCATCAAGCAGGTCGAGGTGTCAATCGTGGACCGGGCGTGGGATGAGGGCTGGATCACACCGTTGGTGCCCACTGAGAATACCGGTCGCCGGGTGGCCATTGTTGGTTCGGGGCCGGCTGGCCTTGCTGCCGCCCAGCAACTCACCCGGGCAGGGCACAACGTGGTGGTGTTTGAGCGAGCCGACCGCATCGGTGGGTTACTGCGCTATGGCATTCCCGAGTTCAAGATGGAGAAGCGCCATCTGGACCGTCGTCTCGCCCAGATGGAGGCTGAGGGCACCGAGTTCCGCACCAATACGACGGTCGGTCTGGACCTGGCCGTGGAATCGCTCTCCCGGGACTTTGATGCCGTAGTGCTGGCCTGTGGTGCTACCCAGTGGCGGGACCTGCCCATCCCCGGTCGAGAACTGACTGGCGTCCACCAGGCCATGGAGTACCTACCGGGTTCCAACCGGGTGCAAGAGGGCGATCTTGATGCCGCTCCCATCGACGCTGAGGGTAAGGATGTCGTCATCATCGGAGGAGGTGACACCGGTGCTGATTGCCTCGGTACCGCCCTTCGGCAGGGTGCTCGCTCGGTTCACCAGTTCGAGATCATGCCCCGCCCACCTAACGAGCGACCCGACTCAAATCCATGGCCGACGTGGCCCCTGGTTTACAGGGTCTCGTCGGCACACGAGGAGGGCGGAGTTCGAGAGTTCGCCATTAACACTTCGGAGTTCGTGGGTTCTGATGGTCGTCTGGCCGCACTACGTACCCATCGAGTCGAGCAGGTGTTCGTCGAAGGTCGGATGTCCTTTGAACCCATAAAGGGTTCCGAGGAGGACTTCCCAGCCGACCTGGTGTTCTTGGCCATGGGCTTCACCGGCCCCGAACGCAACGACCTTTTGGACGGCCTCGGCGTGGAGTTGGACGCCCGAGGCAACGTTGCCCGTGACGACAACTTTTGTTCGTCGGTCGACGGCGTCTACGTGTGCGGCGATATGGGACGTGGCCAGTCGTTAATCGTCTGGGCCATCGCCGAGGGTCGCTCCTGCGCTGCTGCCGTGGACCGGGCTCTGTCAGGTGCATCGCAGCTTCCGGTTCCGATTGCTGTCTCAGACGCTCCGATCCGCTGACATTCAATCGGGCCACCGGTGGGCCATGAACCAGCAGGAACCCAACAGCCACGACCCAGGACCCGACCAACTTGTGTCGGTCCACATGGTTTTGGTTCACCGCAATCGGGGCGCCACAGGACGGCGGACTATTCAACGATTCCTGGCCCAGGCCAGGGAGGCCGACCTCGACATCGCGATGACCGTGGTCGACAATGGGTCGGACCCCGGCCAGTTGGCACTCCTGCGTGAGGGCCTGCCGGATGAGGTTACGGTCGTGGAAGCCGGTCGAAACTTGGGCTTCGGACCCGGAGCCAACATCGGACTGGCCCGCTGGTTGGCATCCGACTCGTCCGTCTGCCTGCTGGCACCCCACGATGCCCGACCGGCCTGTGGGACCGTCGGATCGATCGTCGAACAACTGACGTCCCATCCCGAGGCCGGGCTGGCCTGTGCCGACGTGGGCGACGGCCAGTTACCCCGAGTGCAACCATGGTTGGGCCCGATCGGGGAGTCCTTGAAATCAGACGACGATTCGGGCTTCCTCCCTCGATGGGATCTGGTGGACTACCCACACGGAACCCTCATGGCGCTGACGCGCGACTGCGTGGAACAGATCGGCGTGTTTGATGAGAGGTACTTCGCCTACTGCGAAGAGGCCGACTTAGGCCTCCGGGCGAGGGCAGCCGGCTGGGAGGTCGGCCTAGTGAGGGGTGCACTGGTCGAGAACCCCGAGAGTAACGCTGACGCTGCCGCCATCGACTACCTGATGGTTCGCAACACCCTGCTCCTGCTGCGGGTGCACTTCGGGCTGGCAAACATGGCATTCCGTATCGGTGTGGTGATAGCCGAGCACGTGGTCGGCTGGTGGCGCCCTACGGTGCGGACTCCGTACCACTCGGGATGGGCTCGGTTTAGGGCGGTCGTGGACGCCGTCACCGGTCGATTCGGACCGCCGTCCGGCTAAAAGGGTTGCGCTCCCAGAAAATCGAGTGCGGCGTCGATGAACCCGAAGTTCTTAGGCGTGGCGAAGTGGTCCACACCCCGGAGAAGGCGGTGAGTCCCGGCTGGAAGCGCCGCGACCAGCGGGTCGGCCGGTCCGGCGAAATCGCGATCACCTAGGACCACCAGCACCGGCACCGCCACCCCGGCCAGAATCTCGGGGGTGAAAAAGCGGCGGTCTGGACGAGACAGAAATGCGGCCATGGCCGCTCGTAATTCAGGGTCGACCTTTGCATCCCTGGAGGATCCCGCCTCGGGAAGGTCCGCGAAATAGCGGAGTTCAGGATCATCGGACGTTCCGGTGCGGACCGCTTCGGCGATTACTTGCCAGCGCTCCGAGTCTCGTTCGAACAGGTTGGCCCCCACTCCGGCAACCACGACTCGGCGGAACCGCTCCGGATGATGGGCGGCCAACCAGAGGATCACCGACGCTCCAGCTGAAAATCCGATGGCGTCCACTGCCTCATCTGGCATGGCGGCCAATACATGGTCTTCGAGGTCCCGATAGGCCTCCGGATCGGTCGGGTGGGGTGCCTCCCCGTGACCCAGAAGATCGACGGCAATCGTGGTCCGCTCGGCGTCAGTCAGCAGGTCCAGCCAGCCGTTAGACCGCCAGGTCGCCGATGCCGAGGTCCCAAAGCCATGGACCAGCAGGACCGGTGGACTGGCCTCTAAATGGCTGGTCAAATCCGTCTCGGACGCAGTACACATCTCAGGAAAGTTACCGCTGGGCCGGTGATCAGTACGATCGGGCATGTGGCGCCCCAGCGACTCCTTCTGGCCGTCGGCCTTCCGCTGGGCATTCTGATAGCCATCTTGTCTCCGGCGTGGACGGGTTACGACGAATTCACCCACTTTGCCAGGGTGGTGGACATCGCTAACGGGAACCTCGAACCGGGACAAACGCCGGATGGCATCGGTTCGGTCATCCCTGAGGCCCACCGGGAGGCCACCACCCAGATCATCCTGGACCATCAAGCTGGCCGCCCACCGTGGACGGTGACTTCGATCACCGCCCTGTTGGAGCACCGGCCAGATAGCCAAATGGCGTTTGTCGACACCCGTCCTACCGCCGCGTCGACACCGGTGGCCTACCTGCCGGCAGTAGCGGGTGCCATGCTTCCGGTCGCCGTGGACGCACCCGGTGTCCTGACGCTCTGGGCGGGGCGCCTAGCGTCCCTGTGTACGTACCTGGCGTTGGCGTGGTGGGCGGTCCGGTCGGCGGCGGCTTTCCGGTGGACATTGGTGGTCGCCGCACTCATCCCACTGAATCTGGCTATGGCCGCCTCAGTTTCGCCCGACGGGTTCACGGTGGCTGCCGTGCTGGTGGCTGTCGGATTGTGGACCCGCGTCGAAGCCGAGGAATCGGTTGGTGTGGTGGCTCTGGTGGTTCCCATGGTCCTGCTGGCACTGGCCAAGCCGCCGTACTTCCTGGTCCTGTGCCTATTCCCGCTCTCGGCCATCCTCCGCAGGAGTGGCCCCCGGATCCGGGCGGCCTCTGCAGCGGGTGGGGCTCTGATTCTCGGTCTGGCGACCACGTTGGCTCGTTCCTCCGAGAACTACCAGGCAGCCACCACCACCATGATCAGGCAGATTCACTACCAGCCGTCGGTCCAGCGGGATCGACTGCTGGGTGACCTACCAGGCTTCATGTGGACCACTGTCGATACGTGGATCTCCGAGTATCCGTTCTACGTCCAAGGCTGGTTCCGGCAACTTGGTTTCTGGGAGGCCGACCTTCCAGCCGCCATCACCTGGTTCCTCGTAGCCCTGGTCCTGGTAGCCCTTCTAGTCTTGGACGGCGACGACCTCCGGTCGCTACGAGGCGCCCGTCGGGGCCTCATGGGGGGCGGCGTGGCGATCCTCCTGGTGGCTATCTATGCCGCCAGCTATGTGTATTTCACTGATCTCCCCGGCTACGAGCACATCGGTCTTCAGATGGCCCGATACTCGGCACCGCTGGCCGTTCTGGCCTTCGTGGCCTGGATTCCCCGGGCCCTGAGTCCGCTGGGTGCCCGGGTTGCCCGCCGATGGGCGGTGGCTGCGGTAGCCGGCGTCCCCATGGTCGCCGTAGGCGCATCGGTGGTCACCTGGCTCTGGACGGGTGCCAATACCTCGCTGAGCTGAATCTGAGCGGACGGAGTGGCATCAGTCCTGTCGACTGCGCTCATCCACGAGTGCCTCGAGGGCGGCTGCGGCCAGGAGCAGCACAGCCACTACGCCAAGGACATGGGCTTGTTCGAAGAAGAGGGGCCACACGAAGTCCCGGGGGAACCGGAAACGGATCTGGTCGATGGCGATCCATGCTGCAGCGATCCCGATGGCCATCGCGGCGGACAGGGAGGTGGTTCGATGGGGGAGGAGACCGCGTAGGGCCCCCCATGTGGCCAACGCAATCACCGGGCCGACAACCGACCATGTCGCGAGGTTGGCCACTGCAAACGCGCCCACAGTCAGAGCAACGACGGTGGCCACGGACACGGAAACTGGTGTTGGGCGTCGACGATGTCCTGACACCAGTGCCGGAGTTTGTGGCACCAGAGTCGGAACGTCTCCACGGCCTCTCCATGCGGCTAGTAGGCACCCCAGCGCTGCCAAGAGGGAGAGGCCGAGGCCGAGTCGGACCAGTCGCTGTGGATCCCATCGGAGGTGCAGGTCGACGGGTCCATCCCCGGTCGGGGTAATCAGCCAGCCATTGGCGAAGCCGTCGACGAGCGTTGGTGCAACGTTGGTCGTTGTACCGTCGGCTGTTCCTCCCTCCAGGTCGAGGCGCCAACCATCGCTATGGCTCTGGCCTAACACCAGCCAGAACGGTCCGTCAGGTTCGGTAGCCCTGATGTCCATCGCTGTACGCCCTTCCATGACCATCCGGAGGTCGGGTCCGACGCGGATAGCGGACGGGGTAGTTCCTCTAGAAACCAGCACCAGTCGGTCCAGGTCATAGCCGGACCAAGCCCCTGGGCGGATTTTGAGACGGTGAACCCCGGCCGTCAGGTCGATGGGACCTTCACACACTTCGACACCCAGAGGCCGCCGGGCTTGGGCATCGATGGTCGTGCCGGTGATACGGATCGGCAGCGGCGTGTCGTCGAGGATGACGAGGTCGCTCCGACAACCTGTATCTAGATCACGAGAGGGCGAGGGAAAGGACGGGCCGATAGCAGGTTCAGCTCCCACCTCGGTGATACCCACCGGAAGGATGTCGGGAAGCCCCGAGTACCAGTTCATGGTGAGCCGCTCTCGGACCTCGTCGATCCGGATCGTCAGCGTTCGGCTGGTGAATGTCGGTACATCGAGGTCCACCTGAACCACTCCGGTATTGCGATCCCATAGCGTCCCGGGGAGAGAAACGGTACCAACCGGACCCTCGTCACCCAGGACAGTCACCGTGCTTGGCGCCGAATGGAGTCCGTCGGCGCGGTATGCCAGAACAAGATTGCGGTATTCACGCGGTTCGTTCAGGGCCAGTGTCACAGCGTGGCCCTCTTGAGGGCCGATGGGCGCCTGCCATGCGGTTGCCGGATCACCGTCGAATGCTGAGCGGGCCCGCGAGAACAGGTCGCCGGACAGGCTGGCCGTCGCAGTGGCTGTGCCCGATGACGGATCGCGCAGGAGAGTATTCAACAACCCGTCGGGCGCGTGAGCCGACAAGCGGGCTTCTCCGCGGATGACGAAGGTTCGCCTCCACGGCGTCTCAAAAGTCCGGTCCATAGCGCGCTCCGGCTCAGTCCGGACGGGGTCTCGCGGGTCAGAGCGTTGGCGGGTGAGTACTACGGCAAGTTCGGCTCCTGGATCGCTGATGCCAAACTTCTGGATGGCATCTGTCAGGTCAGTAGGCAACACGATGGTTTCATCGGCAGATAGGCCACCGCCGTCCACTCGGCCGACGAGTATCTCGGCGAAGCCCACACCGGTCACCCCGGTGTAGTAGTCCAGTGAACCCACGTCGGTGGACCGGATCTCCAACACGATGCGCGTTACCGCTTCCCCGGCCGCTAGAGCGATCCGTTGGCCCGGCGCCAGGCGGGAGGACTCATCGAGGTCCACCAGAATCAGTGGGTGGTCGTCCAGCCCGATGGCCAACTCTGTGATCCAGCGATTCTGACCCCGCAGTTGGGCCTGTTGGAGCACCAGATACGCGACCGGTTCCGGCTCGTCCAGCGTCAGGACCAACCGTTCTCCGGTTACATGGTTAAAGGCACCAACGCTCCAGGCGGTGTCCGGGTCGCCGTCGATTGCGTGAAACGGGCGATCACCGGGAGTGAACGTCACCGGGTTGCCGTAGCCGCTGGAGTCGACTCGCAGGCCGCGTTGGACAGCCACGGTCCGTACCCCGGGCCGATCGGCTACAACGGTCAACGAATGGTCCGAGAGATCTAGGCGCAAGGGCTCCTCGTCGGCTCGCTCGGTGTAGCCGGCCGTCTCGCGGATCGTGCCCCAGCGGTGAGCATCCTTCCGGTTGGAGTCGGTGAGCACGATCCGGGCGCCGGATCCCACTAGGCGGGTCACCCTGACAGGGTCAGATGAAAACGACCCGGTCAGGAAGAGGGGACGGCCGGCCTCCAGCAGGCCCTCCCCAGCGGTGGCCACGATGCCCTCGGCATCACCGGAGAGGAGGATAGGTCGAGTCGGATCAGCGGTACGAATGATCGGTGTCGGGTCGGCCACCGGCATCACCACGACCGGGGCCGGATGGTCGGCGTCGACGGGCCTGCTTAGGGTGTGCTGGTCGAGGAGGGGCCGCTCCGGGCCCGCTACGTTCGGTGCCGGCTCACCGAATTCGATCAGGGGATCGAAGCCGGGGGCGTCACGCACCTCGGCCCAGAGGTCGGCCGGTCGGGGCGTCCGGAACCGCTCGAACTGTAGGTCTGATCGAAGTACCACGTCGCCCACGCCCATGAGTCGCGCCAACGGTGCCAGAGCGTCGGAGTCGAGGCGCCCTTCTTGGATCTCAGTGTCGAGGGCTACCAGGAGTGCCGCTGATGCCGGCGACCCCTGGGGGATGAGTTCGCGCGCTACGTGGGGGCGATCCATTAGGCCAGGGAGCACAGGGTCGCCTGAGTTACCCCACCGATAGGCCGCGAAGTCGCTACCCGGGATCTCCAGTACCCGGGTTTCGGTTCCCCGGGCGTCGAGATGGGTGGCGGCGTGCTTCCAGGCAGTTGGTATCTCCTCGGGTCGCTGGACGAGGGACCCCAACATTTCGCCCTGCCAAAGGGGGGAAAGATTGGCCACCACCAGGAAGCACAAGAGGAGAGTGACCGTTCCCTCCAGCCGGGGCCGCCAGCGACTCACGGCAGCCGCCCCGGCACCCAGGCAGATGGCTAGCCCCAAGAGTGAAAGGGGGAGTGCCCGAGGCGTGCTTCGTAGGGCGAGACCAGCGTCGGTGAGCGTCCACTCGCGGAATATCCGACCGAGGAACGACGGCGAGTCATAGGGGTGGGCACCGATGCCTACGAGGATTCCGACAACGATCAGGGCCAAGGCGTGGCCACGGTGTCGGAAGCGAACCGCTGCGGCACCCATGAGGGCTAGGAGCGGTAGTGCGAACGAGAGAGGCAGGGCCCAGCGCGTGTAGGAGGTGGAAGGCTCGATCCACGCTCCGAGTCGGCCCTGACCATAGAAGTACCAGTACCCCAGCCCCCGGAAGAGCTCAGGGGCCGTAGCGGCATCCGACACCACCCGGTAGTTCTCCGTCAAGTGCAACGTCGGGAGGCCGTGCCCAGCCTGTACGGCCAGTCCGATCATCCACCAGAGGCCGGTGGTCAGAAAGGCCACTCCGATACGGGCCCCGGCACCTAGGACCCGTCGCCACGACACTGAACGCTCCAACCCGCTCCACAACAGCCAGACCACGGGCCCGAGGCCGACCAGAAGTAGAGAACTGGCGTTGACGCCACCCACGGTTAGGGCAAGCAGTCCGAAAATTGCTGCATGGCGCCAGCCAATGGTCCTTAACGCCCGCTCCGTCAAGCCCAGCATCCACGGCAGGCCGGCCCACGGGAGGAGGATCACCGAATGCCGATCGACGTAGTTCAGGATGTATGGGCTGAGCATGTAGGCCAGCGACGCCACCATGATGCCGCCTTGCAAGCCATTCGTCTTCAACCAGCCACCTTGCCGGTCGACGCCCCACCCGAGGGTCTTCAACAACCACTGCACCCCGAGGCCCGCAGCGGCCAGCACCGTTCCTAGCCAGAGTCGCTGGGCAAGCCAGTCGGGCATACCCAGCACGTCGGCCAACCAGTAATAGGGGCCCATTGGCCACAGGTATCCGATGTTCTGGTGAGTGACGGTTCCCATGGCCACCTCGGGCTGCCACATCGACGTAGCCCGCTCCATCAAACGGCCGGGGTCTAGGTACAGGTAGGCCTTGGTGTCGGCGGCCAACCGCCCGGGGTCATTGAACAGGAGTGGGACGTAGGCCAATGCCAGGATTACCCACCGTTGTCCTGTGGTACTGGTGAACCTCTGGGGCAAAAGCTTCACCGGGAAGGCACCGTGCCGGCCAGAATCCTGAAGGCCTCGGTTGCCGTTCGGTCCCAGTCAAAGCGTGTGGCAAAGGCCAGGGCACCCGCTGAGAGTTGGCCCCAGCGGGACCCGATGGCCTCGACAATCAGTCCGGAGAGCGCAGAGTCGTCGGCGGCCAACAGTCCGGACCGTCCGTCGGCGACGGCGTCGCGATGCCCGGCGATGTCGGTGGCGACCGCCGGGGTCCCACACGCTGCGCCCTCAGTCAGCGTCATACCCCATCCCTCGCTGATCGAAGCACTGACTACAAGGCGGGCCCTTCGGTAGGCCTCGACTAGGTCGTCATCTGAGATTCGACCCCGAAAGGCCACCGCGTCGGCCACACCCTGATCGGCGGCCAGAGTACGCAACGACGCGCGCTCAGGCCCATCGCCGATGACTTCCAGGCGAAGCCCGGTCACCCGCTTACGAGCCTCGGCAAAGGCCTGGATGAGCACGTCCACCCGCTTAGAGGTTGTGAGACGTCCAACCGACACGACGAGCGGTTCAGTGTCCCGCCGGCCGGCGGGGGAGAAGCGGGGGTGGACGCCTGGTTCAACCACGTGCACGCCGTCGGGCCGATGCCCCAGGCCGTCGATGAGACCAGCACGTGACGACGTAGACAGGGTGACCACCGGAGTAGAGCGGTAGCACGGTGGGGCCAAACGGCGTTCGAGTAGCGACCCCAAACGCGCCAACCTGGGTGACAACACCAGCGGCCACATACCCGCGTGGTCGTGATGTTGAATGGCCATTCGAGGCCCGCGGGCCCACAGGGGGGTCAGGAAGGGCACGCCATTCCACACTTCCACCAGAGCGTCGCGTCGACCGTGTCTTCCCAAGATTTCAGCGAGGGCGCCTTGGGGGAACACCTTGTAGCGCCCAGACCGGCGCACCACCTCGACGCCGTCGCGCACCAAGGTGGTGGGTTCGCCCGGTACCTCGGAGGTGCGGACGCACACCTCCAGACCAGCCGCCACCCACCGACGGGTCACCTCGTGGAGATGGAGTTCGGATCCCCCGGCTTCGTCATCGTCGAGATCACGCCACGTAAGCACGTGGACCCGTCGGATGCCCGACCGGTCGATCAATGAACCCAGGTCACCAGTAATCCGGTCATCTCCCATCGGTCCCGGATCGTACCGGTCGCCCCGGGAGAGCCCGGGGCGGTCCATGCCGGCGTCGCCGGCCACCCGGGGTCCACCACGTCCCGTGGCAGGCACAGACCGGGATGGCAGACTCGCCAAACCCATGCTCTTCCCGACGATTACCTTCGCCGTATTTCTAGTCTTGGTATTGGCCGTCCACACTGTGCTCCTGGAGCGCCCGACAGCATGGAAGACCTCGATGCTGGTCGCCAGCTACGTCTTCTATGGCTGGTGGGACTGGCGGTTTCTGTCCCTGATCTGGCTATCCACCATTGTGGACTTCGTGGCAGGACGGGCCATCCACGAGGCCGATGGAGCACGTCATCGGCGCCTCTGGCTGTGTTTGAGTTTGGGCACCAACCTCGGGATGCTTGGCTTCTTCAAGTACGCCGGCTTCTTCGTGGACTCGTTCGCGGACCTGCTCGCGAGCCTCGGCTTAGAAGCGTCGACAGCGACGCTGGGAATCATCCTCCCGGTGGGTATCAGCTTCTACACCTTCCAGACCATGTCCTACTCCATCGATATCTATCGGCGGGTGCTCGAACCGACCGACCGCCTACTCGACTTCGCCCTCTTCGTCGGCTTCTTCCCGCAACTGGTGGCCGGTCCCATTGTGCGAGCTCGAGACTTTCTGTCCCAGTTGGCTACCGACGACAGGGCCCCCATCGACACCGGACTGGCCATCAAGCTGATTCTGGGCGGCCTGTTCAAGAAGATGGTTCTGGCCGACGTGCTGGGTGCCGAACTGGTGGACGGAGTATTTGCCAATCCGGGTGGGGCGACGGGTCTGGAGGTCTTGCTGGCCGTCTACGGATACGCGTTCCAGATCTACGGTGACTTCAGCGGGTATTCCGATATCGCCATCGGTATTGCCCTGCTACTGGGGTTCCGATTCCCGATGAACTTTGACCAGCCGTATCGGGCGCTTAGCCTGCAGGACTTCTGGCGGCGCTGGCATATCAGCCTCTCATCGTGGCTGCGGGACTACCTCTATATCGGACTCGGCGGTAACCGCCGGGGCCGGGGCCGAACGGCCCGGAACATTCTGGTAACCATGCTGCTGGGCGGCCTGTGGCACGGTGCTGGTTGGACCTTCGTGCTGTGGGGGGCGATCCACGGCATAGGGCTAGTGGTGGAGCGGGCGATTCCGGGCCTGTTGGGTGGCGAGCCGTCTCCTTTCGGGAGGGTGGTGCGGACTCTGGTGACGTTCCACCTGGTGTGCGCCGGTTGGGTGTTCTTCAGGGCCGTGGACTTGGGACGGGCCGTTGAAGTATTCGCCGGGCTGGGTGGCTCATGGACCTCGGCGCCAACTATCGGACTCGGTGTGGTCCTGCTCCTGCTGGTGGGGGCGGCCACGCAGTTCGTGCCGGCTGGGATGGCCGATGCGTGGTGGGACCGTGCCACACGGTTACCGGTCCCATTGCAGGCGATTGGTGTCGTCGTTGCCATTCTCGTCTTTGATCTGTTGGGTCCCGACGGGGTGAAGCCCTTCCTGTACTTTGCGTTCTAGTTTCGTGCCGTCTATCCGGCCGAAGCAGTGGTGGTCCGGTGCGGTCAGGTCGGTTCCGGAAATGCCCATGTCAGCCGGCGGCTGTTATTCCAGTGGAGCCCGGGTGTGACCACTTCACTCGGGTGAGGTCAGTCCCTTCGAGACACACGTCTTCAAGGTCGGCCCCTGTCAGGTTGGCCCCAACCAGAATGGCCGCCGCCAGGTTCGCCCCGAACAGGTTGGCCCCGGTCAGATTGGCCCCGGTCAGATTGGTCCCAACCATCGTCGCCTCCTCCAATGCCGCAAAGCTCAAGTTCGCCCCGGTCAGGTTCGATCCGGAGAAGTTGAACTTCGAGCGCCACGACCAACGGCGGCGTCTACGAGGCGACAGCATCCCTCCGTGTTCCCACCCCGACAGGTCTACGCCGGTGAGATCACCATCTACTGCGCGCCAGACCAGGGCATCACCGGAGAGCTCATCTTTGGGTAGGAAGGCCCCGCATGTGCACTGTCCGAAGTTTGTCTTCGAGCCAACCCCGTAAAGGAACTCGCTACAACGGCAGCCGAGGAAGGAGAGCTCCATGAGATGGTCGATGGCGTGACGTCCAGCCAACGTGTCGGGATAGTTGCGCTTCAACCAGGAGTGGTAGGCATCACTGGTGCCGAGGCGGCGGGCCCACTTTTCCGCCGAGCGGAGTGAGCCGTTCAGGTCATCGAAGCTATAGTCCATCGTCGTGTTGCGGGGCTCTATGCGGCGTCGATCCATAACGGACTCGGTGGCGCTCAACTCGCACGAGCATCCAGGGCAGTCGCATTCGTCGTTACCCGAGCATCGAAAGTCGCGGAGGTGGCGGTAGGTACGACGTGCCTGGGCGCGTTCCCGCTGGTGATACTCCTGCTTGGCGACGTGGCGATTTTGGCTAGTGCTTCCCTTTACCGTCTTGTTCGCCAGGTCGAGCATCTTTGCTCGACGGGGCTCCGTGTGTGAGTTGACGTGTGCCATGGGTCTTCCTTCCGGGATCTCCGCCTGATGGCGGACCTCCCTCGGAGGAAGACGACCTGCTCCTCGGAACCGGTTGAGAACGGGCTCCCAAGATGCGGGACCCACGTCGCGACCGGGTCACTAGCAGTAGAAGTACTGAACACGAGTTCGTCCACGCTCGAACCGTACCTGCCACCTGTGACGGCCGGGCCGCGAGACGGATGCGGGCTACGAGCGGTCAGGAGGAGCCGGGGCGCCAGATGACTGCCACGACCACAAGGGCGACCGGCCATGTGGCGAATACAGCGAGGGCGTCCCGGTAGGTCCCGAACACATCAGCGCCGATCGAGAAGGCCAGAGGACCGAGGGCTGAGCTCATCACGCTGATGACGCGGAGTAGGCCTGAGACGGTACCGATCCTTCTTAGGCCAAACAATGCCGGTAGGAGGGTGCCGTTTACGGCCGCCCCACCTCCCGTACAGACCCCCAGGCCGATCGAGTAGGCGAATACTGCACCCGTGGACGCTCCCAGGCCTCCGAGCAGGCAGCTGATGGCCAGCAGGGCGGCAACGGCGGCCGGCGTCAGGAACCTTCCCCTGTGGTCACAGGCCCATCCGAAGGCCAACCCGCCGACGATCGCTCCAATGGCCTGAGGGAGGAACATCGCCGCCGCCCCGGCATTGGAGTATCCGATCTCGCCGAGCACGTTGGTTTGGTGGAACACCATTCCCGTGATCAAGACGCTGTTGGCAGCCGCCACCGCAGCCAGTATCCAAAATGACGGCGAACGCAACACTCCGGAGCGATCGACACCCAAGACGGCATCGGGTGAGACCCCCAGGTCGCCGCTGGCACCACCGTCCCTCTCCTGGCCGAGGTCCGCCGGCTGGTCCACTATGCCCAGCCGGGCGATGGTCAGGACCGCTACGAGGACGGTTGCCGCCGCCGCCAGCCATGTGGACCGCCATCCCCATGCCGAGATTCCAAGTGACAGCAACAGGGGCACCACGGCCATTCCTGCTGCGGTGAAGGTCATGGTCACCCCGAGTGCCAGACCTCGACGAGTGTCGAACCAATGGGTAACTGAGACCTGGGCTACCAAAGCAAGGGCGCCCTGTCCCAACATCCGGATACCCAAGAAGCCAGCAGCCAACCAGATCACGTGGCCAACGACGGCCATATGGACCAGTGCCATAGAGAAGGCCACAGCGACCACGCTCATGGCACGGCGGGATCCCACCTCGTCGACCCACCGCCCGATCCGGGGCAGTGTCGTGGAGGCCAGAAGAGTCCCCACCAGATAAGCCGTGGATACCGCAGTGTCGGTGGTGTGGAGGTCGAGCGCCATCGCCTCGCGAAATACTGAAACGCCGATGGACTGCCCCGGGCCGGTGAGAGCTCCAGCCAGACTGGCCATGCCCACCATCCACCACCCGTAAAAGGCGCCGGGGGAGCGGGGACCCGATGCCGGAGTCAGGATCATTGGCGGACGCTACCGGCCAGTTGGAAGCATCTGGAAGACTCCCGATGTGTTGCCGACCTGCCCTCGCTCACGTCCACAGCGAGTCATCGCCGCGCTGCTCCTGATGGCACTGCCTGCCACAGCCTGCTCCGCGCAGGGCCAGCGGACCACTACAGCGACCCCAACCAGCACTCCGGTCGCTTCGTCGACGAGCACATCGTCCACGACTACCAGCACGCTGTCCAAGCTCCCGACGACAACGAAGACACCACCGGCCTCCAGTGCGCCTACCTCCACCGTTCCGCCGGCCTCCGACGAACTTGGTCTCTGCCAGGTCATGGGAGCATCGACCACCGGTTGGGAGATCCTCCTGGAACTTTCTGGAACCATGGGATCAGGGGAGTATCTAGTGGGCTACGCCCTACGTAGTGCCAACGGGGAGATCCTCGAGACGATCAGCAGGGAGATCGTCCTCGGCGAGGGGGAGGCCCTGTCGTACTGGGACGGGCTGAACAGCGAGACAGCGGGTGTCATGTCATGCGACGTTCGGCGCCTCGAACTAGGTCAGGAGGTCTGCACGGCTGGACGTGGCTGCACCATCTCGACGTGACGTCGGACTCGTCCACAGATAATTCGCCGTGGTTCCACCTGGCCGTCGACCCCTCATCCCATTGTCGTGCAGTACAGCGGCTCAACCACTGCGGTACACCGTTCACTCAACGGTCCGAGGTGTTCACGGGGGAAGGACTCCTCCCCCCGGTACCTCATTGCCAGCTCGTCGAGAAGTCCGACGGCACCGTCGTACTCCCAGTTCACCAAGAGGCCGCGGACCTCGAGGTAGCGCTCAGGGTTGGACGGGTCAGTGGTCGACAGGGCGACGCGACCGTCCGCACGCAGATTCCGCCACTTCTGACGACCCTCGGCGTGGGGGAAGCGGACGTAGGTGCCATCGAAGGTGGCCCACACGGGTGAGACCTGCGGCGCCCCGTCAGGGCCGATGGTGGCTACATGCCAGACCGTAGGCATGTCGAACAGGTCGACATGCGATGCGGGAATCACGTCAGATGTGGGGGTGGCGTCCATGTCGGGACGTTACCCACGGAGACCACCGGTGGGGTCCGGTTCACCGATCACCCCGGCAGCCAGGAGAGAGTCGATCTCCTTGTCGGTCCGACCGAGTTCATGGAGGATCTCCCGGTTGTCAGCACCCCGCCAGGCGGCGCTGAGGCGCATCTCCACCGGTGTGTCCGAGAAGCGAGCGCCCGGCCGGGCACTACGGACTGTCCCCGCTGTCGGATGCTCCCAGGTCACCACAGATCCGTTGTGGGCTACCTGCGGATGAGATAGCACGTCGGCTTTCTCAAGGATGGGGCCGCACGGTACGTCAGCCTCCTCGAGGCCCTCTAGGGCTTCGGTCGTTGTCATCGCTGCGAACGCCTCGACCGTCATCACCCCGAAAAGTTGTTGGTTGGCCTGATCCTCCACAAACCCCTCGAGGCTGTAGCGCGGATCCTCACACCACTCGGGATGACCGACGGCTCTGCAGACCCCGTGGATGTGGGCCGTCGAGGCAGCGAAGTAGATGATCTTTCCGTCCACGCAGTCGGTCAGTCGGTACACCTCAGCCAATGTTCGGCCGGGCGAGACACCATCGCCCACGAGGGTGTAATCGACCATCCCGTCGTTCCAGAAGAAGGCCAGGGTGGCGTCCAACATCGGCACCTCGACGTGCTGGCCCCCGGCGCCGCGCTCGCGGGCGAGTAGAGCCGCCGTAACGGCCTGAGCTGTCGTCAAGGCGGTGGACTTGTCGGACACGATGTTGCGCACCAAGTCAGGGAATGGGATCTCGGGATTGACCTGGTAGGCGACCATGCCGGTGAGCCCTTGGATCACCGGGTCCAATACGGGCCGGGCGGCGTAAGGTCCGTCAGGTCCGTAGCCGCTGATCGAGACGTAGACGATGTCGGGATTGACGGCGTGGACGTCTGCGTATCCGAGTCCCAGGCGGTCACAGGCCCCGGGGCGAAAGTTCTGGATGAACACGTCGGAGATAGCCGCCAAGTCCAGCAAAATCTGTCGACCGTCGTCGGCCGTCAAGTCAACCGAGATCGATCGTTTGCCGCGGTTGCCATTCAGGTAGAAGGCAGAGAATCCACCACGGGCGAAATTCTGTCGACGGGTCACGTCCTGCCCGTCCACCGGCTCTACCTTGACGACGTCGGCCCCCTGGTCCGACAACAGGAGCGAGGCGAACGGCCCGCTGACGATCTGACTGAGGTCCAGGATCCGGAAACCTTCAAGGGGACCGCTCATAGTGCCCTTGCCATTCGGCGTTTGGACAACCAACGAATGAGAACTGCTGCGGCAGGTAGCGCGCCAACCACTGCGGCCCCGTGTCCAAGTACGGGAAAGGTCGATACCTCCAAGACCAAGCCTGCAACGATGCCTGCTGAGGCTCCGCCGGTAGTCATGCACATGTCAGCCAGTCCCTGAATCCCGACTCGATTCGGGCCGTCAAATGTCCGGACCAGCAATGCCGAAGAGGCGATCAGCCCACAGCTCCACCCAATGCCAACGATGAACATCCCCACGAAGGCACTAAGGGACTGGTGGGCTTCGTCGTGGGCGGCCACATCGGCACCAACGGCCAGCAGGAGGCTCCCGACCACAATCAACCTGTGTGGCCCCAGTCGATCGACAAGGCGCCCGACTATTGGCGAGAAGGCGTACATCCCGACGATATGCAGCGAGATCATGGCACCGATGACCTGGAGCTCGTGGCCCCCGGAGCGCATGTGGAGCGGCATCATCGTCATGATTCCGACCATCACTACGTGCCCCACGACCATCGATCCAACCGCCAGTCGTCCATCCGACGATCCCGCAATCGGACGGATGAAGGAGCGCAGTGATTCACGTTCTTCGACGTTCCCGAGACCCCCGGCGACCACCAGTGGGTCCGGCCTCAGAAACAGGTGAACGACCAGAGCGGCTATGCCAAATAGAAGAACCGACAACAGGTAGGGGCCGGCCAACTCGTGGAGACCCACCAGAGTGGCCAAGGAACGGAGCGGGCCAAATCCCAGCAGCGGACCAAGAACCGATCCGAAAGTCGAGGCCCAGATCAACATTCCAATGGCTGATCCAGGCTCCTCAGCTAGATCGGCTGAGGCGAACCGGGCTGCCATGTTCGATGCATAGCCCATACCCACCGAGAGCATTCCGAGCACGAGGAGCGGGTACCACCCGACCTGAGCGGCCAGCAGGCAGACAAGGGCACCTAAGCCGGCAACGGCGTATCCGCCAGCAATACCAATTCGTCGCCCTCGTCTTGCCATGAGTCGTGCAAGTGGGATAGCCGTAATCGCCGCGCCTGTAGTCAGGCCGGAGGCTGCGATCCCTCCGAGTAGTTGATTGCTGGTCAATTCTTCGCCGAGGATCGCCGCCGAGCTATACGCGCTGCTCATAGCTGCCCCGCCGGGGACAATGCCGCCCATCAGGGTTCGCAAGGTCCGACGCTGGATACCAGCGCGCTCAGCTGGGGTATCTCCCAATCGGGCCTGCTCGTCCTCAGAGGAGGCCGCCTCCGGAGTCTCGGGCTCGTGCATCAGGGGAGCGTAGGGCGTATGAATCCGCTGGAGTCTCACCCGGCGAGTACCGTCGGCCCGTGTCTACCTACGCCTGCTTCGACCTCGAGACGACTCGTCTGGATTCCCATGTGGGCCACGTCATCGAAATCGCAGTAGTTGTGACTGAACACGATGGAACGCCGCTAGGGGAGGAGTGGGCCACCCTGGTCAATGCGGGCACCACTGATGTCGGCCGGACCGACATCCACGGCATCCGGGCCGACTGGCTGCCCGATGCCCCTAGCTTCGCCGAGATCGCCGGGGACCTCGCCGCGCAGTTGGCGGGACACGTCCCGGTGGCCCACAACAAGAACTTCGACGTGAGGTTCCTCACTGAAGAGTGGAGTCGCGCTGGGCTCGGAAAGTTAGATCTCCAGGCTGTCGACACCATTCCAATGGCGCGCGCCCTTGGACTTCCCGGGAAACTCGGCGAATTAGCGGCCGCACTCGGAGTGCCGCTGGACGACGCCCACCAGGCCCTGGGGGACACTCGAGCCCTGGCCGGCGTGCTGCTGGCTCTGCTCGAACGAGGCGCCAAACCGGCGCCGTGCCCACCCTTCGACCCACCAGAGTCGACTCCAAAGCCCACTGGCTGGGTACTGCATCGACCGGCCATATCTCACTGACCCGGGCGACCCTCAGTTCAGGTCGGGCTCGTCGGGATAGTCAGCCAGCAGCGCCACCAGTCCGCCCTGTCGAGCCAGGACAATCCGCCAGAGCCCGTCAGGATCGGCCGTCCGGGCATCCTCCTCGCTCGCGTCGACCACGATCCATCCGCCGGCGGCCACTTCAGTCTCCAACTGCCCGGCAGTCCACCCTGCGTAACCCGCGAATAGGCGCACCTCCTCTACGTCGGGAAGGCCCAGAGGGTCCCGGTGCAGATCGACCACACCCAGACGTCCCAGTAGTGGGCTGATCCCCTCAACGGGCATATCTGGGCCTAGGCCCAGACCGATGATCGAATCAGTAGACACCGGACCACCCTCGTGCAACTTCGATGGCCAAGCCAGCCGATCGGCCCAATGAGGTACCGCCTCGGCTCCCCCCACCAGGCGGGCTCGGTTGAGGACCAAACCAAGCGCCCCATCGTCGTTGTGCTCGAGGATCAGAACGACCGTCCGTCGGAAGTTCGGATCAAGCAGTCCAGGGACTGCCACCAGAAGTTTCGCCTTAGTGGAGCCCGAGGGGATACCGGCCTCACTCATCGCCCGCCTCTGGTACTCGATTCGGTCACCGTCAGGGCTTCCGCTAACAGCAGGTTGGCGCCGGACTGCTCTAGAACGCCCACTAACTGGCCACCGGCCAGTTCGGTGTAGATACCCGTCGTGGTGATGGTCGCGTGTCCAAGGAGACTCTGGATGACGTTCATGGGCACGCCATCGGCCGCCAATTGAACTCCGGCGGTGTGGCGCAGAGAGTGCAACGACCGGTCGCGGAGTCCTGCCTCCCGGTTGAGAAGTCGCAACCAGTACCGCAGTCGCTGGTAGGTGAATCGTCCACCGCCGTTGGTGACAAAAAGAGGGGATTCAGCCGCGGTCGGACCAAAACGTTCGGCCCGTTCGGCTTGCCACCTGTCGTTCACCACTACCAGTTCTTCCGATAGCGGAAGTCGTCGTATCCGTCGACCCTTGCCGACCACGTGAAGCATCCAGGTTGCCTGATCGTCGGCTTCGATCAAGCGCTCTCTGCTGAGCCAATCCACGTTGGCGTCCACAATCTCTGCGGACCGGAGTCCGAGAATAGCTAGGAACGAACACATGGCTAGGTCCCGAACCGGCCAGCGGACCCGGCCACCGCGCGGAGCACCGTTATCTTGAGGAACTGGCGGCTTTCGGGCCTCTTCGTATAGGTCTCGGACCTCAGCCGGCCGGTAATACTCCGGGTCGACCTGGGGGACGTCGAGTTTGGCCACCTTACGGATGCGGGCGATGTCAGGTACCTCAGTCACCAGTCGGTCCGCGATGCAGTAGTCGAAAAATGACTTGAGCGCGGCCAACGTCTGATTGATCGTCGACTTGGAGACGTCCGGTGCGGCCCGCATGGCTCGAACGGTGTCGGTCAGGGTCGCTTGGTCAAGGCTGTCGGCATTGAAGGACGGCGGGGAGATCTCGGCGAACGAGACCACCCGGCGTACGCCCTGGCCGTAGGCACGAACAGTGTGGGGTGGTTTGTCCTCGTACAACGGTAACCATGCCAGCCATTCGTGGAAGATGGCTGGCATGTTCTCGTTGGACGGAAGTTCCCGGTAGGCCAACCGGTCTTCCTACTTCTGCATATATGAGTGAATGATAATACACATTATCTTGACAGGCCTGATACCCAGATACGTGGATCCCCCACAGATGGTTGGTCAGGCGCCACCCCTGACTGGGATGTGATCACGGCCACCTCTACGACTAAAGATCCCAGTACGCGACAGAGCCCCGGCCAACCGAACTCGTTGAGCCGGCAGTCGGGGCTCCGCGTTACACGGCGACAGAGCCTCTTACGGGGTGCCGTCCATGATGTCGGTCAGGGGCACTATGTCACCAGCATCCGTGCCGTTATCGGCGAAGGCGGAGAGTCGGAAGGAATCACCTGCATCGACCTTGTTCGGACCCAGAGAGGCGAATGGCTGCAAGGGCAGTTTGAACTGTGGCATTGAAGCCGCCGCCTCCCGGAACGAATCGTTGGTCAGGTTCGCGCCCGCCTTGCTGGCAATGAGCTCGAACATCCGTAGATCGTTGCAGTAGCTCATGATCGCCCGCCACCACTTCTCGATCCCATCCTCGTGCGTGTCGGGCGACCCGACCTCAATATCTGGATGACGGGCCTGGAACGGTTTGATGCACAGGTCCTGAATCTCCTCCTGCTCGAGCTGCTCCTGCTCGGTCAGGCCAGTGAGCGTCACCGCCCCGTCCACCATCTCAGGAGTGACATTGCTGAGCGAAGTAACGGACTCGTTGTTGTACGGGAAGTACTCCACGTCAACGCCGGCCCAGAACAGGCCCCGGAAACCGGCCCGATCACCTCCGGCGAATACGACCGCGTCGGCTCCTGATGTGCGGACACGCTCGGATACGACCTCCCACCATGCATCTTCGGCCTCGGTGTCCCCCACCGTGACCTCGCTGATGGCCTCCAAGACAACGTCGACGCCCAGGGCGTTAAGGGTTGCCACGCCGGTGTCATAGGCAGCCTGGCTCGCCGTGGCCCCGACGATGGCGACCTTCTTGCCATCGAGATAGCCGTTCTGGTCAAGCAGCGTCAGGTACATCGACATGCGACGTTCCTTTGCCGTGCCGTTCTCCAGCCATGGTGCGGTGACCTGAGCGAGACGCTCGGCGGTCACGCGTCCTCCGATCAGGATCGTCTCCTGCTGTCCCGGAATGCAGATGTTGGAGATCTCGGCCGGACCCACAAAGCCGCCGAGGACGGCGAAGGTCTCAAAGTCGCCGGCCACCTCCAGACACACGCTGTCGGCGCTGATGCCCAGACCGGGAATGGCGCTGTACGGACGCACCGCGTCGAGCACCACCTGACGGCCATTGATGCCGCCCCGGTCATTCAGATCGGCCACTACGGACTCCCACACCAGCGTCGGGTCACCCCAGCCGTTGGGCGAGAAGCCGTTGTCGACCAGCCAGTCGAAGTCGATGGTGGTCGCAGCAATGTGGATCGAGTCCTCGGTAACGCCCCGCCACGAAGCCGTCAGCGGTTCCTCGACGGGAAGCATCGGGCCGACTTGGAAGCCGCCAGCCGGCGAATACTCATAGATGACGTTGGCCAACGATGCTTCCGTGTCGCCGGAATCGGCATGACCTATCACCGTGATCTTTTGTGATCCACAGTCACCGAATTCATCACACGACAAGGTCCCGATCATCCCCTCGTAATCAGTCACGCCGTTCAGCCACTCACGCACCCCGGCCCGGTCGATGACCAACGCCCCGTCTTCGTCGAGGTAACTCGCCGCATCAATCGCTTCCAGCAGGAGCGTTGTGGCGTCATAGGCGTGTGCCCAGAACGCCGCCGATGGTTTCTCACCGAAACTCATGACATAGCCCGAGACGAAGCCATCGGGGGTTCCCACGATGACGCTCTGGTTCCGGTTCGTTCCGTAGCGAAGGTCGGGCCCGGAGAAGTACAGCCCTTCGGACTCGGGCAACTCCATGAAGTTGCTGACCATCAAGCCGTCAGCAGCCATCAGCGTGACGCCCTCCATGCCGGCCACGTCACCAACCTGTTGGACGATGAAGTCGCCCTCTGGCTGGAATATCGGGAAGAACAACATCTCAGGCGACCCCGCGGCCACCTCGGTCAGGACCGGCACCATGTCAGAGTCGCCCTTGTTGACAGCCGTGAATACTGTCATCGTCCCTCCACCGGCCTCGAAGGCATCAGCGAACGCCCGGGCCAGGCCCTGGGTGTACGGGTCACCGTCGTGGATGGCCGCTGCCGTGGTTACGCCGAGCACGTCGAGGGCGAACCCGGCCGCAGCCGCACCCTGGTACAGGTCGTTGTGGGCAGTTCGGTAGTAGCCGGGGTAGTAGTTCTCACCTGCCGTTCCGGCTAGGTCACTGGTTAGCGAAGGGCTGGTGTTGGACGGTGAGATCATGACCATCCCGGCCTCACTGATCAGCGGAGAAGCCGCCGCAGCGGCACCCGAGCAACTGGTGCCGATCACGCCGACCACCTCTTCGTCGGCCACGATCATCTGCGCGGCTGCGGCACCACCGTCAGCCGAGCAGAGGTCATCGAGTCCCGTGCCGATATTCACGAGGAACCCCTTGATCTTTCCGAAGTCCCCACCGTTCTGTGTGCCCGACATTCCGGTGACAGTTCGTACGGCGCGCTCGTTAGGTATTCCCAGGAAGGCCACGTCGCCGGAGATGGCGTTCAGCGACCGGATCTGGATGTCCTCACCGGGTTCGACGCGCACGTGGCCCAACGAGCCGTCACCTAGGTGAGTCGCCGCAGATCCCTCATCCTCGACCGGATCATCCGTCGATGACTCGGTCTCTTCGACAGCCGGCGCGGCCGTGGTAGCCGGTGCCTCGGTGCTCGTTGGCTCATCACTACCGCTGGCGGCCTCACTGCCACTGTCGACCGGAGCCGCCGTAGTAGGAGCCGCCGAGTCACCGTCGTCGGGAGATGACGTATCGTCCCCTCCCCCACAGGCGCCCGCTAGGAGCGCGAACACCCCAATCACCACCATCAGACGTAGCCGTAACTTCATTGCCCTGTTCCCCCCTCGAGCCACCACCAGGCGGCACCGATACAGCGACCCCTCTGGTCGACTCTTCTGGACCCTACAGCACCATCTGACGGGCCATCAGATCGACTCCGAATCGATCTACCCCAGTCGAGGGCGATTTGCGAGCCCGTCCGATCAACCACCACAGTCCAGTCAGATCAGCGAGTCGGACGGCTAGCGTTCCTGACCATGCCCCGGATGGAGATCGAACTCACCAGTAGCCGTGAGGACGGCGAGTGGACGTGGCGGGCCGCCGGTGCACGGCAACCAAAGGGTTCGGTCCAGGCCGGCCTCGTGCCGAATGGCTCAGCGGTGGGAGACGTCCTCCGGGTGGAATTCGAACAGTTCATGGACGGTATCGAGGTGACCTCCGTACTGCCCGACAAGACCGAGCGTCAGGCTCCCGAGCTCCTCGAGATGCTGGGGTCGGGTCGTGATGAGCCCCTCGTGACTACCCGCCTAGCCGGGAAGCGAAACCGACGCGGCGGCGACGGACCCAGTCGTGGTGGAGATCGCCGGGATGGCCGAGGTGGTGGCCGACGAGACGGGGACCGCCGCGGTCGTCAAAGTGACACCCCAAGCAATGGCAAAGGCCGACGCCCCCACAGCCGTGGCGAAGACCGTCCCAGTGGGAAGGCCGACCGGAACAAGAACAGGAAGCGTTCAGAACGCCATCCCAAGGACCACTCAACCACCGAGCCCCAGAAGCCGCGGGTCAAGCGCCTGCGGCCACGGCGAACTCACCGTAAGGCCGCCCTGGCTGCCCTACCTGATGACCAGCAGTTATTGGCCCGGATCCTCCTCCGGGACGGTGTACCCGGTGTGCGAACGGCTATAGAGGCACAGAACAAGGCCTCCGGGTCGACCGGTGAACCACCCATCCCCGCTCCCCTGCTCCTGAAGTTGGCCGAACGGATCCACCCGTCACTGCGTGTCGCTGACTGGAGGGACCGAGCCGAAGCCGCACTCGTGGGCATGGACGACATTGACCTGCGCGACCTGCGGTCGGTGGTGGTCGCAGCCGAGCAGGCTGCCCGAAGTGAGGAGGACAAGGCCCTCGCCGAACAGATTCGAATCGGGTTAACCGCGCGTGTTGACCGCGAGCACCAGGCATGGCTGACTGACGTGGGCAGCGCCCTCGACGAGGACCGGGTGGTCCGGGCATTGCGTCTTAGTTCCCGTCCACCCAAAGCCGGTGCGCCACTGCCCGCTCCGGTGATGGAACGGCTGACGAGTTTGGCGGCAGCCGGGCTAACCGCTGAGACCAGCCAGGATCGGTGGGCCACCGTGTTGGACGCTGTATCCCTATCGCCGATCCACGCCCGTGTAGTGCCTGAGGGTCTGCCCACAGAGCCGAGCAAGGAACTACTGGCAGTGGTCAAACGCCACTCCATGAGCGTTCCCGAGATCGCCAAAGCCTTCGGAATCGATCCCACCCCACCACCGCGTGCCCGGCGGGGCCGCTCCCGTTCCTGAGAGTACGACACTCTCGAAACTGGGCCGGGCCATCCTGCCAAATCGGCCATCAGTAGAGTCAATCCATGGCCGTCCACTTCGAAGTCCGGAACAACGTCGCGGTGATGACCCTCGACCGCCCCGAAGCCCGCAACGCCGTGGACCAGCAGTTGGCAGCCGACCTCGAAGCAGCCATCAATCGCTTCGAAGCAGACGACGCTCTCTGGGTGGCCGTTCTTCAGGGAGCCGGACCGGCGTTCTGTGCCGGAGCGGACCTGAAGGCGGTGGCCGCCGGACGGGCCGACCTGACCACCGAACGAGGTGGATTCGCCGGCATAGTGCGCCGGGAACGGTCCAAGCCGATTATCGCTGCTGTAGAGGGTCCCGCTCTGGCAGGCGGATTCGAGATCGTCCTCTCTTGTGATCTCGTGGTGGCTGGCGCCGACGCACGATTCGGAATCCCCGAAGTCAAGCGGTCACTCATTGCCAACGCCGGTGGCCTGATCCGTCTCCCCCGTGTCCTACCCCGGAACCTCGCCATGGAGATGGCCCTAAGCGGCGAAGCGATTGACGCCGAGACAGCTCATCGACACGGTGTCGTGAATCGACTCGTGGGAGCCGGCGGTGCTCTGGACGGCGCCCTGCATCTGGCCTCAGAAATCGGTGCCAACGCACCCCTGGCCGTCCGGGCTTCCCGTCGGGTCATCGTCGACGGGGCGCTTCTAGGGGACGACGAGGCATTCGCCCTCAGCGCGGAGGCGGCCCGCGAAGTCTTCCAATCTGAGGATTTCAAAGAGGGTCCGCTGGCCTTCATCGAAAAAAGACCTCCAAAGTGGCAGGGTCGCTAGAGGACGAAAAAGCCTTCGGGCACCACCCCATTGTCCTCTAGAAAAATCGCCAGACCGTCGACCAGGTCGATCACTCCCAAGCGGTCGAATGGCACCCATTCCGCACGGTCAGCGTCCGTCCCAGCGACCAGTGGCTCGTCGACCAATACGTCCACACGGAAGTCGGCGATCACGTAATGGTGATCGATCCCCATCCGCTCCACCCATCCCACCAAAGGCCCACAGATTCCCTCCAGACCAGTCTCCTCGCGGAGTTCGCGTAGTACGGCCGCGACCATCGCTTCACCGGCCTCCACGCGCCCCCCCGGTACCGACCATCGCCCACATTCGGGATCAGTACTTCGACGGACCAGTAACAGCCGATCGTCATCTACTACCACCGCACCTACGCAGAGTTCGGGGCGCCCTAGCGTTGAACCTGTCACCGGCCGTCCAGCCAGCGGTGAACAAGGATGGAGCGAGCCACCATCCCCTGCGACTCAAAGAAGTTCTTGGTCGCACGGTCTCCCGGTAGCGCCGTCGACTGGACTGCGACTGCTCCTCGTTCTCTGGCGTCATCCAAAAGCGCCTCGATGATCGCCTCGCCTACGCCGACTGAACGGGCTTCTGGAAGAACGAATATCTCCTCGACGGTCGCGTGAAGGCTGCCGTCAACCACGGTTCGTAGTGTCATCAGTCCATAACCAACGGGCGTTCCATCGATGTCACCCAGCAGCAGCGTGGCATCGGGGTCCTCCACGGCGTTCACGATCCCGGCTCTGGAGTCAGCCCGATGGGGGTCGAGACGTTCTACAACGTCACCACCCTTCTTGTCGGAAAGCTCCGCGCGGGCCTCAGCGGCCAAAGATCGCAGGATCTCGCGGTCGGCCAGTCCCGCAACCCGGACTGATTCCTCCATCAGACCCAACCCCGGATCACCTGTCCCTCAGGAAATCGGGCCCCCGCAGTGCCCGCATTCTCCTGAGTCGGCGACAGCCACGGCCTGGACGAGCAGGAAGCAATGGGGACAGTGCAGTTCGTCCTCCTGACGCTCAACGAGCCCATCGGGGGACGGTGTGGGAGGCGCAACCGTGGCACTCGCCTCGTCCTCGTCCTCGTCTTCTTCGTCGTCGTCCGCTGCGATTCGATCGCGCAGGATGGCGTCCAGGTCGGCCTCGACCTCGTCATCGTCTTCGTCTTCGTCTTCAGATGCCTCGTCGCCCGCTGGGCGGGCGCCTTCTTCATCCTCGTCATCGTCTTCCTCTTCGTCTGGCTTGGCGTCAGACTCGTCATCATCAGCGGTCTCACCGGCGTCGAACTCGTCGTCGAGTCCGTCCTCACCCATCACCTCGTCGTCCGGAGCATTGCCCTCCAGCTCCTCGTTAGTGGGATCTTCGATATCTGAATCACTCATTAGGGCCTCTAGAACCTGTTTCTTCGGGTCGCGGCGGGATCATAGACACGTTCCCGGCAGATGCGGCCCACCCTTACCAATCCTCCGACCTATGAGCCTCGGGACCTCAGCATTTGATCGATCTGGAAATCTCCGTGGTGACCACCATGGCCGGGTCGATGGAACCCGGTAGGCACTTAACGGAGGTGCCCAGAAGGATCCGTTCCGGTGGGTCAATCCCCTGCACCTCTCGCCGCGCGCTTCTCCTCCGCCCGTCGCTCAGCGTCCAGACGCTCCAACTCAGGCTCGGACGAATGGTCCACGAAGAGCATCATCTCGGCAATGGCGTTGTGCCCAGCGACATCAGCGATCAGACGGTGCATCTGCTGGGCCACCTCCCGGTATGACGGGTGTCCCTGTGGCGTGGAGCGCAACTCCAGGACGTGCATGGCCTCTCGGGCGTTCATGTGCATCAGGTACCGCACCCGGTAAGCCAACGAAACGGCGTAAGGGGCCTGATCTGGAAAGGGCTCCAGAAGAGCGTCGTGAAGATCTCGCGACCGTTCCATCGCCGAATCGAAGCGACCTCCCACCCCCGCCTCGTCAACCTCCGGTGGCCGGACGTATCCATGATCGGGGCTCAGTCGCTGCCAGTCGATCGTCATCATCCGGTGGCGTTGGAGATCCCGGAACGCGCCGTAATCCGACAAGACGTCGAACCGGTACGATGGCCGCTCCAGAGCCCTACCCGGCCGATGGCGACGATTGGTGCGCTCCCCCACCATCGCCCGTAGGACGGTCAGGCGCTCCTCGACGGTCATGGACCGAACCCGAGACTCCACCTCCCGATCGGACCGATTCGTCACCGGATACAAGGCCGAGGCCACCAATTTGACCTCCGCATCGGGGTCGAAGTCGGTTAGGTCCACCATGGGAGCACCGGCGACTCCTTCGTCGGGTGGGAACCAGCCCTCGGCTAGGTCCTCCAACCGCTCGCGGATATCGGCTGCATACGCCCCCACCTCGTCACCGCGATCGGGTAGGTCAACCCGTTTCAGGAAGGAGGGGATCACCTTCCGCAACTCAGTCAGCATCATCACTGAGTACTCCCGGGCTTCGGGTAGCGGATGGGCCCGCATCCGCACTAGAAGTGCCTCGTAAGCTTGGCCCGTCCCATAAATGCCGACATTGGATAGCGCGGCGGCCGGCAGCAGGCCTCGGACGGCATCGAAGGCCTTGGCTGACACCGCCTGTCGGTACACGAAGTCAGAATCGGTTGGGGACTTTGGGATTCGGATCCGGAAGTAGTCATTCATCTCCCGAACCATGTCGGCGTACACGTCGAACAGGCGGTCCATGTCAGAGATGTAGCGGGCGCCGAGGGCAGAAGCCATGATCTCTGGATCTCGGTAATAGCGGTATCGCCCGCCCAATCGGGAGTCATAGGCGATGTAGCGCGTGGACTGCTCTAGGTAGGCCATCAAGCGGCCCCACTCGAGAATCTTGGTCAGCACGTTGGAAGCCTGTTCGCAGGCCAGGTGCACTCCTCCGAGTTGCGCCACGCTGTCGTCGCCATACTCGAAGAAGACCCGGTCGTAGAGTTCTTCGGCCCGACGGAGACCGACGGTTGCGTCGATGCTCTCGTCGCCAGAGACGTCCAGTTCCCCGACGAATTCCTCCAGAAACAGTCGCCGAAGGCTCTTGTCGGACCGGGAATACCGGGCAAAAAGGGCGCCCTTCACGACTTCGGGCAGGTTGACCAGAGCGAAGACCGGCTGGTCCAGGTTGGTGAAATAACGCCGGAGGACGTCAGCTTCGGCGTTGCTGAAATCCTCTGAGGGGTACGTCGTCACGGGGGCCGAACCTATGTCGCGGGCTGTCCGCCAGCGCGGACACCCGAACCATCCCTCAGGCCTCTATTGCACTGAACTCCGTGTGGGCGGCGTCTAGGACCGTCGGGTCGGCCCAGCAATCCACCATGGTCAACGCCATTGCCTTGGCACCCTCGACGATCGCCCGATCCGCCTCCTCGAGGGCCGCGTAACGGGCGAAGTCCTCTGTGTGGATGGCCGTACCGTGGGGCGCCACCTTGATCATGGGGTGGATGCCCGGCACCAGGTAGCTCACGTTGCCCATGTCGGTGCTCCCCACGACCTGATGGATAGTCGTGGGCTGGACATCTCGACCGAACAGGGCGGCGTTGGCCACGTAGCGATCCAGAAGCGCCCTGTTATCGACGACCTCGTCGTAACTGACAGGGTTCCACTCGACCTCGACGGTGCATCCAGCCGCCGCCGCACCCGATTCCAAGCAAGCCGTCAACCGTTCCTTCAGAGCCTGCACACCCGCTCGGTTGGGCGATCGAACGTACCAGGTGGCAGCGGTCCGTCGAGGAACGATGTTCGCCTTGTCGCCGCACTCATTGAAGATCCCGTGGATTCGTTCGGTAGGGGCAATGTGCTGGCGCAAGGCGGCCACATTCACGTAGCCCAGAACCATTGCGTCCAACGCGTTCAGACCCTGCTCGGGCGCCGCCGCAGCGTGGGCAGCCCGACCCTCATAGACAACCTGCGCCTGCTGGATGGCCAAGCTTGTGATGTTCTCTAGATCGGCGTCAGCGGGGTGGATCATCATCGCCGCCTCCACGTCCTCGAAGGCACCGCGGTCGGCCATGATGACCTTGCCACCGCCGCCCTCTTCGGCCGGCGTGCCCAGGATCCGGACTCGACCCCCCATGTCGTCAACCACCGATGCCGCTGCGAGTCCAGCACCTAGACCGGCCGTGGCTATCACGTTGTGTCCGCAGGCATGCCCGATGCCGGGCAGTGCGTCGTACTCACACAGCACCGCCAACCGGGGTCCCTCTGATCCGGCATCGGCCTCAAAAGCGGTGTCGAGGCCGTAGGCACCGCGCACCACCGGTAAGCCCTGATCGGCTAGGACATCTGTCAGTAAGGCGTGTGCGACGTGCTCTTCGAAATTCAGTTCAGGTTCGGCGTGGATGGCATGCGAGGTGGCCACAAGCACATCAGTCAACTCGTCAACACGGTCGCAGACTCTCTGCCGAGCCTCGGCAATAACGTCTGCGGTGGGAGTCTGGCGGTCAGAAGGGTCCATCGACTGAGCGTAACCACACGACTCATGGCTGGTCCCGATCGGGCTGGCACCCAGCCCACCCGGCGCAACGCGGTGGCCCGGTTCAGATGGCAACGCGAAGCGCTCCGGACTGCACGCGTAGCGAAAGCTTGTCGATCCGGCCGATGGGCCTTCCATCCAGCCAGGCACGCGCAGACCCACCGAAGCTCATCTGGGTAGCCGCTGTTCTCTCCTGCCTGACATCGGGATGAGGCACGTGCACACCCGATCCGAGACGCCTCCAGGCTGCCATCACGTCACCCAGTGGCAACGAAGCCTCCAGAACGTCAAGTAGGCCGTCTCCCGGGTGAGCGCGAGGCGCCACGTTCCAGCGACCCCGGTGGGCAGCATTGGCGGCCATCCACCAACGACCGGGATGCCGCGATGGCCGCACCACGAGGTGTGCTACGAATCTATGGAGCCTTCCGTCCACGAGTGCCTCGCCCACATCGATGTCGACCAGGGTGGCCTCACCACCCGGGAAGGCTCGACCCCTACCCCCAAGGGTCCGACACAGGTCTCCTCCCGTCAGGGCGACCACCGAGTCAGACTTGAGATCACCAAGAAGTTCCAGCAGGTCAGCGTTCGAGCTCGCCGTCCAGGCGTCCACGGGAACCAGGCCGATTGCACCCCAATCCTCGCTCCGGTTCACTCCCATCAGGCCTCCAACTGAAGATCCTCATTACCGCCCAGACGTCCGGCTGACAACGCAATGACGCCACGGTCCAGTCGGTCCTCTGCCTCGAGGGCGACTACTGCGATCTCCGGCTCGGCTGTGGCCGCTACCTGTCGAAGGAGGTCAGCCACGAGACGCACGTTTCGGACGAACTCCCCGGGTGGTAAGTCCTCGTCGATGACATCTGCCAGGTCAGCCCCTCCGACCCAGGCGTGGATCCGGTGGGCAAAGCCCGGGTCAGGTGGGTCGGCGGGCGTCAAGCCAACGTCCTGCTCGGCGTTCGCCACTTCTTCGGCCAGACGGTTCAACCGACCAAATAGATGAGGGAATTCTCCGGCCAGACGTAATGTCGACGGGTCGCCTGGGCCACGCTTCCGGTAAGTCAGGCAGGACAACGCAGCAGCGATCATCGACGCACTCAGGTCACGCAGAATGCCGGCACCAAGAACCTCGGCAACCAGCAAGTCAGACTCGTTGTGAATCTGGGTGAGGGACATCCCCCGGGTAGTCAACGCCCAGCCGTCGACCATGCCGCGAGCCGTCAGGACGGCGAAGGCAGCATCGAATCGAGCAGTCAGATCGCTCTCCATGTCAGAGGGGCGGGCCGCCTCCCGCTCTAATTCACTCTCTAGTCGCTTCAGTTGGCGCCGGTCACCACTGCGGCTATCCCCTACCCGTGCCGACCGGGTTGGGGGTGCCGAGTCGGTGGCGAAATCGGCTAGACCATCCCGGAGTGCATCTCGGAATCCAGGGTCGTCGGGAACGAACGGCGTCGGAAGTTCCACCTGGCCGATCAAGTCTGGATCGCCGCCGCCGTCGTTTCCACGCTTATGGCCATCAGCGAGAAGGTCGACTCGGCCATCCTGGTCCATCGTGCGGACCCGGATCCGCCCGCCTCCCCGATTGGCCACCGATAGCACCACGTGGACACGACCGTCGTCGGGAATCACCACGTCACCCGGCCGGAGGACGGCCACGGATACTCGCCGTCCAGTTGCAGGTGGTCTGGGAAACTCACTGTCGGACTCGAGGCGTCGTCGGATCTCCCCAGCCTCATCTCGCTTCTCGCTGATCCGCCTCAGGCGATTAGCCGTTCGACGGTCCACTTGGAACTGTGCGAACGACCGGGCCAGCAGGTCTACCGCTTCGGCTCGTGTTCGGCCATCGACCATGTTGGCCACCATGTTGTAGGTCGGACGAAACGCAGAGCGCAAAATAAAGTCCCGACTCCCGGCTAGTCCTGCAACCCGGTCGAAGGGAACGAACGGTGACCAACAGACCAGTGCGTGGCCCTCAACGTCAAGTCCTCGACGGCCGGCCCGGCCTGTTAACTGGGTGAACTGTCCCGGGGTCAGCACTTCATGGGTCTGCCCGGTGAATTTCGTGAGACGATCGATCACCACCGACCGGGCGGGGAGGTTGACCCCTAGGGCCAACGTCTCGGTGGCGTAGACCAGCTTGACCAGTCCGGCAGCAAACAACTCCTCAGTAATCTCCTTGAAGAGTGGTACAAGACCGGCATGATGGGAGGCGATACCCCGCCGTAGTCCTTCCGACCACTGCTCCACGCCGAGTGCCATCTGGTCCTCAGGCCCCACCGAACCAAGCCGTTCGGCCAAGTGGGCGTCCACCGCTGCGGCCTGACGTTCATCGTTTAGGACAAGGCCGTCTCGGATGATGGTGTCCCGAGCCTCGTCGCAGCCGGCACGGCTAAAGATGAAGTGGATCGCCGGGAGAAGGTCCGCGCCGGCTAGTTCCGATACTACCTCGTTCCGGCGGGGAGGAACCCATGGACCAGCCCTCCCTCGCCTGTGGCCCTGGTTGCCATCCAAGTCGAATCGTCTGGCCGCCGGGTTCGGTTTTCCACCCTTAGCCAGAAGCGGCATGCGGTGTAGGCGACGACCAGCGCCTCGACGGCCCCGTTCAGCAACCAGATAGTGGCTACGAAGCTTGACCGGACGCCGAGATTCCACAACTACCTCGGTCGGTCCCCGAACTGACGTAATCCAGTCACCCAATTCGGCAGCGTTGGACACAGTTGCCGACAGGGCCACGACCCCGACCGACTCCGCTAGGTGCAAGAGCACCTCTTCCCAGACAGCGCCCCGATAGGGATCTTCAAGGAAGTGGACTTCGTCGAGGACAACCCAAGCTAGGTCTGTCACGGCATCGCTGCCTGCGTAAAGCATGTTGCGGAGTACCTCGGTGGTCATCACCACCACTGGTGCCTCGGGCGCCAGGACCTGATCACCTGTCATCAGGCCGATCTTTTCCTGCCCGAACAATTGTCCTAGGTCCCGGTACTTCTGGTTGGACAAGGCCTTGATTGGCGCGGTGTAGAAGGCGCGTCGTCCTGCATCCAGGGCCAACTCCACCGCTCGCTCGGCCACTACCGTCTTACCGCTGGAAGTAGGTGCCGCCACGAGGACCGACCGACCTGCATCGATTACCGCGATGGCCTCCTCCTGAAACCGGTCCAGCGTGAACGTTCGCTCGACGCTCAACCGGTCCGCCGACGGTTGCGCAACACTCCGACAAGGATGGCTAACTCGTAGAACAAGAGCATTGGAACCGACAGGACCAGCAGGGTAAATGGATCTCCACTCGGTGTCAGCACGGCCACCAGTGCCACGATTCCAACTACGGAGTACCGGCGGATCCGCCGCAGAGAAGCTGGGGTAATCACCCCAACTAACTGCAAGAAGATCAGGACCAGCGGAAACTCGAATCCGATGCCGAAGGCCAACGTCATCTTCACGACGAAGCTGAGGTACCGGGCTGGTGAAAACACGCTCACCAGATCCGGGCCACCGATGCCGACGAGAAAGTCCAGTGCACGGGGAATACTCCAGTAGGCCAACCAGCAGCCGGCGGCGAACAAGACCACACCGCTGGCTACGAACGGCACCGCCCAACGGCGTTCCCTCTTGAAGAGTCCCGGTGCCACGAAGCGCCACACCTGCCAGAGCAGCACCGGCA